>ENA-OWNX01000003-OWNX01000003.1-gut-metagenome-genome-assembly--contig:-NODE-3-length-304400-cov-11.011264_pt1:0-117500 | contig 304400 bp, 281 predicted proteins | sample MGYA00248250_ERZ651778 | MGnify/ENA primary metagenome ERZ651778 (study PRJEB26908, sample SAMEA4031702) | gut metagenome | biome: gut; feature: normal infant; material: stool | place: China...
CTCCCCTTGGAGGCGCGGGTGGGGCTCACCTTCACGCTGCCGTTGTCCGTGTCCTCCACGCTCACCGTGTACCGGGTCGAGCCAGAGGAGGAGCTGCTGCCGTTGTAGTCCCACTCCGCAGTCAGGATAACATCCTTCGTCACTTTGTAGGGGCTGCTCACCCGGCTGCTGCCGTCATACCAGCCCTCAAAGGTGTAGCCGGAGCGGCTGGGAGTGGGCAGGGTGAGCTCGGTCCCCTCAGTGACCGTGTAGACGCTGTCCTTTGTATCCCCGTCGGCATAGTCCAGGGTAACGGTGTACTTCTTCTCGCCAGACGTGGCGTTTACCTCAGTAATGGTGTCGCCCGGCTGGGCGGCGGCCTGGGCGGCCTCCAGGCTGGGATAGTAGCTGTAGGGAGCCTCGGGGTTGGAGGCGCTCTCCAACTGAGCCTTGACGCTGTCAGCCAAATAGTCCTCGTTGACGGGCTTGGCAAAGTGACCGCTGGTGACCTCGATGCCGCTCTTTGCAGCCTCTGCGGCCCCGCTGGCCGCCTCAATGGCACCGAAGGTGCCGTTGCCCTGAATGGTCAGCTTGTGTGTGTCCGCGACGGTGCTGTCATACACGATCTTGCCGTTGATGGTGCCGGTGTAGCTCTCATCAAAGGTAACATTGGTAGAAGGATAGCTACTATACTTACAGACATCAAACGCAATGGCTTCGTCGCTGGTGGTCACGATATCCGTATCGCCCTTGAAGATGATGCTGCCATTGTTGAAGCTCAGCGCGTAGTCCTCGCCGTCCGCCTGATGCTCGGCGAAGAAGTGCATATCCTCCAGGGTCAGGTTTGCATAGTTCTGAATGATGCGCTTGATGGAGATCGTGCCCTCGGCAATACGGACGGTGCCGTTTTTGAGGGTGATGGTGGAATCCTTCAGGAACTGGAATCCATTGCTCTCCGTTCCGGCAGAGCCCGCTCCCGGGTCCTTCAGGGTATAGGCGTGGCCGCCAAAATCAATGGTAAAGTTCTTACCAGAGGGCACGGCAATGCCGGCCGCCTCTGGGATGTCCTTCAGGACGTAGATGGTGTCCCCGGCTTTGGCCGCTGTGATCGCCGCACCCAAGGTCTCATAGGTCTTGCCGCCCACCATCACCGCCGCATTTTCGGCAGTATTCGTGGTCAGAGTTCCATCCACAGTGCTGTTGACAATGACGATCGTTTCTGCGGTGGTGCCCTCGGGCACGCTGCCGATGGTGCTGTTGACCACGCTCATGGTGCCGCCGGCGGTGCTGTTGGACACCTGGCCGCTCACGGTGGCGCCGTCGGTGATGGCCACATCCGCCTTGCCGCTGTTGGTCACGTTTCCGGTAACCTTGGCCTTCTGGGTAATGGTCAGCCGGGCGCCCTCGCTGCTGTCCGTGAGGACAACGGAGCCGTTCAGCGTGCCGCCGGTGATCTCAATATCGCCGCTGTGGGTTCTACCGCCCATTGTGGTGATTACCGTCTTTTCCCCGGCGTTGAAGGTACCGCCGTTGATGGTCAGCTTGCCCTGATCCATGGTGCCGTCGATATAGCCGTTCAGAATGACGCCGTTGGAGGCGCCCGCCGCATCGAAGGTACCGCCGTTGACAGTGGCCACATTCCAGTTCAGGAACGCTGCCTGGGACATGCTGGTAAAGGTGCCGTCATTTATGACCAGCTCGCCATAGTCGTCGTTCTTGATCGTGTTCAGGCCGCCGGAGAAGGTGCCTCCGTTGATGGTCAGCACGGAGTTTTTTCCACCTGTATTCTGACTTCCGTTATACCAGCCGTTCTCAATCATGCTGGAGAACTGGCCGTTCTGCGTGACGGAAACTCCACTATTGATCTCCATGGTGCCGTGGTTGACGATGTTGTAATAGGAATTCCCGCCGCTGGCTTCGGCATTCTGTCCGTTCTCTTTACTGCGGGTATACGCGCCTCCGTTGAGCACCACATTGCCGCCGGGCTCATTCTGGATTGCCGCTCTGGCGTGGGTCACGTTGTCCACCGTGCCGCCGCCGGTGATGGTCAGAGTGCCCTTGTTGGTAATCGTGTGGTCCTCGTGGTTGGTCAAGGTCTTTCCGTTCAGATTGAGGGTCAGCTCCGCTCCCTCGGGGATTACGATATCCTCCGCCGTATCCTGGAGCAGAGTAACCGTCTCGCCCTTCCCGGCGTTGTCGACCGCCTTCTGGAGGCTGGCGTAGTACTTGCCGCCCACCTCGGCCACACCGTTCGTTTCATCCAGTTCTTTTACGGTAAACGTACCATCTGGGCCTTCGGTTACCACTGTTCCCTCTGCGGTATAGGCAGAAAACGCTTCCTTTGTCAGGCCAGTGTCTGCAAAGGTGCCGCCAGTGATCTCCACATGAACCTCTTCTTTATCGGCAATGTCAATCTTCCCGGTGAAGTCGCCGCCATAGATATTGATATTCGCCGTTGCAGCCGGATAGCTATTTAAGTCCAGATCAGCCTTTACTACCGCTTTCTCTTCTCCTGCCTTAAATGTGCCATCGTATACGTTGATTGTCCCGCCGGAACTAAAAATGTAAAGCCCATAGTTCTCACTGGTAAAGCTGCCGCCGTACACATTGACCGTGCCAGTTCCACCGCTGGCCGCCAGGTTGACGCTATTATGGTCATAATACCCGGTCTGTGTAAAGGTACTATCGTATATATTCACTGTACCGCCGGCTGCCTCTACACCTCCTCCTGTCTGGGAGGTAGAGCAAACCTTCTTTAAATCAATAGTACCGCCTGCAAATGCTTTGACGCTACAGCCATAGGCAGTGCTATTTTCAAGCCGCATATCACTCAGTTCCAGGGCAGCATCTTTAGCACCTACGGTACAATAGGTTCCACTATTTGTCTTAATTGTACCATTGGTGATCTTTAAAGTGCCTTTGCCCGCCTCGGTTCCTATCGCTCTCAGGGCAATATTCTTGTTATCACCTGTAATTGTATGGCCGTTCAAATCCAGGGTAACGGTGCCGCTGTTTTTATAGTCGGCATCCTCCTGCCCCGTAACCGTCACGTCCTGTTCCAGCCTCAGGGTCTCGCCATCCTGCGCGTCCGCAAACATTTCTGCCAGTGTCTTTTCCACCGTCGTCGGCTGTGCCGCTTCCTCCAGCGTGTCCGCTGCCGGAGCCCCCTCCGCAAAAGCAGCCGCAGGAAGCAGGCTCAGCAGCATACATGTAGACAGAATTGCCGCCAATCCCTTTTTTGCCCGTTTCATGTTGTTCCTCCTTTTTTAAATTGCGCCCCGGCTCCACTGCTGTCAGTTGTTATTGTCTTTTGCTTGCAAAAGACAGAAGTGTGCCGACACACTTGGCATCCTTACTGTATCACATTGTCCCAATATTTTCAAGAGGGCACGTCCACGCAATCCACTTATGCGTTCCGCAGCAGCTCCCTCGCCCGGGCCAGCAGCTTGGCGTACACGCCGTCCATCTGCCACTCGTTGGTGTACTCCAGCAGGCGCTCCGCCGGAAGCCAGCCCACCCGGCTGTTCTCCCCCTCCCGGATCTGGAGGGCGTCGCGCTCGTCGGCCACCAGCAGGTAGGACACATTGAGATGCTGATGGGAGGGCACCCACTTCCCGCGCTTCACGTGGCCCCACACGGGCAGAATGTCCAGGGAGGCGATGGCGGGGCTAAGGGGGCGGATATGCTCCACCCCCGTCTCCTCCCGGGCTTCCCGCAGGGCCACGGAGAGCAGATCGCCCTCCCCGTCCGCATGGCCGCCCGTCCAGGCCCACACCTTGTAAATATTGTGGTGGGCCATGAGCACCCGGGTGCCGTCGGCGTTGACCACAAAGCCGGAGCTGGACAGATGGGCGATCTCGTTGTCCCGGGTGAGAATGTTGTCCGGAAACAGGCGGATGTACTCCAGAATCAGCCGCTGATCCGCCGCCTCCTGCTCATTTTGGGGCGTATAGGCCCGAATTTCATCCACATACATGGGGCTTCCTCCTCCGGTAGGTCACATAGCGGAAGGGGATGCCCGCGTGCTCCTGGGGCTCCCCCTCCTCGGCCATCTCCCAGTCCGGGCCGGCGCCCAAATCTGGGAAAAAGGCGTCCGCCCCCTCCCACGCCCGGCCGATTTTGGTGATGTAGGCCGTGTCGCACCAGTCCAGCAGGGCCGCGTAGACGCTCTCCCCCCCGATGACGAAGGAATCCGCCGGGGCGGCCGCCCGCAGGGCCTCCAGCGACCGGAACACCTCGGCCCCCTCGGGGGCGAAGGCGGGGTCGCGGGACAGGATCAGGTTCCGCCGGTTTTTCAGGGGCCGCCCGCCGGGGAAGGTGGCCAGGGTCTTGCGGCCCAGGATCACCGGGTGGCCGGTGGTGAGGGCCTGAAAGCGCTTCAAATCGGCCGGGATGTAGCAGAGCTGATCCCCGCCCCTGCCGATGGCCCAGTTCAAGTCCACCGCCGCGATCAAATTCATCGGGCTCCCTCCTTATACCGCCACGGGGATGGGCTGCTCCAGCGGGTGGAAGCGGTAGCCCTCCAGGCGGACGCTGTCCTTCGTGAAGGTGTAGAAGTCGGTAACCGCCGGGTCCAGCCACAGCCTCGGGGCCTCGTAGGGCGTCCGGGCGATGAGCTCCTCCACCACCGGCACATGGCGGTCATAGATGTGGGCGTCGGCGATGACGTGCACCAGCTCCCCCGCCTCCAGCCCCGACGCCCGGGCCAGGAAGTGCACCAGCATGGCGTACTGCATCACGTTCCAGCCGTTGGCGGTGAGCATGTCCTGGCTGCGCTGGTTGAGCACGGCGTTGAGGGTGCGCCCCGACACGTTGAAGGTGACCGACCAGGCGCAGGGGTAGAGGGCCATCTCGCTCAGATCGTGGTGGTTGTAGAGACTGGTGAGAATCCGCCGGGAGGCCGGGTTGTGCTTGAGATCGTAGAGCACCCGGTCCACCTGGTCAAACTCCCCCTCGGGGTAGCGGTGCTTGACTCCCAACTGGTAGCCGTAGGCCTTGCCGATGGAGCCGCTCTCGTCCGCCCAGGCGTCCCAGATGTGGCTGGACAGGTCGTGGATGTTGTTGGACTTCTTCTGCCAGATCCACAAAAGCTCGTCCACCGCGCTCTTGAAGGCCATTTTGCGGATGGTCTGCACCGGGAATTCCGCCCGCAGATCGTAGCGGTTGACGATACCGAATTTCTTCACCGTGTGGGCGGGGGCGCCGTCAGCCCACCGGGGGCGCACCTCCTGCTCCGTGTCCCACACCCCGTGGGCCAGAATCTCCTTGCAATTTTCAATGAACAGCTCGTCCGCGCGGCTCATATCGTTCCTCCTCCGGTTGGTTTTCTCCAGCATACCACATTCCACGCCGGAACGCAAACCCGCCGGTTCGGCCAACGGCCGGGCGCAGCTCCGCGCCCGCGGGCGGCCATAAAGGCCGCCCCTACGTTCCAGCACCGTCCCCCAATTTTCTCCCATACAGGCCGGTGCGGCGGGGGCGTTACAGCGTAAGCCCCCGCCGCCGGAAAGCCGCCAGCGGAGCAGCCTGGGGGAAGTTCCAAGAAGGGGGAATCGCAATTCCCCCTTCTTGGCCGTTTCAAGGGGTGGATTGTTAAGACGGGGGAAATCGGCACCGCAGCGTAAAGCAAACGTGCCGGTGGCACGTTTGCAGCGTAGGCCGCAGTGGCTTTGCCGCGAGGAGGGAACCATCACAGGGGCCCGCCGGAGGCATGACAAGAAAACAGGTGTCAAAAAGGGTAACATGGAAGGCGCTTCAGCCTGGAATAAGGTGGGCCGATGTGGGCAGAAGGTGAATTGCCCTGAAGGGGCAAGAGAGTCCGCCCTGGGGCGTCGGCCCCTACGCTAAGGGGACGTCCGCCTCAACGTATCACGGCGTAGGGGCGACCCTTGTGGTCGCCCGCGGGCGGCCATAAAGGCCGCCCCTACAGGCCGTAGTACCGGCACAGCCGGGCCACTGCTTCCATAGCGTCGGGCGGATTGACCCACAGGTCGGGGGCGTATCCCACCCCGTCCCGGTTTTCCATGGTCTCATGAAAGCCCAGCCCGGTACCGAAGAAAACCGGGAGTCCCGAATTTGGCAGGCAGCAGGTGAAGTTATCCGACACCAGGGAGCAGCCGCCCGTGTTTACCCCCACCACCAGCGTGTTCTCCACCGTGTGCAGGTCGGTCAGCACGTCCTCTCCGGCGGAGGCGGTCCAGTTGTCCGTCAACAGGAAGGTGATTCCCTCCCGCTCCACCCATCGGCCTGGCTGTGAGGAAACAGCCCAGGTTCCCATGGCCTCGTCCGGATAGTCCAGAAAATAGCAACCGATCTGGCTGATCCTCTTTCCGGAGCTCCGGCGGGGCTGGGCGGGCTGGCCCGTCCAGCCATCAAACCACTCCGCCATCCAGTTCGAGTACCCGCCGGGGTTGCTCCGCACATCGAAGATCAGCAGGGGCGCGTCGGCGTACTCCCCGCCGCAGGCGGCAAACCGCGCCAGCTGTTCCTCCTCTTCCGGCGTGTCGGCGGACATATAGCGGGATTGCAGCGTTGGGATGCCCTGGTATTCGCTCTCCGCAAACACAAAATGACCGGGGCCCACAGTCTCACAGGGCGTCCACGACAGCTCATACCCGCCCAGGGTGTCCGGCAGGTCGCTCCCGTCCTTGCTCATGGCGAAAAAGCCGTAGGTGATGGCCCCATCCGGGCCGATGGTGGGCTTCACATAGTCCTCACTTAGCCCAGTGGGGTCGCTGATGTATATATCCGGTACATAATAGGTACGGAGCTTGGAAAACAGGTGACTGCCTCCAATCGTAAAATGTCCGTCCAGTACCGTCCCCTCCAGCGGCAAATACAGGGCCGTCGCCAGCCGGATAAGCGTGGAACCGTAAGGGGTGGTGGTGTCCTCCAGTATCTCGATGCTCTCCGCCTTCAACTTCTCAAACACCTCATCGCCGCCGAAGTACTCGTAGGCCCCGTAGGTGGTGCGGAGGAGGGTAAAGAACACATCCAGATCCTCCCTGGCCTTCTCTGGAGGGAGATAGTCCACCATATTGCGGCGGGTCATCAGAGCCTCCATCTCCCCGTCGGTGAAGGTGTGGTTCTGGCCGGCAAAGTCCGGCGTCCAGGGGGAGATGTCCAGGGGCTCCCCCTCCTCGATGACGGCCCGGCGCTTCTCGTTGACCGCGTCCAGAAAGGCGTGGAAGTCCACCGCCGCGGCCGGGGTGGGTGTGGGCTCGGGTGCGGGTTCCGGCGCGGGGGCGCACCCCGCCAGCAGGGCGAGGCTCAGGGCCAGGGGGAACAGCCTCCGGTTCATTCCAGCACGCTTCCTTTCAGTCCGTCCCGATAAATTCCCGTTATTTTTACCTCTTTTATGACATTGTGTAGTCCCTCGCCCGGGGCAAAGACCTCCGTATAATTGGGAGCGTGGCCACGCCAGAGGCCCCCCTTCTCCTCCTCGAAGAGCACGGTCAGGGTCTCCCCCACCCAGCGCTCCAGCCAGGCCGCCCGCAGCTCCTCCGCCACCGCCGCCGCCCGGCGGGCCCGCGCCTCCTTTTCCGCCTTGGGCACCTGGCCGGGCAGGGCGGCCGCCGGGGTGCCGGTACGGCGGGAGTAGGGGAAGATGTGCATGGCGGAGAAGGCGCACCGGCGTACAAAGTCCAGGGTCTGGTCGAACTCCTCCTCCGTCTCGCCGGGGAAGCCCACAATGAGATCGGTGGTGATACCGGGTCGATCAAAGTGTTCCCGGAGTAATGTTACGCTCTCATAATACCGGGCGGAATCATATTTCCGGTTCATCCGCTTCAACGTGGCGTCGCAGCCGCTCTGCATGGAGAGGTGGAAGTGGGGGCACAGGTTGGGCAGGGCGGCGGCCCGGCGGCAGAAGTCCTCCGTGACGGTGCGGGGTTCCAGGGAGCCCAGCCGCACCCGGCACTCCGGCGCGGCGGCGCACACCGCCTCCACAAGGTCGATCAGGCCCTGCCCATTTTTGAGATCGTGTCCCCAGGAGGAGATTTCGATGCCGGTGAGCACCAGCTCCCGGTAGCCCGCCCCGGCAAGGCGCTTTGCCTCACAGGCGGCCTCCTCCAAGGGAAGGGAGCGGATCGGCCCCCGGGCGTAGGGAATGATACAGTAGGTGCAGAAGTTGACGCAGCCATCCTCCACCTTGAGCATGGCCCGGGTGCGCCCTTCCAGGCCGCCGGCGGGCAGATGCTCATACTGGCGGCGGCGCAGGGCGTCGTCCACCCTTACCACCGGGTGTCCGCCGTCGGGGCTGAGGGCCTCCAGCGCGTCCAGAAAGCCCATGCGGTCGGCCGTGCCCATGACCAGATCCACCCCCAGGGCCTCCACCGCCTCCGGATCGGTCTGGGCGTAGCAGCCGCACACCGCCACCACCGCGTGGGGGGAGCGCTTGCGGGCCTGCCGGATCATCTGGCGGGATTTCTTGTCGCTCACCGCCGTGACGGTGCAGGTGTTGATCACATAGGCGTCCGCCGCCCCGTCAAAGGGCACCAGGGCGTGGCCCCGGCCGGTGAGCTCCGCCTCCATCGCCTGCGTCTCGTATTGGTTGACCTTGCAGCCCAAGGTGTAGATAGCAACTCGCATGTCTTTTCCTCGCATATGACCGCGGCTCTTTGTGAAAAAAACAGAATTTCCGGTTTACCGCGGCTTTCCCATTGAATTTTTTCCCCGTTCCTGTCTATAATGAGGATACCCTAATTATAAAGCAAAGCCCCACCGTTTGTATACAGTCATTTAGGAGGTGCCCTTTCATGTCTGAGTTCTTCGTGTCGCTGTCCTCCATCGAGGATGTACGCCAGTTTGTCAACGCGGCCACCTGCTGCCCCTGCGAGGTGGACGTGCTCTCCGGCCGATACGTCATCGACGCCAAATCCATCATGGGCCTGTTCTCCTTGGATCTCTCCCACCCGGTGAAGGTGGAGGTCCACGGCTCCGACGCCGATCGCTCCGCCTTTGAGCAGAGTGTCGCCGCCTTTGAGGTCAAGCAGACCCAGTAATATAAGATAAGGAGGGCGGCCCTGGGCCGCCCTCCTTTTTCGACGGTTTACAAACCGGCCGCTTCTGTGGTAGAATAGTTTGCTTTCGCAGGAGGGATGACCATGTCAGACCAGTACCCGTTCTTCGCCTACCTCTCCCGGATGCGGTACATCAACCGCTGGGGGCTGATGCGCAACACCTTTCAGGAGAACATTCAGGAGCACTCCCACATGGTGGCGGTGCTGGCCCACGCCCTGGCCGTGATCCGGCGGGACGTGTTCGGCGGCGACGCCGACCCCGGTCTGGCCGCCGCAGCGGCCCTTTACCACGACGCGCCGGAGATCCTCACCGGCGACCTGCCCACCCCCATCAAGTACTACAACCCCGACATCCGGGACGCCTACAGGGAAGTGGAGCAGTTCTCCGCCAACAAGCTGCTGCATATGCTGCCGGAGGCCCTCCGCCCCTCCTTTGACCCCCTGCTGCGGGAGGGCTACGACCCCGGGCTCAGAACACTGGTCAAGGCCGCCGACAAGCTCTCGGCCCACATCAAATGCGTGGAGGAGCTCAAGGCGGGCAACGCCGAATTCAAGCAGGCCGCGGAGCAGACGCTGGAGGCCCTGCGGGGCTATGGTCTGCCCGAGCTGGACTACTTTCTGGAGCACTTCCTGCCCGCCTTCGGGCTGACGCTGGATGAGCTGCAGTGAGAGTCCCCCATATCCGTAAAAACCGCAAAGGAGCTGTTCTATTATGAGAGCAATCGTCACCGTTCTCGGCAAGGACCGGGTGGGTATCATGTCCCTGGTCTGCGCCCTGCTGGCCCAGCACAATGTCAACATTCTGGACATCAGCCAGACCATCCTCCAGGGGGACTTCACCATGGTTATGCTGGTGGACGCCGGCGCCTGCGACATCCCCTTCGCCGAGCTGGCCGCCCTGCTAGAGCGGGAGGGTGAGGCCCGCAGCCTGGACATCCGCGCCCAGCGGGAGGATATTTTCAACGCCATGCACCGGATCTGAGGAAGCGCGGAGGGTAGGCGCATAGGGGAGCTAAGAGGACATGAAGACGAAAAAACAGGCTGGGCGAAGCCCAGCGGCATTTTTCGCGGAATGGCCGCTTAGCGACCCGGTCATGCGCCCAACCCGCAGCGTGACAGGAAGCGCGGAGGCGTGGGTCGCAGCCGCACAGCGCGCCCCGCAGACGAAAAAGCAGTTGCGCCGCAGGCGCAAGGTGTTTTTCGCGGAGGGGTAAGCAGTGTGGCGTCGCGCAGCAGCCGCAGCGTGACAGAGAAGCGCGGAGGGTAGGCGCATAGGGGACCATAGAGGTAAAAAACAGGCCGGGCGGAGCCCGGCGGCATTTCCGGCAGAGCGGGGAACAGGGACCGCGGCAAGTCCGGCGCACCGCAGTCCGGGGTGGCGTTGCCCAGGCAAGTACAGCGCACATGCCGCCAAATTGGGTGGGTAATCCGCCGGGGCCGTCAGGCAAAGCATCGACACGCGCCGGCCGATACGGGCCGCAACCGCCTTCAAGTCTTGCCGCCATCGTACAACGTACCGCCGCCCGGCTCCATGGGGTTCCGGGGCCGCAGCCCCCAGTCCCAAGCAGGTAACGGGGAAGCAGCGCCGATCCCGGCCCGGTGGAGAAATCTTTAAAAAAAGAGATTCTTTTTTTAGTAGTATACGTTGCTTTTAAGGCAATTTTTTGGTATAATAAAGTGCTATTGATATTTTCCGAAAGAGGTGGTCTTTCCGTGAATTTCCCGGCCGATATCTGGCCCAAGGTGCTCTCCCTCATGGAGGGGGATATGACCGCCACCACGATCAACACCTGGTTTGACGACGCCACCCCCGTGGCGCTGGACGCCAACCGGTTTGTGCTCCACACCCCCTCCAACTTCAAGCGGGACATCATCATGGCCCGCTATCTGCCCGTGATCCAGAAGGCGCTCCACGAGCTCTTCTCCGCCGACTTCGAGGTGGTAGTCCTGGGAGAGGGCGAGCTGGAGGACTTCGGCAAGAAAAAAACCGACGATGTCTTTCTGCCGGGCACCGAGGAGTACACCTTTGAGCGGTTCGTGGTGGGCGCGTCCAACAAATTCGCCCACGCGGCGGCCCAGGCGGTGGCCGAGCGGCCCGCCCAGACCTACAACCCCCTGTTCATCTACGGCGAGTCCGGCCTGGGCAAGACCCACCTGCTGTACGCCATCGCCCACAAGATCCACCAGAACCACCCGGACTACCGGATCGTCTATATTAAGGGCGACTCCTTCACCAACGAGCTCATCCAGGCCATCCGTGAGGGGCGCAACCCCGAATTTCGGGAGAAGTACCGCTCGGCGGACGTATTCCTCATGGACGACGTGCAGTTCATCGCCGGCCGCGAGTCCACCCAGGAGGAGATGTTCCACACCTTCAACACCCTGTACGAAGCAGGCCGACAGATCGTGTTCACCGCCGACCGGCCGCCCAAGGAGATGCTGCGGCTGGACGACCGGCTGCGCACCCGGTTCGAGTGGGGCCTGCCCGTGGACATCCAGCCGCCCGACTACGAGACCCGGGTGGCCATCATCAAAAACAAGGCCATCCGGCGCGGCATGAACCTGCCCGACCCGGTGCTCCAGTATATCGCGGAGAACATCACCTCCAACGTGCGGCAGATCGAGGGCACGGTCAACAAAATCCTTGCCTTCCAGGAGCTGATGGGGGAGAGCGTGGACGTGGACACCGTAACCCGGGCGGTGCGGGACATGTTCAAGGACAAGGCCGACTTCCTGCCCTCGCCGGACATCATCATCGACGAGGTGAGCAAGTTCTACAACATCGACGCCGACGCCCTCCGGGGGCAGGGCCGCACCAAGGACACCGCCCTGGCCCGGCAGATCGCCATGTACCAGATCCGCCGCATGACCAACCTCTCCCTCAAGGAGATCGGCAAGGAGTTCGAAGGCCGCGACCACACCACCGTCATGCACTCCATTGACCGAATCGAGAAGCTGACTAAGACCAACCCGGAGATTGCCGAGGTTATCAAGGACATCAACGCCAACATCAATGCCCGCTACGAATAATTGACCGTTCTGTCCACATTTCCACGGTATTTTGTGAAGATGTGGACAACCCTGTGTGGAAAAATCCATCCCTTCGTCCTCATCGGTGGAAAGGCGACAAAAACATCCCCACCCCCTGTGGAAACGGGAGCCCTTCCCCCCCAGCGGATTCCGCCGTTTTTCCACATCATTTTCCCCTACGGCTTACTATTACGATCTCATTCTCCCCTTTCTCCGGGGATTCACGCACACTCACTACAAAATGGAGGTCACCAATCATGAAATTTTCCTGCGAAAAAGCTCTGCTACAGGCCGCCATCTCCACCACATCCAGAGCAGTATCTCCCAAAAGCTCCATTCCCGCTCTGGAAGGGATTCTGCTGGAGGCCGGCAACGACCTCCGCCTCACCGGCTACAACCTGGAGACCGGCATCCGCACCATTGTCCCTGCCGACATCCGGGAGGAAGGCACTCTGGTGCTGGGCGCACGCCTGTTTGGTGAAATTGTCCGCAAGCTGCCCGACGACATCGTCACCTTTCAATCAGAAAACTATATGGTCAACATCAAATGCGGCATGAGCGAATTCAACATTCTGGGCACCGATCCGGAAGAATTCCCCGAGCTGCCCACCGTAGAATACCAAAATTCCCTGATTCTGCCGCAATCCAGGCTAAAAGCCATGATTAGTCAGACCCTTTTCGCCGTCAGCGACAACGAGAGCCGCCCCATCCACACCGGTTCCCTGTTTGAAGTGGACAGCAACGGTCTCACCATCGTATCAGTGGACGGTTACCGCCTGGCCCTCCGCCACGAGGCCATCGACAAGAAGGAGGGAGCGGAGACCTTCTCTTTCGTAGTGCCCGGCGCGGCCCTGTCCGAAGTGGAAAAAATTTGCAGCGACGTGGACGAGCCGGCCTCCGTCACCCAGGGCGCCCGCCACGTGATGTTCAAGGTGGGGGACACCATGCTGGTGTCCCGCCGGCTGGAGGGCGAATTCCTGGCCTACCGCCAGGCCATCCCCCGCAACAACACCATTCATGTGGAGGGGGAGACCCGCGCCCTGCTCTCCTCCATCGACCGCGTGTCCCTCATCATCAGCGACAAGCTGAAAAGTCCCCTGCGCTGCGTATTTGACAGCAATCTGCTGAAGATCTCCACCAAGACCGCCATCGGCGACGCCTACGACGAGTGTCCCCTCAGCGGCGACGGCGGCGGACTGGAGATCGGCTTCAACAACAAGTACCTGATGGACGCCCTCAAGGCCGCCCCGGCGGACAAGGTGCGGCTGGAGCTGACCACCGGCGTGTCCCCCTGCGTCATCCTGCCCACCGAGGGGGAGGAGAACTTCCTCTACATGGTGCTGCCCGTGCGGCTGAAGGCGGGCGAGTGAGCATGGAGATCAAGCCCTACCTTCGCCGGCCCCAGTTCTACGAGACCGACGGCATGAGCATCATCTGGCACGGCAATTACGTCCGCTGGATGGAGGAGTCCCGCACCGATTTTATGGATCAGCTCGGCTTCCCCTACGCCAGGGCGGTGGAGGCGGGCATCGACTTCGCCCTGACGGACATTTCCTGCAAATACCGGGCCATGACCCGCTTCGGCGAGGAGCTGGCCATTACGGTATCCATACGCCGCCTGTCCCCGGCCAAGCTGGAGCTGGGCTACGAGATGCGGGAGGCGTCCACCGGGGAGCTGAAGGCGGAGGGCACCTCCGGCCACTTCTTCTATGACCGGGCCAAGGGCCGGCCGGTGGCGCTGAAAAAGGCCCTGCCGGAGGTCTACCGGCGGCTGGAGGCCCTCACCACCCCTGACTGAGAGAGGAACAAACTATGGAACAACGGCAAGTCAAAATCACCACGGAATTCATCAAGCTGGACGCCCTGCTCAAGTTTGAGGGACTGGCGGGCACCGGCGGGGAGGCCAAGGAGCGTATACAGGACGGCGAGGTGCTGGTCAACGGCGAGACCTGCACCATGCGGGGCCGGAAAATCCGCCCCGGCGACACCGTTTCGCTGGACGGCGTGACACTGAAAGTGGTATGATTGTCCACTCCATTGCCCTGGATTTTTTTCGCAACTACGTCCACCTTGACGCCCGTTTTTCCCCGGAGGTCAACGTCATCTACGGCGAGAACGCCCAGGGAAAGACCAATCTGCTGGAGGCGGTGGCCTATCTGTCCACCGCCTCCTCCCACCGGGCCCGGTACGACCGGGAGCTCATCCAGTTCGGCGTGGACCATGCTTTTGTGAAGGCGGAGGTATCCGCCCGTGGGCGGGACTTCACCCTGGAGGCCCGTCTGGGCCGGGGGGTGCGGCGGCAGCTCTACTCCAACGGGGTGCGCCTCAAGTCCGCCGGGGAGCTGTCCGGCGTGCTCAACACCGTGCTCTTCTGCCCGGAGGACCTCTACCTCATCCGGGAGGGAGCGGCTACCCGGCGGCGGTTCCTGGACGGGTGTATCTGCCAGCTCCGGCCCAAGTACGCCGAGGCCCTGGCGGAGTATCGCCGCCTCTACGAGCATAAGGTCCGCATACTCCGGGACTGGGAGGAGCACCCCTCCCTGCTGGACACCCTGGACGAGTTCAACCTGCGCATGGCCCAGACCGGGGCCCTGCTGATCCACTACCGGGCCCACTTCGTCAAGCGCCTGCGGGAGGTGACACCCCCCATCCATCTGGACTTTTCCGGCGGGCGGGAGAAGCTGGGCCTGGCCTATGAGACGGTATCCACCGTCACCGACCCGGAGGACAGCCCCCGGAGCATCCTCCCCCAGCTCCTGGCCCATCAGGAGAGCCACCGGAAGGCGGAGCTGGAGTCCCGCCAGTGCCTCTCCGGCCCCCACAAGGACGATCTCACCGTGGAGCTGAACGGCATGAGCGCCAAGACCTTCGCCTCCCAGGGGCAGACCCGCACCGCGGCGCTGTCCCTCAAGCTGGCCTCCCGGGAGATCTTTTATCAGGAGACCGGCGAGTGGCCGGTGCTACTGCTGGACGATGTGCTCAGCGAGCTGGACGCCCGGCGGCAGGAGTTCGTGCTCCGGCGCATCAACGGCGGGCAGGTGTTCATCACCTGCTGTGAGGACGCCCGGCTGGAGGGTCTGGAGGAGGGGAAGGTCTTCCACATTCACGGCGGGGCGCTGAAGCCATAGGGGAAGGTGTCCGTACCCCCTGCCCATATAGGGCGGGATAACGGCGGCCCGTGCAATCCTTCATTCCACACATGGACGCATCCAAGGAGAAGCATATGCCCATTATTATCGGTATCTTTTGTGCGCTGCCCTTTCTGGCGGGGCTGATTGCAGAATATCTGGTGTGCCGGCTGACCCGGCGGCGTTGGTGGAAGCTGCTTCCCCCGGCGGCGGCCGTCGCGCTGACGGCTGCGGTGGCTGTGGGGCGGGCCGGAGTTTGGGAGTCCGACCAGTCTCCGCTGACCCAACTGCTCTTTGTGCCGGGATTGCCGGCGCTGTTTGCCCTGCTGGGCCTGCTGGCGGGCTGGCGGCTGTGGAAACGGCTGTGGGGCCCGCGGGTGGTGAAGGATAAGGGGGCTCGCTGAATGTATCTGCATCTGGGCCAGGGCGTTGTGGTACCCTACCGGGACGTGCTCGCCCTCTTTGATCTGGACAACACCAGCGCCTCCCACCTGACCCGCAGGTTCCTGGAGCGGGCCGAGCAGGCCGGGCAGGTAGTCAATGTGGCCGAGGATCTGCCCAAGTCGTTTGTCCTCTGCCGCCCGGCGGGCGGGGAGGCCACCGTCTATCTCTCCCAGTTGTCCACCGCCACGCTGCTCCGGCGGGCGGAGAACAACAGCTTCGAATAAACAATCCAAACGGGCCGCCGGAGGCGGCTCCTGCGGCGGGGCCGCAGGGGCGACCCCTGGCCGCCCGGATATCCCAATGGAGGTTTTCAAATGTCTGAAGAATTCGAGAACAGCACTACCCAGGTGGAGCACGAGTACGGCGGCTCTGAGATCCAGGTGCTGGAGGGCCTGGAGGCCGTCCGCAAGCGCCCCGGCATGTATATCGGCTCCACGTCGGAGAGCGGCCTGCACCACCTGGTGTACGAGATCGTGGACAACTCCATCGACGAGGCCCTGGCCGGCTACTGCGACGAGATTACCGTCAAGATCGGAGAGGGGGACATCATCACCGTCATCGACAACGGCCGCGGCATTCCCGTGGATATCCAGCCCCAGACCGGCCTGCCCGCCCTGGAGGTGGTGTTCACGATCCTCCACGCCGGCGGCAAATTCGGCGGCGGCGGCTATAAGGTGTCCGGCGGCCTCCACGGCGTTGGCGCCAGCGTGGTCAACGCCCTGTCCGAGTGGCTGGAGGTGCGGGTTCACAAGGAGGGCAAGGTCTACGAGATGAAGTTCTCCCGGGGCAAGGTGACCCAGCCCATGCAGGTGGTGGGTGACACAGACCGCCACGGCACCGAGGTGGTGTTCAAGCCCGACCCCGAGATGTTTGAGATCACCGAGTACAGCTACGACACCCTCCACACCCGCATGCGGGAGGAGGCCTTTCTCAACGCCGGACTGAAAATTCATACCATTGATGAGCGCCCCGGCCGGGAGCAGGAGGACACCATGCACTACGCCGGCGGCATCCGGGAGTTTGTGTCCTTCCTCAACCAGTCCAAGGACCCGGTCCACCCCGATGTGGTCTACATGGCGGGACAGAAGGACGACGCCATGGCGGAGGTGGCCTTCCAGTACAACGACGGGTACAGCGAGAACATCGTCTCCTTCGCCAACAACGTCCACACCCCGGAGGGCGGCATGCACGAGGAGGGCTTCAAGAGGGCCCTGACCACGGTGCTCAATAATTACGGCAAGAAGATGAAGATTCTCAAGGACGATGACAAGGTATCCGGCGAAGACTGCCGGGAGGGCATCGCCTGCGTCATTTCCGTCAAGCTGACCGAGGCCCAGTTCGAGGGCCAGACCAAGGCCAAGCTGGGCAACAGCGAGATCCGCACCCTGGTCAACAACATTGTCACCGACAAGCTCTCCGAGTATCTGGAGGAGAACCCGGCGGTGGGCCGCGCCATTCTGGACAAGGCCCTCATGGCTAACCGGGCCCGGGAGGCCGCCCGCAAGGCCCGCGAGTCCATCCGCCGCAAGACCGCCCTGGGCGGAGCCGCTATGCCGGACAAGCTGCGGGACTGCAACGAGGTCAACCCGGAGCTCACCGAGCTCTACATCGTCGAGGGCGACTCCGCCGGCGGCTCGGCCACCCAGGGCCGGGACTCCCGCTTCCAGGCCATCCTCCCCCTGTGGGGCAAGATGCTCAACGTGGAGAAGGCCCGGGCCGACAAGGTCTACGGCAACGACAAGCTCACCCCCGTCATCACCGCCCTGGGCGCGGGCATTGGGGACGACTTCGATCTGGAGAAGCTGCGCTACCACAAGGTCATCATCATGGCCGATGCCGACGTGGACGGCTCCCACATCCGCACGCTCCTGCTCACCTTCTTTTTCCGCTTCATGCGGCCCCTCATTGAGCACGGCTACGTCTACGCCGCCGTGCCCCCCCTGTTCAAGCTCAGCCGCGGCAAGACCACCCGCCTGGCCTTCTCCGAGGAGGAGCGGGACGCCATCTCCGCCGAGCTGCGGGGGGACAATCCCAACGCCAAGGTGGACATCTCCCGGTTCAAGGGCCTGGGTGAGATGAACCCCCATGAGCTGTGGGAAACCACCATGGACCCGGAGCGGCGCACCCTCAAGCGCATCGAGCTGGACGACGCTGTCCGGGCCGACCAGACCTTCACCGTCCTCATGGGGGAGAAGGTGGAGCCCCGCAAGGAGTTCATCGAGCGCAACGCCAAGTACGCCGTCAACCTGGACTATTAAGGGATTGGGGAACGGACAACGTGGCCGGAACGCGTATCGTAGGGGCCGATGCCCACATCGGCCTGACGTTCCGGTGCCGCCCAGGCAACAAAAACGGGCGGAGGAAGGCATCCGCCCCTACAAAGGAAAAAATCGCCGGGAACAGCGAAACGCCCACCCGCAATTTGTAGGGGCGGCCCTTGCGGCCGCCCGCCGTGAACCACCCTATCACGAAGAATGTGAGGCAGATACATGAGTAAAAAGCCACAGTATGATCCGGAGGAAATCCGGTTTCCAGACCAGAAGATAGAGACCTCCTATCTGGTGCACGAGATGGAGCAGAGCTACATCGAGTACGCTATGAGCGTCATCGTGGGCCGGGCGCTGCCCGACGTGCGGGACGGCCTGAAGCCGGTCCACCGGCGCATTCTCTACGCCATGTATGAGGACAACCTGACCGCGGACAAGCCCTTCAAGAAGTCGGCCACCTGCGTGGGCGACGTGCTGGGCCGCTACCACCCCCATGGCGACGCTTCGGTGTACGACGCCCTGGTGCGCCTGGCTCAGGATTTCTCCATGCGCTACCCCCTGGTGGACGGCCACGGAAACTTCGGCTCCATCGACGGCGATCCCCCGGCCGCCTACCGTTACACTGAGGCCCGCATGGCCAAGATCTCCGACGAGATGCTGCGGGAGATCGAGAAGGACACGGTGGACTGGGACCCGAACTTCGACGAGAGCCGGAAGGAACCCCGGGTACTGCCCTCCCGGTTCCCCAATCTGCTGGTCAACGGCTCCTCCGGCATCGCCGTGGGCATGGCCACCAATATTCCGCCCCACAACCTGCGGGAAGTAATCAATGCCACGATCTGCGTGCTGGACAACCCGGAGGCGGAGCTGTCCGACCTGATGGAGCACGTGAAGGGCCCCGACTTCCCCACCAGGGGGATCATCATGGGCCGCTCCGGCATCCGGGCGGCCTACGCCACCGGCCGGGGCCGGGTGTGCGTCCGGGCCCGCACCGAGTTTGAGGAGTTCGGCAACAACCGCACCCGCATCATCGTCACCGAGATCCCCTACCAGGTCAACAAGCGCATGCTCATCAAGAACATGGCCGACCAGGTGGAGGACAAGCGGCTGGAGGGCATCTCCGACATCCGGGATGAGTCCGACCGCAACGGCATGCGGGTGGTCATCGAGCTCAAGCGGGACGCCAATCCCCAGGTGGTGCTCAACCGCCTGTTTGCACAGACCCAGCTCCAGACCACCTTCGCCATCAATATGCTGGCCCTGGTGCAGTCCGGCGGCCAGCCCCAGCCCAAGATCCTCTCCCTGCGCCACATCCTGGACGAGTACATCGCCTTCCAGGAGGAGGTCATCGTCCGCCGCACCCGCTACGATCTGCGCAAGGCCCAGGAGCGGGCCCATCTGCTGGAGGGCCTGCTGATTGCCGAGGACAACATCGACGCGGTGATCCAGACCATCCGGGAGAGCTACGACGACGCCAAGGAGAACCTGATGAACCGCTTCGGCCTCAGCGACGTGCAGGCCCAGGCCATCCTGGACATGCAGCTCAAGCGGCTCCAGGGGCTGGAGAAGGAGAAGCTGCAGAACGAATACAAGGAGCTGGAGGCGCGCATCGCCTACTTCAATGAGCTGCTCTCCAGTGAGGAGAAGATCCGCGGCGTGCTCAAGGACGAGCTCACCGCCATCCGGGACAGGTACGGTGACGACCGGGTGACCGAGATCCAGGACGTGGAGGACGAGATCGACATCGAGGATCTCATCGAGGAGGAGGAGTGCGTCTTCACCCTCACCGCCGGCGGCTACATCAAGCGCACCGCCGCCTCCACCTACAAGGCCCAGCGCCGGGGCGGCAAGGGCATTACCGCCATGTCCACCAAGGAGGAGGACTATGTGGACACCGTGTTCACCGCCTCCACCCACGATTTCATTCTCTTTTTCACCAACAAGGGCAGGGTCCACCGCAAGAAGGGCTATCAGATCCCCGAGGCGGGCCGCACCGCCCGGGGCACCAACCTGGTCAATGTGCTGCCCATCGAGCAGGATGAAAAGGTCACCGCCATGATCCACCTGCGGGAATTCCCCGAGGACCGCTATCTGGTGATGGTCACCCGCAGCGGCACCGTCAAGCGCATCCAGCTCTCCTCCATCTACACCGCCCGCAAGGCGGGCATCCGCTGCATCACCCTGGACGAGGGGGATGAGCTCATCTGCGTGCGGGAGACCGACGGCGACCAGGCCATCCTGATCGTCACCCACGACGGCATGGCCATCTGCTTCAAGGAGACCGACGTGCGCTGCATGGGCCGTGACGCCGCCGGTGTCCGGGGCATCAACCTGCGCCCCGGCGACTACGTGGTGGGGGCCGCCCGGGCCAAGCGGGACCACCAGGTGCTGATGATCACCGAAAACGGCTACGGCAAGCGCACCGACATGGACGAGTATATCCGCGCCGACGGGCCTCAGAAGCGGGGCGGATTTGGACTGAAGGGCTATAATATCACCGAGAAAACCGGTCCAGTGGTGGGGGTCAAGGTGGTCAGCGACGGGGACGACGTGCTGGTGATCAACGACGCCGGCGTGATCATCCGCATGGCGGCCGCCGGCATCTCCACCTACGGCCGCACCGCGCAGGGCGTCAAGATTATGAATTTGGAGGAGGGGGTCAAGGTGATCTCCTTCGCCCGTACCGACCACGAGGAGGAAGAGGAGGCCGCTGAAGGGGAGACTCCCGCCGGCGGCCCGGAACAGGCGTAAGCACGGGCCGCAGGGGGAAAAGCGCCGGCAGTTCCCGGATGACCCCTGAACGGCAGGGAGGAGCAGAGCATGAGATATGTGCAGATGGCCCGCGCCCCCGGCAGGGTGAGGATCATCTTGAGCCGTGTTCTGGGCGGAGGGCTGGCCGCCGCCGCGGTACGCCTGATCGTGTTCTTCCTGGGGCAGAGGGATTTCTTCTACCTGGGTATCGTGGGTGTGGTCTGGCTTCTGGTTTTGGCCGCCGCGGCCGTGGTGGGGGTGTACAGCGTCTTTCACGAAAAGGGCCTTTACTTCCGCTGTCAGTGGCCGGAGGAGCATCCCAAGGTGGATCAATAGGGCCTTCCCCTGGGGGAAGGTGCCCCAGTGCGCACACTGGGGCGGATGAGGGGAATAGTACGAATATGGAACAGAAGGAAAAGCCCCTTACCCGTGCCCAGGAACTGCGCAAAAACGCCACAAAAGAGGAAAATCATTTGTGGTATGATTTTTTGCGGACTTATCCGGTCCAATTTCTCCGGCAAAAACCATTTGGCCCCTATATTGTAGATTTTTATTGCCATAAAGCGAAATTAGCCATTGAATTGGACGGCTCCCAGCATTATGAGGGGAATGGTCCGGAGCAGGATAAGATTCGGACAGCCTATTTGCAAGAGGTTGAAAAAATAAGAGTCCTGCGCTTTACCAACCTGGAAATCAAACAAAATTTTGAAGGTGTGTGCGCTGCCATTGACCGGCAGGTCAGGGCGGCGCTCCCCTCATCCGGCCCTGCGGGACACCTTCCCCCAGGGGAAGGCCATAGGAGATTTATGAAAACAGTCACGATCTATACCGACGGGGCGTGTTCGGGCAATCCGGGCCCCGGGGGGTGGGGGGCCATCCTGCAATACGGGGAGTTCCGCAAGGAGCTCTCCGGCGGGGAGCCCCACACCACCAACAACCGGATGGAGCTTACTGGCGTCATCACTGCCTTGGAGGCGCTGAAGGAGCCCTGTGAGGTGGAGCTCTACTCCGATTCCAAGTACGTCATTGACGCCCTGCAGAAGGGCTGGGCCAAGGGCTGGAGGGCCCGTGGGTGGATCAAGTCGGACAAGAAGCCGGCCCTCAACCCTGACCTGTGGGAGCGGCTTCTCGCGCTGTGCGAGCGCCACACCGTCCGTCTCCACTGGGTCAAGGGCCACGCGGATAATCCCCATAATAACCGCTGTGACGAGCTGGCGGTTGCGGAGAGCAGAAAATATAAATAAGCCCTTGGGGCCCCGCTCTAGCGGGGCGGCGCTTGCGCCGTACATAACACTTCATGTGCACAGGGCGCGCCACGAAACGGTGCAAAGGCTCAGGCGCATGAAGTGTTTGTGCATGTGGGCCGTACCGGCCTACGCGCTGTCATCCCATGGCCGTGCCGCTGTAAGCGGGCGTATGGCCAATTCTGCGATGCTTTTGCATAGCAAATAAAGCGGGGCTTCCGCCAGTTGGGGATCAATCCCGCCGGACAGCGTATTGCGTTATTGCCACCGCAGGGACGGCCCTTGTGGCCGCCCGCCGTTTTTCAGAGGAGGACATGATGAAAATTGCCATTGTATACGCCAGCGAGACGGGCAACACCGCCCAGATTGCCCAGGCCATCCGCGAGGGATGTCAGGGCCATGAGATTGTGGCCTTCGGCCCGCTGCCCCGGGACGTGGGGGAGGCGGAGCTGATCTTTGTGGGCTCCTGGACGGACAAGGGCACCTGTGCCCCGGCGGTAAAGGAGTTTTTGCAGGGACTCCACGGGAAGCGGGTGGCCCTGTTCGGCACGGCGGGTTTTGGCCTGTCTGAGATGTATTTTGCCTCTCTCTCCGACCGGTTCCGGGCGGAGGTGCCGGAGGAAAATCAGGTGTTGGGTACCTGGTTCTGTCCGGGGCGGATGCCCCCTGCCGTCCGGGCTCGGTATGAGGCTCAGCTCAAGGAGAAGCCCGGCGACGCCCGGCTGGAGAACATGCTCCGGGCCTATGACCAGGCCCTGTCCCACCCCGACGGGACGGACCTGGCGGATGCGCGGGCCTTTGCAGCCGCTATGCTGGCCAAATAAAAAAGAGCTCCGCCATAAGGGCATGGCTTTATAAAGAAGTTAAGGGCAAGACAAACCATTACGGTCTGTCTTGCCCTTTTTATAGTATGTAACCCACTATGACACTTTCGGGGAAAGTACTCGTGGGAAAGAACAGTAAACTGGAAGCTGTCAATGGATCACCTGGTAACGCAATCTGAGATACGAGTTTTCCAAGACCATACATTCCTGCAATTTCAGCACGCCTAATTGGGATAATTCACTTTCTGACAGCAAAGACCTCCCGTCGATCAGTGTGGATGTATCCTTGCCGCCGACTAAAATAGGGGCGATCACAATATCAATATAATCAAACAGTTTTTCCCGAAGAAACAGCCCGTTCAATGTACCGCCGCTTTGTATGGTGATCCTTTGACAGCCATATTCTGACTTGAGTTGTGCAAGCGCGTCAGGTAAAGACAACTTGCTCTGACAGATGATATGAAGGTTGTCCTCATCCATCTGAAACGCTGGATGGTCTGCGTTGGAGGTGACCAGCACAAATTCTTTTGAGCGGGCGCAAAAATAGCGAATACCTTGTTTGGTCAAATGATGGTTGTCGATCATTACAAAGGAAACAGGCAACTTGTTCGGCATTTCCTTGGAGTTGACGCCTAGCTTTTCCTGTACTCTCCCAGAATTGAGCGACCACAGATCGGTTGTCTGCTCTATCTCATAATACTGGTGCAGTCCTTCTTGAACGCCCGCAATTTTGGGGAGATCTCTGTCTAAATCTAAATTATCTGTTGCCCCTGTGCTGATTTTTCCGTCAACAGACATAAGCATAAATAGCGTTGTGACCGGTCTATCCATTGTATCTCTCCTAACTCCGCGTTGTCGGTGAAATTAATATAAGGCAACACCCGCCGAAAAGCAACTTCTTTTGGCGGGTGTTAACTTCCTTACGGTATGGGCCCCAAGGCGGAGCTCCTTTTTTGCATTTAAAGGGTGCGGATGGGACGGCAGGGGTTGCCGACGGCCACAACCCCCTCGGGAATGTCATGGACCACCACGCTGCCCCCGCCGATGACGGCGCGGCTGCCGATGGTGACGCCGGGCAGAACGGTGACGCCCCCGCCGATCCAAACGCTGTCCCCCACGGTGATGGGCTTGGCGTACTCCAGCTCCTCGTCCCGGAGGGTGTGGTCCAGGGGGTGGGCGGCGGTGTAGAAGCCGCAGTTGGGGGCCACCATGACGTTGTCGCCGAAGGTGATGGGGGCGCAGTCCAGCATCACGCAGTTGTAGTTGCAGAAGAAGTTCTCGCCGATGGTGATGTGCCGGCCGTAGTCGCACCAGAAGGTGGATTTGATGGTGAAGTGTTCGCCGGTCCGGCCCAGAAGCTGCCGCAGCAGGGCGCGGGCCTCCTCCTTCTGATTGGGGTTGAGCTGGTTGAGGGCGTGGCAGAGCTCCATGGCCGTCCGGTGCATGGCCTGGAGCTCGCCGTCCTGGGCGTTGTAGAGCTGGCCGCCCAGCATTTTCTGATATTCCGTCATAGCAAATCACCTCAAACAAACGGGCGGGCGCATACAGCGCCCGCCCGTCTCATGCCGGTCAGGATTCCGGTTTCGGGCCCTGGGGCCTGTCGCCCTTGGGCTTGCCCCGGTAGCGGCGGCGGTGGGGGCGCTTTTTCTCACCGGTGGGAAGGGCCGCTGTCCCATCGGAGGCCGGGGATGGTGCGGCGGGCGCCTTGGGCTGCTTTTCCGGCCGAGGCGGACGCTGCTGCTCCCCCTTTTGCTTCTGCCTGGGGGGCTGAGCCTGCCTGCCCTCCTCGGCGGGCTTTTTGGCGGCGGACTCGGCGGACGGCCTGCTCCCGCCCCGGCCCCGGCGGCCCCGGCCGCGGGAGCGGCGCTCCCCTCCCTCGGCGGGCTTCTCCGGCTCGGCGGGGGCGACGCCCAGGCCGCTGAGGGCGGCGTCCACACTGCCGGACAGGCGGTGGGGCTCCTCCACAGGGGTGATCTTGCGCAGCTTGGCCAGCTCTTCCGGGGGAGGGGGCACATAGCCCTCGGGCAGCTTCCCCTTGCCGTTGCGCACCACGCAGATCTCGCAGTTGTGGAAACACTTGGGGGCCTCGGGCTGCTCCTCCAGCCGTACCTTCACGGTCTCCTTGAGCAGGTTGACCTGAGATACGGTGCCCACCCCCTCCGGGGTCTCCACAAAGGACTCGTTCTTGGGCATGCGGCGCACCGCGTCCTCATAGGCCTCCTGCTCGTATTTCAGGCAGCACATGAGCCGTCCGCAGGTGCCCGAAATCTTGGTGGGGTTGAGGGACAGGTTCTGGGTTTTGGCCATCTTGATGGACACCGGCTGAAACTCGTCCAGGAAGGTGGCGCAGCAGAAGGGCTTGCCGCAGATGCCCAGGCCGCCCAGCATTTTGGCCTCGTCCCGGACGCCGATCTGCCGCAGCTCAATGCGGGCGTGGAATACCCCAGCCAGATCCTTGACCAGAGCGCGGAAGTCCACCCGCCCCTCGGAGGTGAAGAAAAAGAGGATCTTGTTCCCCTCAAAGTTGTACTCCACTTCCACCAGCTTCATATCCAGGCCATGGGCGGCGATCTTCTCCTGGCAGATGGAAAAGGCCCGCGCTTCCTTCTCACGGTTCTTCGCCACGGTGTCCAGATCCTTCTCGGTGGCCAGGCGGACCAGGGGGCGCAGCGGCTGTACCACCGCCTCGTCCTCCACCATGGTGTTGCCCTGGGTACACTCGCCGTACTCCAGGCCGCGGGAGGTCTCGATAATGACCCCCTGACCGGGGGCCACGGCCTGTCCATTGGGGTCAAAATAATACTGTTTGCCTCCGCTTTTGAAGCGGACGCCGATGATTTCGGTCATGATTACCTCCGCATCAGGTGTATGGGCGGGGTCGGGCCCGCCCGGTCATAGGGTGCTCAGTGCCGCCCCCAGCCAGCCGGCCAGGTGCCCGGCCCCCACATTGGAGCCGCAGGCGGCGCGCAGCCGCTCCAGCACGCCCACCGCCTGGGTGAGCTGCCGGGGGGAGAGGGCGCGGGCGGCGCGCTCCGCCGCCTCACGCCGGCGGGGGTCGGACTCCCGCAGGGTTCCGGCGGAGCAGACGAGGGCATCCCGCAGCAGGAGAACGCCCTCGTCCAGCAGGGCGCGCAGCTGCTCCCGGTCCCACTTCTCCAGGGCCACGCAGTGCTCCAGCAGGGCCAGCTCGTCACCGCCGTCCAGGCGGCGCACCAGCTCCAGCGCGCCGTCCAGGGCCTGGGTGTCGCCTGCGGCCTGTCCCTCCAGCTCGGCGGCTGCCCGGCCAAGCAGGCCCTCGCAGCGGTCGGCGGCGGCCTGCCGGGCCGCCTGGGGCTGGTCGGGGTAGTGCTCGTCCAGCCAGAGCTCCGCCTCCCGCTGGGTGACGGGGGAGAGGGGGAGATGCTCACACCGGGAGCGCACTGTGGGCAGCAGGGCGGCGGCGTTATCGGTGAGCAGGAGAAAGGCGGCGTAGGCCGGGCCCTCCTCCAGAAGCTTGAGCATGGCGTTCTGGGCGCTGGCGTTCATGGTCTGGGCGTTCTCCAGGATGTAGACCTTGCGTTCGGCCTCGTTGGGCCGGATGTAGGCGTCGGCGCGGAGGGCGCGCACCTGGGCCACGCTGATATCCTTCCCGTCGTCCCCCACCCGCACGATGTCGGGGTGGATGCCCCCCTCCGCCTTGCGGCAGCCGGCGCAGGACAGGCAGGGCAAAGCGCCGCCCCGGCGGTCGCACACCAGGGCGGCGGCCAGCAGGCCCGCCAGGGTCCGCTTGCCGGAGCCCGCCGGGCCGCTGAGGATGTACGCGTGGGAGAGGCCCCGCCGGGCCGTCTCCAGCTCCAGCTGCCGCTTCAGCGGGGCGTTGCCCGCCAGCCGGGTCAGGTTCATAAAGACTCAGACCCGCTCAAACCGCTCGATATCCACCACGAAGATGGTGGCGCCGCCCACCACGACCTCCACGGGCATGGAGGGGTAGTAGCCGTAGCTCATCTCGGTGGTGGTGGGGATCATTTGCTTGCGGCTGTGGGAATGCTCCCGGATGATGTCGATGACGGTCTGCACCTTCTCCTCGTCCACGCCGATGAGAATGGTCACGTTGCCCGCCATCAGAAAGCCGCCGGTGGTGGCCAGCTTGGTGGAGGAGAAGCCCTTCTTGGTCAGGGCCTGGGTGACGGTGTTGGCGTCATCGTGATTGATAATCGCAAGAATCAGTTTCATTGCTTTTCCCTCCTGAAGGAAAGACGCTCCTTTGCTCATTCTATGAGGCACACACAGGTTCGGAAACAACCTCAACGTCTTCCAGTGTATTATAACCTATTTGTTTCAAATAAGCGATAGTTTTTTTGCAAATTCGCTCCCCAGGCGCGAAAACAGGTACCCCGGGGGGATAGGGGGCCACCTGCTGGGCGCAGATGCGTCCCTCCGCGGCGGACAGGGGGAGGGAAATCCGGGGGGAAAAGAGGGCCTGACGGGGGGTGAGAACCGCCTCCGGCGGGGGCGGAGGCGGGGGCAGGGGAGCGCCGTCCCCCCAGGCCACGGCATCCAGGGCGGCCCGGAGGCGGGCAAAGTCCTCCTCCGTGTCGGCGCAGGTGGGGATGAACACCACATGGCCCGCGTCGGCCATCTCGGGCCACACCCCCATCCCCTCCAGGGCCGCCTGGGCGGCAAAGCCGTCGGGGGCGCGGAGCACCAGCCGGGCAGGGTCCAGCGCCGGGCCGGACACGCTGGGGTAGTCCCGCCGCAGGGCGGCCACCTGCCGGGCGGCGGCCCGGTAGGCGGCGGCGCCCTCCTCCTCCATCCACGCCCGGCAGAGATCCAGGCAGGCCATCATGGGATAGGAGGGGCTGGAGGAGCCGTAGAGGGAGGCGGCCCGCCGCAGCCCGGCATGGGGAAACCGTTCCCCGGCCAACAGCAGGGCGCTCTGCCCCAGGGCGGGGAGGGTCTTGTGGGCCGATGTCACCACCAGATCGGCGGCGGAGAGGTGGTCATTTCCCAGGAACGGCAGATGGGCCCCGTGGGCTCCGTCCACCACCAGCACCCCGCCCCGCCGGTGCATTAGCTCCGCCAGGGCGGGAAGATCTGACAACACTCCGTAGTAAGTGGGCGAGGTTATACAGAGCGTCTTTGCCTCCGGGTGTTCCTCTAGGGCCTGGGCCACCGACGAGGGGGAGATGGGGCCGGTGATCCCCTCCGAGGCAAGCCAAGGCCGCTCCAGATAGACCGGCTTCAGATCCAGCAGGGCCAGGGCGTTGTAGGCGGAGCGGTGGCTCCCCCGGTCCAGCAGCACCGTCTCCCCCGGTTTGCAGGCCAGGGCCAGGGCGGCGTGGACCCCCTGGGTGGAGCCGCCGGTGAGAAACAGGCAGGAGGCCATGTGGAAAACCTTCGCCCAGAGGGCCTCCGCCGCCCCGATGGCCCCGCCCCCGGAGAAGAGATCCCCCGTGGGGGGCAGCTCGGTGAAGTCAATGGCCGCAATGGCCGCCAGCTCCGGCGCAGGCAGGGATTTACCCTTGTGGCCGGGCATGTGCATCCGCAGGGGCCGCTGGGCGGCAAAGGCCCGCAGAGCGTCGTACAGGGGGGTGGATCCCACAAAAAACGCCTCCAGTGTGGAAAAGTTGGTTTGAGTATAGCAGAATCCGGGCGGGGACACAAGTGGGAGCGGACCTCGTAGCCGCCTGTCCGAAGCCTGAGGCGGGAACAAAAGAGGTGGGCGGGTGTGGGCACCCGCCCCTACGTGTGAGCGTTGAACGGGGGAGCAGCGGCAACCAGCCGTTCTCTGTAGGGGCGGCCCTTATGGCCGCCCGGACGGCGGGAGTCTGGGGCGGGGAGGAAAGAGGTGGGCGGGGACAAGCCCCGCCCCTACGCGTGAGCATTGAACGAGGGGAGCAGCGGAAAGCAGCCGCGCTTTGTAGGGGCGGCCCTTGTGGCCGCCCGGCTGGCCGGAGCCTGGGACGGGAATGAAAGAGGCGGGCGGGTGTGGGCACCCGCCCCTACGTGTGAGCGTTGAAACGGGGGAGCAGCGGCAACCAGCCGTTCTCTGTAGGGGCGGCCCTTGTGGCCGCCCGGCTGGCCGGAGCCTGGGGCGGGAACGAAAGAGGCGGGCGGGGACAAGCCCCACCCCTACGTGTAAGCGTTGAACGGGGGGAGCAGCGGACATCCGTCCCTGTATGTCCACATATTTCGGGCGCGGGGAAGGAAAAGGAAAGGCGGCCCAAATGGGCCGCCTTTGGCAAACAACTCAGAACTTGATGCGCTCTGCGATATAATTCTTGACCTCGCTCATGGGGATGCGCACCTGCTCCATGGAGTCGCGCTCCCGGATGGTGACGCAGTGATCCGCGGGGGTGGTGTCGTCGCCCACGGTCTGGAAGTCCAGGGTGATGCAGAAGGGGGTGCCGATCTCGTCCTGGCGGCGGTAGCGCTTGCCGATGGAGCCGGTGTCGTCATAGTCCACCATGAAGTCGCGGGCCAGCTCGTCCCGCAGCTGCTGGGCGGGGCCGGAGAGGACCTCCTTCTTGCTGAGGGGGAGCACGGCGCACTTGAAGGGGGCCAGGGCGGGGTGGAGGCGCAGGACGGTGCGCACGTCGTTGTTGCCCTTCTTGTCCTGGCCGACGATCTCCTCGTCGTAGGCGTCCACCAGGAAGGCCAGGGTCACGCGGTCGGCGCCCAGGGAGGGCTCGATGACATAGGGGATATAGTGCTCGTTCTTCTCCTGGTCGAAGTAGGTGAGATCCTTGCCGGAGTGCTCCTGGTGCTGCTTGAGGTCGTAGTCGGTGCGGTCGGCCACGCCCCACAGCTCGCCCCAGCCGAAGGGGAACATGAACTCGAAGTCGGTGGTGGCCTTGGAGTAGAAGGCCAGCTCTTCGGGCTCGTGGTCGCGCAGGCGGAGGTTCTCCTCCTTCAGGCCCAGATCCACCAGCCACTTGCGGCAGAACTCCCGCCAGTACTGGAACCACTCCAGATCGGTGCCCGGCTGGCAGAAGAACTCCAGCTCCATCTGCTCAAACTCCCGGATGCGGAAGATGAAGTTGCCGGGGGTGATCTCGTTGCGGAAGGACTTGCCCACCTGGCACACTCCGAAAGGCAGCTTCTTGCGGGTGGTGCGCTGGATGGCGGGGAAGTTGACGAAGATGCCCTGGGCGGTCTCGGGGCGCAGGTAGACCTCGGTGCTGCTGTCCTCGGTGACGCCCTGGTGGGTCTTGAACATGAGGTTGAACTTGCGGATGTCGGTGAAGTCCGCCTTGCCGCAGCCGGGGCAGGTCACGCCGTTGTCCCGGATGAAGGCCACCAGCTCCTCGTTGGTCATGGCCTCCACATTCACGTCGTCGCGGCCATTCTCGGCGCACCAGCCCTCGATGAGCTTGTCGGCCCGGTGGCGCATCTTGCAGGCCTTGCAGTCGATGAGGGGATCGTTGAAGGTGGACACATGGCCGGAGGCCACCCACACCTCGGGGTTCATGAGGATGGCGGCGTCCAGGCCCACGTTGTAGGGGTTTTCCTGGACAAACTTCTTCCACCAGGCCCGCTTGACGTTGTTTTTCAGCTCCACGCCCAGGGGGCCGTAGTCCCAGGAGTTGGCCAGGCCGCCGTAGATCTCGCTGCCGGGGTAGACGAAGCCCCGGCCCTTGCACAGTGCCACGATCTGATCCATGGTCTTTTCGGTGTTCTTCATATCCATAAGCTCCTTTTCGCTTTATTCTGCGCGGAAAAAAACGCCCTGAGCCGAACGGCTCAGGGCGAAGTAAACTCCGTGGTGCCACCTGAATTCGGGGCAGAGGCCCCGCGCTCAAACCCGGTAACGGCGGGGGACCGGCGGGGCATTTCCTCCCCGCGGCTGGCGGGCGCCTTCCCCTGCCTCCGCCGGAGCCTTGCACCAGACGGCTCCTCTCTTGGGACGGTGGGACGGGGTACTCCTCCCGGTCAATGCCTGTTTCTGGCCGCTATTGTATCACGCAAACCGCCCGCCGTCAAGGCGTTTCGGGGCCTATTCCACCAGAATCAGGCCGAAATGGTTCCGTTCCTCCCCCAACACCCGGAGCGTGCGCACCTCCAGGCCGTGGGCGCGGGCGGTGGCAAACACGTCGATGCCGCAGGCCTCCATGGCGGGGACGGCCTTCCCGGGGAAGCGGCACCCCTCGGGCGCGCAGGAGGGACACAGCTTGCAGGGCCCGCTGCCGAAGGCCAGGGCCTTGTAGTACCCGTCCAGAAAGAGCCGCCTGGCCCCCTCGGCGGCCATGGCGGTGGCGTTCCAGTGGTGGACCCGGAACAGGATGCCGGTGGAAAAGCTGTCCAGCACGGCCCGGGTGCGGGCGTAGTCCGGGGCCTCCGGCGGGCAGCAGTGGTTTTTGCCGAAATTCTCACAGCCGAACTGGCACTTGAAGGTGGTCCAGGGGGCGGTGACCACCGTGTGTGGGTCGATCACCAGGGCCGGCTCGGCCCCGTTCTCCCGCAGATAGTCCAGGCAGGCGTCCATGGGCAGCACTCCTCTCTGCTCAGAGTGTATGCCCGCCGGGGGAAAAGATCAAGAAGCGGGGGAGACAAAATCCACATTGTGTGCTATGATGTGGATAAAAAACAGAAGGAGGCTGTTGTCCATGGCGCGTCCGGCGATTCGCATCACCCTCATTGACCGGCTGGGAAAGCGGGGCTGCCACCGGGGACACCGGGTGGGGGAGAGCTTTGACTTTGACACGGAGCGGGGGAAGCTCTGTCCCATGGCCATGCATGTGGCCTTTCCCTATGTGGATATTCTCCGCTATGGCGGTGCCATCCCCGGCCAGCCGGCGGGCACGGCGGTGTTCTGCTGCCCCGATGTGGACACCATCAATGTGTTTCGGATCGAGGTGTCGGACGGGGCGGCCGACCCGGGTTAGCTGAGAAAGAGCTCCACGTCCCCGATGGTCAGGCCGGTGTGAAGGGCCAGATTGATCCCGTATCCGATGACCTTCGCCAGATCGTGCACCTGGGTGTCGATGTCCTTGGGGGTGACGATCAGGCCGTCCCCCGCGCCCTGGAGGGCGGCGGGGTTCAGCTCCCCCTTGCCCGCCTCGGCCAGCACGTCGCAGGTGAGGGTGGCGGCGTCCACTACGGTGGGGACGCCGACGGCGATGACGGGGACGCCCAGGGTCTCGGCGTTGAGGGCGGCCCGGGCATTGCCCACGCCGGAGCCGGGGGTGATGCCGGTGTCGGCCAGTTGGATGGTGCGGCAGACCCGCCGGAGGCTGCGGGAGGCCAGGGCGTCCACGGCGATGACGCAGGCGGGGCGGAGGGTTTCGGCCACGGCGCGGACAAGCTCGCCGCTCTCCATGCCGGTGGTGCCCAGTACCCCGGCGGCCAGGGCGGCCACCGGCCGGAAGGAGCCGAAGTGCTCCGGCACCCGTTCCACCAGGTGGCGGGTCACCATGGTCTGGTCGGCAGCCTTGGGGCCGATGTTGTCGGGGGTGATGGCCCGGTTGCCCAGGCCCACCACCAGGGCGGGCGCGCCCGGCGCCAGGCCCAGCAGCGCCCCCAGCTCCGCCGCCAGGGCCCGCGCCGCCCGGCCGAAGGCGTCCTCCTCCCGGCGGGCCAGGCCGTCCAGCTCCAGGGTCACATAGGTGCCCACCGGCTTGCCCAGGGCCCGGGCGCCCGCCTCGTCCCGGATGCGCACGGTGGTCACCGGATAGCCCTCCCGCGTCGACTCCTCCGACTCCACGCCCGGCAGCGTCCCGGCCTCCCCGGCGCTCTCCTGCCAGAGCTGGGCGGCCTCCAGAGCCAGGTCGGTTCTCCGTTTCAACATATACGTCCCTCCATACCCCAAGATGTGGTGTTGATGACACCAGATGCCCCTATTTTTTGCGCAGAGCGCCTCCATATGCAAAAAAAGTGAAAAAAGTTCAAAAAAAGAGTTGCATTTTTAAAGAATGGCTGTTAAAATAAGAATCTGCACGGGCAAACTGTGTAAATAACGATTACGTCATCGGAGGAGGTGTTTGGTTTGCCGAATATTAAGTCTGCCAAGAAGCGTGTCCTGGTGAACAAGACCAAGGCTGCGCAGAACAAGGCCGCTAAGTCCGCGCTGAAGACCGACATCAAGAAGTTCGAGGCCGCGGTGGTCGAAGGCAACCGCAGCGAGGCCGAGGGCGCTTACAAGGTGGCCGTCAAGGCGGTCGACAAGGCTGTGGTCAAGGGTCTGCTGCACAAGAACAACGCCGCTCACAAGAAGAGCGCCATGACCATTAAGCTGAATAAGCTGGCCTAAAGGTCTGGTCGAAGGGGAGACCGTCTGCATCCGCAGGCGGTCTTTTTCGCTTTTTCGCGGGAGAAAACGGGTATGCTGGAAAAGAGACGCGGGGGAGGCGGGGAAGGATGAAAAAGCTGCTGGAGTGGAAGCCGGTCCGGTTTGGGCTGGAGGTAGGGGAGCTTTACTTCTCCAAGCGGGTATCCCGTTCGGCTGCGGAGCTGGCCTACTTTCTGATTCTCACCTTCTTTCCTGTCCTTATCTGCATTAACGCCTTCATCGGTCTGCTCCATTTGGACATCAACGCCGTACTGGAGGCCGCCTCCACCTTCCTGCCCCGGGAGACGCTGGGGATTTTAGGGGACTATATTCAGTATATTACCGGAAACCAGTCACCCGCCCTGCTGGCCGCGGGAGGGATTATGACCCTGTTCTCCGCCTCCGCCGCCTTCCGGGCGCTGATGAATATTATGGAGGATCTTTACGGACGCAAGAGCTATGCAGGGGTGTGGCGCATCGCGGCCAGCGTGGCCTTTTCGGTGCTCTTTCTGCTCACCATCTACCTGGCCCTGGTGGTGCTCCTCACAGGCGGGTGGCTTTTCCATCTGGTGGAGCGCCTGTTTCACCTGGAGACGGCCACCCTGCCCTGGGACTGGCAGTGGTTCCGCTTCCTGCTGCTGTTTCTGCTGGTGTTCCTCTTTGTCCTGCTGGTGTACCGGATGGCCGCGCCCCGAGGCAGGCCAAGGCCGCCTATCCTTACAGGGGCCTTTCTGGCCGCCGTGGCCCTTGTGGCCGCCACCGCCCTGTTTTCTTGGTTTATCGGCCTGTCTTCCAGGTACTCCCTGGTTTACGGGTCCCTGGCCTCGGTGATTATCCTGCTGGTGTGGCTCTACCTGTGTGGAAACATCCTGATTCTGGGAAATGTCTTTAACTGCGTGTGGTACCGCCACAAAAAGCGGCGGGTCACAGGTGAGCGGCCGGGCTGAAAAAAGGCGGCGTACCGATCCGGTACGCCGCCTTTTTTCACAGGCTGCGGAGCCACAGCTCCCGCAGACCCATCAATTGAAGATGGGGCTCATACTCCACCGCCCGGCGGAGCAGGGGTAGAATGTCACGGCCATGACCGCCGGTAAGGACTACGGTGACGGGGCCCAGCTCCTCCTCCAGGCGGAGGGAGATCCCCTCCAGGGCGGCGGCGGCCCCGTAGAGGGCACCGCTGCGCATGCAGGACACAGTATCGGTACCCAGCAGTCCCTCGGGCTGGGTAAAAGTAATGCAAGGGAGTTGGGCAGCCCGGGCGCTGAGGGCGTCCACCGACAGGCGCAGCCCCGGGAGAATCATGCCGCCCCGGAATACGCCCTCCCGATCCACCACCGACAGGGTGGTGGCGGTGCCCATGTCAAAGACCGCCAGAGGGGGCCGCCACCGGGCCAGGGCGGCCACGCAGTCCACCAGCCGGTCCATGCCCAGGTTGGAGGCGTCATAGTCTCCGGTGGGCAGGCCGGGGTCGAGATCCCGCCCCAGCACCCGGACAGGGCGGCGGGTGAGGGCCTCCGCCGCCTGGACGGCGACCTGGGTGAGGGAGGGAACCACCGAAGAGAGCACCGCTCCCTCCACGTCTTGGGGGGCCGCTCCCTCCTCTGCCAGCAGGGTTCTCATGCGCGCGGCGCAGGCGGCGGCGTCCATGTTCCGGTCGCTGGGCAGGCGGCGGACAAAGCGCAGCTCCGGCCCCAGAAAGCCGCCAACAGCGACTGTAGTGTTTCCAATGTCAATGGTCAGCAGCATGGCTCAGACGGGCTCCCGGGCGGCCAGGGGAGCGCGGTTGAGCTTGAGAGCCTTTCCCATGGGGATGCACACTGCGGGGACAAGGATGGCCGCCACAATGGCCTCGGGCACACCGTTGGCCGCCACGATGCCCAGAATAAAGCCCAGCACTGCCTCGGCTGGAATCCCCTGGGCCGCGGCGTAGGCATCCCGGAACAGCAGAGCAATCAGTCCCATTACCAGGGCGGTGTTGGTAAAGGCGCCCACCACGGCGGACAGGGCCATGCTGCCGGCCTGGAGGACGGAGCCCCGGCGGCGGGACAGGGCCTGAAGCAGCGTATAGACCAGCCAGGGGGTCACGCCGACAAGGATACGGGGCACAAAACAAACCACCAGGGCCCAGGGGCTGCCCCGGTCCAGGCCTGGTACCGGTATCAGGGGGGAAAAGGCAAAGGAGGACAGGTTGGGTACCAGGGTATTTTTCAAAAGACTGGCCAGACCAAACATGCCGCCCAGAAAGGCTCCCTTCTTGGGTCCGAGAAGGAGGGCGCCGATGATGACTGGCACATGGAGCACGGTGGCCTTAATGATGGGCAGGTCGATCATGCCGATGGGGGTGAAGGTGAGCAGAAAGAGAATGGCGGTAAACATGGCCAGGACAGCCAGGCTCTGCACCTGCCGGTGCTGCTGGGCGCGGGGGGTGTGGGTGTTCATATTCAATTACCTCCAGGCTGCCGTTCCCGACGGGCGGGATACAGCGCGTATTTGGATGCAGCCACAGGCAGAGATGGGCCTGCCGTCTCCCTCCGGGGAGTACAGCGGCCCGCCGCCCGGGACAGCCGAGGCCATTATAACGGTTATATCCTCAGATTGCAATCCCATTGTGGAAAACCTGCGGCTGTTTTGGTATAATTGGATGACTATATACGGAGCATAAGGGCGGATGTCCGCATCCGCCCACTGACAAAGGAGAGACCTGCATGTTAAAGGGGAAAACTGTGCTGCTGGGTGTCACCGGCGGCATTGCATGCTATAAGTCGGCGGGCTTGGCCTCGGCCCTGGTGAAGCAGGGGGCGAACGTCCAGGTACTCATGACCCGAAACGCCACGGAGTTTATCGGCCCCCACACCTTTGAATCCCTGACGGGCAACCGGGTAAGCGTGGACACCTTTGACCGCAACTACCAGTTCCAGGTGGAGCACATCGCCCTGGCCGACCAGGCCGACCTGGTACTGGTGGCCCCGGCCACGGCCAACGTTCTGGCTAAGCTTGCCCATGGCCTGGCCGACGATATGCTCACCACCACCGTTCTGGCCTGTGACTGTCCCAAAATCGCCGCGCCCGCCATGAACACCCGCATGTATGAGAATCCGGTTACCCAGGATAACCTGGCCCTCCTGCGGCGGTACGGCTGGGAGATTGTGGAGCCGGCCAGCGGACGCCTGGCCTGCGGGGCCGTGGGGAAGGGGAAGATGCCGGAGCCGGAGGAGCTGCTGGAGACGGTGCTTCACGCCCTCTCCCATGCCAAGGACATGGAGGGACTGAAGGTGCTGGTCACCGCCGGCCCCACCCAGGAGGCACTGGATCCGGTGCGCTGCCTGACCAACCACTCCACCGGGCGGATGGGCTACGCCGTGGCCCGGGCCGCCGCCGCCCGCGGGGCGGAGGTGACGCTGGTGTCCGGCCCCACGGCGCTGAAGAAGCCCGCCTATGTGGAGACGGTGGACGTGGTGTCCGCCCAGGACATGTTCGAGGCGGTCACCGCCCGCGCCCCGGAGCAGGACATCATCATCAAGGCCGCCGCGGTGGCCGACTACCGCCCGGCCCAGGTGGCCCAGGACAAGGTGAAGAAGGGGGAGGGGGAGCTGTCCATTCCCCTGGAGCGCACCCGGGATATCCTGGCCTGGCTGGGGGAGCACCGCCGGCCGGGGCAGTTCCTGTGCGGGTTTTCCATGGAGACCCGGGACATGGTGGAAAACTCCCGCAGGAAGCTGGAGAAGAAGCACCTGGATCTGATTGCCGCCAACAACCTCAAGGAGCCGGGCGCGGGCTTCGCAGTGCCAACCAATCTGCTCACGCTGATCTCCCCCCGGGAGGAGCTGGAGCTGCCCCTCCTCACCAAGGAGGAGGCCGCCCACCGTCTGCTGGATGAAATCCTGAAGCTCCGCTGAGCCGAAAAAACCGGCGCACCCGTCAGGGTGCGCCGGTCTTTTTCAGCTCAGATAGGACAGGGGGTTGACGGAGGTGCCGTTGATCTTCACCTCGAAATGGCAGTGGTTGCCGGTGGAGCGGCCCGTGGAGCCCACCTTGGCGATGGGCTGACCCTGGTAGACCTTGTCGCCGGCGGAAACCAGGACGCTGGAGCAGTGGCCGTAGTAGGTCTGCTTCCCGTTGCCGTGATCCACGATGACCAGATTGCCGTAGCTCCACATGCTGCCGGTGGCCCGGCCGGCGAAGACCACGGTGCCGCCATCGGCGGCCGCGATGTTGGTGCCGTAGGAGGTGGCAATGTCAATGCCGCCGTGGTAGCTGTAGGAGCCAAAGATGGAGCGGTAGCCGAAGTAGGAGGTAATGCGCCCGTATACGGGCCAGATAAAGTAGCCGTTGGGCAGCCAGGAGGGGCGCACCTTGGTGCCCACAGCGATGACCTTGTTGGTGGCCTCCCGGGTGACCTGGGTAGAGAGCACCGTGCGCTCCTGCTCCACGCCGTTGAGGTAAGCGATGTCCGCGTTGACGATCTGCTCGCCGGGGACGCCTGCATCCAGCACCTTGGACTCGCCCTGGTACATGGAGTCGTCCTGCACCTCCACCACCGGGCACTCAATGGACTCGGTATAGGTCACGTTATCCACCGTCTTGACGGAGAGGAAGGGAATCTCCTCCTTCACGTTGAGGAGCTGGCCGATGTAGATACGGTTAATGTCCACATCCGGGTTGAGGGCCTCCAGTTCCGACATGCTCATGTCGTTGTCAAAGGCGATCTGCATGAAGGTGTCGCCCTTCTGCACCTCATAGGTGGTCTGGCCGTTGGTGTTGGCGGTGAGGGTGGCCAGCATGGCCGCCGGGTCCTGATTGACATCGGAGGGGGTGTACTCGTGGGTAATGTAGACCCCGGAGGTAAACTCGGCGGACACTGTGTTTTCATCTACATAGGCAGCCTTCACCTGCTCCAGCACCCCATTCAGGGTCTCCCGATCCTGGGCCGCGCCGATGAACTGGCCGTTGACGGTGAGCACATAGCTCTTCATTACCTCGCCAATCTGGTCAAAGAGGTAGGTCTCAAAGTCCGCCACGGGGGTGATGGACTCCCGCTCCGTCAGGGCAGGGGCGTAGGTCACCGCGCCGTCCATGGTATAGTCGTAGCCCAGAATATCGGTGGCACGGCTCTCCACCCGGTCCACCACATCCTCAAACACAGAGGGGCTGGTGACGGTGCCCAGGGCCACGCCGTCCACCTCCACCACATAGCTGGGAGTGTAGACAGTGCCCACGACAGCCGCCACGCCGATGACCACGGCGGCGGCCAGGAAATGCAGGGGATTGATCAGCCGGCGGCCGCCCGCAGTGGCGGCGTCCAGCCGGCGGCGGAGCGGCTCCACGCGCTGCGCCAGGGCCGCGGTACCCGCCTCCCATCTGTCCCGGAGTTGGGCCAGGGGCGGCCGGATGGCCGAAGACTCCTCCCGGGGCGTATGCAGAATTTCGTCCATGAGGGAAACCCTCCTAATTATTTGTTCTTGCGTAAAAGAAGGCCCGCGAGGGCCGAAAGGTAACAGTCAGAAACGAAAAGTTACAAATGGTTACAAGGCGTATCATACACGCTTTTTGCCAAAAAGTCAAGACTTTGACTGGAAAAGGCGGGAATCCGCGGCAATTGAAGGTCAAAGCACAACCGACACGACATATAGTGGGCGGCTTTCAAAAAGATGTCCTACTACTACCAGAAGGAGAAATGGTCAGGGCAGAGCAGCAAAAAGATTTGTCCACTTTGACCGGGACGAAAAGCCCCCACGGCATCCTTTTTGGTGCCGCGGGGGACCGGAGGGGACGGGGGATCTCCCCCCATAGCCGGAAAAAGTCCGGAGTCCCTGAAGGAAACTCCGGACTTTGGAGGGTTGTTAGGCCAGCGCGGCGGTGATGATGGCCATGGAGCAGCCCCCCACAGGCAGGTGCCTGTGGGGCCCCCGGCTTTTTTACTGCGCGGGGCAAGTAAATTGCCCCGGCATCAAGGTTTTGCGCCCTTGCGCAAAACGCTTGACGGCGCGGAGCGCCGTGCCCCCGGAGTGGGCGGAGGTCTCCTCCATGGCCGGAAAAAGTCCGGAGCCCCTGAAGGAAACTCCGGACTTTGGAGGGCTGTTAGGCCAGCGCGGCGGTGATGATGGCCATGGAGTAGACCTCCTGGGCGTTGCAGCCGCGGGAGAGGTCGTTGATCGGGGCGTTCAGACCCAGCAGAATGGGTCCATAGGCGTCAAAGCCGCCCAGGCGCTGGGCAATCTTATAACCAATGTTGCCCGCATTAATGTTGGGGAAAATAAAGGTGTTGGCATAGCCGGCCACGGGAGAGCCGGGGAACTTGAGCTGGCCCACGGTGGGGGAGACGGCGGCGTCGAACTGCATCTCGCCGTCGATGGCCAGGTCGGGGGCGGCAGCCTTGGCCTTGGCGCAGGCGTTGCGCATCTTGTCCACAGTGTCACCCTTGCCGGAGCCCTTGGTGGAGTAGCTCAGGTAGGCCACCTTGGGGTCAATGCCGAAGGTTTTGGCGCACTTGGCGCACTCCAGGCCGATCTCCACCAGCTCGTCCTCCGTGGGGTCGATGTTGATGGCGCAGTCGCCCATGGCCAGCACAGTGTTGTCGCCCACGCCCTCGCGGACCATAATGAAGCAGGAGGAGACGATTTTATTCTCGGGCTTGGTCTTGATGAGCTGCAGGGCGGGGCGGACGGTGTCGGCGGTGGAGTAGGTGGCGCCGCCCAGCAGACAGTCGGCCACGCCCATCTTTACCAGCATGGTGCCGAAGTAGTTGCCCTTCATCAGGGCGGCGCGGCACTCGTCGGCGGTCATCTTGCCGCGGCGCAGCGCCACCATCTCCTCCACCATCTTGTCCATGTCGGGATAGGTGGCGGGGTCGATGATCTCGGCACCCCGGATGTTGAAGCCGACCTCCTCGGCCGCGGCCTTTACCTCCGCCTCATTGCCGATGAGGATGGGGGCCAGCCAGGTGCCGGCCAGCAGGCGGGCGCTGGCCTCCAGGATGCGGGCGTCGGTGCCCTCGGTAAAGACAATGCGCTTGGGGGACTTTTTCAGGGTGTCGATGAGCTGCTGAAACATGTGAATGGCCATTGGTATCTTCCTCCATCATAAAAAACGTACGTCAAATGCCAAAATGCTCGGCGTCGGAGCTATTATACACCATTTCGACTGCGGTTCTCAATGCCTAAAAGCCATAAGATTGTGAAAAAATACACTTTACTTTTTGTATTCTCACATTTATACTATACCTACTGTTTTGAAGCCAGTTGAAGTTGAGGTGTGTTATGAGTTCCGATTTTTCCCGCTGCCTTTCCCTGCTCCGGCAGGAGAAGGGGATCTCCCAGCGCGCGGCCGCAAAGGATCTGGGGATCAGCCAGGCGCTGCTCTCCCACTATGAGAACGGCGTGCGTGAGCCCGGTCTGGCCTTTGTCACGAAGGCCTGCAACTATTATAATGTGTCGGCGGATTTCCTGCTGGGCCGTACCCTCTCCCGGGACGGCACCACCATCGCCGCCGAAGAGCTGTACGATTACTCCACCGAGAAGGACAACGTGCTCCACGGCTCCATTATGGCCACGCTGAACAAAAAGCTGCTGGTCAACTCCATCGGCGTGCTCTTCGACCTGCTGGGCAAGACCGGCCGCAAGGAGGCCATTAACGCCGCGGCGGACTACCTGGGTACCGCTGTTTACAAGATGTTTCGCCACCTGTACCGGGCGGATGGCAGCAAGAACGAGGACTTCTTCTCCGTGCCCGCCCGGCAGTTTATGGCGGGCGTGGCCACCGCCGACATGATCTGTACCGAGGCCCAGTATGTGGACGCCCTGGCCGCCCACGTCAAGGAGAAGGGGAGCTTCCCGCCCATGCACAACGACGCGCTGATGGAGAACTACCCCGGACTGTACCAGTCCCTGCTCCAGATTATCCACAACACCGGGGAGCGGGTCAACCGCCGGATGGAGATTCAGAACCAGAAGTAGGGCGCGGCATCCCGGACGCGCCGCCTGTTTACCGGGTACGCCCGGGGGGCGCCACCGGTACCATGCCCTTGAACGGCCGGGGCGGCCGCAGTAGGGATATGCAGAGTATCGCTCCAATGTCAATCGATGCTTTCACATCTTCGGAGGTGTATTTTTTTGACCGACCAGAGCAAAATCCGTAATTTTTCGATAATTGCCCACATTGACCACGGCAAATCAAATCCCGCGGAGTCGGCCGACTCCGCGGGTACCCCGTGTTATTTTGCATCCTCGGCGGAAGTAAATTCCGCCTTCGGCAAGGTTTTGTCCGGGGGACAAAACGCTTGGACGCGGCAGGCCGCCGCGCCCCGCTGCGCGGGGTTCCGGGTGGATTTGCCGAAGGGAGGAGTATGCCATGACTGACCAATCCAAAATCCGCAACTTTTCCATTATCGCCCACATCGACCACGGCAAATCCACCCTGTCTGACCGGCTGATTGAGAAGTGCAACGCCGTTTCCCAGCGGGAGATGGAGAGCCAGCTGCTGGACAACATGGACCTGGAGCGGGAGCGGGGCATTACCATCAAGGCCCGGGCGGTGAAGCTCAACTATCAGGCTGCCGACGGGGAGACCTATGAGCTGAACCTGATCGATACGCCGGGCCACGTGGACTTCAACTATGAGGTGAGCCGCTCCCTGGCCGCCTGCGAGGGCGCGGTGCTCATCGTGGACGCCGCCCAGGGCATCGAGGCCCAGACCCTGGCCAACACCTTCCTGGCCCTGGAGCACGACCTGGAGATTCTGCCCGTCATCAACAAGATCGACCTGCCTGCCGCCGACCCCAAGCGGGTGAAGGACGAGATTGAGAACATCATCGGCCTGCCCGCCCAGGACGCCCCCGAGATCTCCGCCAAGGTGGGGCTGAACATCGACGCGGTACTGGAGGACATCGTAAAGAATGTCCCCGCCCCCAAGGGCGACCCGGAGGCCCCGCTCCGCGCCCTGATCTTTGACAGCCAGTACGACGCCTACCGGGGCGTGATCGTCTATTTCCGTGTGATGGAGGGTACCATCAAGACCGGGATGAAGGTGAAGATGATGGCCTCGGGCGCGTCCTATGAGGTGCTGGAGTGCGGCCACCTGCTCCCCCTGGGGATGGAGCCCTGCGGCGAGCTGATCGCCGGCGAGGTGGGCTACTTCACTGCCTCCATCAAAAACGTGAAGGATACCCAGGTGGGTGACACCGTCACCGGTGTGGAGCGCCCCGCCGCCGAGGCCCTGCCCGGCTACCGCCCCGCCCGCGCCATGGTGTACTGCGGCATTTACACCGAGGACGGCTCCAAGTATCCAGATCTGCGGGACGCCCTGGAGAAGCTCCAGCTCAACGACGCCTCCCTGTCCTTCGAGCCCGAGTCCTCCGCCGCCCTGGGCTTCGGCTTCCGCTGCGGCTTTCTGGGCATGCTCCACATGGAGATCATCCAGGAGCGGCTGGAGCGGGAGTTCGATCTGGATCTCATCACCACCCTGCCCTCGGTGATCTACCGTATCACCAAGACCGACGGCACCGTGGTCATGGTGGACAATCCCCACAATTACCCTGACCCGGCGGTGATCGAGCTGGCTGAGGAGCCCTACGCCAAGGTGTCCATCGTCTCGCCGCCCGACTATGTGGGCAACATCATGCCCATGTGCCAGGAGCGCCGGGGCGAGTTCAAGGACATGCAGTATCTGGACACCAACCTGGTGGAGCTGCACTACTCCATGCCCCTGGGCGAGATCATCTACGACTTTTTCGACACCCTCAAGGCCCGCACCAAGGGCTACGCCTCCCTGGACTACGAGCTGGACAAGTACGAGCCCTCCGAGCTGGTGAAGGTGGATATGCTGCTCAACGGCGATCAGGTGGACGCCCTGTCCTTCATCGCCCACCGGGAGAAGGCCTACCCCCGCGCCCGGCGGCTGTGTGAAAAGCTGAGGGACAACATCCCCCGCCAGCTCTTTGAAGTGCCCGTCCAGGCCGCCATCGGCGGCAAGGTCATCGCCCGCGAGACCGTCCGCGCCATGCGCAAGGACGTGCTGGCCAAGTGCTACGGCGGCGACATCACCCGGAAAAAGAAGCTGCTGGAGAAGCAGAAAGAGGGCAAAAAGAAGATGCGGAGCTTGGGTACGGTGCAGATCCCGACCGAGGCATTCATGGCGGTGCTTAAATTGGACGAAGAGTAAGCATCCGCAAAGTTCCCTCCTCGCGGCATAGCCGCTGCGGCCTACGCTACAAACGTGCCACCGGCACGTTTGCTTAACGCTGCGGTGGCGGTTCTCAAGTTGGACGAGGAATGACGGCATCTTCTTTTTGGCCTCTGGGGCCCCACAAGGTGGGGCGGCGCTTGCGCCGTACAAGGGTTTCGCCGAGAGCGAAACCCTTGGCGCAGGGCGGATTCACTCCGCCCGAGCATGTGAAATGGAGAGGGGGTCCCCGCGAAAGGCATGGCTTTCGCGGGGCGGGCAAAAAGAAGATGCGGAGCTTGGGAACGGTACAGATTCCGACCGAGGCATTCATGGCGGTGCTTAAATTGGACGAAGAGTAAGCATCCGCAAAGTTCCCTCCTCGCGCCGTAGCCGCTGCGGCCTACGCTACAAACGTGCCACCGGCACGTTTGCTTAACGTTGCGGTGGCGGTTCTTAAGCTGGATGAGGAATGACGGCATCTTCTTTTTGACCTCTGGGGCCCCACAGGGTGGGGCGGCGCTTGCGCCGTACAAGGGTTTCGCCGGGGGCGTAGGGGCGGGGCTTGTCCCCGCCCGCAGGCGGGCTGGTGTGGGCATCGGCCCCTACGGGAGAAGCGCGGGCGGCCACAAGGGCCGCCCCTACAAAGAGGATACTATGAGATACAAAACCAGGAGCACACCACAGCGGTGTGCTCCTGGTTTTTGTTTGATCCGGTTTTCCACATGCGGAAAGGATCCTGTGGAAAACTTGCGAAGGCGGTTACTCGGCGGCCTCGTCCTCCTCCTTCTTGGTGCAGACGATGTTCAGCTCGTCCAGCTGGGCTTGGGTGACGAAGGAAGGGGCGCCCATCATGAGATCCTGGGCGTTCTTGTTCATGGGGAAGGGGATGATCTCCCGGATGGAGTCCTCGCCGGCCAGCAGCATGACCATGCGGTCCACGCCGGGGGCGATGCCCGCGTGGGGGGGCGCGCCGTAGGTGAAGGCGTTGTACATGGCGGGGAACTTGGCCTTCACGTCGTCCTCGCCCAGGCGGACGAGCTGGAAGGCCTCGATCATGATCTCCGGATCGTGGTTCCGCACGGCGCCGGAGGAGAGCTCCACGCCGTTGCACACCAGATCGTACTGGAAGGCGGTGATGGACAGGGGGTCCACCTCGCCGGCGGCGGCCTTTTTCAGGATCTCCAGTCCGCCGTTGGGCATGGAGAAGGGGTTGTGGCAGAACTCCAAAAGCCCGGACTCCTCGCCGATCTCGTACATGGGGAAGTCCACGATCCAGCAGAACTCATAGCACTCCTTGTCCATGTGGTTGGGGCAGAAGGCGCCCAGCTTGGAGCGGAGCACGCCGGCGGCCTTCTGGGCGGCCAGGAGCTTGCCGGCTGTGAGGCCCACGAAGCAGCCCTTTTCCAGCCCCAGAGCGGCCACCACCGCGTCCTTCATGGGCTGGACAAACTTGGCGATGCCGCCAACAATCTCGCCGTTCTCGTCGTAGCGGAACCAGTAGGCCTTTTCGCCGGACTGGACCTCCACGTCGGCGCACAGCTTGTCGATCTGCTTGCGGGTGCCCTCGAAGCCGGTGACCACCACCGCCTTGACGGTGTTCCCCTCAAAGGGGCCGAAGCCGCAGGCGCCCAGGGCCTCAGTGGCGTCGGTGACGGTCAGATCAATGCGCAGATCCGGCTTGTCGGAGCCGTACTTGTCCATCGCATCCCGGTAGGAGATGCGGCGGAAGGGGGCGGTGGAGGCCACGTTGTAGGTGCCGTACTGGGCAAAAATGGGGGGCAGCACGTCCTCCAACACGGCGAACACGTCCTCCTGATCGGCAAAGGCCATCTCCATGTCCAGCTGGTAGAACTCGCCGGGGGAGCGGTCGCCCCGGGCGTCCTCGTCCCGGAAGCAGGGGGCGATCTGGAAGTACTTGTCGAAGCCGGAGGCCATCAGCAGCTGCTTGAACTGCTGGGGGGCCTGGGGCAGGGCGTAGAACTTGCCGGGGTGCTTGCGGCTGGGCACCAGATAGTCCCGGGCGCCCTCCGGGGAGGAGGCGGTGAGGATGGGGGTGGTGATCTCCAGGAAGCCGTGGTCAAGCATGGCCTTCCGCAGGGCGGCCACCACCTGGCAGCGGAGGATGATGTTGTTCTTCACCTCCGGGTTGCGGAGATCCAGATAGCGGTACTTCAGGCGGGCGGACTCGTCGGCCTCCCGGCTGCGGTTGATCTGGAAGGGCAGCTCGTTGTGGCGGCAGCGGCCCAGCACCTCCACCGCCTCCGGCACCACCTCGATGTCGCCGGTGGGCAGCTTGGGGTTCTTGGAGTCCCGCTCCCGCACCACACCGGTGATCTGGACGGTGGACTCCTTGTTCAGCCCCTTGAAGGCCTTCCACATGGCCTCGTTCTCCACGACCACCTGGGTCACCCCGTAGAAGTCCCGCAGGACGGCGAAGGCAAAGTTCTGGCCCACCTCGCGGACGTTCTCCAGAAAGCCCGCCAGGGTGACGGTCTGGCCCACGTGCTCCATACGGAGATCCCCGCAGGTGTGGGTGCGGTAATGGGTATGGGTTGTCTGCATCAAAAATCAACTCCAAATTGTAATATAAGAAGGATAAAATACAAATAGGATCGAAAAGAGAGCCATATAGGCAGATCGGAACGCCCAAAGGGACGCGGGGGCGGGCCGATGTGGGCATCGGCTCCTACGTGGGACAGGGGCGGCCACAAGGGCCGCCCCTACGGGAGAGGGGCGTATAGAGGGGTGTAGGGGCGGGGCTTGTCCCCGCCCGGAGGCAGGCCAATGTGGACATCGGCCTTTACGGGAGACACGGGCGGCCACGGGGGCCGCCCCTACGGGAGAGGGGCGTATAGAGGGGTGTAGGGGCGGGGCTTGTCTCCGCCCGGAGCGGGCCGATGGGCATCGGCCCCTACGAGGGAGACGGGCGGCCACGAGGGCCGCCCCTACGGGAGAGGGGTGTATAGGGAGATCGTAGGAGCGGGGCTTGTCCCCGCCCGGAGGCGGGCCGATATGGGCATCGGCGCCTGCGTGGGACACGGGCGGCCACGAGGGCCGCCCCTACGGGAGAGGGGGCGTATAGAGGGATCGTAGGGGCGGGGCTTGTCCCCGCCCGGAGCGGGCCGATGTGGGCATCGGCCTTTACGGGAGACACGGGCGGCCACAAGGGCCGCCCCTACGGGAGAGGGGGTGTATAGGGGGATCGTAGGGGTGGGTGCCCACACCCGCCCGGAGCTTATCCCTTCTGATCCTGATAGCGGCTGTAATACACCTGCATGTCGAAGTCCTGGTAGAGCTGGGTGCCGTCCTTGGCGGTGACGCCGAAGTGGGCCAGGGCGGTGTCCTCCACATAGTCCAGGAAGGTCACACCGTCCACGGTGTTAAACCAGTTGAACTCCATGCCCTGGGCGGCGCAGTCGGCCTCCAGGCCGTCGATGAGGGTCTGGATATAGGGCAGATACTGCCCGGCGGTGACGCCGTTGGTGAAGAGCACGTCGGCGGGCTTGAGGTAGGCGGCGGTGAACATGGCGTAGTCGGCGGGGGTGAAGCGCTCCCGCAGCTCCGGCCGGGCGACCCGGGCCACCATGGCGGCGGTCTCCGCCCGGGTGAGGGTCTTGCCGGGGGCAAAGGTGCCCCAGTCGTCCACGCCGGTGAGGATGCCGGCGTTGTAGAAGGACAGCACGGCGGCGTCGGCGGTGTCGGGCAGGGCGGTGATCTGGTTGATGGGGGTCAGCATATCCTCGGGCACCACGGCGGCAAGCATGGCGATGAACTCCTGGCGGGTGGCCTGCTTGACGGGATCGGGCACCTCCACCCCCAGCTTCTCCAGATAGTCCACATAGGAGGTGTACCAGGGCAGGATGGAATCCACCAGGTAAATGGAGTCGCCGGTGATGGCCTCGTTCATGCGGGCGGCGATGGCGGCCACCTCGCCCACGGTGAGCACCTGGTCGGGGGCAAAGCCGGCGCCGGTGCCGGTCATGAGGCCCACCTCATAGCAGGTCTGGACAGTGGCGGCGTACCAGGCCGAACCGGCCACATCGGCAAAGCCGGGATAGGTGTTGACGGCGGGGAAGGCCTCCTCCGGCGCGATGGCGGCGGAGGAGCCTGCCAGCAGGGCGGTGGACAGGGCCAGGGCGATGAGCTGCTTTTTCATGGAACATTTCCTCCTGTACGTCGGGTTTTCCCCATTTAGACGGGGACATGGGGAGAAAGTTCCATCAGGCCTCCGGCTCCTGGATGGGAGTACCGCCCGCCCGGGCCGCCAGCCCGGCCTGTACCAAGGCCACGGCCTCCCCGGCCGTCACGGTCTGCTGCTGCCCGGTGGTCAGATCCTTTACCGTCACCTTGTTCTGCTGAATCTCGTCCTCCCCCAGGAAGGCGGCGTAGGGGATGGACAGCTTGTCCGCATAGGACAGCTTCTGCTTGAACTTCTTCTTCTCACAGTGGAGCTGGGCGCGCACGCCCGCGTCCCGCAGGGCGGTGGCGAAGGAGATGGCGGGGGAGAGCTCCTCGGTCATGGGGAGGATCAGCACGTCCGCCGGGGCGGTGACCAGGGCGTCGTTCAGATAGCCCTGGGCCTCCAGTACGGAGAACAGGCGGGTCAGACCGATGGAAATACCGACTCCGGGGAGTTGTTTATCGGTATAATATTCCGCCAAGTTATCATAACGGCCCCCGGAGCAGATGGAACCCACCTCCGGGTGATCCAGCATGACGGTCTCATACACGGTGCCGGTGTAGTAGTCCAGGCCGCGGGCAATGGTGAGATCCACCATGAAGTGCTCCTCCGGCACGCCGAAGGCGGACATATACCTGATCACGGTCTCCAGCTCGGCCACGCCTAGATCGAAAAGCTCGTTCTTCCCCTTGAAGGGCTCCAGCGCGGCCATGGGATCGCCGGCGGCCAGGAGGGCGAGCAGGGCGTCGGCCGCCCCGCCGGGTACGGCGAAGTCGTCCGTCAGGATGGCGCGCACCTTCTCCGGGCCGATCTTCTCCAGCTTGTCGATGGTGCGCATCACGTCCCCGGCCTGCTTCTCCAGGCCCAGGATGGCGAACAGGCCGTTGAGCACCTTCCGGTTGTTGACCCGGATCTTGAAGCGGCGCAGGCCCAGGGCGGTGAAGGTCTTGTAGATGATGGAGGGGATCTCCGCCTCGTTGGTGATGTTCAGGCTGCCGTCGCCGATGACGTCGATGTCCGCCTGGTAGAACTCCCGGTAGCGGCCCTTCTGGGCCCGCTCTCCCCGGTAGACCTTGGAGATCTGGAACCGGCGGAAGGGGAAGGTCAGCTCATTCTGGTGCAGGGCTACATACTTGGCCAGAGGCACGGTGAGATCAAAGCGGAGGGCAAGGTCGGAGTCGCCCTTGGTGAAGCGGTAGATCTGCTTCTCCGTCTCGCCGCCGCCCTTGGCCAGCAGCACCTCGGCCGCCTCGATGGCCGGGGTATCCAGGGGGGTGAAGCCGTACAGGGAATAGGACTTGCGCAGAATCTCCACCATCCGGTCGAACTGTACCTGCCGCGCGGGCAGCAGCTCCATAAAACCGGACAGGGTGCGGGGTTTGATCTGGGCCATAGTGATGCTCCTTTTTAACAGTAATTGAGGCTGCTGCCCGCCTCGCCGCGAAAGCGGCGTCAAGCGTTTTGCGCAGCAAAACCTTGGAACAGGCCGAATTCACTTCGGCCTGTTTGGATGAAAAAGAGGGGCTCCCGGCGGGTCAGCAGCTCCATAAAGCCGGACAGGGTGCGTCTCGTCTCCACACTGGCCGGGCCGATGTGGGCAGAAGGTGAATTGCCCCAGAGGGGCAAGAGAGGCCGCCCTGGGGCGTCGGCCCCTACCGGGCGGCGGAGGGACTCAGAGGCCGGGGTGGGCCGTAAAAAGGCGCTCTCGTCCCCTGCCACGGGACGAAAGCGCCTGCTTTCGTGGTGCCACCCATGTTCAGAGCGGAATTCCGCTCCCTCTGTCCTTCTGTTGCGGGAAGGGGACCACACCCGTCTCCGGGCCCGCTGGTAAGGCCGTCTCCCGGCCTCCTGCCGCGGACGCTTTCAGCCGGAGGCGTCCTTCTCTGCTGCGGCGGTGTGGGCGGTACTTGCCCCGTCAGGGCGGTTTTTGCTCCACAATACTACCCCAAAGCGGGGAAAAAGTCAACCGGGAACCGCCCAGTTACGCGGTAAAGGGCTTGGTCTTGGGGTTGATGATATCGCGCCAGTCCAGGTCCCCCCGCTCCAGGCCGTGGATGAGAATCTCCGCCGTGGCCACATTGGTGGCGAAGGGGATGTTGTACTGGTCGCAGAGGGTGGTGATATACTTCAGATCCGCGTCCAGATCGTTGGACTGGGGGTCTGAGAAGAAAAGCACCATGTCGATCTCGTTGTAGGCGATGCGGGCGCCGATCTGCTGGCTGCCGCCGTGCTCGTGGGAGAGGAAGAGCTGGACAGGCAGGCCGGTGGCCTCGGCCACCAGGCGGCCAGTCGTGTTGGTGGCGCAGATGGTATGCTTGGAGAGAATGCCGCAGTAGGCAATGCAGAACTGCACCATCAGCTCTTTTTTCCGGTCATGGCTCATCAGGGCAATATTCATCGTACTAACCTCTCTTCCACAGCGTGTTGCGCTTATCGCATTTTCATAAGGGGGGCCTTCTGGCCAAGCAGGCGCTTGGCAATGTTGAGATAGGCGACGGCGGCGCCCCGGCTGGCCCGGAGAATGAGGGGCTGGCCCTGGTTGGCGCACAGCATCACCTGGGGATCCTCCGGCACAATGCCCAGCAGGGGCAGGCCGGCGGCGTCCATGGCGTCGTCAATGGTGGTGTGAAGGCGGCGGAGCAGCCGGGGCTGTACCCGGTTGACCACCAGATGGATGCGGGGGATGCGGTTCCGGAGCACCGAAACCGTGCGCTGGGCGTCCCGCAGGGCGGAGGCGTCGGTCGTGGAAACCACCACGGCCCGGTCCGCCGCACAGCAGGCCAAACGGAACCCCTCGCCCAGCCCTGCTGGCGAATCCATCAGGATGTAGTCGTACCCCTCCCTGGCCCGGTGAATCAGCTCCTTCATGGCCGCCTCGCTGAGCGGCGCTTCGGGCAGGGTGACGGGGGCGGTGAGGAGGAACAGGCCTTGGATGACGGGGTGGGGGACGGCGGCCCGCTCCAGTGTGCAGCGGCCGCAGAGCACGTCAGTGAAGTCCATCAGCGCCCGGTCGCTCAGACCCAAGGTCAGGTCCAGGTTGCGCAGGCCGATATCCATGTCGATGCAGAGCACCCGGTGGCCCAGCGCGGCCAGACAGGAGGCTACACCGCCGGTAATGGAGGTCTTTCCCGTGCCGCCCTTTCCCGACGTGATCACAATTGCAGTGGACATAGGTTCACTCCCGTTGTTTGACGTAAATACCATATCATACTTCCACAGTGGAATCAATGGGTTTTTGTGCAGAATAGTGAGAAAATTCCTGCTACAGCGGGGCTTTCTGTATCTTTGCCCACCGGCGGGGGTAGCCATTGGGGGTGGGGGTGCACTTCTCCACCAGCACCACCCGGTGGCGCACATTGGCGCCGGGAATGACATAGTCCACACTGGGCAGCAGCCGCCCGCCGAGGATGGAGATGCACCGGGCGGCGTGGTTGATCTCCTCGCCGCTGTCCACGCCCTTCATGGCCAGAAATCTGCCGCCCACCTTCAGATAGGGCAGACACAGCTCGCACAGGAGCTCCAGGGAGGCCACGGCCCGGGACACGGCGTAGTCGAAGCCGTCCCGGTAGCCGTCCACCAGGGCCTGCTCCTCCGCCCGGGCGTGGAGGCACTCCACCCCCTCCAGGCCCAGGGTATTGCACACCGAGGCAAGCCAATTCACCCGCTTGCCCAGGCTGTCCAGCAGGGTGAGCTGAAGGCTGGGCTCCAGGATGCGCAGGGGCAGGCCGGGGAAGCCCGCGCCGGTGCCCACGTCGATGAGCCGCTTGCCCCGGAGGTCCTCCCCCAGGGTGAGCAGGGCGGCGGAGTCCAGAAAGTGCAGGTCGGCCACCTGGTCGGGCTCGGTGATGGCGGTGAGGTTCATGACCTGGTTCTGCTCCAGCAGCAGACGGCCGTACTCAGCCAGCCGGGCCGCTGCGCCGTCGGGAGGCGTGAGGCCCAGGGCGGTCAGGCCGGAGGCAATACGCGCTTGCATGCTCACACCCCCAGTCCGGCCAGCAGGGCGGGCACGCCCTGCACCAGGCCGATTACAAGGATCACTCCGCAGGCCGCCGCCAGCAGGGCCATGCAGGCCTTTTTGGAGTAGGTGCACTCCGGCCGGCGGAACTGCCAGACGGCAATCACCGCCAGACCGGCGGCACCGGGGCAGACCAGCAGGGGGGCCAGCCCCCGGAGATAGGTTCCGCCGTGGAAAAACGGGTAGAGGTTGAGGGCGACGAAGATCAGCATGTAGGCCACCCCCACCCAGGCAATGATCCGCTTGACAGGGGAGGCAGGCGTATAGGAGGACGGCTCCTTCTGGTTTTTATTATCTGGTAGTTCAGCCATTTTTTTGCTCCTTCAAAAGATCCCGGATCTCCGTGAGGAGCGCCTCCTCCGCCGATGGCTTGGGGGGCGGGGGAGGGGCGGCCTCCTCCTTTTTGTGGAGACGGTTCAGCAGCTTGACGATGCAGAACACCACAAACGCCATAATCAGGAAGCTGAGCACGGCGTTGAGAAAGCTGCCCAGCATGAGGTCGCCGCCGCCGGGCAGGGGGATAGACAGGCCAGCCAGGGCCTCATTGTCCCCGGCGAAGATGCCGAGCACCGGGTTGAGGATGTCGTTTACCAGGGAGTCGGTGATTCCCTTGAACGCGCCGCCGATGATGACGCCGACGGCCAGATCCATCACATTGCCCCGGGCAATGAATTTGCGGAATTCGGCCAAAAAGCCGGTGGTTTTCTCTTTAGCAGACATAAAAACTCCTTATTTAAACGATAAGCGACAAAAGAACGGGGAGAATAGCCCCAGTTAGGGATTCTTGACACTCCAGCCCCAGTCCATATCCATGGGGGGCGTGTGCGGGGTGGGGGATTCCAGGCCGTACTTTTCTGAGATAGCGTCAATCTGCTCCTGGGTAAGCGTCTCCTCCGGCTGGGCGGATTCCGCAGGCTGGGGCCCGGCGGTACAGCCGCCCAGCAGCAGGGCGGCGGCGAGCAGGAGAGCGGCGGCCGGTAAGCGGTGCTTCATGACAAAGGCGCTCCTTTCAATACGTGGGAGAGCGGCTTACTGCTTGGGCGTCAGCACTTCCTTGCCGCCCATATAGGGCCGCAGGGCGGCGGGGATCTTCACGCTGCCGTCGGCCTGGAGGTTGTTCTCCAGGAAGGCGATGAGCATGCGGGGAGGGGCCACCACGGTGTTGTTGAGGGTGTGGGGCAGGTAGGTGCCGTTCTCCCCCTTGACCCGCATCTTGAGGCGGCGGGCCTGGGCGTCGCCCAGGTTGGAGCAGGAGCACACCTCGAAGTACTTCTGCTGGCGGGGGCTCCACGCCTCGATGTCGCAGGACTTGACCTTGAGATCGGCCAGATCGCCGGAGCAGCACTCCAACTGGCGCACGGGGATGTCCAGAGAGCGGAACAGCTCCACCGACCAGCGCCACATCTTCTCGTACCAGTCCATGGACTCCTCGGGCCTGCACACCACCACCATCTCCTGCTTCTCGAACTGGTGGATGCGGTAGACGCCCCGCTCCTCGATGCCGTGGGCGCCCTTCTCCTTGCGGAAGCAGGGGGAGTAGGAGGTGAGGGTCTGGGGCAGCTTGTCTTCGGGGATGATCTGGTCGATGAACTTGCCGATCATGGAGTGCTCTGAGGTGCCGATGAGGTAGAGATCCTCTCCCTCAATCTTATACATCATGGCGTCCATCTCGGTCTGGCTCATGACGCCCTCCACCACGTTGCCGTGGATCATGAAGGGGGGGATGCAGAAGGTGAAGCCCTTGTCGATCATGAAGTCGCGGGCGTAGGCCAGCACCGCCTCGTGGAGGCGGGCGATGTCGCCCATCAGGTAGTAGAAGCCCGCGCCGGATACCCGGCCGGCGGCGTCCATGTCGATGCCGTCGAAGGACTCCATGATTTGGGTGTGGTAGGGGATTTCAAAGGCGGGGGTTGCTGCCTCGCCGAAGCGTTGCACCTCCACGTTGCAGGAGTCGTCGGGGCCGATGGGCACGGAGGGATCGATGATGTTGGGGATCTGGAGCAGGATGCGGCGGATCTCCGCGGCCAGCTCGGTCTCCCGGCCCTCCAGGAAGGCCAGCCGGTCGGCGTCGGCCTTGACCTCGGCCTTCAGCGCCTCGGCCTCCGCCAGCTTGGAGGGGTCTTTCTTGGACTGCCCCATCAGTACGCCCACCTGCTTGCTCTTGGCGTTGCGGGCGGTGCGCAGTTCCTGGGCCTCCTGGATGGTACGGCGGTTCTCTGCGTCCAGCTCCAGCACCTGATCCACCAGGGGGAGCTTCTGTTCCTGAAATTTCTTCTTGATGTTCTCCTTCACGGCGTCGGGATTTTCCCGGATAAATTTAATGTCCAGCATGGTTGATTCTCCTTCAATAAAGTGGTGTGAGATAAACCCGTAGGGGCGACCCTTGTAGTCGCCCGCGGGCGACCATAAAGCCGCCCCTATAGGGGAGAGAAAAGTGCGAAGCGGGTCGCGTGGGGAAGCGGAGGGACAAGGGAGTGCAATGGATATCCGGCGCCGTGCGCCGGATGGAATGGAGCGGACTTTGTGCAGATGGGGCCCCACGGGAGCCCAGCGGAGCGGGTCGCGTGGGGAAGCGGAGGGACAAGGGAGTGGAATGGATATCCGGCGCACAGCGCCGGATGAAATGGAGCGGACTTTGTCCCGACGCCGTTTCACGTGAAACAATCAGCCCAGCCACTCCATGAGGGACTGGTAGGCCTCCAGGGGGTTGTAGTCCTGTCGCTGCTGGCCGGTGAGCCCATCGGCCACCGTACCCAGTACCCCCTCCATGCCGCCCGCTCCAGCCAGAGCGGCCTCGGCGGCGGCCGCCGCATCCCGGGCATCGGAGTAGCGCCCGTCGTTGTATAGGGCGCGAATTTGGTTCAAATAGCAGAGCGCCTCCAGCTGCACCAGGGCGGCCTCGCCGTCGGAGGCGCTTTCCGCGTCCTCCAGCGCTTCCTGGAGCTGGGCCACCTGCTGGCTCAGGGCCTCGTTTTCCACCTTGAGGGTCTCGTTTTCCTGGAGAATGTTCTCCAGGGACTGGGTAGCCGAGTCGGAGGTCTGCTCCAGCTTGTCCATGGCCTCCTGGTTGGCCCGCTGCTGCATGAAGTAGGACATCAGCAGCAGGAGAAAAGCCGCTGCAAAGAGGATGACCAGGTAGAGCAGCACCGAGCTGCGCTTGTGGGGCCGCTCATGCTCCGCCTCGTGCTGGAGGCGGCTGCGCTCCTGCTTGTCGGAATCGGTGCTCAAAGGGAACCCCCTCCTTTCCCGGCGGAGGGAAGCTGCTCCAGCAGCTCCAGCAGAGTGTTCAAATCCTCTGGATTGTAGTATTCCAGCTCGATTTTTCCCTTTTTCCGGCCGTTGATGATGTGAACCTTGCGGCCGAAGCGGGTGGCCAGGGTCTTTTCCGCCTCCCGCAGATAGATGGACAGGTCAGGGCCGGCGGCGGACTTGGGCTCCGCAGCTTCTCTGGGTTCCGCGGCCAGCCGCTTGGCCAGGGCTTCGGTCTGCCGGACGGAGAGCTCCTCCGCGATGACCTTCTGCGCCAGCTTTTTCTGCAGCTCCCCGCTGGGCACGGCCAGGATGGCCCTGGCGTGGCCGGCGGAGAGCTTGCCCTCCTCCAGCAGCAGGTGTACCGGGTCGGGAAGGGCCAGCAGCCGCAGGGCGTTGGCCACGGCGGGGCGGGACTTGCCCACCCGCTGGGCCACCTCCTCCTGGGTGAGACCGTATTCGCTCATGAGCACCTTGTAGCCGTTGGCCTCTTCAATCGGGTTCAGATCCTCCCGCTGGAGGTTTTCGATCAGGCCGAGCTCCATCACCTTGCGGTCGTCGGCCTCGATGATGACGGCGGGGATTTCGTTCAGGCCCGCCAGCTTGGCGGCCCGCCAGCGGCGCTCCCCGGCGATGATCTGGTAGTAGCCCGACGAGAGCCGGCGGACGGTGAGGGGTTGAATGATCCCGTGGATGCGGATGGAGTCGGCCAAATCCTGAAGGCTTTCCTCGTCAAACCGCTTTCGAGGCTGCTTGAGCCCCGGTTCCACCTGGGAGATGGGGAGGGAGAGGGAGCCCCCCTCCTGGGACTGGAGGGCGGCGTCCCCCAGCAGTGCGCCCAGGCCCCTGCCCAGGCCGCGTTCCAATGCCATAGGTCAATCCTTCCTTTCCACACGGGTGACGGCGTATTGATTGTGCTCCAGCAGCTCCTGGGCCAGGGCATCGTAGGCCTCCGCGCCCCGGGAGAGGGCGTCATAGGCGGACACCGGCTTGCCAAAGCTGGGGGCCTCGGACAGGCGGACGTTACGGGGGATCACCGTGGCGTACACCTGGCCGGGGAAGTGGCGTTTGACCTCCTCCGCCACCTGCATGGAGAGATTGGTACGGCCGTCGTACATGGTGAGTACCACCCCCTCCAGGGCAATTTTGGGGTTGAGGGATCGCTTGACAATGCGAATGGTGGAGAGAAGGTCGCTGAGCCCCTCCAGGGCGTAGTACTCACATTGCACCGGTACCAGTACGGTATCCGCTGCACACAGGGCGTTGAGGGTCAGTAGTTCCAGGGAGGGGGGACAGTCAATGAAGATGTAGTCATAGTGTTCCGCCACCTGCTCCAAGGCGTTTTTCAGCCGGTACTCCCGCTGCTCCAGGGCGATCATCTCAATGGTGGCCCCCGCCAGCGCCTTGTTGGAGGGGAGCACATCGCCGTAGGAGGTGGAGGAGATGGCCTTAGCGGTCTCCGTCCCGTTGAGAAGCACGTCATAGATGTTGGGCGAGGTGGTCTTGTCTACGCCGAAGCCGGAAGTGGTGTTGGCCTGGGGGTCAAAATCGCACACCAGCACCCGGCAGCCCTGATTTTTTAGAGCCGCCGCCAGGTTGACACAGGTGGTAGTCTTTCCCACGCCGCCCTTTTGATTCACAATCGCAATGGTCTTTGCCATAGCACACCTGCCTTTTTGGGTCGTTGCAAAGGGTCAGGTTCTATTATATAGCGGCGGTAGACGTAATTCAACTGAAATTCGCACTGTTTCACGTGAAACAGGAAAAAAAAGAGGATGGAGCTGTTTCACGTGAAACAGCCCCATCCTTTCAGAAAAACCGCCATGGCCTCCGCGTACGGCGCGCCTCTACTTGGGAATAGTGATGGTCAGCAAGATGGAGTCCTCCGTCTCCTGGCGCTTGCAGTTGGCCTGTACGCCCGCGCTCTTCATCATGGACAGTCCCCGAGTCACGGTGTTGAGAAACAGCCGCACATCCTTAATTACAAAGGTTGGTTTTTTGCGGGCGGGCTTGTCTGCCGGATGAAGCAGGGCTTCCACATACTCCTCCGTCCGGGCCACAGTAAGCCCCTGCTCTGCCACATGCCGGGCGGCCATGCGCTGGAGCTCCGGCTCCTCCAGGCGGAGCAGCGCCCGGGCGTGGCGCTCGGTGCAGCCGCGCTCCCGCAGCAGAGTGAGGACATCAGGCGGGAGGCGGAGCAGGCGCAGCTTGTTGGCCACCGCTGACTGGGACTTGCCGATGCGGCGGGCCGCCTCCTCCTGAGACAGATGGTAGGTCTCGATCAGCTTGGCCAGAGCGGTGGCCTCCTCCACAAAGTTGAGATCCCGCCGCTGAAGGTTCTCCACCAGGGCCAGCAAAGAAGAGCCCTGGCTGTCCACGCTGACCAGAATGCAGGGCACCTCGGTGAGACCGGCCATGCGGGAGGCCCGCAGGCGGCGCTCCCCGGAAATCAGCTCGTAGCCGCCGTTCTTGGACCGGCGGACGGACAGAGGCTGGAGTACGCCAAGCTCCTGAATGCTGGCGGCCAGCTCCTCCAGGCCCTCCCGGGAAAAGCAGGTGCGGGGCTGGTCCGGATTGGGGGAAATGGCGGCAATGGGGAGAAACAGCACTTTGGTGCTCTCAAACAGTCCTTTTCGACGCAGTAAGGACATCGGAAAGCCTCCTTTGCGGTAGAATATTGACTAACCATATATTACCATATTTTGGCGCAAAAAAAGCCGAATGCCGTCGATTGGGAAATATTTTCCAAAATGACAGAAAGCTTCGTGCGCACAGGGCGTACCGCGAAACGACGCAAAGGCTCAGGCGCATGAAGTGGTTGCGTATGTGGGCCGTACCGACCCACGCGCTGTCATCCCATGGCCGTGCCGCTGTTAAGCGGCACAGGGCTAATTTTGCTCTGCTCCTGCACAGCAAAAAAGCCCGCCCGGCATTTAGGTCCGGGCGGGCGGAGAATCAGGGCTGTAAGAAGCCCTTTCCAAAGATTTCACTGGAGTTGGCTACAATCAGAAAAGCATGGGGATCAATCTTTTTCAGGTAGCGGCGCAGAAGCACGGCCTGCCCCCTGGTGAGGACGGTGAGCACCACGTGGTGCTCTGCGTGGGTATAAGCGCCCTGGGCCTGCCATACGGTGGCGCCCCGGCCCAGGGTATGGGTAATATAGTCGCACACATGCTCCGGGTCGTAGGAGATGACGAAAAAGGCCTTGCGCCGGTTGAAGGACTCGATGGCGCTATCCACCAGCACCGACTTGAGGGCCAGGCCCAGCAGGGAGCACAGTCCCGCCGTGATGTCAAAGACAAAGAGGGCGGCCGCCGCGATGACCACGTCGGAGAGGAGCAGGGCACGCCCTACGTCCAGGCCGGTGTATTTTTTGAGAATCATGGCGGCGATATCGGTGCCGCCGGAGGAGGCGTCTATGTTGAAAAGGATGGCGGAGCCCAGGGCGGGGAGGATCACCGCGAAGAACAGCTCCAGCATGAGTTGGTCGGTGAGAGGACGGTCCATGGGAAACGCCCACTCAAAGAGCTGAATGAGCCCGGCGGAGAGAATGGAACAGTAGACCGTCCGGGCGCCGAAGCCCCTGTTGAGCATTACAAAGCCCAGCACCAAAAAGAGCACATTGATGATGGTGTTGAAGGTAGAGGGGGAGAGCTGGGGCAGCAGCTTTCCCAGCAGCACCGCCAGGCCGGACACGCCGCCCATGGAGAAATGGTTGGGAAATTTGAAAAAGTAGACCCCCACCGACACCAGCAGGGTGCCCAGGTTCATCAGCAGGAATTCGCGCAGCAGTTCCTTGCGGTTGGTCATCCGTTTCACTTCCTAAGTAGATGGTAAGCGGGTCAGCGCTGGGTCAGCAGAGCGCTCCACACGTCGTAGGCACCGTCCGCCGGAATGTTGCCGATGCGCCACAGGGAGACTCCTGTGATGCCGAACATCCGGGCCAGCGCCACCTTGTCCAGCACGCTCTGCTCGTTCTCGTACCAGACCTTGTAACGGCTGCCGTCCTCGGTAGTGTAGAGGGCGCAGGGATTGCGGAATTCCTCCGAGTAGACCACCTGGGTGTCGGGCTGGGCCAGGCGCAGAGCCAGGGTGGAGGGGGCGGGGTGGTAGATAGTGGTCTCCAGCAGGCGGTCCTCTCCGTCCACGTGGAAGCCCGCCGAGCCAAAGGAGATCTGCAGGGCCAGCTTGCTCCGGTCGGCCACGCCGGTGGCCGGGTCGGTAAGATCACGCAGAGCCTCGTACACGCTGGCGAAGGGGGTGACGGGGGAGTCGGTGTTGGTAGTGCCTACATAGGAGTCGGGGACGGAGGTCCACTGGTAGTCGTGGGCCATGAGGATCACCTTGTCGGCGGCCTCGCCAATGCCCCGGTAGTCAAAGCCGGTGTACCAGGTGTCGGGCTGGACGCAGACATAGAGGGTTTTCCCCTGGGGCAGGACGGCATCCAGCTCTTTTAGAAAGGTTACATAATTCAGTTTTATGGTATCCCCCTTCAGGCCCTCAAAGTCGATGGTCAGGCCCGCGTAGTCCGCGCTGGCGGCCGCCAGGGCGGCCACGGCCTGGGCCCGGACCTCGGGCGTTCCGGTCACCGCCGCCACCGTGGAGGTGGTGGTGCCGTCGGGGAGGGGGATGGAATCGCCCGCTGAGGCATATACATTTAAGTTGTAGGGGAGGCTGCGGGCATCCCAGTAATCGGTGGCGGGGGTGGGGTCGTCGGGGCGCACCCAGTCGTTGCCGTTGGTGCGGGAGGAGTTGAGGACGGGCCCGGCGGCGGGGTCGTACTCCATCCGGGCCCAGCCTACGCTCACCGCGTCCATGGAGGCGGTGAGATCAATCTGGGAATAGGAGGAGAAGGCGTAAAAGCCGTGGAGCCAGTCCAGCTTGGAGGTGTACCGCTCGTACACCCGCACCAGCATGGCGGCGGCCTCCTCCCGGGTGGCGGAGTCGCGGGGCAGGAACTTGAGCTGGCCGCCCGCCCCGGCCACGCCGGTGATCATGCCGATGTCGTAGGCGATGGCGACGTACCCCCGGTTGTCCGTCACGTCGTCAAAGGGCAGCTCCAGCCCGGACAGGGACTGGGCCAGCGTGCCGTAGCCCAGGGCCCGCACCAGCATGACCGCCATCTCCTCCCGGCTGATATAGTCCTCCGGACGGAAAGCGCCGCCGGCGTCCATCACGCCGTGGGCCAGGGCGGTCTCCACATAGGAGTAGGCCCAGTGAGAGGCGGGGCAGTCGGAAAACGAGGGCGCGCCCGGGGAGGCGGCATCCCAGCCGAACATGCGGCAGAGCACGGCCACAAACTCGCCCCGGGTCAGCTCCTTCCCCACGCCGAAGGTGCCGTCGGGGTAGCCGTTCATCAGGCCATAGCCCTCCGCCTTTTCGATGACCTCTGCGGCCCAGGTGCCCTCCGCGTCGGAAAATGCGGCGCTGGCCGCGGGGGAGAGGGGTGCGGCGCTCAAAAGCAAAACGGCGGCCAGGGCTGCCGCACAGAAACGGTGTTTCATAACAATAAACCTCCTTGCTCAAAAGCGATCAACAGCATTGTACCAAACCCGGCGCAAAAGCACAATAAAAAAACCGGAAAGCGGGGAGAACCTCCGTACAAAATTTCTAAAAACAGGTGACGAAAGCGATCTTTTTTGATAGAATATAGGCAGTTGCAGTTGTCTGTCAAATTCGATACAATAGAAATAACTTTTTCTTGTGGAGTAAGGAGAGGGACATAATGAAACTGCTGGAGGAGCGCATTCGGACCCACGGGAAAATCCGTGAAGGCGGCGTGCTGAAGGTGGACAGCTTTCTGAATCATCAGATGGACGTGAAGCTGTTCCAGGAAATGGGCAAGGAGTTCCTGCGCTTGTTTGGGGACTGCGGGGTTACCAAGATTTTGACCATCGAGGCATCGGGGATCGGGATCGCATGTGTAACCGCGCAGTTTTTTGATTGTCCGGTGATCTTTGCCAAGAAGAACAAGACCCGCAACATCGCCGGCGATGTCTACACCTCCAAGGTGGAGTCCTTTACCCACGGCAAGGTGTACGACATCATCGTGTCCAAGGAGTTTCTGTACCCCGAGGACCGGGTACTGCTCATTGACGACTTTTTGGCCAACGGCTCGGCCCTGCAGGGCCTCATCAACCTGGTGCAGGATGCCGGCGCCACCCTGGTGGGTGCGGGCATCTGTGTGGAGAAGGCCTTCCAGCCCGGCGGCGATCTGATCCGCGGTATGGGAGTCCGGGTGGAGTCCCTGGCCCGCATCAAAGCCATGAGCGTGGAGGGCGGCGTGGAGTTCTGCTGAGCCCACAGCCCCAGCCGCCGCATCCCGTAGGGGCGGCCCTTGTGGCCGCCCGCCGGGAGGGCGGAGGAAAGAAAGCGAAGAGAAAAGCGGAGGCGGGCGCCTCCGCCGGATGAACCGAGGTCTTACGGTTCGTCGGGGAGCCTCTGGGCTCCTGTCTTACACAGCAAGACCGGCTGCCGCAGGCGGAGGACGTCCCTCCGTGATGAGCGGATGATTTTGGCGTTCGGCGCGTATGGCGCCCGTCGGTGAGCAGGGGGGAGTGCCCCCGTGTTCAGGCAGCCGTTTTGAATAGAGGACCCGATTGATTGAGAGACGCAATTAAGGAGGAACTTAAACGATGAAAAAGAGACTGCTTGCACTGCTCCTGGCGGGCGCTATGTCTGTTGGACTGGCCGCCTGCGGCAACAGCGGGGACGAGGGCTCCGCCAACACCCCGGCCGGCGGGGAGACCACCCCGGTGACTGACGGCACTGGTGAGCCCTCCGCCGAGGGTAAAACCGTCAAGGTGGGCATGGTCTGCATCGGCGACGAGAACGACCAGGGTTATACCTATAACTTTATGAAGGCCGTGGAGGAGGCCACCGCCCAGTTGGCCGAGCAGGGCATTACCGTGGAGTGGAGCTACAAGAAAAATATCCTGGAGGACTCCGGCTGCGAGGACGCCAACATCGAGCTGGCCGAGGATGGATGTGATATTATCATCAACAACTCCTACGGCTTCGAGCCCTTTATGCTGAAGGTGGCCCCCGACTACCCCGAAATCGAGTTCATCTCCTGTACCAACCAGGCCTCTGCCGTGGACGATCTGGACAACACCCACAACGCCTTCGCCAACATCTACGAGGGCCGCTACCTGGCCGGCGTGGCCGGCGGCATGAAGCTGCAGCAGATGATCGACGAGGGCACCATCACCGCCGAGGAGGCTGTCATTGGCTACGTGGCCGCTTTCCCCTTTGCTGAGGTGGTTTCCGGCTACACCGCCTTCTACCAGGGCGCCAAGAGCGTGTGTCCCTCTGTCACCATGAAGGTCAAGTACGTCAACTCCTGGTCCGACGCGCCCCAGGAGGCCGCCGCCGCCTCCGCCCTGGCCGACGAGGGCTGCGTGCTCATTTCCCAGCATTCCGACAACACCACCCCCGCCACCTCCGCCCAGGACGCCGGCGTGTTCCACTGCGGCTACAACAACGACATGACCGGCGTGGCCCCCGAGGCCAGCCTCATCTCCTGCCGCGTGGACTGGACGCCCTATTTCGTCTATGCCATCTCCGCCGTGGCCAACGGTGAGAGCTTTGACCAGGACTGGACTGCCGGCTACGCCGATGGCTCCGTCAAGCTGACCGAGCTGAACACCGCCATTGCCGCCCCCGGCACTGAGGAGGCGCTGGAAAAGGCGGAGGCCGATCTGGCGGGCGGCCTGCACGTGTTCGCCGGCCCCCTGTCCGGCCACCCGGCCCAGAATCCTGACGGCGAGGTGTGGAGCATCGGGGAGGGCGAGTTCTTCCCCGAATCCGACCTGAGCCAGGAGGGCGGCCTGTCCGCGCCTCAGTTCTGCTACGTCATCGACGGCATCACCGAGGAGTAAACAAAAGATCAAACCGGAAGCAAAGGCGGGGCCGGCCCAGGCGGGCCGGCCCCGGATTTCTCCCCCGCGACCGCGCCGGGGGCCTTTGCCGCGAGGAACAGCGAGTGCGAGAGAAGAGAACGCTTCGGCCCCGCGGGGGCCGGGAAAGGAGGCTGGGTTTGGAACAGGTCAGCGCGATCCAGCTCAAGGGGATCACCAAGCGGTTTGGCCGCGTCGTGGCCAACGACGGAATTGATCTGGAGGTCCGGCGCGGCGAGATTCTCTCCCTGCTGGGGGAGAACGGCAGCGGAAAGACCACCCTGATGAACATGATCTCCGGCATCTACTTCCCAGACGAGGGACACATCTGCGTGGGCGGGAGGGAGGTCACCATCCGCTCCCCCAAGGACGCCTACGCCCTGGGTATCGGCATGATCCACCAGCACTTCAAGCTGGTGGACGTGTTCACCGCGGCGGAGAACATTGTCCTGGGCCTGGAGGGGAAGGGGGCCTTCGATCTCCGGGCCGCCGCCCGCCGGGTGAAGGAGATCAGCGAAAAGTACGGCTTTGACATCGATCCCGGCAAAAAGGTCTACGACATGTCGGTGTCGGAGAAGCAGACGGTGGAGATCCTCAAGGTGCTCTACCGGGGGGCGGACATCCTGATTCTGGATGAGCCCACCGCCGTCCTTACCCCCCAGGAGACCGAAAAGCTCTTCGCCGTCCTGCGCAACATGCGCGCTGACGGCAAGGCCATCGTCATCATCACCCACAAGCTCCACGAGGTCATGGCCCTCTCCGACCGGGTGGCCGTCCTCCGCAAGGGCAAGTACATCGGCACCGTCAACACCGCCGACACCGATCCCCAGAAACTCACCGAGATGATGGTGGGCCGGGCGGTGAGCTTGAACATCGACCGGCCGGAGGCCAAGTACCGGGATCTCCGCCTGGAGGTCAAGGGCCTGACCTGCCGGGATCACGAGGGGGTCAAGACCCTGGACGACGTGTCCTTCCAGGCCTTCGGCGGCGAAATTCTGGGCATCGCGGGCATCGCCGGCTCCGGCCAGAAGGAGCTGCTGGAGGCCATCGCCGGCCTCCAGGCCGCAGAGGCGGGCAGCGTGCTCTATTACCCGCCCCACCCCAACAGCGACATCGCCGGCTACCACGTCCCCGTAGACCGGGACGGCGAGGAGCTGGTGGGCAAGACCCCCATGCAGATCCGCCGGGTGGGCGTGTCCCTGGCCTTCGTGCCGGAGGACCGCCTGGGCATGGGCCTGGTGGCGGGCATGGACATGGTAGACAACATGATGCTCAAGACCTACCGGGAGCACAAGGGCCCCTTCGTGGACCGCAAGGCCCCCCGGGCGCTGGCCCAGCGGCTGATTGACGAGCTGGAGATCGTCACCCCCGGCGTCGGCACCCCGGTGCGCCGGCTCTCCGGCGGCAACGTGCAGAAGGTGCTGGTGGGCCGGGAGATCGACTCCACCCCCACCGTGCTTATGACCGCCTACCCCGTCCGGGGCCTGGACATCAACTCGTCCTACACCATCTACGGCCTGCTCAACCAGCAGAAGATGAAGGGCGTGGCCGTGCTCCTGGTGGGGGAGGATCTGGACGTGCTGCTGGAGCTGTGCGACCGGATCCTGGTGCTCTGCGGCGGCAAGGTCTCCGGCATCGTGGACGGCCGGAATACCACAAAGGAAGAGGTGGGCCTCTACATGACCCACGTGGGCGGCGGAAAGGAGGCGGGCGAGCGTGCATAGCAGCGGCAAAACACCCCTGATCCGCCTGGCCAAGCGTGACGGCATGGCCGGCGCGGGCCAGTGGGGCATCCGCATCGCGGCCATCCTGCTGGCCCTGGTGGTGGGCGGCCTGGTGATCCTGCTCTCGGGCAACAACCCCATCCAGGGCTACGCCATCATCGTGGAGGGCGCCCTGGGCAAGACCTCCGGCATCCGGCAGACCGTGAAGAACTTCATCCCCCTGCTGGGGACCGCCCTGGCCATTGCCCCCTGCTTCAAGATGCGCTTCTGGAACATCGGCGCCGAGGGACAGATCACCGCCGGCGCCATGTGCGCCACCTATTTCGCCCTCTTCTGGGCCGACTCCATCCCCCAGGTGCCCCTGCTGCTCCTCATGTGCGCCGCCGGCGCCATCGGCGGCGGCCTGTGGGCGCTGGTGCCCGCCTTCTTCAAGGCCCGCTGGGGGACCAACGAGACTCTGTTCACCCTGATGATGAACTACATCATCATCGGCGTGGTGAAGTGGCTCCAGGGCGGCCCGTGGGAGAAGATCCCCCGGGGCAGCCAGCAGATTGAGCAGTTCGCCTCCAACGCCTGCCTGCCCCGGGTGGCCGGCGTGTACTGCGGCTGGATCGTGGTGCTGGCCCTGACGGTGTTCATGTTCCTCTACATGAAATACACCAAGCACGGCTATGAGATCGCCGTCATCGGCGAGAGTGAGAACACCGCCCGGTACGCGGGCATGAACGTGGGCTGGGTCATTATGCGCACCATGTTCCTCTCCGGCGCCATCGCTGGCGTGGTGGGCTTCCTGCTGGTCTCCGGCGCCAACAACACCCTGTACTCCGGCGTAGCCGCCGGGGCGGGCTTCACCGCCATCACCGTGGCCTGGCTGGCCCAGCTCAACCCCTTCGCCATGGTGGGCATATCCGCCCTGCTGGCCGTCCTCCAGAAGGGCGCGGACACCCTCAACACCCAGATGGGTATCCCCGCGTCCCTCTCCGACGTCATCACCGGCGTGCTCCTCTTCTTCATGCTGGGGTGCGAGTTCTTCATCAACTATAAGCTGGTCTTCCGCGGCGCGGAGGAGCGCCACAAGAGGAAGGAGGCGGCGAAATGACCTTTCTGCTCAACCTGATCACGGCCGCCGTCCTCTACGGCACGCCCCTGCTCTACGGCACCAGCGGCGAAATCCTCACCGAGAAGTCGGGCAACCTGAACCTGGGCGTCGAGGGCATGATGTTCATGGGCGGCGCCCTGGGCCTGGGCGCGGCGTTCTACTATGAGAAGCTGGCGGGCGCGGCGGTGTCCGCCCCCCTGGCGGTGGTCATCGCCATCGCCGCCTCCTTCCTGGCCGGCGCGCTGGCTGCCCTGCTCTTCAGCTTCCTCACCATCACCCTCCGGGCCAACCAGAACGTCACCGGCCTGGCCCTCACCATCTTCGGCACCGGCGTGGGCCAGTACATCGGTGAATTTATGCGGGTGCGGGAGGGCACCTACGTGGCCGTCAGCAACACCCTGAAGGGGGCCTTCAACGGCTCGCCCTTCCCGGTCTTCCTCCAGGAGCTGCCGGTGGTGGGCAGGCTGCTCTTCAGCCACAGCATCTTCACCTATCTGGGCATCGCCATGGCAGTGGCCATGGGCCTGTACCTCCACCGCAGCCGCTCCGGCCTCTACCTGCGCGCGGTGGGCGAGTCCCCCGCCACCGCCGATGCCGCCGGCATCAGCGTCACCCGCTGCAAGTATCTGGCCACCGTCATCGGCGGCGGCATCTCGGCCATCGGCGGCATGGTGTATATCATGACCGTGGTGGGCGGCGTTTGGAACCACGAGGGACTCTCCGGCGTGGGCTGGCTGGCCGTCGCTCTGGTGATCTTCTGCCTGTGGAGCCCCTACCGGGCCATCTGGGGTTCCATCCTCTTCGGCGGCCTGCTCATTCTCTACCTGCGCATGCCCATCGACCTGATCCCCGACCAGATCTACAAGATCCTGCCCTATGTGGTCACCGTGATCGTGCTGGTCTTTACCTCCATGCGCAACAACCGCGACAAGCAGCCGCCGGCCAGTTTGGGCCTGGCATATTTCCGGGAGGAGCGGTAGGGCTCTGTTTTACTGGATAAGAGGGACAAAAGCAGCGCCCCCGGCTTTTGCCGGGGGCGCTGCTTTATGCAAAAAAACGACAAGGGCCGGACGTCTGCTCCTGACGTCCGGCCTTATCGAAGGAAAGAGGATACAATGAAATGAAAAGAAACTGTCTCTTGCGAGTATTATAATACCCGAAAGATGTTAACGAATAAATCGGAATGTGTTACAGAACCTTTAAATAATTTGCTTCTTATGTAAAGCGCCGGTAAAATGAGGCGGGCAGCGGTGCTCACCCGCTGCCCGTCACATGATTGGAGGATAGAATGAAAAGAAGCTCTGTCTCTTGCAAGTGTTATACTACCAGGGGGTTGTTACAAAATCGAGCACGCCTTGTTAAAAAAGCGTTAAATCAGCGCAAAGATTGAAAGAATTCCTGGAGCAGAGCGGCGCACTCCGCCTCCAGCACCCGGCCGTAAATGCGGGGGTGGTGGTTGAAGCGCTCCTCAAAGAGGTTGAGCACCGACCCGCAGCAGCCCGCCTTGTCATCCTTCGCCCCGTAGTATACGGCGGGGATGCGGGCGTTGACGATGGCCCCGGCGCACATGGGGCAGGGCTCCAGGGTGACGTAGAGGGCGCATCCGGCCAGCCGCCACCCCCCCAGGGTGCGGCAGGCCTGGGCAATGGCCTCGAGCTCCGCGTGGCCAAGTGCGGTCTGGGCAGTCTCCCGCCGGTTGCGGCCCCGCCCTACCACCGCGCCGTCCCTCACAATGACGCAGCCCACCGGCACCTCTCCCTCCGCCATGGCCAGCCTGGCCAGCTCCAGCGCCTGGCGCATGTACTCCTCGTGTTCCATAAAGCCCTCCCATGTTGTGCCTTCATATCTCTAATTGTTATAGCATATCCATGGAAGGTATGCTATAATAAATTTCACTCTCCTAACAATATTTTGCAGACAGGTGATTGGTTTGGTTGAGATTTTCCTGATTGCCGTGAGCCTGGCGCTGGACGCCTTCGCGGTATCCGTGTCCAGCGGCATCTCCATCCCCGGCTTCGGTCCCCGGCAGGCCGTTAAGATGGGTCTGTGGTTCGGCACGTTTCAGTTTCTTATGCCCCTTCTGGGCTGGCTGCTGGGCAGCAGCGTCAGCCAGTACATCGAGGCGGTGGACCACTGGGTAGCCTTCGGCCTGCTGGCCGTCATCGGCGGCAAGATGGCGTGGGAGTCCCTGCGCCGGGGCTGCGGGGAGGAGGACGAGGCGCCCCCCGACCTGTCCGCCCGGCGGCTGTGCGTGCTGGCCATTGCCACCAGCATCGACGCCCTGGCCGTGGGGGTGTCTATGGCCTTTATGAGCGTCCATATTCTGGCCTCTGCGGCGGTCATCGGCGTGGTGGCCTTTGCCCTGTCGGTGACCGGCGGCCTGGTGGGCCGCCGCCTGGGCTGCCTGTTCCAGCGGCGGGCCGAGCTGACGGGGGGACTGGTGCTCATTGCCATCGGTGTGAAGATCCTCATCGAGCACCTGTCGGGGGGCTGAGCATGGGCATCTGGGAGCAGTTGGGCCTGGACATGGCCCGCCACCGGATGGTGGCCCTGGTGGGGGCGGGGGGCAAGACCTCCACCCTGTATGCCCTGGCCCGGCAGGCGGCGGACAGCGGGCGGACGGTGGTGGTCACTACCACCACCCACATTCTGCGCCACCCCGGCCTGCCCCTGGTGGAGGAGCCGACGCCGGAGCGCCTGCGGGCCGCCCTGGAAGGGCACGGGGTGGTCACCGTGGGGACGGTCTTCCGGGGGGACAAGCTCTCCGGCGCGGGAACTCCGGAGGAGCTGCGCCGGGCGGCCGATGTGGTACTGGTGGAGGCCGACGGGGCCAAGCGCCTGCCCCTCAAGGCCCCGGCGGAGTACGAGCCCGTGATCCCCCCCTGCGCCGACGCCGTGGCCGCCGTGGCGGGCATGGACGCGGTGGGACAGGCCGTGGGGGCGGTCTGCCACCGGCCGGAGCGGGTGTGCGCCCTGCTGGGCGCGGGGGCGGAGCACGTGCTCACCCCCGAGGACGTGGCCCTTCTGCTGGCCAACCCCCAGGGGGGGCGGAAGGGCGTGGGGGAGGCCATGGCCTTCCGCTGTGTACTCAACAAGGCGGACACCCCCGAGCGGGCGGCCCACGCCAGCGCGGTGGCCGGACGGCTGGCGGAGCGGGGCATTCATAGCGCCATTACCTACTATCGGGAGGAGGAGCGGGGCGGATTATGCTGGTTCTGATTAAGGGAGCGGGAGATCTGGCCACCGGCGCGGCGGTGCGGCTGTACCGGGCGGGCATACCGGTGGTCATGACGGAGGTGGCCCAGCCCACGGCGGTGCGTCGGACGGTGGCCTTCTCCCAGTGCATGTACGACGGCGCGGCCCAGGTGGAGGGGATCTCCGCCCGCCGGGCGGAGGACGCCGGGGCGGCCCGCCGGGCGCTGGAGCGGGGAGAGGTTCCCGTGCTCTGCGATCCGGCGGCGGCCATTTTGGGGGAGCTGCCCTTTGACGGGGTAGTGGACGCCATTCTGGCCAAGCGCAACCTGGGCACGGCCATCACCGATGCGCCGGTGGTGCTGGCCCTGGGCCCCGGCTTCACCGCCGGGGTGGATTGCCACGGCGTGGTGGAGACCATGCGGGGGCATAATCTGGGCCGCCTGCTCACCCAGGGGAGCGCCGCCCCCAACACCGGCGTCCCCGGCGACGTGGGGGGCTACACCACCCAGCGCATCATCCGCGCCCCGGCGGACGGGGCGTTCGAGCCGCTGGCCGCCATCGGCCAGCGGGTGGAGGAGGGCCAGCCGGTGGCCCGGGTGGCGGGCCGGACGGCCTGCGCCCAGCTCACCGGCGTGGTGCGGGGGATGCTCCCCGCCGGGCTGGCCGTCACGGCGGGCATGAAGGCGGGGGACATCGACCCCCGGTGCCGGGCGGAGCACTGCTTCACCGTCTCTGACAAGGCCCGGGCCATCGGCGGCGGCGTGCTGGAGGGGCTTTTGTACTTCGGAAGGAGGGCGGGACTATGGAGCGTCTGATCCTCTGCGGCGGCGGCCACGTGTCCCTGGAGGTGGCCCACATCGCCCAGCGGCTGGAGTTTGAGCTGGCGGTCATCGACGACCGGCCGGAGTTTGCCAGCCCGGAGCGCTTCCCCATGGCCGCCCGGGTGGTGTGCGCCCCCTTTCTGAAGGCGCTGGACGCCCTGGGCAGCCGGGAGAGCGACTACTACGTGATTCTCACCCGGGGCCACGCCCACGACCGGGACTGCCTGGAGCACGTGCTCCGGGGGAAGTACGCCTATGCGGGCATGATCGGCAGCAGAACCAAAGTGGCGGCGGTGAAGGCCGCCCTGGAGGCGGCGGGCATTGCCCGGGAAATCCTGGACGGGGTGCACAGCCCCATCGGCCTGTCCATCGGGGCCCAGACCCCGGCGGAGATCGCCGTGTCCATCGCCGCCGAGCTGGTGCAGGAGCGGGCCCGCCGGGGGCCGGCGGCCGCGCCCCCGGCGGCGGGGGAACCCGGCGTGCTGTGCACCATCACCGCCAAGCGGGGTTCCGCCCCGAGAAACGTGGGCACCTGGATGCTGGTGCGGCCCGACGGCACGGTGCTGGGCACCATCGGCGGCGGCGCGGTGGAGCACCTGGCCGTCCAGGAGGCAAAGGCCCTGTGGACGCATGGGGGCGGCCCGGTGCGGAGACACTATGATCTGACCCCCGGCGCGGCCGAGCTGGGCATGGTATGCGGGGGCGACATCGACGTGGAATTTGAGGTGCGCAAATGAAAGAGATCACCCTGTTTCTTCTGAACAACTGTCCCCACTGCAAGCTGGCCCTCCGGCTCCAGGAGGAGCTGCTGGCCGAGCACCCCGCGTGGCGGGACATCCCCCTCCGAATGGTGGACGAGGCGGCGGAGCCCGCCTATGCCGATACCTTTGACTACTACTATGTCCCCTGCTACTATGTGGACGGCGTGAAGGTGCACGAGGGCCACGCCGAGCGGGCCGACGTGGAGGCGGTGTTCCGCGCCGCCGCCGGGGAGCCCGCGGGGGTGTGACGGGCGGGGACAGGCCCACGCTTTTTCCGTACTGGCAGTATGTGCGCCGCGCCGGTGGAGCGGGCAGCAGCGATGTAGGGGCGGCCCTTGTGGCCGCCCGCCCCGGCGGAGGAAAAACGGTAAGGAGAGGCCCGCGTATGGGCAGACGGATTTCCCATGGGGGAAATCCGTCTTTTTTTGCGCGGGTGCGAAACCAAACGGCCGTCCGCGCCGTGTTAAAGGCAGAAAGGAGGGAGGCCCATGGAGGAACGCTGGCGGGAACCGGCGGCCCTGGCGGAGCAGTACGCCGGGATGCTCTACCGGCTGGCCTACGCCCGCACCGGCTCCCGGGCGGACGCGGAGGACGTGATGCAGGAGGTCTTTGTCCGCCTGCTCCGGGCCAGGCCGGAGTTCCGGGACGAGGAGCACGCCAAGGCCTGGCTGCTGCGGGTGGGTGCGCGCTGCGCCGCCGATGTGCTCCGCGCCCCGTGGCGGCGGAGGGAGGGGCCGCTGGACGATGGGCTGCCCGCGCCGGAGCCGCCCGGGGAGGGCGGCGTGGTGGAGGCGGTGCTGGCCCTGCCCGCCCAGTACCGGATGGCGGTGCACCTGTACTACTATGAGGAGCTGAGTGTGGCGGAGATCGCCGCCGTCCTGGGCAAAAGCGAGGGGGCGGTCAAGTCCAGGCTGTTCCGGGCCCGGGCGCTGCTGCGGCGGTATTTGAAGGAGGACGACGATGTTTCAGAACGACTATAGGCGGGAGATGGACGGGCTGAGGCCCAGCCCGGCGGCGGTGGAGCGGCTCAACCGCCTGCTGGAGGAGGGAGCGCCGGCCCGGCGGTCCCGGCGGCTGGGCCGCCGGGCGGCCGCGGCCCTGGCCCTGTGCGCCGCCCTCTGCGTCACCGCTGTGGCGGCGGGCCCCACCCTGTGGGACGCGCTGGAGGCCCGCCTGGGGCCCTACGCCCCCTTTGCCGCAGAGGTGGAGGGGGAAACGTCCGGCCAGGGCCTCCGGCTGGAGCTGGTGAAGGCGGTCAGCGACGGCTATACCGCCCGGGTGTACTACACCCTCACCGACGAGACGGGCGACCGGCTCAACGGTCACACCCAGGTCTCCGGCGGGTTGAAGGGCGCCAGAGCGGCTATGGGGCGAAGCACCGGCAACCAGGTGGTCTCTTACGACGCCGAAAGCCGCACCCTGCTGCTGGAGGCCAGCGCGAAGGGCCTGGACACCAGCCAGGCCGTGACGCTGGAGCTCACCTGCGTCGACCCCGGCGAGCGCTATATCCGGGACGCCCGCTTCCAGCCTCCGGCCGAGGCCCGCGCGCTGGACACCGACACCACGGGGGAGGGGGCCGTGGTGCTCTCCCCCGGTCAGACCCCCCAGACCAGCCCCGACACCGCGGATTTCACCATCAGCTCCATGGGCTTTGACGGCCAGGGGCGCTTCCACATCCGCCTGGCCATGGCCGAGGGCTTTGACGCGGGCTGGCTGCTGGCAGTGCCCTATGACGCGGCGGGGGAGCAGATGGGCTCCACGCTGGAGCGTACAGCGGTGGACGGCGGCATGGACTACGTCATCGGCGGCGTTGCGCCGGACGACGTGGCGGACATGGCCTCCATCCGGGTCTACGGGGCCTACCGCGGCCCCGAGGCGGCCATCGAGGGGGAGTGGAGCCTCCCTGTGGAGCTGGAGCCGGCGGAGCAGAGGGTGATCCCGGTGGGCCGCACCCTGGAGGACGGCTTCTATGTGGAGCGCATCGAGGTGTCGGGCATGAATATTGCCGTCTACTACCGGGGCGGGGACAAGAGTTGGTTCGTGGTGTGGGCCACCGATAAGAACGGCGTCCGGACCGGAGTGCCCATGGGCATGATGAGCGCGGGCGCGGAGGACGGGTTGAACCTCGGGCTGTGGAGCTTCGAGACGCCCGCGGCGCTGGACGAGCTGGCCTCGGTCACCCTTCTGGGAGAGACCTTCCCCCTGGAATAAAGAGGAGGACACGGCCGGGAACAAATCACTCAGGGACGGATTTCTTTGAAAGAAATCCGTCCCTTTTGCATGAAAATCCCCCGCTGGCGCGTCCAATGGAATAGAATGGGACAGAGGAGGGGAGCGAGATGGCACATCAGGCGGGCAGCGCCGCCGGTCTGGAGCGGTTGATGGAGGAGTACGGCACAGGGCTTCTGCGGCTGTGCGCCCTCCAGCTGGGGGACGCCGCCCTGGCGGAGGACGCGGCCCAGGAGACCCTGCTCAGGGCGTGGCGGAGGTACGGCACCTTCCGGGGGGAGGCGGCAGAGCGCACCTGGATTACAGCGATTGCCCTCAACGTGTGCCGGGATCTGCTCCGCTCCCCGTGGCACACCCACCGGATGGAGCTGTCCGCCCTGGCCGAGCCGGCGGCGGAGGACGCGCCGTGGGACGATACCCCCCTGCGGGCCGTGCTCTCCCTGCCCCGGAAGTACCGGGAGGTCGTGCTGCTGCGCTACTATGAGGAGTTTACCCTGGAGGAGATTGCAGACACCCTTGGGATTGTGCCGGGCACCGTGTCCGCCCGGCTGACCCGGGCCAAGCGGAAGCTGCGGCCCATGCTGGAGGAGTGGTATTATGACTGAGCTGCGCAAGGCGCTGGAGCGGCCGGTGGCCGGCCTGGTATTCGACGAGAACCGAAAAAATGCTGTCAGGGAAAAGGCCTTTACGGCGAAACGGGGCGGTTCTGCGCTCCGCCGTGGTGCAGCGGCTGCGCTGGTCTGCACGGCCCTGTGCGTCACCGCCGTGGCGGCGGGGCCGTCCCTGTGGCAGTATATTCAGGCCCGCCAGGGCCCCTTTGCCGGGCTGGCCCAGACCGTGGAGGGGGCGGTGTGCACCAGCGGAGGGATTGAGATACAGGTGCTCAGCGCCCTGGCCGACGACGTGCGGGGAGAGGTCTACTTCACGGTCCGCGACGTAGAGGGGGACCGGCTGGACAGCCAGCTCACCCTGCGCTGCGGGGCGGACAGTGATCTGGCGGGCCGGCTGGTGGAGTACGATTCGGAGAGCCGCACCGCCCTGTTTGCGGCCGGAATGTCCTATTACCGGCCCCAGACGGAGGGCGCGGTGGGCCTCGGCACGACCGGCGGCGCCGTCCCGGACACGCTCCATCTGGCGGTGGAGCGCCTGACCACCCGGCAGGGCGAGCTGGACGCCGGCGCCTCCTGCGCCGGAGTGACGGCGGCCCTTCTGGACAGCCTGCCCCTGGGGGAGGGGGACCGGGTGGTGATGGGGGTGGAGGAGAGCGGCTATCCCGCCTCCATCCTGCCGGACGAGCGGGTGGTGCTGGCCCCCGGCCAGACACCTATGCCACTGGAGGGCACCGGCGACGTGACCATCTCCTCCATGGGCTTTGCCAGCGACGGGCGGTTCCACGTCCGGGTGGCCTACGCCCCTGGCATCGGCCACGAGGATTTGGACATGGGCTATTTCCTCGCCCGCGTCTACCCCAGGGACGAGCGCCGGACGGCGGAGGAGAAATACTGGCGCGCCACGGTGATCACCCAGGTGGAAGGGGGCCTGGACGTGCTCTTCCCCCTGATCAAAGCGGGGGAGGAGGCCGAGCTGGGGGAGGTGTACTTCTACGGCGGCTATGAGCGCCCCGGTGTGGACATTGACGGGCCGTGGAGCATCGACTTCCCGCTGGAGCACTACCCCTCGGCGGTGCTGGAGTGGACGGGCACCCTGGCGGGGCGGCGGGTGGATCACGTCACCGTCTCCCCCCTTACCGTCACCATGGACAGCGACGACACCGGCGGCTTCAGCACGGCGGAGCTCACGGTGGTTCTAAAGGATGGAACCGAGGTGCCCGCCGCCTGCGGCGCGGGCCGCTACGCCAACGTGGGAGAGGGCGCCGGCGCGGAGGTATGGGACGCCTACAACACCTGGGAGCTGGAGCGCCCGGTGGAGGTGGCGGAGATCGACCATTTGCTCCTTCTGGGGGAGCACATTCCGGTGTCGTAGCAGCGGAAATATGTCAAAACGGATATCCCACCGGCTCATTTGCCGGTGGGATATCCGTTTGTTTTTAGGGGAGTGCCTCCGGGTTATCCACATCCAAAAGCTCGTTTGGGGAAAACGCCTCCACCAGCCGGAGCCGCTCCGGGTGGCGGCGGATGACCGCGCCGCCGCCGGTGTCCCCGGTAAGCGCGGCCAGCTCTCCAAACAGGTCGGCGGGAAACACCACTGGATTGCCTCTCCGTCCTTGCCAGGAGAGAGCGTAAATGGCGTCTGGTGATTCCAAAAAGGATTTTTTGAGGCGGATGATACTCTTTGTGGTCAACCATGGCTGGTCGCAGACGGCAAAGAGCACCCCGTCCAGGTCCGACATCCGGGCCAGGCCCAAGCGAATGGAGGCGGAGATCCCCTCCGCCGCACCGCCGTTATAGAGCGGAAGAAATCCGAATCGTTCACCAGCAGCCAGAATTTGCGGATAGGGGGAGCACACCACTGCCCGGTCAAATTCGGCAGGGGCCAGAGCCGCCATGGCCCGGTGGTAGAGCGGGACGCCGTCCACCTCTGCCAGCAGTTTGTTGGAGCCAAAGCGCCGTCCAAAGCCGGAGGCCATGAGGACAGCGCCCAGCCGCTCAGGCAAAGGCCTGCCCCAACTGGAGCAGGAGGATGGGGACAGCCAGCTTGATCAGGCCCACCACCAGGGTCATAAAGGTGAACAGGGCCAGGGCTTTGCCGCGGCTCTCAAAGGTATCCTCCCAGCGGGCCAGCATACGGGTGAAGTTGGCGGTTCGGTTCTGAGCGCCGATGAGATCGGACACGCTCTTAATGGTGTTAAAGGCGGTATAGCCCATCCAGACGGGCAGGGCGACCAGGGAGACGTTGTAGCGGTATCCCCCCTCAGCCAGCAAAAGATAGAGAGCCAGCGCAAAGCTGGCAAGCGTAAAGAGCAGATAGGCCCAGACGCCTATTTTGGCGGAGCGGTCGTTCATGAGTGTGGTTTCCTTTCTCTGTTGGTTTTCAGGGCCGGATGTCCTGGGCGGCGAAGGCGGCAAGCAGGGCATCCATGTCAGGAGAGACCCGCATGGGCTCCCCGGCGGCCTGAATACCGCTCTGCACGTCCTTCAGGCCGTTGCCGGTGACGATGCTCACCACCGTGCTCCCGGCGGGAATGAGGCCCAGCTCCACGGCCTTCTTCACCCCGGCGGTGCCGGCCGCCCCCGCGGGCTCGCCGAACACCCCCTGGGTGCGGCCCAGCAGGCGCATGGCCTCCAGGATCTCCCCGTCGGACACGTTGACGGCCACGCCGTCCGACTCCCGGATGGCGCAGAGGGCCTTGTCCGGGTTGCGGGGCACCCCCACGGCGATGGAGTCGGCCAGGGTGTTCTCCGCCATGGGTTCCCAAGGCTTTCCCGTCTCGATGGCCCGGTTCAGGGGGCAGCAGCCCTCCGCCTGCACGGAGATGAGCCTGGGCAGCCGGTCAATGAACCCGGCCGCGTACAGATCCTTGAGGCCCTTCCACGCCCCGGCGATGGTGCAGCCGTCCCCCACCGACAGGGCGATGTAATCAGGCGCCTGCCAGCCGAGCTGCTCCAGAATCTCCAGGGTGACAGTCTTTTTGCCCTCGGAGAGGTAGGGGTTGATGGCGGCGTTGCGGTTGTACCAGCCCCAGCGGTCGATGGCGGCCCTGGACAGCTCAAAGGTGTCCTCATAGGAGCCCTCCACGCTGATGACCGTGGCGCCGAAGATCCGCAGCTGGGCCACCTTGCCCCTGGGGGCGCGGCTGGGCACAAAGATGTAGGTGGACAGCCCGGCCGCCGCCGCGTTGCCCGCCAGGGATGAGGCGGCGTTGCCGGTGGAGGAGCAGGCAATGGTGTCCGCCCCCGCCTCCCGGGCCTTGACCACCGCCAGGGCGGAGGCCCGGTCCTTGAGGGAGGACGTAGGATTCTGGCCGTCGTCCTTGAGGTAGAGGGTATCCAGCCCCAGGGCCTGGGCCAGCCGGTCGGCCTTATAGAGAGGGGACCAGCCCACCCGCAGGGGCGGGGGGGCGGACTCCTCCTCCACCGGCAGAAGGGGCCGGTACCGCCACATGCTGTAGTCGCGGCAGTCCGCCAGAGATTTGGGGGAGAAGTGCCGCCGGATGGCGGCGTAGTCGTATACGATGTCCAGGATGCCCCCACAGGCACAGGTAGTCAGACCGGGCGCGGCGGGGTACTCCCGCCCGCATTTGACGCACTTGGCGCCCAGGACATATTTCATAAAATCCCCCTTTCGGATGTGGGACGGCGGGCCGATGAGGGCATCAGCCCCTACACATTATGAGGGTAACGGCTGTAGGGGGCGATGCCCTCATCGCCCTGCTTGCCCCGGTTTACAGGCGCTTGAGCACCCCGGTCTCCTCGTTGAAGGCGGTGATCAGCTCATCCAGGGCGGCGGCCTGCCGGTGCACGTCGTCCCAGGTACTGCCGTACCAGAGGTCGTTGAGCTCGTGCATGTCGCGGCCCTGCTGCTCCACCCAGGTGTAGTATTTCAGATTGTGCACCCGCTTGCGGTCGTAGTAGTTCAGCTCCGCCATGGCGTCGGTGCGCAGGCCCAGCAGATGGAGGGCGTGGTCCACCGCGGCGGCCCGCCCGTCATAGGGGCCATACTGGTCGGCCAGCTCCTGGATACGGGAGCGGTACATGTCCGCCGAGTCGGTGAGGACGGTGGCCACCACGTCGTGCTCCGTCAGCTCGTAGTACTTGGACAGCTTCACGCAGCACAGCACGTTGGCGATGCCGGAGATACCCAGCAGGGAGAGCTGCGACAGGGTCTCCTCCGGCACCCCGGCCTCCCGCAGGTAGTCATGGCCGGCCGGGTCGTTAAACAGCCGCAGCAGCCGCTGGGAGTCCTCGTCGTCGATGTCGATGACCATGTCGGTGTTCTTCACATTGTGGATCCAGGGGATGTGTTTGTCGCCGATGCCCTCGATGCGGTGGTCGCCGAAGCCGTTTTCCAGAATGGTGGGGCACTGAAGGGCCTCGCCCACCGCCAGCTTCAGGCCGGGGTAGACCTCCTTGAGGTAGTCGCCGCAGCCGATGGTGCCCGCGCTGCCTGAGGTGAAGCAGGCCCCGGAGAGCCGGTCGCCGGGGCGCTTGACCGCCTCAAAGACCTCGGCGATGGCGGAGCCGGTGACCTGATAGTGCCACAGGTGGTTGCCCATCTCCTCAAACTGGTTGAAGATCATGCAGTCGGGCTCCTGCCGCAGCTCGTGGGTCTTGTCGAAGATCTCCTTGACGTTGGACTCGCAGCCGGGGGTGGCGATCACCTCTCCGGCGATCTGGGAGAGCCACTCGAACCGCTCCCGGCTCATGCCCGCCGGGAGGATGGCCACCGACCGGACCCCCAGCAGCTTGGAGTTGAACGCGCCGCCCCGGCAGTAGTTGCCGGTGGAGGGCCACACCGCCCGGTGATACCCGGCGTCGAACTGTCCGGTGACCAGCCGGGGAGCCAGACAGCCGAAGGAGGCCCCCACCTTGTGGCAGCCGGTGGGGAACCACTTGCCCACCAGGGCGATGATGCGGGCGGGCACGCCGGTGAGGGCTGGGGGCAGCTCGATGTAGTTGGGTACGGCGCGGTACAGTCCGCCGGACTCCATGGGCTCGTTCTTCCAGGTGATGCGGAAGAGATTCAGGGGGTCCACATCCCACAGGCCCACGCCCCTCAGGCGGGCCCGGATGGGCTCCGGTACCGTCTCCGGGTGCTTCATGTTCTCGAAGGTGGGGATGACGACGCCGCCCTCCCGGGCCTTTTGGATGTTGCGGTCCAGTGCTTGGCGGTGGATGGTCAGGTCGATCATGCAAAAGCCTCCTTACTCCGAATTGCCATACTCCCATGATAGCACAAGGCGGGCAGAAATCAAGCGCAATTCGCGCCGGGCATAAGAGAAGAGGGGCGCTGCATCTGTGCAGCGCCCCCCGAGCTATACCAGGGATCAGTCCGCGGAGGAGAAGGACTGGGAGGCCAACTCCACGCCGGCGGCGTCAAAATAGGTGACGACCACCAGGACGGTCTCATTGGAAACGGACTTCTGCACGTCCTTGGCGGCGTCCACGAAGGTCTGGGCGGTTTCGGCCAGTCCTGCCTCCAGAGCCTCGGCATACACGGAGCGGTCGTCATCGGTGGTCTCGATGGTGGTCAGGGTGAGGTCGTAGTGCAGCTCATCGCCCTCGGCGTACATTTTGAGCTCCATCCCCTGGGATTCGTACTGCTCAACGGAAGAGGTGACAAGCTTCTGCATGGTGTCGGTGTTGAAATACTCCTCCAGGTTCTTTTTGCCGCAGGCGGACAGGGTGAGCATCATGGACAGGGCCAGGCAGGCGGCCATGGCAAGGGACAGAATGCGTTTTTTCATTTGGTTTTCTCCTCTCAGTCGGATGATATGGCAATGCAGATCTCCTGCACAGTGCCCGAAGGCAGGCATCCAAAGGCGGACGCCGCGGCGGGGCCGCGTATTTTGGGGGAGTTGAACCGGGTAAGACGCGGCGGAGGGGGATCCGGGAACAGAACGGCATACAAGGAAATAATTCTACTGACAGTATAGCACAGCATGGGTATATATTCAACACCTTGTAGATAAAAATAAAACCAAATGTTTTTTGCCATTCGATAAAATAGGGTAGCAGGCTAAGGGCGGAGGTTGGATGGATGAAAGACCTAGGGGAGCGGATCAAGGAATATCGGACCTCAATGAAGATGACCCAGGCCGATTTTGCCTGCCGTCTGGGGGTGACCGGAGCCTCTGTGTCGGCCTACGAGAACGGGACGCGGCTGCCCTCCTATGATATTCTGATTCGGATTGCGAATATTCTTGGAGTGAGTACCGATTCGCTGCTGGGGCGGCGGGGGATGGGCAGCGTTACCCTCGATGTAAGCAGGCTGACCCAGGAGCAGAGAGGTATCCTTCAGAGAACAGCAGACCTGTTTGCCGATTACAACCGTCTGTCGGGCGGCGGCGTATCCGGGGAAAAAGAGGAGCAAAAGGGGAGCTGACAGTTGTCAGCTCCCCTTTTTGGAGCGAAAAAGGGAGCTGCACCTGTGCAGCTCCCTCGGTGCGTACCGGGTTCAGTCCGCAGAGGAGAAGGACTGGGAGGCCAGCTCCACGCCGGCGGCGTCAAAATAGGTGACGACCACCAGGACGGTCTCATTGGAAACGGACTTCTGCACGTCCTTGGCGGCGTCCACGAAGGTCTGGGCGGTTTCGGCCAGTCCTGCCTCCAGAGCCTCGGCATACACGGAGCGGTCGTCATCGGTGGTCTCGATGGTGGTCAGGGTGAGGTCGTAGTGCAGCTCATCGCCCTCGGCGTACATTTTGAGCTCCATCCCCTGGGATTCGTACTGCTCAACGGAAGAGGTGACAAGCTTCTGCATGGTGTCGGTGTTGAAATACTCCTCCAGGTTCTTTTTGCCGCAGGCGGACAGGGTGAGCATCATGGACAGGGCCAGGCAGATGGTCAGGGTCAGGGAAAGAATGCGTTTCTTTGCGGTGTTCATGTTATAAGCTCCTCTCAGTTATTTGGTACGGATTTTATGGATATGTATGGTATACATAGATCCCGTCAGGGCGTGGGTGTGTGTGCTTCGTTATAGGCTTTGTTCTGCTGAATGCCCCCAACGATAAACAGAATGGGGGCTGCAACGCCGCAGACCAGGGAAGCAACACCGTTGGGGGTAACCACCCCGGTCAGCAGGGTGCCAATACCGCCGATGACCAGCAGTGGGATTCCCCAACCCAGGAAAAAGCGGTATTTTTCTGGCCGCCGGCTCCGGGAGAGCCCCAGAATACCAACCGTCAGATCAATGATCAGCATGATTACGGCAATCGCGCCCATTACAAAAACAAATCCGGAGAAAACAGCCATTATCTCGTCGCCGCCGATCAGGCCGTCGCTCTGTGCCCGGGCCATTTGATCGACATAGGGATACAGTTCGGAATCCATCATGCTCCCCACTGAGAGAAGGAGTCCGGCCAGCGTGACAAGGGCGGAGGCAAGGCCGCCCACAATAAACAGAAGGCAGCCTACTTTTAAAAGGGAATTAGGATGCTCGTGCATCAAAACAAACTCCTTTCTGTTTCTGCTTTGTATTAATAGTAAATTGTTCCACTGCTCACCAGAAGAAAGGCAAGGGCAAAGACTGCGGCCCAGGAGACCACCAGATAGGCAATACTCAACAGGACCCGGAGCGCGGGGGCCAGATTCTCGGAGGTGGACAGCCGAAGGGTCAGGAAAATGCCGAGCACGGCCAGCACTCCGCCAACAGCGCCGTTCATAATCTGCGCCAGGTTAAGGGCAGACACCACATAAGCCCACACCGGGATTTTGCCGATGGGGGTGTAGGGCTTGCCGGTGCGCAGCATCACGCCGTCCACCACCAGCTCCATGGACCACAGGCCGGACACCAGCATCACATGGGCGCCGGAAATTGGGAGATCCACCTCCATGGTCAGAAACAGCAGCTTCCGCGCCGGAAGAGAGCGGATTTTGTAGCGCGTTCCGTTGATTTCCACGGAGTAGGATCGTAAACAGATGGTGTAGTCCTGGCCTTGTAAAGTGATATGGTAGGTTTTCATGGTAATAGCACCTTTCTGCAAACAGTGGTGCTATTATAGCGTAGACATAGGGTACCGTCTACCCAGTTTGCCGATTCCGTCGTTTAAGAGGTAATATCCGTCGTTTGGGGGTGCTCGGGCAGATACCAGATGGCCTCGGCAATGAAGCGGCGGCCCTCAATCCGTACCTGTAAAAAGCCGTCCAGAGAGGACAGGGCCCGGCGTACACTGTCCAGCCCCATACCATGCAGGGAGGTTCCTGCCTTTCTCGTTTTAAAGTTGCCCTCGTGATCCTGCAAAAGCGTGCCGTCAAAGGTGTTCTCCACACGGAGGCGGCACAGGCCCCTGTCCGCCCACAGGGCGAGGGACAGCTCCTTTTGGGGGCAACGGGCCAGTCCCTCCACCGCGTTATCCAGGAGATTACCCAAGATAGTGTTGACGGTAAAGAGGGGAAGGGAAAGCCCTGCGGGGAGGCGGAGCTCTGCCCGCACCTGCGCCCCTGCCCGCCGGGCCTCGGCTAACTTGAAGTTGATCAGGCTGTCCAGTTCGGGATTGCCGCTGCTGGCCCAGAGGGCCGAGGGCTCTAAACATTTCGAAAACTGTTCCAGGTAACCCTGCAGTGCTCCGGTGTCCTGCTGGCCGGCCAACAAATGTAGGGCGGCCAAGTGGTTGCGCATATCGTGCCGCAGGGTGCGGAGCTCCCGTTCCCCGCATTGGTAAAGGGCTACTTCGTTGGCATAGGCCTGATTCTGCTGCTCCAGTATACGGGCGCGGTACTGCGCGTAATAGCTGCGTCCCACCTGCCGGTAGAGATGGAATACCAGGAGGTTGAGAAGAATGAGCATCCCATCCACAAGCAGGGACAGCCAGGCAGGGCAGTGGGCAAAGTAAAACAAAAGTATGACCATGGCAATGGAGGTAGAGGGAATCAGAAGTACGGCGAACCAGTAGAAGGGGCCGTCCGGCTGAAGCTCTTTTTCGGAAGAGGGACAACGCTTTTCCAACACCAGGGCCATAAAAAACAGGAGCAGGGCGGATACCAGGTTTCCAAGCTGGGAGGTATGGGCAGGCATTAGCAGAAAGACCAATGTATCCAGCAGAAAGCTGGCGGCGTAGATGACCAGCGCAGACCACAGCCTTTGCCAATGCGGAGCACGGTAGAGCAGGGAGAGCAGCAGCAGGGGGAGCAGGGAGGAGGCCAGGTTCAGCAGGGGGACGCCGACCAACAGAAAGCACAGGCTGTTGAGTACATAGGCACACAGGTAGCCTGCCGCCTCTGCCGGGCATCCCACCCTGCGCTGGCCCAAAAAGAGGGTCAGCAGGCGGCCGTAGAGGTACCAGTGAAACCCGTTAATGAGCAGGTAGGAGGCGGTTTGCAGGTCGGTCATAGCACCATCCCCCCGGGAGTCCATCTCAGCAGGCGCCCCCGCACCACCCGCCGGTAGGACTGGCTGATGGGCAGCTCTGTTCCGTCGTCCAGAGTGAGCCGATCATATTGGATGCGGCGGACATACAGGGTGTTGACCAGGAAGGACTGGTGAATACGCAGAAAAAACTGCTCCGGGAGCTGGCGGGCCACAGTGTCCAGCTTGTCACGGCACACCAGTTCATGCTGGACGGAATGAACGGTGATCCGCTTATGGTAACTTTCAATATAGCGTATGGCCTGGGTCGGCAGGGCGCGGGGCGTCCGCTCCACTAAAACGGTAAGCACGGCCTCTTCGGGACGGGACAGGCGGATGGCCTGAACCACACAATTCAGCAGCTTTGCCTCGTCTAGGGGCTTGAGCAAAAAATTGAGCGGCCGGGTATCAAACAGAGCCATAGCGTACTGCTGCTGGCCGGAGATATACAAAAGCTGTGTCACAGAATCCCGCAGCTCTTCCCGCAGCAGGCGCCCAATGGCAACGCCGTCCACGGTATCCAGTTCGATGTCCAGGATAAGCAGCGCAAACCGGGCTCCACTCCGCAGGGCGGCAGCCAGCGCCGCACCGGAATGGAAGGGGGTCAGCTCCAGTTCCTTTCCCAGGGGGGAACCGCTCAGCGTGGTACAGACCTGGGTAAGAATTTCCGGGTTGTCGTCACAAACTGCAATCCTATACAAGCCATATCACTCTTTTCCTTGTTGATCGGGGAAACGCCTTGGACTCCTGTGCCAGGCAGCAACACATAACTATTGAGAAACAGGAAAATAACCCTACTCTTAATTCGGCTGGGTGCCGCAAAAAATAAGGGTATGGGGCCTGATTTAGTGGAATGCGGCGCGGGGAAAGATCGGGCTTTCCTTTTCCTGCCCGGTGCGGTATACTGGAGGCATAAACAGAAGGAGGTGCGTTTTATGGAAGTCGGGAGGAGCATCCCCCGCGTGGACGCCGCCGACAAGGTGACCGGCCGCGCCAAATATACCGACGATCTCTGCCCCCGTCCGGTGCTGGAGGCGAAGATTCTCCACAGCACCATTGCCAACGGCTGGGTCAAGTCCATGGACATCTCCGCCGCCCAGGCCCTGCCCGGGGTGGTGAAGGTGCTGACCTGCTTTGACGTGCCGGACATCCAGTACCCCACCCCCGGCCACCCCTGGAGCGTGGAGAAGGCCCACCAGGACGTGTCCGACCGCAAGCTGCTCAACCGCCGCGTGCGCATCTACGGCGACGACATCGCCGCCGTGGTGGCGGAGGACGAGATCACCGCCCGGCGGGCCCTGGAGCTCATCCGGGTGGAGTACGAGGAGTACCCCGTGGTGCTGGAGGCGGAGCAGGCCATGGCGGAGGGCGCGCCGGTGCTCCACGAGGAGCACCCGGACAACGTCCTGGCCAAAATGGATCTCCGCACGCCCATGCCGGAGTCGGACTTCCACAGCGTGGAGGACGTGCTGGCCTGCCCCGCCTATTACCAGTTCCGGGGGCGCTACGACACCCAGCAGGTGCAGCACTGCCACATCGAGAACCCCATCTCCTACGCCTGGATGGAGGGGGGGCGCATCGTGGTGGTCACCTCCACCCAGATCCCCCACATCGTCCGCCGGGTGATCGGCCAGGCCATGGGCATCGGCTGGGGCTCCATCCGGGTGATCAAGCCCTACATCGGCGGCGGCTTCGGCAACAAGCAGGAGGTGCTCTACGAGCCCCTCAACGCCTGGCTCACCACCCAGGTGGGGGGCCGGTGCGTCCGGCTGGACGTGTCCCGGGAGGAGACCTTCCAGAACACCCGCTCCCGCCACCCCATCTCCTTCGACGTGGCGGCGGCGGTGGACGGCGACATGCGCCTGATGGCCCGCTCCTGCACCGCCGTCTCCAACCAGGGGGGCTACGCCTCCCACGGCCACTCCATCGTGGCCAACGCCGTCACCGGCTTCCGGCAGCTCTATCTGGACCGGATCGGCCACCACTCCACGGCCTACACCGTCTACACCAACCGGCCCGCCCCCGGCGCGATGCGGGGCTACGGCATCCCCCAGTGCAATTTCGCCGTGGAGTGCATGATGGACGACATTGCCCGGGAAAGGGGCTGGGACCCCAAGGCCTTCCGGCTGGCGAACCTCATGCCCCTGGGCTACGTCGACCCCTTCAACGGCATCACCTGCCACTCCACCGGCCTGGCCGAGTGCATCGAGAAGGGCGCGGACTTCATCGGCTGGGTGGAGCTGCGGGAGAAGTACAAGGAGCAGAGCGGCCCGGTGCGCCGGGGCGTGGGCATGGCCTGTTTCTCCTACAAGACCGGCGTGTACCCCATCTCCCTGGAGACCGCCTCCGCCCGGCTGGTGCTCAACCAGGACGGCACGGTGCAGCTCCACCTGGGGGCCACCGAGATCGGCCAGGGGGGCGACACCGTGTTCTCCCAGATGGCCGCCCAGGCCATCGGCATTCCCACCGAGGACGTACATATTGTCTCCTTCCAGGACACCGACACAGCCCCCTTTGATACTGGGGCCTACGCCTCCCGGCAGACCTACGTCACCGGCAAGGCCATCAAAAAGGTGGGGGAGGAGTTCCGAGAAAAGCTCCTCGCCTACGCCGCCGAGCTATTTCCCGACGCATCGGGACTGGACATCCGGGAGCGGCAGGTTGTGGACGGGGCGGGGGAGGCCCTCATCTCCCTGGCCGACCTGGCCATGAACGCCTTCTACTCCCTGGAGCACAGCGTCCACATCACCGCCGAGGACACCAACCACTGCAAGGAGAACACCTTCGCCTTCGGCTGCTGCTTTGCCGAGGTGGAGGTGGACATACCCGTGGGCAAGGTGAGGGTGCTGCGCATCGTCAACGTCCACGACTCGGGGAAGCTCATCAACCCCGCCCTGGCGGAGGCCCAGGTCCACGGCGGCATGAGCATGGGCATCGGCTACGCCCTCACCGAGGAGATGAAGTTCGACCCCAAGACCGGCCGGCTGCTCAACGGCAACCTGCTGGACTACAAGATGCCCACCTCTATGGACCACCCGGAGCTCACCGCCCTGTTCGTGGAGACCGACGATCCCTCCGGCCCCTTTGGAAACAAGGCTCTGGGCGAGCCGCCCACCATCCCCGTGGCCCCGGCCATCCGCAATGCGGTGCTCCAGGCCACCGGCGTGGCGGTAAACACCCTGCCCCTGTCGCCCCAGAAGCTGGTGGAGGAATTTACGAGAGGAGGGCTGATCTGACATGTATGACATTGCATCCATCTATTCGGCCAGGTCGGTGGACGACGCCATCCGCGCCCTCCAGGCCGATCCCGCCGCCGTGGTGATCGCCGGCGGCACCGACGTGCTCATCAAGATCCGGGAGGGGAAGCTGGCGGGCTGCTCCCTGGTGTCCATCCACGAGCTGGGAGAGGAGCTCTCCGGCGTGACGCTGGCTGACAACGGCGACGTGGAGATCGGCCCCCTGACCACCTTCCGCGGCGTCACCTTTTCCGACGTGATCCGCCGCACAATCCCCGTGCTGGGGGAGGCGGCCGACATGGCCGGCGGACCCCAGCTCCGGGCCGCAGGCACCATCGGCGGCAACGTGTGCAACGGCATTACCTCCGCCGACACGGCCTCCACCCTGGTGGCCCTGGACGCGGTGCTGCGGGTGCGCGGCCCCAAGGGCGAGCGGGAGGTGCCCATCTCCCAGTGGTACCAGGGGGTGGGCAAGGTGGCCCTGGCCCCCTATGAGCTGCTGGTGAAAATCGTCATCCCATACGACAACTATGTCGGCTATACCGGCCACTACATCAAATATGCCCAGCGCAACGCCATGGACATCGCCACCCTGGGGGTGAGCTGCCTGGTGAAGCTCACCAGCGACAAAAAAATGGTGGACGACGCGGCCCTGGCCTTTGGCGTGGCCGGGCCGGTGCCCATGCGCTCTCCGGCCGCCGAGGCGGCGGTGCGGGGCCTGCCCATCGGGGAGGCCGTCGCCGCCATCGGCGAGGCCGCCCTGGCCGACGTGAACCCCCGCACGAGCTGGCGGGCGTCCAAGGAGTTCCGCATCCAGCTGGTCAAGGAGCTGTCCGCCCGCTCCCTGCGGGAGGCGGCCCGGAAGGGAGGGGCCGACGTATGATCGAAGTGCTGCGCTGTACCGTGAACAACAAGCCCGTGGAGGTGGGTATCGACCCCCGGGAGTCCCTGGCCGACGTGCTGCGAGAGCGGCTGGGCCTCACCAGCGTGAAGAAGGGCTGCGAGGTGGGGGAGTGCGGGGCCTGCACCGTCCTGGTGGACGGCACGGCCATCGACTCCTGCATCTACCTGGGCGTGTGGGCCCAGGGTAAGAGCATCCTCACCGTGGAGGGCCTCCAGGACGCAGATGGGGGCCTGTCCCCCATCCAGCGGGCCTTTGTGGAGGAGGCCGCCGTCCAGTGCGGCTTCTGCACCCCCGGCATCATCATGTCCGCCGTGGAGATCGTGGGCTCCGGCAAGCAGTACACCCGGGAGGAGCTGCGCAAGCTTATCTCCGGCCACCTGTGCCGCTGCACCGGCTATCAAAACATTCTGAACGCCGTGGAGCGGGCGGTAAACGAGGCCCACAGGTTTGTGGGAAAAGGGGAATAAAGACAAACGGGAGACGCCTGTCGGGCGTCTCCCGTTTTGTGGGCCGATGAGGGCATCGGCCCCTACGGGCCGTGCGGAATTGGCTCCCAATACGTGCATACCTGGTCCGAGGTTCGGATCTTCCGCCGTGGACAATGACAGTGCCCGTACCAAAGGGGGAAATAGCTGCCATCCCGGTAAATATAGTGCTGCCGGTAGTGGACGCAAGTCCCGCATACCTGTCCGTCTACAATTTCATATTTATACATCCTTATCACCTAAGACTATTTTATGCAAAAAGTGCATAAAATGCAATATGCAGTTTTTGCATGATATATGCTGATTACCGGTGATGCTTATGTACCCGCGATTGGCGGAACTGCGGGAGGATCATGATCTGTCCCAGGCGGAAATGGCAAAGATATTGAGGGTCAGTCAGGCCACCTATTCCCGGTATGAGACCGGGCGTTTGGATATTCCCAGCCAGACGCTGATTGCTCTGGCCCGGTATTATGGGGTAAGTGTGGATTATCTGCTGGGGCTGGATCACAGGCGGTAGGGGGGCGGTACCCGCATCGCCCCGCCCGGACGAAAAAAAGACCTGCGGCATTTGCCGCAGGTCTTTTTGACAATCAGCACATGGGCTTCAGGTCGGGGGAGACGATCAGGGTGGCCTCGGTGGCGGCCTGTACCTGCTCCACAGTGAACTCGGGGTTGATCTCCACCAGCTCCAGGCCCTTGTCGGTCACGTTGATGACGCACATCTCGGTGATGATCTTGGTGATGCAGTGGACGGCGGTGTAGGGCAGCCTGCACTTCTTCAGGATCTTGGGGTTGCCCTTGGCGGTGTGCTCCATGGCGACGATGACTTCCTTGGCGCCCACCAGCAGATCCATGGCGCCGCCCATACCGGGCATCTTCTTGCCGGGGATAATCCAGTTGGACAAGGAGCCCTCCTCGTCTACCTCCAGGCCGCCCAGAATGGTGGCGTTTACATGGCCGCCGCGGATAAAGCCGAAGGAGGTGGCGGAGTCGATGTAGCAGCCGAAGGGAGCGGCCTGGGCGGGCTGTCCGCCGGCGTCGGTCTTATAGCGGGGGTCGGCCTCCTCGGGCGTGGGCTTGGCTCCGGTGCCGATGATGCCGTTCTCAGACTGGAGAATCACATGCACCCCCTCAGGCAGGTAGGCGGGTACCAGGGTGGGCAGGCCGATGCCCAGGTTGACCACGTCGCCGTCCTTCAGCTCCTGGGCGACGCGCTTGGCAATAAAGCCCTTGATCTCAGACTTTTCCATTACGCATTCCCTCCATCCACGATGTAGTTGACAAAGGCGCCGGAGGTCACGACGTTCTCAGGCTGGATGTCGCCGATCTCCACCACATTGTCCGCCTCGGCGATCACCACGTCGGCGGCGGTGGCCATGACGATGTTGAAGTTGCGGGTCGTGCCCTTGTACCAGATGTTGCCGAACTTGTCCACAAGATAGCCGTTGATGAGGGCGAAATCGGCACGGATGGGCTTCATGAGCAGATAGTCTCTGCCGTCAATGGTCTGCTTGCCCAGGCAGAAGGGGGAATCCTCCACGATGGTGCCCACGCCGGTGGGGGTGAGCACGCCGCCCAGGCCGGCGCCGCCGGCGCGGATCATCTCCGCCAGAGTGCCCTGGGGAATCAGATCCACGGTCAGGGTCTTGTCCACCATGCCCTGAGTGCCCACGTCGGGGGTCATGCCCACGTGGGTGGCAATGACGTGCTTGACCTGATGGTTGTGCACCAGCTTGGCCACGCCGTAGAATTCCTCGCCGTTGGGGCCGGTGGCCATGCCGCAGTCGTTGCCGATGATGGTCAGGTCCTTGGTGCCCTTCTGAGCCAGAGCTTCGATGATGTGATGGGCGCTGCCGCAGCCCAGGAAGCCGCCGTACATGATGGTCGCCCCGTCGGGGATCATGTCCACAGCCTCCGCAACAGAAATAATCTTATTGCGCACAGTGTTACCCTCCTAGTTCAAATTAGAGTGGGGTGTTCGCGTTATAGTTGGGAGGAAGGACGGTCCGCCGCCCTTCCTCCCGCTTAGTTTAGCACTTTTCGAAGATGGTGGCAACACCCATGCCGCCGCCGATGCACAGGGTGGCCAGGCCCTTCTTGGCATCGGGCCGTTTGGCCATCTCATGGAGCAGGGTGACGATGATGCGGGCGCCGGAGCAGCCGACAGGGTGGCCGATGGCGATGGCGCCGCCGTTGACGTTGACCTTCTCCATGTCGAAGCCCAGCTCGCGGGCCACGGCGATGGACTGGGCGGCAAAGGCCTCGTTGGCCTCCACCAGATCAATGTCCTCGATCTTAAGGCCCGCCTTGCTCATGGCCTGACGGCTGGCGGGCACGGGGCCGACACCCATGATCTTGGGATCCACGCCGCCGTGGCCCCAGCTCACCAGCTTGGCCATGGGCTTGAGGCCGTACTTCTCCACGGCCTCCTTGGAGGCCAGAACAATGGCGGCCGCGCCGTCGTTGATGCCGCTGGCCTGGCCCGCAGTCACCCGCTGCACATGCTTGTGGGCGTCATCCGCGTGAACCTGGGTGGGCTCAAAGGTGTGGACAATCTCGTCCTCCACGCCCTCCGGACCCACGGGGAAGGCGCCCTTCAGCTTGCCCAGGCTCTCCACAGTGGTGCCGGCGCGGGGGAACTCGTCCACCTTGAACTCCACCATTTCCTTCTTCTTCTTGACCATGACGGGCACGATCTCGTCGTCAAACCGTCCGGCCTTCTGGGCCGCCTCGGTCTTCTGCTGGGAGGCGGCGCCGAAGGCATCCAGCTCCTCGCGGGTGATGCCCCACACGTCGCAGATGTTCTCCGCAGTGGTGCCCATGTGGTAGTTGTTGTAGGCGTCCCACAGGCCGTCCTTGATCATGGTGTCCACGACCTTCTTGTCGCCCATACGGGCGCCCCAGCGCTCGGCGGGGAGGGCGTAAGGGGCGGCGGACATGTTCTCGGTGCCGCCGGCCACGATGATGTCGGCATCGCCGCACAGGATGGCGCGGGCGCCCTCGATGACGCTCTTCATGCCGGAGCCGCAAACCATGCCCACGGTGTAGGCGGGCACGGAGTAGGGCAGGCCCGCCTTCACGCCCACCTGGCGGGCGGGGTTCTGGCCCAGGGCGGCGGTGAGCACGCAGCCGAACATCAGCTCGTCCACCTGCTCCGGCTTCACTCCGGCGCGGTTCAGCGCCTCCTTCACCACCACGGCACCCAGCTCCGTTGCGGGGGTGTCCTTCAGGCTGCCCCCGAAGGAGCCCACTGCCGTCCGGCAGCAGTTGACCACATACACTTCTTTCATTGCAGTAAACCTCCAGATCGTAATTTCATTTTCTCCCCATACCGAAAAATACCCTTCGGGTTTGATTATACCCCTCCGTTTTTAAAAAATCAACCACTGGTAAATTGGTAAGGGCAGGTTTTTTAAAAAAACAAAACCGGGCGGTTCGGGTTTTGCCGAACCGCCCGGCCTGTCTCAGCCGCGCCCCGTTGTGGATTGGGCGTAGACGGCGTCCTCCTTCTGAATCTGGGCCTGGGTGACCAGCGTGCCGTCCAGACCGCAGGCCTGGAGTACGGCCAGGGTGTGCCGGGCCCCGGACTGGAGGGTGATGCAGACCGTGTAGCCGTCCTCCTCCTCGCCGCCGGTGCGTCCGGCGGGCCGGAACTCCAGGTAGAGGTCGTTGTAGTAGCAGTTTTCCAGCCGGTCCCGGTTCTCCAGCAAATAGCGGCGGCCCAGGGTACCCTCGGCCAGATCGGCGCGGACGGCCTCCTCCAGTCCGGTCAGGGCGGAGGCGGGGACAATCGCGCTGTCCGTATCGGGGTTGGTGAGCCAGGCGTCCACCAGCCGGTCTCCCTCCCGCTGCGCGTGGAAGTAAGATTCACCAGCTAGGCCGGGGGCGTTGAGCAGGGCGTCCAGCCGGGCGGCGGGGGTGCCCGGCGTGTCCAGCTCGGACTGGCTGAGGGGAACCCGGTATTTCCGGGTCAGATAGGAGCCGTCCATGAGGGTATAGGAAATGTCCACATAGGTCCAGCCGTCGGACTGGATGCTCAGGCCGCTGCCGTCCTCCGACCAGGTGCTCTCCCAGCCCGCCTCCTCCAGCTCCTCCTTGTGCGCTACAATGGACTGGTGCAGGCCGGTAAGGGCTTCCAGCTCCTCTGGGGTGTCCAAGGTGAGGGTGGCGTAGCCCAGGTCGTCATAGGGGGCGGACTCCATGCCGGACAGGTGGGCGCTCTGTACCTCAGCGGCGTCAGGCACCCGGCCCTCAAAGCCGGTTATATCGAACTCCATCGCGCACATGGCGGCCGTCAGGCAGCACAGAAAGACCACGCAGCCCTTCCACGCGCCCCGGAATACCCAGAAGCTCTTGCACAGCAGCATCTCGGCCACAAAGCAGCCCGCCGCGCCCCACACCACCATGAGAACCAGGAGCGTCCACGGCCCGCGGGGCAGCAGAGGGTCCAAAACGTAGTAAAAGACAGTGCTCAGTGTCACAGCGGTGCAGAAGGCCACACCGTATTTGAACACCGGGCGCACCCAGCGGACGCTGACCACGTCGCCGGCGCTCTCCAAATGCCGGCGGCGGTAGGCCGCCAGGGCCAGCCCTGCCAGCACCAGCCCGATGAGGGCGTACAGGGAGGCATAGCCCAGACCGGCAAAGTAGGGATCGCCCAGCATGCTGTTTCCGGCGGCGTCCGTTATGGTATCATACTGGACGTGACAGGCCTCGGAGAGCAGCAGCACCGGGGTGAGCCAGACGCCCAGCTTCTCCAGCCAGGCAGCGCTGGTGAAGCCGAAGAGAAATTCCTCGGCCATACGGCTGAAGACCCAGCACAGCCCGGCGGCCAGGCCATTGAGAACCACATAGAAGGCGGGCAGGGCCAGCACGTGGCCGGTGAACATGGCGCAGAACACGGCAAAGGAGTAGAAGAAGAGCCCGAACAGGCTCACCACCACCAGCCAGGTGAACAGGCTGCTGAACACCACTGTGCCGGCAAAGACCTCCGCCGCCAGGGCCAGCAGGAACACCGCCAGATTGGGCAGCAGCAGGAACAGAAGCCCCGACAGGTAGTTGGTGAGGAACAGGCCCTCCCGCCGCAGGGGCAGGGCGTGAAGCATGCCCACCGAGCGGCTGGCATAGAGGTAGGAGAACACCGCCATGGCGCACAGCAGGCCGAACAGAGCGGTCAGCGCAACGGCGGCGCTCGGGCCGCCGTCCAGGTAGTTCAGGGGCAGGCTGCGGGCCATTCCCCCGTCCCAATGTATCCGGTTGGACAAAATATTGAGGGGCAGCACCGCCAGCCAGAACAGGCCGTACAGCGACCAGATGGGCCAGAAGCGGGCGAAATTCTTGCGCAGCAGGGTAAAATTAAAGTACGATGTCGCGGACCGCATAGTCCTCACCTCCCAGCTCATAGATAAAGATCTCCTCCAGGGTCAGGGGCAGCGCCTCCATCAGAATGGGGGCGAAGGCGGCCAGACGGTTGGTGATCTCGGTGGCGTTGCCCCGGATGATGAGGGTGTGGATGCGCCCCACCTGGGAGACGTGGAGCACCTGGAGGTCCCCGGGAAGCTGGGGCAATTCCTTCTCCTGGAACACCACCTGCATCTTGACCACGTTCTCCTGCAGGGCGCTCAGGCTCCGCTCAATGAGCACCTTCCCCCTGGAGAGAATGCCCACATGGTCGCACACGTCCTCCAGCTCCCGCAGGTTGTGGGAGGATACCAGCACTGTGGTGCCGTGGTCGGCCACGTCTCCCATCAGCAGGGACCACACCTGCCGCCGCATCACCGGGTCCAGGCCGTCCACCGGCTCGTCCAGCACCAGGATGTCCGGCCGGCAGCACAGGGCCAGCCAGAAGGCGGACTGCTTCTGCATGCCCTTGGAGAGCCGCCGGATGGGCTGCTTTTCCGGAATGGTGGTAAACACGTCCTTCAGGGCCTCGTAGCGCTTGACGTCGAACCGGGGATAGAAGCCCCGGTAAAAGCGCATCATGTCCCGGGTGGAGGCGGAGAGGAAATAGTAAAGCTCGTCGGGGATGGAGGCGATGCGGGACTTGGCCGCCGGGTTTTCGTACACCGGGTTGCCCTCAATGAGCACCGAGCCGCTGTCCTGCCGGTAGACGCCGGTGACGTGGCGCAGCAGGGTGGACTTGCCTGCGCCGTTGGGGCCCACAAGCCCGTAGATGGACCCGTGGGGCACCGTCATGGTCAGTCCGTCCAGGGCCCGGAACCCGTCAAAGCTCTTAACCACATTTTTTGCTTCAATCATAGCTGCGCTCCTCTCTCACAGTCTGCCGGGCCGCCGCCTCCAGCCGCCCGGCCAGCTCCCCCGCGGTCATGCCCAGGAACAGAAGCTCCGCCGCCGAGGCGTCAAATTCCCGGAGCAGGCGGTCCCTTCTGGCTGCATTCACGTCGGCCTGGGGGGCGGCGAAGGAGCCCTTGCCCGCCACCGTGTAGAGATAGCCCTCCTGCTCCAGGGACTCATAGGCCCGCTGGATGGTGTTGGGGTTGATGGCCAGCGAGGAGGCCAGCGCCCGCACGGAGGGCAGTTTGTCTCCCGCCTGGAGCGCCCCGGTCACCACCAGATGGCGCAGGCCGTCCCTGACCTGCTCGTAGATGGGCCGCGCATCCCGGTAATTGAGTTGGATCATACCGTCGTCTCCCTTCCGGAAACTGTATTACATGAAATAGTACACTTAGTATACACGCCGCCGGAGGGAAAGTTTTTAATTATTTCTGACGTTTTTTTAAAACAGCCCGCAGTCCCGGGGCAGAATCCGCCAAATTTCCAGTGACAACAGGGCGGGATAGGCGTATAATAGAACCACCTTATCAAGAGAAAGCGGGTGACACCCATGAACCAGAGGGCCTGGATGGAGTACCGTGCCTGTGTGGAGGAGCTGCTGTTTTCGTCTCAGGTGCAGCATATGAAGTCCATCCGGCACCACCCCGGCGTGTCCTGCTATGAGCATAGTGTCTTTGTGTCCTATGTGGCCTGGTATCTGGCGGACCGGTGGGGGGCCGACGCGCGCACCGCTGCGCGGGCGGGGCTGCTCCACGACCTGTATCTCTACGACCCCCGCACCCTGCCCTCCTACCGGCAGTGCTTTGCCCATCCGGTGGCCGCCGCGGAGAATGCGGCCGCGCTGTGCGGCGGCCTGACCGCCCGGGAGAAAAACTGCATTTTGGCCCACATGTGGCCCCTGTCCCGCCGGGTGCCCCGCAGCCGCGAGGCGGCCGCGGTCTGCCTGGCCGACAAGCTGTGCGCCACGGCTGAAATCATGCAGATCTGGCGGAACCTGGGCCTGCGCCGGGCGGTTTTGAGCGGCGCGTGAGCAAGCCTGTCTCTGACAGGCTTGCTTTTGTTTTTTAAATGGGGACGGCGAGGGGCCGTTTTGCAAAGAAAGGAACGGAAAAAGGGGCGGGAAATTGTGCAAGCCTCCCAAGAGCGAAAAATTACCCGCTTTTTTTGAAATTTCCGATGCATTTTCAGTCCTGCTTTGCTATAATCTGATTGCAAGAAATCCATGTTTTTGAGGTGATTTCAACATGAACGCGACTGGAGCGGTCGTATTCCTGCCACGGGAGGGCAACGGCCCGTCCCTGATGCTGGAGGAGCTCCTCTTCGATCCCGCGGCCCTGTGGCTGGCGGAGTCGCTCAGGGCCGCCGGAGTGGAGCGGTTTTTCGTGGTCTGCCACACCGACGACCAGGCCCGGGCGGCGGCCTGCTTCCCCGCCGGCACCGAGTTTGTCACCGGCGGCAGCGGCGACGCAGTGGAGCAGCTGTCGGCTTTTCTCAACGCCCTGGAGGGCAAGGTGATCGTGATCACCAAGCCGGTGCTGCTGGACTGGGGGGATGCCCGGACGCTGGCCGGCCTGGAGAACGGCGGCGTACTCGACAGCAAGGACACCGGCGTGTACCGCATCGACGGCGGCCTGCTGTCCCAGACTCTGGCTGAGGGCGTTGGCCTGGAGGAGGCCCTGAAGGAGAAGGGCGACCGCTTCAACAGCCGCGGCGTCTGGTTCCAGGGCGCCTATCCCATCCGCTCCGGCTGGAACGGCCGCATGGAGGCTGAGATGGTGGCCCGGCAGCACGGTGTGCGCCGCCTGCTGGAAGCCGGAGTCCGCATTATGGACCCCAGCCATTGCTATGTGGGTCCCCGGGTGAAGGTGGGGGAGGGCACCGTCCTGCTGCCCGGCACAATCCTGCGGGGGGAGACCGTCATCGGCCGGGACTGCGAGGTGGGTCCGAACGCCATGGTGCGGGACTGCACCGTGGGGGATGGCGTCACCATTAACTCCTCCCAGCTCAATGAGAGCACCATCGGCGACGGGGTGAAGATCGGCCCCTTCGCGTACATCCGCCCCAACTGCCACGTGGGGCCCGGCGTCAAGGTGGGCGACTTTGTGGAGCTGAAAAACTCCACCATCGGCGAGGGTACCAAGATCTCCCACCTGACGTACGTGGGCGACTCCGACGTGGGCGGCCACGTCAATTTCGGCTGCGGCACCGTCACGGTGAACTATGACGGCACCAGCAAGTTCCGCACGGTCATCGGCGACCATGCGTTCATCGGCTGCAATACCAACCTGGTGGCCCCCGTGCGGGTGGGGGAGGGGGCGTACACCGCTGCGGGCAGCACCATCACCGACGAGGTGCCCGCCGACTCCCTGGCCATCGCCCGCACCCGCCAGACCGTCAAGAAGCAGTGGGCCGCCAAGCGGCGCAACCGCAGAAAGTAGCTCTTTCCCGCAGCCGCGGGATACAGGATAGAGAAAAAATGTGAGAGGATGTTACAAGAATGATCGCACACGGTAAGGACATCAAGATCTTTTCCGGCACTTCCAACCGCCCCCTGGCCGAGGCCATCTGCAAGGAGGTGGGCACGGAGCTGGGCAACGCCGAGGTGGGCGCCTTCTCTGATGGGGAGAACTTTGTCTCCATCTATGAGACCGTCCGCGGCTCCGACGTGTTCGTGGTCCAGTCCACCAGCTCCCCGGTCAACGACAACCTCATGGAGCTGCTCATCATGATCGATGCCCTCAAGCGGGCCTCCGCCGGCCGCATCACCGCCGTGATGCCCTACTTCGGCTACGCCCGCCAGGACCGCAAGACCAAGCCCCGCGACCCCATCTCCGCCAAGCTGGTGGCCAACCTGATCACCCGCGCCGGCGCCGACCGGGTCCTCACCATGGATCTCCACGCCAACCAGATTCAGGGCTTCTTTGACATCCCCGTGGACAATCTGCTGGGCAACCCCATTTTCACCAACTATCTCCACGACCGCTTTAACGGCAGGGAGGACGAGGTGATCGTCGTCTCCCCCGACGTGGGCAGCGTGGCCCGCGCCCGCGCCTTCGCCCAGAAGCTGGGCATGGGCCTGGCCATCGTGGACAAGCGCCGCCAGAAGGCCAACTCCTCCGAGGTCATGAACATCATCGGCGACGTCCGGGGCAAGAAGGTCATCCTCTTCGACGACATGGTGGACACCGCCGGCTCCCTCTGCGGCGCGGCCCAGGCCCTGGTGGAGCTGGGCGGCGCGGTGGACGTCATCGCCTGCGCCAGCCACGGCGTGCTCTCCGGCCCCGCCGTGGAGCGCATTGAGAAGAGTGTCCTCAAGGAGGTCTACTTCCTGGATACCGTGCCCCCCAAGGCTGGCGTCGCCTGCGACAAGATCAAGTATCTCTCCGTGGCCCACATGTTTGCCGAGGCCATCGAGCGCATCTACGAGGAAGTGTCTGTCTCGAAACTCTTTGTATAAGACGGACAGGATAGTACAAATATGGCGGGGGGCGGAGCGTTGCTCCGCCCCCATTGCCGCATGGAGGAAAAACCTTGTTTTTTGACAAAAATCGGGGCGCCGGGGCTGAATGGCTGGTGGTGGGCCTGGGCAACCCCGGCGAAAAATATGAGAATACCCGCCACAATGTCGGCTTTCTCACCGTGGACGAGCTGGCCGAGCGGGCCCGGGTGCCCGTGCAGAAGCTGAAGCACCGCGCCCTTACCAACACCTTGGAGGTGGGGGGCGTCAAGGTGCTGCTTATGAAGCCGGTGACCTATATGAACCTGTCCGGCGAGGCGGTGGGGGAGGCCGCCCGCTTCTATAAACTCCCACCGGAGCGGGTGCTGGTCATCTCTGACGACGTGTCCCTCCCCGTGGGCAAGCTGCGCATCCGCAAGGGCGGCTCCGCCGGGGGTCATAACGGCCTCAAGAGCATCATCCAGCACCTGGGTACCGACCAGTTCCCCCGGATCAAGGTCGGGGTGGGCCAGAAGCCCCACCCAGACTATGACATGGCCGACTGGGTGCTCTCCAAATTCGCCGGGGAGGATCTCAAGACCATCACAGAGGCCATCCGTAAGGCCGCCGACGCGGTGGAGTGCCTTATTCAGGAGGGGCCGGACAAGGCCATGAACCGCTTTAACGGCTGAGGAGTGCGCCATGATCACCTTTCGAGAAATTGATAAAAGCAACTATATGGAATGCATCTGCCTAAAGGTGAAGGACGAGCAGCGCGGCTTTGTGGCGGATAACGCCCGCTCCCTGGCCGAGGCCCGGTTTGAAGAGGGCCTGTATACCCGGGCCGTCTATTCCGACGGCGTCATGGTCGGATTTGTCCTGTTTGATTATGACCCCGAGCTTCCAGGGTGGTGCATGAGCCGGTTCATGATCGGCGCGCAGTACCAGGGGCGGGGCCTGGGCAAAGAGACCGTGCTCCGCTTTCTGGACTTTATGAGGGAACACATGGGGGTGCGGGAGCTCTACCTCCATGTGGAGCTGGAGAATACGGCGGCCTATGAGATGTATCAAAAGCTGGGCTTCCGCGCCGTCCGGGAGATCCAGTATACCTTTGACGGGGCGGTCTACCGGGAGCGGCGGATGAAGATTTGCCTCTGAGACTCCCCGCCGCCCATCCCACGCCGGGCCTCCGAACGGCCCGCGCCCACAACTTCCGATCTTTTCTGTGCCGAGGTGTCCTATGAAGCCACTGCTCTCCGCCCTCAACGACATACCTGAATACCGCTCCCTGCTGGCGGCCATCGACAACGGGGCCTGTCCGGCGGCCTTTTCCGGGCTGTCGGCGGTGCACCGCGCCCATTTTGCCGCGGGCATCCGCCAGGAGCTGAACCGCCCCGTGGTGGTGGTGTGCGCCGACGAGGGGGAGGCCGAGCGCATGGCCAGGGATCTGGCCGCCCTGTCGGGGGAGGAGGTGCGCACACTCTCTGCCCGGGAGTTCACCTTCCACAACGCCGCGGTGGTGTCCCGGCAGTACGAGCACCGGCGGCTGTCCACCCTGCGGGCGCTGGCGGCGGGGGAGTGCCCCCTGCTGGTCTGTACGGTGGAGTCTATTCTCCAGCGCACCATTCCCAAAACCCTGCTGACCCAGGCGGCCCAGGTTCTGCGGATGGGAGAGCGGCACGACCTGGGGGAGCTGGCCGGCACCCTGGCCGCCGCGGGCTACACCCGCTGCGAGCAGGTGGAGGGCGTGGGCCAGTTCGCCCTGCGGGGGGGCATCCTGGACTTTTTCTCCCCGGCCCACCCCAAGCCCGTCCGGGTGGAGTTCTTCGGGGACGAGATCGACGCCATGGGCCTCTTCGATCCCGACACCCAGCGGCGCATCGAGAATCTCGGCGCGGCGGAGATCCTGCCGGCGGCGGAGGTGCTGCCCCAGTTTACCCCTGGCGGGTACGGCGGGCTGCTGGAGGGGCTGGACCGTCTCATTTCCCAGGCAAAGCGCCGCAAGGGGAACGAGACACTGGTGCAGACGCTGGAGGAGGACCGGGAGCGGCTGGCGGCCAGCACGGCCTTCCCGGCCATGGACCGCTACATCGCCCTGATCTACCCCGTCATGGCCACGGCGGCGGATTACTTCCCCGAGGACGCGGTGGTGGTGCTCAGCGAGAGCCCCCGGGTGGCCGAGCGGGGAAAGAGCTACCTGTGGCAGTTGGGAGAGGACGCCAAGGCCCTGATGGAGCGGGGAGAGCTGGCCGGGGAGCTGGCTGACTTCGCCCGCACCTTTGAGGAGCTGACCGAGGTGTTGGCCGACTGGCCGGTCTGCTACCTGGACGCCTTCACCTCCTCCCGGTACCCCCAGCGGCCCCGCACCCTGCTCAACCTGCTGACCAAGCAGCTCCCCTCTTACGGCGCCAGCCTGGAGACCGCCGTCTCCGACCTGGCCCACTATGTCTCCGACGGATTCCGCACCGTGGTACTGGTGAGCAGCGAGCAGCGTGCCCTCAACCTCCAGGCCCTCCTGCGGGAGCAGAAGATGACCACCGCCGTGGATTTCCAGCTCCACGAGCTGCCCGGCTACGGCAAGGCGGTGATTGCCGTGGGGGGGCTCACCGCCGGCATGGAGTACCCGGTGGGGCGCTTCGCCGTGCTCACCGAGGGGCAGTCCCTGCTGGGCAAAAAGCGCAGGAGCAAGCCGGTGACCAACCGGCAGAAGCTGGGCTCCTACGCCGACCTGTCTCCCGGCGACCTGGTGGTACACGAGCACCACGGCGTGGGCCGCTTCCTGGAGATGACCAAGATGACGGTGGACGGGGTGCAGAAGGACTACGTCAAGATCGCCTACGCCGGGGCCGACGTGCTCTACGTCCCCGCCACCCAGCTCGACCTGGTGAGCAAGTACATCGGCTCCGGGGAGGACGCCCAGGAGACCCGCAAGCTCTCCAGGCTGGGGGGCACCGACTGGGAGAAGGCCAAGACCCGGGCCAAGAAGGCCGTCAAGGATCTGGCCAAGGGGCTCATTCAGCTCTATGCCGAGCGGCAGCGCCAGCCCGGCTTCGCCTTCTCCCCCGATTCCCCCTGGATGAAGGAGTTTGAGGACGAGTTCGAGTACGCCGAAACCGACGATCAGCTCCGCTGCATCGCCGAGATCAAGCAGGATATGGAGCAGGCCCGGCCCATGGACCGGCTGCTGTGCGGCGACGTGGGCTACGGCAAGACGGAGGTGGCCTTCCGGGCCATCATGAAGTGTGTGCTGGACGGCAAACAGGCCGCCATCCTGGTGCCCACCACCGTGCTGGCCCGGCAGCACTACCTGACGGCCAAGCAGCGCTTTGCCAAGTACCCGGTGGAGATCGACGTGGTCAGCCGCTTCCGCACCCAGGCCCAGATGAAGGACACCCTGCGGCGGCTGGAGCAGGGGGGCATCGATCTGCTCATCGGCACCCACCGCCTCTTCCAGAAGGACGTGAAATTTAAGGATCTGGGCCTGCTGGTCATCGACGAGGAGCAACGCTTCGGCGTCCAGCACAAGGAGAAGCTCAAGGAGCTGTCCAAGCAGGTGGACGTGCTCACCCTCTCCGCCACCCCCATCCCCCGGACGCTGAATATGGCCCTCTCCGGCATCCGGGACATGTCCACCCTGGAGGAGCCGCCCATGGACCGCCAGCCGGTGCAGACCTATGTGCTGGAGCACGACTGGGGGGTGCTCTCCGACGCCATGCGCCGGGAGCTGGAGCGGGGCGGCCAGGTGTACTACCTCCACAACCGGGTGGAGACCATCACCCGCACCGTCGCCCGCATCAAGGAGATGCTGGGGGAGGACGTGGCTGTGGCGGTGGCCCACGGCAAGATGAGCCAGGAGGAGCTCAACGACGTGATGACCCGCATGAGCGACGGCGAGGTGGACGTGCTGGTGTGCACCACCATCATCGAAACGGGCATCGACATCGCCAACGCCAACACCCTGATCATTGAGGACGCCGACCACATGGGCCTGGCCCAGCTCCACCAGATCCGCGGCCGGGTAGGCCGCTCCACGCGCAGGGCTTATGCCTACCTGACCTACCGCCGGGGCAAAGTGCTCACCGAGGTGGCCTCCAAGCGCCTGGGGGCCATCCGGGAGTTTGCCGAGTTCGGCTCCGGCTTCAAAATCGCCATGCGCGACCTGGAGATCCGGGGAGCGGGCAATGTGCTGGGGCCGGAGCAGAGCGGCTTCCTGCTCAGCGTGGGCTACGACATGTACCTCAAGCTGCTGGAGGAGGCGGTACTGGAGGAGCGGGGCGAGAAGCCGGAGCGCCCCACCGAGTGCGCCGCCGATCTCAGTGTGGCCGCCTCCATCCCAGACCGCTATGTGCCCTCGCCGGAGCAGCGGATGGACCTCTACCGCCGCATCGCCGCCATCCGCTCCGAGGCGGACGCCGACGACGTGATGGATGAGCTCATCGACCGCTACGGCGACCCACCCCGCACGGTCAACAACCTCATCTCCGTGGCTCTTCTCCGCGCCGATGCCGCCCGGAACGGGATCTCCCAGATTGACCAGAAGGGCGCCAACCTGAATTTCTATCTGGACCAGTTCGATCTCCAGCGGGTGAGCGCCCTGTGCGGCCTGGAGAAGTACCGCTCCCGCCTGCTCTTCTCCGCCGGGGAGCGGCCCTATCTGGCCCTGCGGCTCAAAAAGGGGGAGGACGCCCTGAAATTCGGCCGCAAGCTGGTGGAGGACTACGCCAAGACCGCCCCGGCTGAGACAGAGGGATAGAGCGGGGGGCGGACTCCCCCTGCCGGCGGCAGCCGGCGCCGCGTGTGCGGCGGAGCTGGGCGGGATTCACTTCCGCCCAGCGAAATGAAATGAAACGGGGCCCCCGGCCCGCTGCTGGCGGGCTGGGGCTGAAGACGCCCTGAAATTTGGCCGCAGGCTGGTGGAGGACTACGCCGAAAACGCCCCCAAAGCGGAACCGTAGGGCGGCGCGCAAAACTTCCGGTTGTATCCGCTGGGGAAATGGTGTACACTGGAACAGGCTTTTGGAACCCAAATAAGGAGGACAAACACGCATGAACGTGAAACAGTTTCTGTGCGCCGGCATGACCGGGGCGCTGCTCGTGGCCGGACTGACAGCCTGCGCGCCCGGCGCGCCGGAGGTGGACCCGTCCGACGTGGCCTATCAGACCGCCGGTGTGACCAGGGACACGGTGCTCTTTACGGTGGATGGCACAGAGGTTACCGCCGACGAGTACCTGTTCTGGCTGCTCCAGAGCGTGGCCTCGGCCAAGCAGAGCGGTTACCTGGCGGACGACGACGCTTGGGAGGAGGAGCTCAACGGCGTCCCCACGGCGGAGTATCTGAAGGAGGACGCGCGGAACACCAGCGTGCTCTACACCACGGTGTCCAACCACGCGGCGGCGGCGGGACTGACCGTAACTGAGGAGGAGCAGGCCGAGGCGGACGCTGAGCTGGAGACGCTGACCCAGCGGGTGGACAGCTATTACGGGATGACCCTTCAGGAGTACCTGGACCAGCAGTGCATCAGCGAGGCGGCTTTCCGCAAGCTGAACCAGGTGCCCTATCTGGCCCGGAGCCTCCAGACCCAGATGGAGGAGGCGGGGGAGCTGACCGCCCAGGACGCCGATCTGGATGCCATGGTGGAGGAGGCGGGGTACTATAAGGCCAAACACATCCTGCTGGCCTTCCCGGAGAACGAGGACGGCAGCGCCGTCACCGACGAGCAGAAGGCCGCCGTCAAGGCGGAGGCCGACCAGCTCCTGGCCCAGATTCGGACCGCCGCAGACCCCTTGGTGGAGTTTGACAAGGTGATGAACGAACGCAGCGACGACGGCCGGGACGAGAACAACCAGCTCTATGCGCCCGACGGCTACCTGGCCTATGCCGGCCAGATGGTGCCTCAGTTTGAGAGTACCGCCAAGGCCCTGGCCGTGGGTGAGATCAGCGAGCCCGTGGAAACCGCCTACGGCTACCACATCATTCTGCGCCAGGACTTTACCGACGAGGAGCGCCAGCAGCTCCGGGACAGCATGGCGGCCATCTACCCCGATTACGCCATGAGCAAGCTGAACGAGCAGTGGGTGGAGGAGGCGAAGGTAGAGGTCAAGCCCGCCTATGAGAAGCTGGATCCCAATTCCTTCTACAAGAATATGGTGGCCTTTGCCGAGCAGTGGCAGGAGGAGAAGGCCGCCGAGGAGGCCGCTCAGGCGACCGCCAGTCCCGCGCCCGAGACCGGGACCCCGGCACAGAGCACAGAGCCCGCACCGGGTGCCACCGGGAGCGGAGCGCAATGAGCACAGGCAAAAACCCCGCCGATCCGGCGGGGTTTTTGATTAAAAAACTATAGTTTAAAAGAAAGATTCTATTGTTTATAGTAAAAATCCAAAGTTGTGTCAATCTATATCTAAAGTTTGGGACAAAGGGTGAGACACAATGGAGGACAAGGAGAAAAAGCTGGCGCTGCAAAAGGCGGTGGGCGAGCGGGTGTACCACAGCCGGAAGCTGGCGCGGATGAGCAAGGAGGAGCTGGCCGAGCGCCTGGGCATCTCCTCCCAATATGTAAATGATATTGAACAGGGGAAAAAGTGTATGTCCATGGCGATTTTTGTGGAGCTGGGCGAGGTGTTCCACACAGGGCTGGATGAGCTCGCCCACGGCGCGCAGAAGGAGGAGCCCGTGCTGGAGCACCTGCTCTGCCACCTGCGCCAGCTCTCTCCGGTGCAGCGGGATATGGCCGTTCACATGCTGCATCTGGCGTTCCGGGCCGCCCAGGAGCTGGGCCCGGAGGAGTAGGCGTGGCGCTGGAGATCCGGGTCCTGGTGGTGGAGGATGATCCGGAGACCCGGATGCTGACGGAGGCCCTTCTGTCCGGACGGAAGGGGGTCTGTCTGTGCGCGCTGGCAAAGGACGGCCTGGAGGGGCTGGAGCTGGTGGAGCAGACCAGGCCCGATATCGTGCTGCTGGATCTGATTCTGCCCGGGATGGACGGGCTTGATTTCCTCCGCACCCTGCGCCGCCGCAATGAGCGCCCGGCTGTGGTGGTGGCCTCCCAGGCCTCGGAGCCCACGGTCATCCGGCTGGCCTTTCAGCTTGGGGCCAGCTACTATCTCATAAAGCCCCTCAACTTCGACTCCCTGCCCGATCTGTTTCACTCGCTCTGCCTGGAGCCCCGGGAGCGGGCGGCGGCGGACTATCTGCGGGGGATGGGCGCGTCCGGGCTGGGGGTGGAGGCCGCCGCGCGGACGGCGGCCGTGCTCTCCACGGGCGCGGAGGGGGCCATTCCGCTCAAGGAGGGGTATGCCGCCGCCATGGCGGCCCAAAACACCAGCTACGCCTGCGTGGAGAAAAACATCCGCTCCATGGTGGGCAAGCTCCAGGCCGGGGCCTGCGGGGAGTATCAGGCCCTCATGGGCGGCCTTCCGGCCGAACGGCCCAGCAACGAGCTCTTTCTCCGCCGGCTGGCCCGGCGGATTTTGGAGTGGTAGCGCCACGTTTCCCCTGAAATCGGACAGGCACTCTGCTATACTGTAGCCAGAAATTGGAAACTACAGTGAGCGAGGAGCGAGCGACATGGGCGTATGGCATACATACAGCACCAGACAGACCCTGTCTGAGCTGGAAACGGACAAGTCCCGGGGGCTGAGCGGGGCGGAGGCGGAGCGGCGGCTGGCCCGCTGGGGGCCCAACCGGCTGGAGGAGGGGAGGCGGCAGGGGCTGCTGCTGCGCTTCCTGGGGCAGATGAAGGACCCCATGATCCTGGTGCTGCTGGCCGCGGCGGCCCTGTCCCTGTGGGCCAGCGGCGGCGAGGACTGGCTGGATGCGGCCATCATCCTGGTCATCGTGGTGGTGAACGCCTGTATCTCCATCTCCCAGGAGGACAGCGCCGAGAAGGCCCTGGAGGCCCTGCGGAAGATGTCGGCCCCCCTGGCCAAGGTGGTGCGGGACGGGGCGCTTCAGCGGCTGGAGACCGACCGGCTGGTGCCCGGCGACATCATCCATCTGGAGGCGGGGGACCTGGTGCCCGCCGACGCCCGGATTCTGGAGGCCGCCTCCCTCCAGGCCGATGAGAGCGCCATGACCGGCGAGTCCGTCCCCGTGTCCAAGGGGCTGCTGTCCGCCCTGCCGGAGGACACCCCCCTGGCGGAGCGGCACAATATGGTGCTCGCGTCCACCGTCATCACCCGGGGGCGGGCGGTGTGCGTGGTCACCGGCACCGGCATGGACACCGAGGTGGGCCGCATTGCCGGGCTGCTGCTGGGGGAGGGAGAGGGACAGACCCCCCTCCAGAAGAAGATGGCGGAGATCTCCAAGACCCTGTCCTTCGTCTGCCTGTGCGTGTGCGCGGTGATGTTTGGGGTGGGGCTGCTCCAGGGGCGGCCCATGCTGGACATGTTTCTCACCGCCGTCTCCCTGGCGGTGGCCGCCATCCCCGAGGGGCTGCCCGCCATCGTCACCATTGTGCTGGCCCTGGGGGTGGCCCGCATGGCCCGGCGGCGGGCCATCGTCAAGCGCCTGCCCGCCGTGGAGACCCTGGGGTGCGCCGGGGTGATCTGCTCGGACAAGACAGGCACGCTCACCCAGAACCGCATGACCGTGGTGGACGTGTGGACGCCCCGGAGCGGCGAGCGGGCCCTGGCCCTCACCATCGGAGCCCTGTGCTCCGATGCCGCCCTGGCCTGGAAGGGGCGGGAGCCGGTGTCCACCGGCGATCCCACCGAGACCGCACTGGTGGACGCGGCGGCCCGGGAGGGCCTGGATAAAAATGGACTGGAGGGGGAGTGGCCCCGGCGGGGGGAGCTGCCCTTTGACTCGGAGCGCAAGCTCATGACCACCGTCCACCAGAGGCCCGGCGGCGGCTGGCGGGTGTGCGTCAAGGGGGCCCCCGACGTGCTCGCCCGCCGGTGCAGGCTGGATTCCGCCGCCGCCCGGCGGCTGGAGAGCCGGAACGAGGCCATGGCGGGGAAGGCCCTGCGGGTGCTGGGGGTGGCCTACAAGGATCTGGCCATGCTGCCCCGGGAGCTGAACAGCGCCGCTCTGGAGCAGGGACTCACCTTCGTGGGACTCATCGGCATGATCGACCCGCCCAGGCCGGAGGTGCGCACAGCGGTGGAGCAGTGCTACGCCGCGGGCATCAAGCCGGTCATGATCACCGGCGACCACAAGCTCACCGCCGTGGCCATCGCCCGGGAGCTAAACATCTACCGCCCCGGGGACCTGGCCCTGACGGGGGAGGATCTGGACTTTCTGCCCCAGGAGGTGCTGGAACAGGAGGTGGAGAAGTTCTCCGTCTATGCCCGGGTGTCCCCCGAGCACAAGATGCGTATCGTCAAGGCGTGGCAGGCCCGGGGAAAGGTGGTGGCCATGACCGGCGACGGCGTCAACGACGCCCCCGCCCTCAAGGTGGCGGACATCGGCTGCGCCATGGGGGTTACTGGAACCGACGTGGCCAAGGGAGCCGCCGATATGATCCTCACCGACGACAACTTTGCCACCATCGTCTCCGCCGTGGAGCAGGGCCGGGGCATCTACGCCAACATCAAGAAGGCCATCCACTACCTGCTCTCCTGCAACATCGGAGAAATCCTCACCATCTTCTGCGCCACGGTGTTCCACTTCCACCAGATGCCTCTGGTGCCGGTGCAGCTTCTGTGGCTCAACCTGGTCACCGACTCCCTGCCCGCCCTGGCCCTTGGGGTGGAGCCGGTGGAGGAGGGGGTCATGTCCCAGCCGCCCCGGGACGCCCACGCCTCCCTCTTTGCCCACGGCTTTGCCTTCCGGCTGGCCTGGCAGGGGGTGATGGTGGGGCTGCTGACCCTGGCGGCCTATTTCCTGGGGGAGTATGTGCTCTCCGACCCCGGCGAGGCCCACGCCGCCGCCAACACCATGGCCTTCGCCACCCTCACCCTGTGCCAGCTCTTCCACGCCTTTGACGTGCGCAGCGAGCGCTCGTCCCTCTTTCACATCGGGGTGTTCTCCAATCCGGCCATGAACAAGGCGTTTCTCATCGGCCTTACCATGCAGTTGGCCGTCCTGTGCGTGCCGCCCCTTCAGGTGGTGTTCAGCACCGTTCCCATGAGCCCTCTGGAGTGGGCCGTGGTGCTGGCCCTGGCCATTACCCCCGTGGTGGTGTGCGAGCTGGCCAAGGCCGTGAGCCGCGGCCGGACCCGCCGTCCGGCGCGGGCGGAGAAGGTGGAGCCAGCCTGTGCCCGGCGCTGAGCCGGGACGAATTAAGAGGCGGAATTCCCACCGGCCGCAGGCCGGGGGGAATTCCGCCTCTTGTGCTGTCTGTAAACGGATTTATGCCTGCGCCTCCTCAGGCGCGCGCTCCTCCTTTACCTCGCGGATGAGGATGAAGGGGGTCAGCTCCCGGGACTGGCCCGCCGGGTTGTCCCGGATCAGGCCCTTGAGGGTCTCGTCGTCCAGGGTGACGGAGGACGCCTTGCCCAGAATCTCCACGTTCAGATCGTTGGCGTCCACAATCATGGCCTGCACGCCGGTGGCGGCCTCGATCTCGTCGCACACCTTGCCGGGGTTCTCCGGGATGCGGATGCCGAACTCGCCGTACTCCTGGAACTCGTGGTCGTAGAAGCCGTCCAGGCCGGACACCTCCTGGCCCACCATCTCGTAGAACACGCCCCGTTTGCCGAACAGCTTGGCCACGCCGGCGCAGAACGCGGCCCAGAGCACGAACAGGGCGCCCCGCTCGTTGATGGCGAACTGCATCTTGTAGGGGCTGTCCACGCCGATGCCGGCGGAGGAGTGGGAGGCGAAGCGGGACAGGAACCGGGCCAGGCGGCCCACCTTCATGTCCTTCTTGTAGACCACCCGCTTCTGGCACAGGCCGATGATCTTCTCGCTGGAGGAGAGCAGGTCGCCGGGCTGCCACACGGGCTTGACGTACTGCTCCACCAGGTCGATATAGCTCTCGCCCACCTGGACGAAATGGGTCTGGATGGCGTGGCGGGCGTAGGTCTTTCCGCCCACCTCTATGGTGACGCTCTTTCCCTCGTTTGCGCGGAATTCCATGGCAAAACCTTCTTTTGTGTTTATTGTCCCTCCTATTATAGCCAGCCGGGGGACAATGTGCAACCTAAAGTTTTGCTGTGAAGCCTCAAATACCCTCGTTCTGGGGGATTTTTGGCAGGCTGTCGAAACCCTTCTGCAGGTCGGCATCGGTGGGGATGGAATCGCTCATCTTTCCGTTGAGGTAGTTCTCATAGGCGGTCATATCAAAGTACCCGGTACCGGTGAGGCCGAAAAGGATGGTCTTGGCCTCGCGGCTCTCCCTGCACCGCAGAGCCTCGTCGATGGCCCCCCGGATAGCGTGGGCGGATTCAGGGGCGGGGAGAATGGTTTCCCGCTTGGCAAAGAGCACCGCCGCCTCAAAAACGCGGGTCTGCTCATAGGCCACCGCCTCCATATAGCCGTCGTGGTAGAGCTTGGAGAGGATGGGGCTCATGCCGTGGTAGCGCAGGCCGCCGGCGTGGTTGGCGGAGGGGATGAAGCCGCAGCCAAGGGTATACATCCGGGCTAGGGGAGTGACCCGGCCGGTGTCGCAGAAATCGTAGGCGTACTTGCCCCGGGTGAGGGAGGGGCAGGAGGCTGGTTCCACCGCCACGATGCGGGGATTCCGTATCCCCCGCAGCTTGTCGGCCATAAAGGGGGCGATCAGCCCGCCCAGGTTGGAGCCGCCGCCGGCGCAGCCCACCACCACGTCGGGATATTCCCCCAGCTGCTCCATGGCCAGCTTGCTCTCCAGGCCGATGATGGACTGGTGGAGGAGCACCTGGTTGAGCACGCTGCCCAGCACATAGCGCTTGGCGCCGCCGCTCTGGACGGCGGACTCCACCGCCTCGGAGATGGCGCAGCCCAGGCTTCCTGTAGTCTCCGGGTGGTCGCGCAGGATCTGGCGGCCCACCTCAGTCGTGGGGGAGGGAGAGGGGGTGATAGAGGCGTCGAATACATTCATCACCGCCTTTCGGAAGGGCTTCTGCTCGTAGGAGCACTTGACCATAAACACGTCGCAGGTCAGGCCGAAGTAACTGCACGCCTCACTGAGGGCGGTGCCCCACTGGCCGGCGCCGGTCTCAGTGGTGACGCCGGTTAGGCCCTGCATCTTGGCATAATAGGCCTGGGCCACGGCGGAGTTGAGCTTATGGGAACCGGAGGTGTTGTTCCCCTCAAACTTGTAGTAGATCCTGGCCGGGGTATCCAGGGCCTTCTCCAGCTCGTAAGCCCGAATCAGCGGGGAAGGGCGGTACATCTTATAGACGTTTTGAATGGGTTCCGGAATATCCACATAGGCGGTGGCGCCATCCAGCTCCTGGCGGGCAAGCTCCTCGCAGAAGATGGGGGAGAGGTCGTCCACACCCAAGGGCCGGAGGGTACCGGGGTGGAGCAGAGGATCGGGCTGCTCGGCCATGGCGGAGCGCAGGTTGAACCACTTCTGGGGCATCTGGTCCTCGGTCAGATACAGGCGGTGGGGGATCTTGCTCATGTTGATACACTCCTTTTCTGTGCTGCAGGGGAAAAGGGTACAAAAAAGCCCTTCGTCCCCAAGATTGTTTCTCTGGGACAAAGGACTGTAGCTTCAGCCTCTGCGGTGCCACCCGGATTGACGTATACCAGCGCATACGCCCACTCACTTTCACGGGCCGATCAGCCCATGCTCCCCGGATAACGGGTGGAGTCCCCGTCGCGCTACTGAGCCCAAAGGCTGTTCGCTGTGCCCTCAAAAGTCCATTCATCCGAGCGCTGCCTGCCGCGATTCCACCACCCGCGGCTCTCTGAGAGGCATTGATACCGGACTACTCCTCTTCGTCATCGGTTTACCGATTTGATTTGCTACAGTATAACGGCGGCGGCCCGGTTTGTCAAGCTCTTTTTTGTAAAAGTTGGGCCGGGCCCGCCGGGTGGGTGGATTACAGCAAATTTTAATCTGAGAACCCTTTTTTGACAGGGTGGGATCTGCTACACTGGGAAAAAGGCCTTGGGAGGTGCCGAATATGAGGTATGTTAAAGAATTTGCGGTCGTACTGGCGCTCCTGATGCTGGCGGGCTGCGCCGGGAAGCCGGTACAAGAGTCCCCGGTGGCGACGGATGAGGGCATTCCAGCGGGGCAGATCTACCTCTACGGGGAGATCCACGGAATCGCCGCCATCGAGGAGTACGAGGCGGAGCGGTGGAAGGAGTGCTACGAACGGGGGATGCGGCACCTGTTTGTGGAGCTCTCGCACTACACGGCCCAGTGGCTCAACCTGTGGATGGACGCGGAGGACGATGAGATTCTGGAGCAGCTCCACCAGGATTGGGAGAGCACGCTCTCATCCGGCGCCGAGACGCTGGATTTTTACCGCACCATCAAGGAGCAGTGCCCCGAGACGGTGTTCCACGGCACCGACGTGGGCCACCAGTACGACAGCACCGGGGCCCGTTACCAAGACTATCTGGAGGAGCGGGGCCTGGCGGACACGGAGGACTACCGCCTGACCCTGGAGGCCATCCAGCAGGGGAAAACCTTTGCCGAGCGTGGCTCCGATATTTACCGGGAAAACCGGATGGCAGAGAACTTCATCCGGGAGTTTGACGCCCTGGATGGGGAGAGCGTCATGGGCATCTATGGCGCGGCCCACACCGACCCGGATGCCATGGCGGACTCCGCGGGAACCGTCCCCTCCATGGCCGCTCAGCTGGTAGAGCGGTACGGGGACTCCCTTCACACCGAGGACATCTCCTGGATTGCCTGGGAGCCCCAGCGGACGGATACCCTCACCGTGGCGGGGAAGGAGTACCAGGCGTCCTACTTCGGGGAGGAGGATATCTCCGGCTGGGCCGGGGACTACCAGTCCCGGGCCTTCTGGCGGCTGGAGGGGGCCTATGAGGACTTCGAGGACTGTCCCGAGAGCAGCGATGTGCTGCCCTGCAACGACTATCCCATGCCGATTGAGGCCGGGCAGGTGTTTGTCCTGGGCTACACCCGGAAGGACGGAACATCAGAGCGGAAGTACTACCGCTCCGACGGGGAGGTATGGAACGGCATGGACTGCACCACGGAATTTATCCCGGAATAAGCTCATAAAACGGCCGTGGGGCCGCCGGATCCGGCGGCCCCACGGCCCTTCTGCGCTTAATTCAGGTGGGAAAAATCGTGCCGCTTTTTGCGGGCATGGTAGTGGGTGTGGAGCAGCTCGTGGGAGCGCTGGGACAGGGGCGCGCCGAAGAACTCCTCGTAGATGGTCTTGATCTCCGGGTTCTCATGGCTTTTGCGCAGGGGCAGGCTCCGGTCGATCTCATACAAGGCCTGGATACGGGCGTCCCGGACGGCGTTGTTGGTGCCGATGGGCTGTCCGCCGCCGCCGATACAGCCGCCGGGGCAGGCCATGATCTCGATGAAGATATAGTCGGCCTCGCCGCGCTCTACCCGGCGGATAAGCTCCTCGGCGTTCTTCAGACCGTTGGCCACGGCCACCTTCAGGGGGGTGCCGTCGAGGTCAATGGTGGCCTCCTTGATGGCGTTGATGTCGCCCCGTACGGCGTCAAACTCCAGCCGGGGCAGGGTCTTGCCGGTGTAGAGCTCGTAGGCGGTGCGCAGGGCGGCCTCCATAACGCCGCCGGTAGCGCCGAAGATGGCGCCGGCGCCGGAGCCGGTGCCCAGGGGGGAGTCAAACTCACTCTCGGGCAGCACGGACAGGTCCAGGCCCACATAGCGTATGAGCTTGGCCAGCTCCCGGGTGGTCAGGACGTAGTCCACGTCCTGATAGCCGTCCCGGCCCAGCTCGGGGCGGCTGGCCTCGTACTTCTTGGCGGTGCAGGGCATGACGGACACGCTTACCACGTCGTGGGGATCCCAGCCCATCTTCTGGGCATAGTAGGTCTTGGCCACCGCGCCGAACATGGCCTGGGGGCTCTTGGCGGTGGAGAGGTGGTCGATGAGCTCGGGGTGGTGCTTCTCCAGGTAGGTGACCCAGCCGGGGGAGCAGGAGGTGATCATGGGCAGCTTCCCGCCCTCCCGGATGCGCTTGAGCAGCTCGCTGCCCTCCTCCATGATGGTGAGATCGGCGGAAAAGTTGGTGTCGAACACCTTGTCAAAGCCAAGCATCCGCAGGGCAGTGACCATCTTGCCGGTGACGACGGCGCCGGCCTCCATGCCGAACTCGTCCCCCAGGCCCACCCGGACGGAGGGGGCCACCTGGACAATGACGTGCTTGGAGGAGTCCTGGATGGCGGCGGTAACCTCGTTGGTGTAGTCGGTCTCCACGATGGCCCCCACGGGGCACACCAGGGAGCACTGGCCGCACAGCACGCAGTCGGTCTGGTCCATGGGCAGGTCAAAGGCGGTGGTGACCTTGAAGCCGGCGGAGCGGCCGGAGTAGGTCAGGGCGGCGCAGCCCTGGACCTCGGCGCACACCTTCACGCAGCGGCCACACTTGACGCACTTGGCGGGGTCGCGGACGATGGAGGGGTTGTCGATGCGCAGCGGCTCGTCGGAGGAGATGTCGGGCAGCTCCGGGTGGAGCCGGTTAAAGCGGCGGCAGAGCGCCTGGAGCTCGCAGGAGCCGTTGCGGGCGCAGGAAAGGCAGTTGGTCTTGTGATCGGAGAGGATGAGGTCCAGCACGCCGGTCTGGGCATCGTACACCTTCTTGGAGTCGGTGATGACCTCCATGCCCTCCCACACCACGGTGGAGCAGGCCGCCGTCAGCTTGCGGGAGCCCACCACCTCCACCATGCACATCCGGCAGTGGGCCTTGATGGTCTGGTCCGGGTGGTAGCACAGGTGGGGAATATCGATGTTGAGCATCTTGGCCGCCTCAATGATGCGGGTGCCCGCAGGCACCTCCAGCGGCTGCTTGTTGATTGTGATATGTACCATCTCGCTCATCGGACGGCGACCTCCTCTTTTACGGCAAAGACTTCCGGGAAGCGCTTCATACAGCTCAGCAGGGCGGACTGGGCCGTCTCACCCAGGCCGCACAGGGACGCGCTGGACATAATGTCGGCAAATTTCTTGAGGGTGGCGATGTCCTGGGCGGTGTGGGTACCCTCGGCCACCTTGTCCAGCAGCAGGGAGATGTGGCGGTTGCCCTCCCGGCAGGGGGTACACTGGCCGCAGCTCTCGTGGGAGAAGAACTCCTGGGTCATGCGCAGAAAGCCGATGACGCTGGTGCGTTCATCCACCACCAGCACCGCGCCGGAGCCGATGGCGGTGAGATCCGCCTGACGCATGCCCTTGTAGGTGTAGGGGGTGTCCAGTTGGGCGGGGGAGCAGATGCGGCCCGACGCGCCGCCAAGCTGCACCAAGCGCAGGGGGTAGTCCTCGTTCTCCATGCCGCCGGCCAGATCATAGACGATCTCCCGGATGGTGATGCCGAAGGGCACCTCGAACACGCCGGGGCGCTTGACGTTGCCGCACACCGAGATCATCTTGGTGCCCGGGCAGTCCGGCGTGCCCTGGCTCTTATAGTAGCCCTCGTCGTCCAGCAGCAGGGGGGCCACCAGGGAGAGGGACTCCACGTTGTTGACGCAGGTGGGCAGGTGGAACACGCCGCACTGCTTGATAAACGGGGGCTTCATCCGGGGCCGGCCGGCGTGGCCGCCGATGGACTCGGCCAGGGCGGAGCCCTCGCCGCAGACATAGGCCCCCGCGCCGGAGTAGAGGTGGATGCGGTAGTTCAGCCCGGAGCCCAGGATGTCCTCCCCCAGGTAGCCCGCCGCTTCGCACTGGGCGATGGCGGAGAGCAGCCGGGGCCGCAGGTGGGAGTACTCCTCCCGCAGGTAGATGTATCCGTTGTCCGCCCCCACGGCCCAGCCGGCGATGATCATGCCCTCCAGCAGTTGGAAGGGGTCGTGGGTGAGCAGCTCCCGGTCCTTGAAGGTGCCCGGCTCGCCCTCGTCAGCGTTGCACACTACGCACTTGTGGGCGCCGGGTACCTCCCGGGCCTGCCGCCACTTTTTACCCATGTCGTAGGCCGCGCCGCCCCGGCCCTGGACGCCATTGGCGGCCAGCACGTCGGCAATGTCGCAGCCCTCCATGGTCAGGGCCTTGCGCAGCGCCCGGAAGCCGCCGATGGATTCATAGCCCTTCAGGCTGTCCGGGTCGTACTTCCCGAAATTCCGGGTGATGAAACAAACCGTCTTGCTCATGTCCGTTCCCCCTTAGTTGAGCTGCTGGAGCATATCCAGGATACGCTCCTCGCTGTCCAGATGGCCGTATACCACGCCGTTGACCCGCACGGCGGGGGACACGTCGCAGGCCCCGAAGCAGGGGACCTGCTCGATGGAAAAGCGGCCGTCATAGGTCACCTGGCCCACCTCCAGATTTAAAAGGCGCTTGAGCCGCTCCAGCAGGGTGTCGCTGTCCTTCACCCGGCAGGGGGCGGAGGAGCACACCTCCAGGGTAAACTTGGCTCTGGGCTTGTCGTGAAGGGCGGTATAGAAGGAGATGACATCGTAGACCTGGGTGGGCTTCACCCCCAGGCGCTCCGCCACATAGTAGGCGGCGGCCTCCGGGATGTAGTGCCGCTCCACCGCGGCCTCCACGTCCAGCAGGATGCCCACCAGCTGGGTGGGATCTTCGCCATGGGCGGCGAGAATGCCGTCGATTTTGTCCGCCAGCTCCTGGTCCAGGGTGTCGGCAGTCTGGGTAAAGGGCTTCATAAGGGGCTCCTCCTTATCACATAAAATGAACCCTGTCCTGCGGAGGACATGGGATAATTACCAAAAGGAAAGTAGATAGTTCATCTATTAAACTTTATAGTTTTTATAAAGTATATCAACATCCCTGGAAAATTGCAACTGGTTCGTTTAAATTTGTATAACCGGGCGAAAACGGGCCATCCTAAAAAAGTTCGATTCAGCAAAATAGACAACAGGAGGTGTGCGCCATGGGCTTTTTTGGTCGGAAGCGTGCCCCCAGCGTACCCCATCCCCGGAAGGAGCCCCGCTTTGACGGGCCGCTGACCTTGAAACGGCTGGAGCAGATCTTCCAGGACTGCGTGGACTTCACCAAGCGTCCGGTGTCCCTGGGGGAGGGCGGCGCGTGTACGCTCACCCTGTGCTACCTCAGCGGCATGGTGAAGATGGAGCGGGTCAGCGACTACGTGCTCCGGCCGCTGGCCCAGGACGAGGCGCTGGCCCGCTGCGGGACTCCCCGGCAGGCCATGGAGGAGATGATGGGGGGAGCGCTGTATAATCTCTCTGCGGCCGAGCGTACCACACTGGACGAGGCCGCCTTTGACCTGGTGGCGGGATGGTGCCTGATGTTCTTTCCCGGGGAATCTGCGGTGCTGTCCCTCTTTGTGGGCACCGAGGAAAAGCGCTCCATCAGCTCTCCCAGCAACGAGACGGTGCTCAAGGGCTCCCGGGACGCCTTTGTGGAGAGCCTGCGCACCAATACCAGCATCGTCCGCCGCCACCTGAAGACCCCTGAGCTGCGTATCCGTGAGCAGGTGGTGGGCCGCCAGTCGGTCACGTCGGTGGACATCCTCTATATAGAGGGGCTCACCAATCCCCACCTGGTGGAGCAGGTGGCCGCCCAACTGGCGGACATTGACATCGACGCGGTGCTGGCCACGGGCAATATTGAGGAGTATATCGTCCCCGCCGCCCGCACCGCCTTCCCGCTGGTGCAATATACCGAGCGGTCCGACCGCTTCTGCGCCGGGCTGGCCGAGGGGCGGGTGGGCATCCTCATCGACGGCCTGCCCCTGGGCTACCTGGCCCCCGGCGTGCTGGGGGATTTCCTCCAGGCGCCCCAGGACAAGAGCGAGAGCTGGCTGCTGGCCTCCGCCCTCACCCTGCTGCGCTACCTGTGCATGCTGGGCACCCTGCTTCTGCCCGCCCTCTATGTGGCCATGGTCACCTTCCACCAGGAGATGATTCCCACCCGCCTGGCCCTGTCCATCATTGCCGCCAAGCAGGACGTGCCCTTCCGCTCCGTCTTTGAGGTCATCGTCCTGCTGCTGGCCTTTGAGATTCTCCAGGAGGCGGGGCTACGCCTGCCCCAGTCCATCGGGCAGACCGTGTCTATCATCGGCGGCCTGGTGGTGGGCAGCGCGGCGGTGGAGGCCAAGATCATCTCCCCCGCGGTGCTCATCGTGGTGGCCATCGCGGGGATCGCCGGATACACCATGCCCTCTCAGGAGGTGGCGGGCGCCCTGCGCATCTGGCGGTTCCTGCTGGCCCTGCTGGCCAGCGCGGCGGGCCTGTTCGGCGTGGTGGCCGGCCTGTCGGCGCTGGTGATCCATCTGGCGGGCATTGAAAGCTTCGGCGTGTCCTACCTGACCCCCTTTGCCTCGAATGCCGGGGAGCAGGTGGAGGGGCACGCGGTGTTCCGCCAGCCCCTGCCCCAGGTAAAGCAGCGCCCGGCGGCCCTGAAAACCCGAAACCGGAGGAATCAGAAATGAGACGCATAACAGCCCTGCTGCTGGCCGGCCTGGCCGCCCTGACCCTCACCGGCTGCCGCCGTGGGCCCGGCCTGCTGCCCTATGCCCGGGAAATCGAGGACATGGAGCTGATGCAGACCCTGGGCGTGGACCGGGCCGGGGAGGGGCAGGTGGAGGTAACCGCCTCCAGCGGCTCGGGCGATCCGGCGGAGGGGGCGGCCACCGTTGTGTCCGGCCAGGCCGGCACCATCAGCGCCGCCGTGCTGGGGATGCAGGGGGAGGGCTCCTCCTACCTCTACTTCGGCCACGTGGGCCAGCTCCTGCTGGGAGAGGAGCTGGCCAGGCAGGGGGTGGAGCCCGCCCTGGACTATATTCTCCGGGATGTGGAGACCCGGCTGGACACCGCCCTCTATCTGGTGCGGGGCGGCACAGCAGGCAAGGCGATCACAGCAGCGGGGGAGGACGGCTCCGCCGCTGACCGGCTGGAGGCGCTGGCGGAGGACGCGGGTCTGCTGGCCGGTTCCATGCCCCGCACCGTAAAGGACGCCCTCTCGGATCTCTATGCCCAGGGGGCCACCTTTCTCCCGGCGGTAGAGGCGGACGAGGCTCTCACCGCCGCCGGGTATGGCATATTAAAAGGGGACAGCCTGGCCGGCTGGGCTGAGGGGGACGCCGCCCTGGGGGTCAACCTGGTACTGGGCCAGGTGGACGCCGATGTGGTGGAGTTGCCCCTGGATGGAGGCGGAGTGGCGGCCCTGCGTGTGGTGGGGGCCAGGACCTCCGTCCGCCCGGTGATGGACGGGGGCGCCCTTACCGGCCTGTCCCTCACCTGTACGCTGGACGCCAATATGGCGGAGGGGAATTTGGACCTCCGAACGGAGGAGGTACACGCCTCCCTCGAGGCGGCCCTGGCCCAGGTGGAGGAGGCGCGCATCCGGTCCGCGCTGGAACTGGCACAGGAGCTGGACGCGGACTATTTGGGGCTGCTCCGGCGGGCGGCCCTGGCCCGGCCCTGGCACAAGGAGGCGCTGGAAGGGGCCTCTCTGGGCGCGCTGGAGCTGGAGCTGCACGTGACGGCCAAGCTTCAGCGCAGCTATGACGCCGCCCGGTGAGGGCGGCAGCTCAAAGGAAAGGCGGTATACCCATGCCTGACGACCGAATCTCCCTGCGCCAGCTCCTGGCGCTCCTCTTCGCTGCCCTCCTGGCTCCGGCCATCGGCGTGCTGCCCTCCCAGACCGCCGCCCTGGCCGGAGAGGCGGGGTGGCTGTCCGCCCTGGCTGCCCTGCCGGTACTGCTGGGGCTGTGCTGGGTACTCTTTGCCCTCCTGCGCCCGGCAGGGGAGGGGGCGGGGCTGGCCCAGGTCACCGAGACCGTCCTGGGCAGGGGGTTGGGCAAGGGGGTACTTCTTCTCTATTTATTGTGGGGTCTGCTTCTGCTCAGCGCCAACGCCAGGCTTTTCGCCCTCCGTTTCCTGTCCACCAGTTACCGGAACGCCCCCCTGGGTCTGTTTTTGCTGACCCTGCTGGGGCTCACCCTCTGGCTG
>ENA-OWNX01000003-OWNX01000003.1-gut-metagenome-genome-assembly--contig:-NODE-3-length-304400-cov-11.011264_pt1:122500-304400 | contig 304400 bp, 281 predicted proteins | sample MGYA00248250_ERZ651778 | MGnify/ENA primary metagenome ERZ651778 (study PRJEB26908, sample SAMEA4031702) | gut metagenome | biome: gut; feature: normal infant; material: stool | place: China...
GTGTATGGTATGCTAAGGTGCCCGTACCGCAAACCGACACAGGTAGATGAGGAGAGAATCCTAAGGCCAACGGGAGAAGGGTTGTTAAGGAACTCGGCAAAATGACCCCGTAACTTCGGGATAAGGGGAGCCTCCTACGGGAGGCCGCAGCGAATAGGCCCAAGCGACTGTTTACCAAAAACACAGGTCTCTGCTAAATCGAAAGATGACGTATAGGGGCTGACGCCTGCCCGGTGCTGGAAGGTTAAGAGGAGATGTTAGCCGCAAGGCGAAGCATTGAATCGAAGCCCCAGTAAACGGCGGCCGTAACTATAACGGTCCTAAGGTAGCGAAATTCCTTGTCAGGTAAGTTCTGACCCGCACGAATGGCGTAACGACTTGGGCGCTGTCTCAACAGCCCACCCGGCGAAATTGTTGTACTGGTGAAGAAGCCAGTTACCCGCAACTAGACGGAAAGACCCCATGGAGCTTTACTGCAGCTTAATACTGGAAATCGGTAAATCATGTACAGGATAGGTGGGAGACTTGGAAGCCAGGGCGTCAGCTTTGGTGGAGTCACCCTTGGGATACCACCCTTGATTTGCTGGTTTTCTAACCTGCGGCCGTGAATCCGGTCGGGGGACACTGTTAGGTGGGCAGTTTGACTGGGGCGGTCGCCTCCTAAAAGGTAACGGAGGCGCTCAAAGGTTCGTTCAGCACGGACGGAAACCGTGCAGTGAGTGTAAACGCATAAACGAGCCTAACTGCGAGACCGACGGGTCGAGCAGTAACGAAAGTTGGAGTTAGTGATCCGGCGGTATGCAAGTGGAAGTGCCGTCGCTCAACGGATAAAAGCTACCCTGGGGATAACAGGCTGATCTCCCCCAAGCGTCCACAGCGACGGGGAGGTTTGGCACCTCGATGTCGGCTCGTCACATCCTGGGGCTGTATTCGGTCCCAAGGGTTCGGCTGTTCGCCGATTAAAGTGGCACGCGAGCTGGGTTCAGAACGTCGTGAGACAGTTCGGTCCCTATCTGTTGCGGGCGTAAGAGATTTGAAGGGAGCTGTCCTTAGTACGAGAGGACCGGGATGGACGTACCTCTGGTGCACCAGTTGTCCTGCCAAGGGCATAGCTGGGTAGCTATGTACGGACGAGATAAACGCTGAAGGCATCTAAGCGTGAAACTCCCCCTAAGATTAGATCTCTCATTCGAAAGAAGTAAGGCACGACGTAGACTATGTCGTTGATAGGCCGGAGGTGGAAGCACGGTAACGTGTGCAGCTGACCGGTACTAATAAGCCGAGGGCTTGACCTTAACATGGATGATTGCAGGCGCTTGCGAAGTGCGGAAGATTTACATTGTTCGGTTTTGAGGGTGCAGCACCCTGGATGGTGGCGACAAGCGCCTTTAGCTCAGCTGGTAGAGCAACTGACTCTTAATCAGTGGGTCCCCGGTTCGAATCCGTGAAGGCGCACCAATGGCCCGTTGGTCAAGCGGCTAAGACGGCGGCCTCTCACGCCGCAAACGTGGGTTCGATTCCCGCACGGGTCACCATCATTTTTCTCTTGACAAAGAGGAAGAAAATGAATATAATGACTTATCGTTGAGAAGAACGGTAAGGAGAAGAAAGTTGTTAGAGTTTCTTTTGCTTACTTTTCTTTTCGAAGGAAAGTAAGTTGGTGTTGATTGCGGTGAGGGTCCACCCGTTCCCATCCCGAACACGGAAGTTAAGCTCACCTGCGCCGAAAATACTTGTCTGGAGACGGACCGGGAAGATAGGTAACGCCGACACAAAAAACGGACTTCGTATGAAGTCCGTTTTTTCTTTTCTTGAAGAGGGGTGAGAGAGCGTGCATTATTCAGGGGTGCGGCGCGGGGTGTTTGTGGATCGCCCGAACCGCTTTATCGCCCATGCGGAGCTGGATGGCCAGCGGGTGGTCTGCCATGTCAAAAATACCGGGCGCTGCCGGGAGCTCCTCACTCCAGGGGCAGTCATCTACTTGCAGGAGAGCGACAACCCAAACCGGAAAACCCGCTATGATCTGATTGCGGTTGAGAAGGGCGGGCTGCTGATCAACATGGATGCCCAGGCGCCCAATCAGGTATTCCGGGAGTGGGCCGAAGGCGGCGGGTTCCTGCCGGGGTTGTCTCTCCTGCGGCCGGAGACGACCTGGGGAAACTCTCGCTTTGATTTTTACTGGGAGTTATCCACCGGGCGGCGCGGTTTTGTGGAAGTAAAGGGCGTCACGCTGGAGGAAAACGGCTATGCCCGCTTCCCTGACGCGCCTACGGAACGGGGGGTCAAACATCTGGAGGAGTTGATCGCTTGTCGGGCCGAGGGCTATGAGACGGCGGTGTGCTTTGTGCTCCAGATGTCCGGCATGCGGGAATTCGCACCTAATGATGACACCCATCCGGCCTTTGGTGCGGCGCTGCGGCGGGCTGCCGCAGCCGACGTGCAGATCCTGGCTCGGGAGTGCATGGTAACGCCCGACTCCATGACGATCGCCGGAGCGGTGCCGGTCCGACTGTAGGGCTGGGGCCTGTCAATGAATGGGAAGGAGAGCAGGCTTAGAGCTAGCCTTTAAACGGAGCAAACGGGGAGCCGGGAACGGCTCCTCTTTTTTGCTTGACTTATATCGAATATCGGTATAGTATGATTATAGCGATATTCGACATATAAGAAGGTGAGCGCGTGGCCCGAAAAAGGCTGGAAACCCTGACCGAGCAGATGTTTTATGTTCTGCTGTCCCTGCGTGGGGAACGGCACGGCTACGGTATCATGCAGGCCATCACCGAGCTCACCGGTGGCCGGGTCAGCGTGGGGGCGGGGACCTTGTACGCTCTGCTGGAGCGCTTTGAGAAAGACGGACTCATCCGCCGCACCCGTACGGAGGACAACCGGAAATACTACATTCTGATGCCGGAGGGGGAGCGGACCCTTCAAAATGAATATGAGCGTATCAAGAAGCAGGCGGCGGACATGGAGCGGGTGCTTCAAAAGGAGGAAGAGTCATGAAGCGGCGTTTTTCCCTGTTTACCTATCCAATGATGGATATGAAGGCGGCGGAGGCTGAACTGAACCGCCGGGCGGCGGCGGGCTGGACGGCGGAGTGGTGCAGGAGACAACTGGGGGCCGCTGGGCAACCGCCTCTGGAGGGGTATGAGGGTGTGTGGCACATCCGGAGCGGGGAGCGAACGGAGACGGCTGACCGGGGAGAATCGGGATGGGTGCTTCAGCGGGGGAATACATTGTTTCGGATGAAGGGCGGCGCGCTTCCAGACGAGATGTGGCTGGACGAAGTGCTGTCTAGGCTGGAGGGAGAGACATGAGGAAGCAAAAGAGTATCCGCTGGTTCCGCTACACCGTCGAGGATGCCAAGGCGGCCCAAGCGGAGCTGGACGAGCAGGCGGAGCGGGGCTGGGAGCTGGAGGAGGTGGGGCTGTTTACCGCCACCTTCCGGCGTGCGGAGCGCCCCCGCCGGTGCTGGGTGGAGCCCGCCCGGTGGAAGAGCGAGCGGAAAAAGGACTGGGATGCCCGGTCAGACTATCTGACCCTCTGCGGGGAGGCCGGATGGGAGCTGCTGGAGGAGGACGGGGGACTGTTTTACTTCCGGGCCAAAGAGGGGACCGACCCCGCTCCGCTCCAGACCGACGAGGATGTAGAGTGGGCGGACGTGTGGAAGAAGGCCCTGGCCGACCAGGTGTGGAGCCTGTCCTATCTGGCCGTCTATTGGTCCATCTGGACCGTAGGGGGGTACATCAGGGAGCACCCCCGCATGTGGGAGCTGTTCCTGTCCAATATCTCCATGGCCATGGCGACCCTTGTGCTGTTGTGGCTGGGAATGGATCTGTTTTTCGTGGTGCGGGTGCTCCGCTACCGGGCAAAATGCCGCCAGGTGGTGGCAGAGGGGGAGCCCTTTCCCGTACCACGGCGGTGGGGAGCCAGACTCCGGGGGATACGCCCGCTGATAGAGGGAGTGCTGATTGCCGTCCTCGTCCTGTGCCTCCTGTTGAGCGTTGGAGAAGGGCAGACCAATTATATAGACGGCTATTCCGCCTATACAAGGGAACAGAACTCCATCGCGGCCGCATCCTTCGAGTATTGCCGCTATGATCAGGAGGAAGGCGATTTGTGGGTGGAGCGGATGGACTGCCGCGCCGGCTGGCTGGCGGAGTGGATCTGTGAGGATTTCCGGGCTGCGGAAGGGGACGAAAAACGACTTCAGCGGGAATTCCACCGGCACAGGCCGACGGCTCTCCGGGCGGTGGAGCTGGGGTTCGACCGGGCCTGGAGCTATTCCAGCGGGGAATATGAGGGCCTGATTTTACGAAATGGAAACCAAGTGCTCCGTATCGAGGGCAATCAGATTGACCTGACCGGTGCCAAAACCCTGGCGGACATCCGCGCCTGGCTGGCGGAAGGGGCGTAGGGGCCGATACCCACAGGCCCCCGGGCGGGTGAGGGCACCTGCCCCTACAGGGGAGCAAATCCGGCGGCAGCGCTCCGGCGTGCCGCCGGAAAAGCGCGGGCGGCCACAAGGGACGCCCCTACGGGGCGCATATCAGACTGCGGCGTAGGGCCGATGCCCCACACAAGAAAGGGGGAAGAATGATGAAGAGGACGATGAGGAAATGGTTCTACTTTGATGGGAGCGATGCCAAGACGGCGGAGGCGTGGCTCAATCGGCTGGGGGCGGAGGGCTGGCGGCTGGGCAGACTCAGCACATGGACGGCATGCTTCTGGCAGACGGGGGAGAGGGTACGCTGCGCCGTGACGACAAGGCGGCGGGGGGATGAGGAATTCCGCGCCCTCTGCCGGAACGCGGGCTGGGGACTTGGCTCAGATGGCCGGGAGGCTAGTGGAGGCTTGCATCCCGCCATGCCCTGTGATAGGATAGGAGCAGACTGGAAATCCTTCTCTCAGGAGTGTGAATTACGATGGAAAACCTTCTCTTTATCAACGCCTGCGTGCGTGGAGAGCGCTCCCGCACGCTGAAGCTGGCCCGGCGCTTTCTGGATGCCTACCGGGCGGCCCACCCGGATACGGTGATCACCGAGCGGGATCTCTGCGCCGCCCGGCTCCAGCCACAGTACCCGGAGGTGCTGGCCGAGCGGGACGCGCTTTGGAGTGCGGGCAAGCTGGAGCAGCCCATGTTTGAGCCCGCCTGGCAGTTCGCGGCGGCGGATAAGCTCGTCATTGCCGCCCCTTTCTGGGATATGAGCTTCCCCGCCATCCTGAAGATCTACCTGGAGCGCATCTCCGTCACCGACCTCACCTTTGGCTACAGCGAGGAGGGGGCCATGGTGGGGCTGTGCCGGGCCTCCAAGCTGCTCTATATCACCACCCGGGGCGGCAACTACGCCGGCACCCCCATGGAGACGGCCACCCCCGTGCTGAAGGCCCTGTGCACTATGTACGGCATCCCGGAGTTCCAGTGTCTGGACGCCGAGGGGCTGGACGATATCCGCAACGACAAGGAGGCGCTTCTGGCCGACGCCGCCCGCCGTGCGGAGGCCCTGGCGGAGGTGTTCTGAGTGCGGCCCCACATCCTGCTGCTGACCACCGGGGGCACCATCGCCTCTCTGCCCACGGCGGAGGGACTGGCCCCCGGCCTGGACGGGGAGGCCCTGGCCGGGCTGCTCCCCCAGGGAATTATGGACTGCTACGACATCACGATCCGGGATATCCTCCACCTGGACTCCTCCAACATCCAGCCGGAGGAGTGGCAGACCATCGCCCGCCACGTCTTTGAAAACCGGATGGAGTACAGCGGCATCGTGATTACCCACGGCACCGACACCATGGCCTACACCGCCTCGGTGCTCTCCTTTATGCTGCGGGGCATCTCCATCCCGGTGGTGCTCACCGGGGCCCAGCTCCCCATGGCCCACCCCCTCAGCGACGGCATGGAGAATCTGCGCACCGCCCTGGCCATGGCGGCCTCCGGCGTGCCGGGGGTGTTCCTGGCCTTCGACCGGAAGGTGATTCTGGGCTGCCGGGCGGTCAAGACCCGCACCACCGACTTCGATGCCTTTGAGAGCGTCAACTGGCCCCTGGCCGCCAATGTGGACGGCAAGGGGCTGCAGATCCACCGGGAGGCCATCCCCGCCCCCGCCGGAGCGTGCGCCCTGCGGGACAAGCTGTGCGACAAGGTATTCCTCATCAAGCTCACCCCCGGACTCGACCCGGAGATCTTCGACATGCTGCTCCAGATGCACTACCGGGGCATCGTCATCGAGGCCTTCGGCGCTGGGGGGCTGCACTTCGTCCGGCGGGATCTGATCGCCAAGCTCCAGGCGGCCGCCCGGGCGGGCATGACCGTGGTGGTGTGCTCCCAGTGCCTCTACGAGCCCAGCGACTTCTCCGTCTACGAGGTGGGGCAGAGGGCTCTGGCCCAGGGGGTGATCCAGGGCCGGGATATGACCACCGAGGCGGCGGTGACCAAGCTCATGTGGGTGCTGGGCCAGACCGGCGATCCGGAGATCATCCGGGACTACATGGAGCGCTCCCTGGCCGGGGAGATGGCGTAATCAGACAGCGCGCGGAAAGGGCCCTCCGCCGCCGGAACTTCCGGCGGCGGAGGGCCCTTTTTCAAGATTGTGAAGAGGAAGCGGAGCTGCTCTGGGCCAGATACCACTCCCCCCAGCGGCACATCTCGTCCAGAATGGGGGCGAGGCTCCGGCCGAAGTCGGTGAGGCTGTACTCCGTCTTGGGCGGCACCACCGGATAGACGGCGCGCCGGAGCAGGCCGTCCCGCTCCAGCTCACGGAGCTGCTGGGCCAGCATCTTGTCGGTGGCCCGCAGGATGCGCCGGTGCAGCTCGTGGTAGCGGAGGGTGCCCGCGTCCATCAGGTGCCAGAGGATCACCGCTTTATATTTTCCGCCCACAAGGCGCAGGGTGGCCTCAACGGGGCAGGTAAAGCCGCAGCAGGGGATTTCCATAGGGGAGCTCCTTTCCATTTGGGTAGTATCTACCCGAAAAGTGCATTCTTGCGCGGAAGATGGATTCGGATATAATGATAGTACAGGCCGGCCTGAAATACAACCTCGTAAAGGAGTATCCGAGATGGACTTTTTGAAATTGGTTCGGGCGCGCTATTCGGTGCGCCAATATCAGAACCGTCCGGTGGAGCCGGAAAAGGTGGAGCAGCTTCTGGAGGCGGCCCAGGCGGCCCCCACCGCCGCCAATTGCCAGCCGGTGCGCCTGCTGGTGGTGGAGACGCCGGACGGGCGCAGACGGCTGGCCGGGGCGGCGGAGCTCTACGGCGCGCCCCTGGCGGTGGTGGTGTGCGCCGACCGGAGCCGGGCGTGGAAGCGGCCCTTTGACGGCAAGCAGACCACAGACATCGACGCGTCCATCCTCACCGACCACATGATGCTGGCGGCGTCGGCCCTGGGGCTGGGCTCGGTGTGGATCTGCTACTTCCAGCCGGAGGCGGTGAAGGCGGCCCTCGGCCTGCCGGAGCACCTGGAGCCGGTGAACATTCTGGCCGTCGGATACGCGGACGGCGCGCCTGCCAGCCCGGAGCGGTGGCGGACGGAGCGCATTCCGCTGGACGAACTGGTGCTGGCGCGGGCATAGGCGGACACCCCAGGGATGGTCATTCCATCCCTGGGGTGTTTTGGTTTTTCTGCTGTGCAAGAAAAGCGGCGCACTGGGCGGGGCTGCGGAAGATATGCGCCTCGCCCTTCCAGCCGTCCAGAAGCTCCAGCACCCGGGGCCGCTGGGTGCGGTGGAAGTCCCAGATCCAGCGGATGAACGCCGGGTCCAGCCGCTCCGGGCAGCCCTCGGCCATGTCGGGGCGGGTGCGCCCGCGCCAGCGCAGGATCCGCCGGAGGGCCCGGAACAGGCAGAGCCGCCTGGGGTAGTCCAGAAAGAGCACCGCGTCGCACCGCTCCAGACGCCGGGGCAGGGTGCGCAGGTAGTTGCCGTCCATCACCCAGGCGTCCCCCGCCAGGGCCGCGTCCAGCCGGGCGTCGAACTCCGCTCGAGTGCGGTTGATCCAGCCGGACTTCCACCACAGCCGGTCCAGATACACGGCCGGCAGGCCCAGCGTTTCCGCCAGGGCGCGGGTGAGGGTGGACTTGCCCGCGCCGGGGCAGCCGATGACCAGCACCCGGCGCATCCTACATCTCCCTCCGGCCCTCCAGGGCGCGCATGAGGGTGGCGTCGTCGGCGTACTCCAGATGGCTGCCCACCGGGATGCCGTAGGCCAGGCGGGTGACCCGCACCTGGAAGGGCTTGAGCAGGCGGGAGAGGTACATGGCGGTGGCCTCCCCCTCGGTGTCCGGGTTGGTGGCCATGATGACCTCCCGGACATCCCCCTTGGCCACCCGGTCCACCAGCTCTTTCACCCGGATGTCGTCGGGGCCCACGTGGTTCATGGGGGAGATCACCCCGTGGAGCACGTGATAGAGGCCGGGGTACTCCCGGGAGCGCTCCATGGCCACCACGTCCTTGGGATCGGCCACCACGCAGATGACCGACGTGTCCCGCTTGGGGTCCTGGCAGACGGGGCACAGGCCGTCCCCCTCGGAGAAGTTCTGGCACACGGGGCAGCAGTGGATGGCCGCCTTTGCCCCCACGATGGCGTCGGCGAAGGCGGCGGCGTCCTCCTCCGGCAGGGAGAGGACGAAGAAGGCCAGCCGCTGGGCGGTCTTGCGGCCGATGCCGGGGAGCCGGGCGAACTGCTCCACCAGCTTTTCCAGGGCGGGAGGGAAGTACTGCATGGGTCAGTCCCCCCTCAGGGCGGCGATGGCCACCGCCGGCTCGGCCGCGCCGTACACCGCCGAGCCGGCCACCAGGGTGTCCGCACCGGCGGCCACGACCGCCGCGGCCGTCTTGGCGTTGATCCCGCCGTCCACCTCCAGACGGCAGGCGGGGTTGTACCGCTCGATGAGGGCGCGCACCTGGCGGATGGTGTCCAGTTGGTGCTCCAGAAAGGCCTGGCCGCCGAAGCCGGGCTCCACCGTCATGACCAGCACCATGTCCAGCCCCTCCAGGTAGGGGAGCACGGCGGAGGGGGCGGTGATGGGCCGCAGGGCCACCGCCTTTTTCACCTTGCAGGCCTCCATCCGCCGCAGGGCCTCGGCGATGCCAGTGGGGTGGTCGGCCTCCAGGTGGACGGAGAGGAGATCCGCCCCAGCCTGGGCAAAGGCCTCCACATAGCGCACCGGCTTGTCGATCATCAGGTGCACGTCCAGAAACATGCCGGTGCATTTGCGGATGGACTGCACCACCGGCACGCCAATGGTGAGATTGGGGACGAAGCAGCCGTCCATCACATCCACATGCAGCCAGTCGGCGGAGGACACCCGGCGGATGTCCCGCTCCAGGTTGGCAAAATCCGCGGAGAGGATGGAGGGGGCAATTTTAATCATTTTTTTACCACTCCTTGAAGGGAAGTTCAGAATTCCGTGGTAGGATAGGCCCCAGGGCTCAACCAGGGGCGGGGCAAACGGAGGAGCGGGCACATAAGATACACCAAGCGGATGACGCCCGGGGCCCCGCCGGCTCTCCCCCGCGCCCACGCGGCGCCGGCCCGGCGGCCCATGCCCCGGAGGAAGCGCGCCGCATCATATAGGCGTATCCGGGGGAAGGGTTCCCCCGGATACGCCGGTGGTTCCAGCACAGGCCGCGCCTGCGGGGCTCAGTGGTAGAAGTCGTTGGTGTGGCACTCCCGGGCCGCATAGCCCGCGCCGCACAGGGCGTCCAGAATGGCCCGCTTGTGGGTGTGGCCGAAGGCCTCCAGGGTGACGCGGAGCTCCACGCCGGACTGGCGGTTGATATTGACGAACTGGTTGTGCTCCAGCTTGATGATGTTGCCGTTGGCCTCCGCCACGAGCTGGGCCACCCGCAGCAGCTCGCCGGGGCGGTCGGGGAGCTGGACGGAGAAGGTGAACACCCGCCCCCGGTTGATGAGGCCGTGCTGCACCAGGGAGGCCACGGTGATGACATCCATGTTGCCGCCGGAGAGGACAGGCACCACGTTCTTACCGCGGCACTTGAGATGGGAGAGGGCGGCGATGGGCAGCAGGCCCGCGTTCTCCACGATCATCTTGTGCTTTTCCATCATATCCAGGAAGGCGTCCACCAGCTCGTCGTCAGGGATGGTAATGATGTCGTCGATATTTTTCTGAATATAGGGGAAAATTTGGTCGCCGGGGGTTTTGACGGCCACGCCGTCGGCGATGGTCTCCACCCGGTCCAGGGTGACCACATGGCCGGCGTCCAGGCTGGCCTTCATGGAGGCCGCGCCGGAGGGCTCCACGCCGATGACCGTCACGTTGGGGTTGAGGAGCTTGGCCAGGGTGGACACGCCGGTGGCCAGTCCGCCGCCGCCGATGGGCACCAGAATCACATCCACGTCGGGCAGATCCTGAAAGATCTCATAGGAAATGGTGCCCTGCCCGGTGGCGATGGCCGGGTCGTTGAAGGGGTGGACGTAGGTGAGCCCCTCCTCCTCCGACAGCTTGGCGGCCAGCTCCGCCGCGTCGTCGAAGGTCTCGCCGTGGAGCACCACCTTGGCCCCGTAGTCCTTCGTGTTGTTGACCTTCACCAGCGGGGTTGTAGTGGGCATGACGATGGTGGCAGACACCCCGGCGGCCTGGGCGGCGTAGGCCACGCCCTGGGCGTGGTTGCCCGCAGAGGCGGTGACCAGCCCCCGGGCCTTCTCCTCGTCGCTGAGGGTGCTGATCTTATAGTAGGCGCCCCGGATCTTGTAGGCCCCGGTGACCTGCATATTCTCCGGCTTGATATAGATCTGGTTGCCGGTGGCCTTGGAAAAGGCGGGACTGTAGACTAGACTGGTGTTGCGGATCACCCCGGACAGCACGCCGCGGGCCTCCTTAAATTCCTTTAATGTCAGCATGGGGCAGACTTCCTCTCCGTATCATACCATATTTCCTTCTATCATAATGACTTTTCCGCCCAAAGTCAACGTGTTATTGACACCTGGGGCGGGGAAAGGTACAATGAAGCTAACCTCGTTTTTGGAGGAAATGTCAATGGCGAAAATTGTGAAAAAATCTCCGGCCCCCCTCTATCTGGCGGCGGCGGTGTGGGCGGCGTGGGCTGTGCTGGCCCCCCTGTATGCCTGGTGGCATTTTGCGCTGGCGGCGGCGGTCTCGGCGGCCGCATGGCTGGGGGGGCGGAAGCTCTTTCCCGACAAGGTGCTGATCCTGCCTGACCCGGAGCCCGCGCCGGAGCGGGAACCGGAGCGTGCCGCGCCGGAGGACCCGCTGGCCGTCGAGCGGGCGCGGGCGCTGGCCGAGCTGCGGCGGCTGGACGAGAACATCGAGGACGCCAAGCTCTCCGCCCAGATTGTCCACATGGAGGAGGTCACCGGCAAGATCTTCGACATCGTGGCCGGGCAGCCGGCCAAGCTGCCCCAGCTTCGCCGGTTTCTGAACTACTATCTGCCCACCACCCTCAAGCTGCTCAACGCCTATGACCGCATGGGGGCCGCCGGGGTGGAGGGGGCCAACATCGACGGCACCATGGGCCGCATCGACGCCATGATGGACAAAGTGGTGGAGGCCTTTGACAAGCAGCTCGACGCCCTGTTCGCCGACGAGGCGCTGGATATATCCACAGACATCACCGTTCTGGAGCAGATGCTGGCCCAAGAGGGGCTCGGCGGAATGCAGATGGGACAATCATAACAATGGAGGAACTGCGATATGGCTGACAAGACGGATTTTACCCCGGAACTGACCCTCACTCCCAACCTGGACGCCGCAGCGGCGGCGGAGGCGCCCCAGGCCCCCGAGGCGCCCGCCCTCACCCTGGACCCCACCGGGGCGGTGGATGCGGCCGCGGCCCAGAAGGCCAAGGACGAGCAGGCCATCCAGCTCGACGAGAGCAAGCTCACCGAGGCGGAGCGGAAGATGGTGGACGACTTTGCCAAGCAGATCGACCTGACCGACTCCAACGTGGTGCTCCAGTACGGCGCGGCGGCCCAGAAGAACATCGCCGGCTTTTCCGAGAGCACCCTCAACTCCGTGCGCACCAAGGATCTGGGGGAGATCGGCCAGGCCCTGTCCTCCCTGGTGGTGGAGCTGAAGGGCTTCGGCAAGGAGGAGGACGAGAAGGGCATCTTCGGCTTTTTCAAAAAGAAGAAAAACGAGCTGGAGGCCATGAAGGTGGCCTACACCAAGGCGGAGGCCAACGTGGACAAGATCGCCGAGGTGCTGGAGGGCCATCAGGTGACCCTGATGAAGGACATCGCCATGCTGGACCAGATGTACGAGCTCAACACCAAGTATTACAAGGAGTTGACCATGTATATTCTGGCGGGCAAGAAGCGCCTGAACCAGGTCCGCGCCAACGAGCTGGAGCAGCTCCGCCAGAAGGCGGCCCAGTCCGGCACCCAGGAGGACGCCCAGGCCTACAACGACCTGACCAATATGTGCAGCCGCTTTGAGAAGAAGCTCCACGATCTGGAGCTCACCCGCATGATCTCCATCCAGATGGGCCCCCAGACCCGGCTGATCCAAAACAACGACACCCTGATGCTGGAGAAGATCCAGTCCTCCCTGGTGAACACCATCCCCCTGTGGAAGAGCCAGATGGTGCTCTCCCTGGGCCTGGAGCACTCCCGCCAGGCCACCGCGGCCCAGAGCGCGGTGACCAACATGACCAACGAGCTGCTGAAGAAGAACGCCGACATGCTCAAGATGGGCACCATCGAGACCGCCCGGGAGGCCGAGCGGAGCGTGGTGGATATCCAGACCCTCCAGCACACCAATGAGCAGCTCATCTCCACCCTGGATGAGGTCATGAACATCCAGCGGGAGGGGGCCCAGAAGCGCCGGGAGGCCGAGGCCGAGCTGGGGAGAATTGAGGGCCAGCTCAAGCAGAAGCTCCTGGAGCTGCGGGGCTAAGCTCCGCCCGACACATTTGAGTGAGGAAATCCCATGAAATTTCTGAAAACCCACACCGGCGCCATGGTGGTGCTGGCGGTGGTCATTGTCTTGTCCGTCTTGCTGGGCTCCCACCGCTCCCTGGTTCAGGCCAGGGAGAAGGTGGAGGCGCAGTTTGCGCCCATCGCCGGTGATCTCCAGGACTGCCTGGACATCACCGCCAACCTGCTCACCGTGGCGGGGCGGTACTTGGACGAGGGTGAGCTGGGTGAGCTGACGGACAGCCGGGCGGCCCTGGCGGAGAGCGGCGGCATCACCGAGGCCCACGCGGCGTATGAGCGCCTGCTGGGGGACGCGGAGACCGTCTTTCTCAAGCTGGAGGACTGCGTCCTGAGCGGACGGGACGCGGACTACGTGAAGGGGTTCCGCACCGATCTGGCCGCCGAGCAGGACACCATCGCCCGGGACGGCTACAACGCCGCCGCCGACCGCTACAACGAGCGGGTGCTGGGGGGCTTCCCCGCCAGAGTGCTGGGGACGCTCACCTTTGTGCGCCCGGCGGAGACCTTCCGATGAGAGGAGCGAGAGGCATGAGACGACAGCTTGCGGCGGCCCTGCTGGGCGCGGCTCTCCTGACGGGGGGGGCCCAGGCCGTGGCGGAGCCCACCGCCGCCCGCTATGTGGCGGACGAGGCGGACGTGCTCAGCAGCGAGACCGAGCAGTACATCATTGACAAAAACCAGTCTCTCTTTGAGGACACCGGCGGCGAGATCGTGGTGGTGTCGGTGGATTTTATGGACGGCATGGATGCCGCCGACTACGCCATGGCCGTGGCGGAGAGCTGGGGCGGCATCGGTGACGAGAGCCTGAACAACGGCTTTCTGCTGGTGTACGCCGTGGGAGAGAACAAGGTGTGGGCCATGGCGGGCTCCGGCATCGAGGACGCCCTCCCGGCCTCAAAAATCGAGGGCTGGCTGGAGGCGGACTTCTACGGCGGCTACGACGCCGGAGAATACGACAGCGCCACCCGCGCCTTTTTCGACGACGTGTATGGCTGGTATGAGAGCTATTATGGCACATCTGCGGGGACTGTGGTCCCGTCTGAGCCCGGGCGCGACTTTGTCTATTACCCTGAGCCGGAGAATGACTTTGTGTTCGCTGTGGTCGGGCAGATGGGGCTGTTTCTGCTGATCCTCCTGGTGGTGGTCGTGGTGTGCGCCGCCGACGGCTGGCGCTACCGCCGCTACCGGCGGCGCTACCTGCTGCCCGGCATGCCGCCCCCGCCCTATGTCTACCGGCCCTTTATCTTCGGCCGGCCCCACCGGCCCCGCCCGCCCCGGCCCCCCAGGGGGCCCCGTCCGCCCATGGGCGGCGGCTTCCGCCCGGGTGGGGGCTTTCGCGGCGGCGGGGCGGGCCGCTCCGGAGGCGGCTTCTCCCGCGGAGGCGGGTTCCGCGGCGGCGGAGCCGGACGCCGCTGATGCAGCACACAACCGAAGGCCCCGGAGCAAAGCTCCGGGGCCTTCGGCATCCGTTCGGCACATCTGTGTGCTATACTGTCATGGAAAGGGGGGACAGCCGTGGAGGCGCACATTCTGGTGGCGGAGGACGAGGCGCGTCTGCGCACCATCATCCGGGACTACTTTACCGCCCACGGGCTGACCTGTGCGCTGGCAAAGGACGGAGAGGAGGCCCTGGAGCGGCTGCGGGAGCGGGACTATGACGCGGTGCTGCTGGACGTGCTCATGCCCAACCTGGACGGATTTGCAGTTTGCCGGGCGGTGCGGGAGGGCAGCGGCGTGCCCATTCTGTTTCTCACTGCCCTGGGGGGAGAGAAGGATGTGCTCCGGGGGTATGCCCTGGGGGCGGACGACTATGTGACCAAGCCCTTCTCCCTGGCGGTGCTGCTGGCCAAAACCGAGGCGCTTATCCGCCGCAGCCGGGGAGGGGGCGCGGAGACACTCGCCTGCGGGGCGATCACCCTGGAGCCGGGCCGCCGGGCCTGCACGGTGGGCGGCCGTCTGGTGGCCCTCCCGCCCAGAGAGTACGAGCTGCTGCTCTGCCTGATGCGCAACAAGGGCCAGGTGCTCCGCCGGGAGCAGCTTCTGGACAAGGTGTGGGGCATCGACTTCGAGGGGGGAGACCGGGCGGTGGACGGCCGGATCAAGGTCCTCCGCGCCGCCCTCGGCCCGGCGGGAAAACAGATCAGGACGGTCTTCAAGGTAGGCTACAAGCTGGAGGGGGAGCAGCATGGGGCGGATTAGACGGTTGTTCAAAGGGACGCTTCCAATGTTTTCAGCCCTCTGGCTTGGGATGATGCTGGTGCTGCTGTGGCTCAATTCCGAGGGGCAGAGCGCACGCATGGGGGCATCTATGCAGTCGTACCGGTGGTCTGTGGAGTACCAGTATTCCGAGATCTGGAATGGATCTGCGGCGGAGAAAAAAAAGCCGGTGATTTTGACTTGGCGGCTGATGGAAGAGCCGCTGTATTCCATCGGCGGTATCACGCAGACACGGGTGTATGATCGTAGGGGCAGGGAGCTGGCCCGGCGGCCCATGGCTATGGGGACAGCCAGTCCCATTGGGACGGGGGTTTATACCTGGAGCCTTCTGTTGGACCCGGTGCTGAGCGAGGAAGAACAGCTCTCGCTGGCTGAGCGGTTGCGGGCCGAACCGGGCCTTGGAAATTTTTTTGGCACAGCCGGTGGATTCTATGAGGAGCTGGAGACCGGGGGACTCTACTGCGAGGTGGTGGGGGTGGTGGACGAGAAGCGGGAGGTCATCTATCCTCAGAGGCTCACCTACTGCTATGCTGACCGGGAGATCACCTTGGTGGACACTGACAGCGGATTTTTCGACGGTAGGGAGTTAGTTACGCTCCGGTTCGACGGGGTTCAGTTGAATTCTGCGTTGGTAGGCGTGTCGGCCTCCCCACGGGAGCTGTTACAAACCTTCCGGGCGGCAGAGACAAGCCTGGATGCGCTGCTGGGCGGCGACACCCCCACAACGAGCCGTGTTTCCATATCGTCTGACGGCAGTGAGTGCGCCCCCATGAGTGATGGGGAGATCATCGTCGCCACCGCATATACCTGCAATCCTCTGCGTGTAGCCCTGAGGGGGCAGGGGCCCACAGCAGTGCTCACGCTGCTGGCAGCGGTGGGCATGGCCGTCTTTACGGACCGCCGCCAGCGGGAAACGTTGGAGCGGGAACGGGCCTTCACCCGGGCGGCGGCCCATGAGCTGAAGACCCCCCTTGCGGTGCTCCGCACCCACGCGGAGGCGCTGAGGGAGGACATTGCCCCGGCCCGGCGGGGGGAATACCTGGATGTGGTGCTGGACGAGAGCGACCGCATGGCCGCTCTGGTGGGCAGCCTGCTGGAGCTCTCCCGCATGGAGGAGGGCGGGGCGCTGCACCGGGAGGTGCTGGCGATGGACGCCCTGGTGCGGGCGGTCTTTGACCGGCTGGCCCTCCCACTGGAGCGAAAGGGGCTCCACCTGAAGCTGAATCTGGAGCCTGGACAGGTATTCGGCGACCGGGCACGGCTGGAGAGCGCGGTGGAAAACCTGGCCTCCAATGCCCTGCGGTATACGCCGGAGGGGGGCGCGGTGTCGGTGCGGCTGGAACGGGTAGGCGGCTGGCTCCGCTTGGCGGTGGACAACGACGGCCCCAGTCTCACCACCCGGGAGCTGGCCCACCTGTTTGAGCCATTCTACCGGGGGGATGCGGCCCGCAGCCGCACTACTGGGGGTACGGGGCTGGGGCTGGCCATTGTCAGGACGGCGGCAGCAGCCCACGGGGGGACCTGCTGGGCGGAGAACCGGGCGGGAGGCGTGCGGATCTGGATGGAGCTGCCGGCCTTGCAATCAGTCTAGCGGTATGATATGATATCTTCACAAATAAAATGAGAATGTGAGGGATCGCGATGGGCTTCAACCGACCCGAGGCGAAACGGCTGGCCAAGGCAGCCATGCGGAATACCAACCCCAACCCCATGCTGGTGACCCTGGTCTTTGTCCTGTTGACCACTGGAGTGAGCTATCTGGTGGGACTTGTGCTGACAAACCCGATCTATGATGCGCTCTATACGGCATATCTGTACCTGCTGGACGGGGCCTACGACCCGATGTTCATCTTCAAGAGTCTGCTGTCGCCCGGTATGGTGGCAGTGTATATGCTGGTTTCGCTGCTGCTCAATGTATACTTCTGGGTGATGAACTTCGGCTATGCATCCTACGCCCTGCGGATGGCGCGGGGGGAGCAGCCGGGCTACCGGCGGCTGTTTGACGGCTTTGCAGCCCTGGGCCGGGCTATTCTGGTCAGTCTGCTGACCTCCATTTTCCTCAGCCTGTGGGGCCTGCTGTTCATGGTGCCCTATATGGTGGTGATGATCCTTGCCGCCCTGCTGGGGAGCATGGGGCTGATGATGCTGGCCATCCTTCTGCTCATCGGCGGTATGGTGATGATGGTCATTTTCAGTTACCGCTACCGCCTGGCCACCTATTTTCTGCTGGATCACCCCGAGATGGGCGCATTGGAATCCATCACTCAGAGCAAGCAGGCGATGAAGGGGTGGAAGGGGGAGCTGTTCATTTTAGACTGGTCCTTTTTCGGCTGGCTCCTCCTGGTGGCGTTGGTGGAGCTGGTGGGGATCGGCCTGGGCACGCTGTTCAGCCCCGCTCTGGGCACATTGCTGGGTACGGTGGCTGCGGGGGCGTTCAGCCTGTGGCTCAACCCCTACATGAACGGCACGGAGGCCAACTTCTACGACTGGGTGACCCATGGCTCCCTCTCCTACCGGGAGAACAACGGCCCAGGCGGCTACCAGAGCCCCTACGGCAACAACACTCCGGAACTATAATCAAAAGCTCCCTCGGGGTTTGACCCCGAGGGAGCTTTTGGTTATTCCAGAACGGCGCCCCGGGCGGCGGAGGTGACCAGTTTTGCATACCGGGCCAGATAGCCGGTCTTGATCTTGGGTTCGGGACAGATCCACTTGGCACGCCGGGCGGCCAGGGTGGCCTCGTCCACCTGGAGCTCGATTTTGCAGGCGGGGATGTCGATGGAAATGATGTCCCCCTCCTCCACCAGGCCGATGGGGCCGCCCTGGGCGGCCTCGGGGCAGACGTGGCCGATGGAGGCCCCGCGGGTGGCGCCGGAGAAGCGGCCGTCGGTGATGAGGGCCACCGACTCGCCTAGCCCCATGCCGCAGATGGCGGAGGTGGGGTTGAGCATCTCACGCATACCCGGGCCGCCCTTGGGGCCCTCGTAGCGGATCACCACCACGTCGCCGGGGACGATCTTCCCGGCGTAGATGGCCTCGATGGCCTCCTCCTCGGAGTTGAAGACCTGGGCGGGGCCGGTGTGGAGCATCATCTCAGGGGCCACGGCGGAGCGCTTCACCACGCAGCCCTCGGGGGCCAGGTTGCCCTTGAGCACGGCGATGCCGCCGTCGGCGGAGTAGGGGTTCTCGATGGGGCGGATCAGCTCAGGGTTGCGGTTGACCACGCCCTCCAGGTTCTCGGCCAGGGTCTTTCCGGTGCAGGTGAGCACGCTGGTGTCCAGCAGGCCCTTCTTCGTCAGCTCCTTCATGACGGCGTACACGCCGCCCGCGCCCTCCAGATCCTCCATATAGGTATCCCCGGCGGGGGCAAGATGGCACAGGTTGGGGGTTTTGGAGGAGATCTCGTTGGACAGATCCAGATCCAGCTCGATGCCGCACTCGTGGGCGATGGCGGGCAGGTGGAGCATGGTGTTTGTGGAGCAGCCCAGGGCCATGTCCACTGTCTCGGCGTTGTGGAAGGCGGCGGGGGTCATGATGTCCCGGGGGCGGATGTTTTTCGCCACCAGCTCCATGATCTGCATACCGGCATGCTTGGCCAGGCGCAGCCGGGCCGACCACACGGCAGGGATGGTGCCGTTGCCCCGCAGGCCCATACCGATGGCCTCGGTGAGGCAGTTCATGGAGTTGGCGGTATACATGCCGGAGCAAGAGCCACAGGTGGGGCATGCGTTGTTCTCATAGTCCTCCACGCCCGCCTCGTCCAGCCTGCCAGCCTTATAGGCCCCGACCGCCTCAAACATGTGGCTCAGGCAGGAGCGGCGTCCGTCCTCCAGCCGCCCGGCCAGCATGGGGCCGCCGGAGCAGAAGATGGTGGGGACGTTCACCCGTGCGGCGGCCATGAGCAGGCCGGGCACGTTCTTGTCGCAGTTAGGGATCATCACCAGCCCGTCGAACTGGTGGGCGATGGCCATGGCCTCGGTGGAGTCGGCAATGAGATCCCGGGTGACCAGGGAGTACTTCATGCCGATGTGGCCCATGGCGATGCCGTCGCACACGGCGATGGCGGGGAACTCCACCGGCGTGCCGCCGGCGGCGCGGACGCCCGCCTTGACGGCCTCGGCGATCTTGTCGAGGTTCATGTGGCCGGGGACGATCTCGTTGTAGGAGCACACCACGCCGATGAGGGGGCGCTCCAGCTCCTCCTTGGTGTAGCCCAGGGCGTAGAACAGGGAGCGGTTGGGGGCGCGCTCCACGCCCTTCGTCACGTTGTCGCTGCGCATAAGTAAAATCTCCTTCGCAATTTTACGCGGTAAAGTATAGTGGTATTATAGCACAAGGGCCGGGCGGTGACAACGCGGAATTTGTGCGGCCCCCCTGCCGCAAAAAAGCAACCCCGTCCGCAGGGCGGACAGGGCTGCTTTTTGGATGTATGGAAGGACTTAGTGAGGGATGCGCTGGCACTTCTTGGGGGTCACGCAGGTACCCTCGGCCACGGCCACCACGATGGGCTCAGCCAGGAAATCGGCGGCGGAGTCGCTGATGTCAGGGCGGGGCACGGCCACCTTGCGGGCCTCAAACTTCATCTTGCGGGAGGTGTTGCCGATGTGGGTGATCTCACCGTAGGCCTCGATGAAGTCGCCGGCGTAGACCGGGGCCTTAAACTCAATGTTGTTGTAGGCACAGAACAGGCCCTCGTCGCCGTCACACTGGATCAGCAACTCGGTGGCCACATCGCCGAACAGGTGCACCATATGCGCGCCGTCCACCAAGTTGCCGCCATAGTGTGCGTCCTTCGCGGACATGCGCAGGCGGATCAGCGAAGTATACTTCTTCTCTTCCATGTCAATTCCACTCCTAAACGTATTTTGTGAAAGAAGACGAAAAATGGAACCGGAATTCCCTACCTATTGTACGTCCGATCGAGGGGCTTGTCAACAGCGGGTTTCCCGAATGGAGGCTCACTCCAGGCGGAGATGGGCCCGCCGCAGGGCCGCCCGGATGGCCAGACACAGGGGCGGCGCGGCGGCGATGGCCGCCGCCGCGTTGAAGAGGGAGGCGGGGATTTTCAGGGGGAGCAGCAGGGCCGCTGCGGCAAAGGGCAGGCCGCCCACCAGCATGTTGTCATAGAACAGGGACTTGGAGAAGTAGAGCAGGTAATAGGTCAGGCAGCCGACCAGTGAGGAGGCCAGGCAGCGGCGGTAGGAGGCCGTCTCTCGCTGTTCCGGAGTGCGGAACACCAGCCCAGCCGCCAAGCCCATCGCGCCCTTGGTGAGAAAGGTGAGCCAGCACTCTGGGGCGAAGATAGGGTTGGTCAGGTCGTAGAGGGCGGAGCCCAGGCCGGAAGCCAGGCCGCCCAAGGGCCCCAGGAGCATACCGGACAGCACGCAGGCAATGTTGGCCAGGGTGAAGGAGGTCTCCCCGGTGGGCAGGGGGATGATGATGCGGGGAAAATTGACGGCAAAGACCACGGCGGTCATCATGGCCAGCACAGCCAGCCGGTGGGGGTTCATGGCGTTCTTTTTCATGGCGAACACTTCCAATCCTCTTGGTGTGTCCCCATTATAGCGGGAAACTGACATTGTTTCAAACATCAGATTTGAAAAAAAGAATAAGACCAGAGGGGGCGAAAAAGGGCCGCCGCGGATGCGGCGGCCCTCGTGATCAATAGCGGCCGAAGTCGCCGGAACGGCCCTCGGTGACATCGGAGCCGAACTCGTAGTCCTTGCCCGGCAGGATAGCGTTGAGGGCGATACCCGCGATGGCGGCGATGGCCAGATTGGTCAGGGTCACATGGGCCCCGCCCACCGGGAAGGTAATTCCGCCGGAGAAGCCCAGGCCGCACACCAGGATGACAGCGGCGATGATCAGATTGCGGGAGTTGGTGAAGTCCACCCGGTTTTCCACCACGTTGCGCACGCCGATGGCGGAGATCATGCCGTACAGGATGAAGGACACGCCGCCGATGATGGCGGTGGGGATGGAGTTGACCAGGGCGGCGAAGGCAGGGGAGAAGGAGAGCACCACCGCGTACACTGCTGCCAGGCGCACCACCTTGGGGTCGTATACCCGGGAGAGGACCAGCACGCCGGTGTTCTCACCGTAAGTGGTGTTGGCCGGGCCGCCGAACAGGCCGGCCAGGGAGGTGGCGATGCCGTCCCCGATGAGGGTGCGGTGGAGACCGGGGCGCTCCAGGAAGTTCTCCCCCACGGTTGCGGAGATGGCGGACATGTCGCCGATGTGCTCCATCATGGCAGCCACGGCAATGGGGGCCATGACCAGAATGGAGGTCACATCAAACCTGGCGATCGAGCCGGTGAAGTCGGTGAAGAAGGGTTGCAGGCCGATAGGAGCGGCAGCCGTCACGGCGGAAAAGTCCATCAGGGGGATCACCGAGCCGGAGGCGTCCACTGCTGTGGCCCCCAGGGCATTGGCGGCCACAGCCACCAGATAGGGGATCACCACGCCCAGAAGGATGGGGATGATCTTAACCATACCCTTCCCCCAGATGTTGGCTGCGACGATGACCGCGATGGACAGGAGGGCCAGCCACCAGCAGGAGGAGGCGTTGCTTACCGCGTTAGGGGCCAGGTTGAGGCCGATGAGGATGATGATGGGCCCGGTGACCACAGGAGGCAGGAAGCGCATGACCTTCTTTACGCCGACCAGTTTGATGACGGCGGCCAGAATCACATAGAGCAGGCCGGCCACTACAATGCCGCCGCAGGCGTACTGGAGCTTGACGGAGGGCTCCATTGTGGCATAGGCGCCGGAATCCAGGGCGGCCACGGCGGAGAAGCCGCCCAGATAGGCGAAAGAGGAGCCCAAAAAGGCGGGTACCTTCAGGCGGGTGCAAATATGGAAGAAGAGGGTGCCGATGCCGGCGAAAAACAGAGTGGTCTGGATGGACAGGGGCAGGCCGTAGCCCTGGACCAGAATGGGGACCAGGACGGTGGCGCCGAACATGGCGAACAGGTGCTGGAGGCCCAGCACCAGCATCTTGGGCAGGCCAAGCGTCCGGGCGTCATAGATGGGCTCGCTTCCGGGGGTGGATTTGTGACTCATACGTGTCTCCTCTCTCGTTTGGGCATTGGGCAGAAAAAAAGCAATTGCTTTTTCAACGAAAAAGCAATTGCTTTAGAGAAATGGAATGGAGATACCCAGGTGAAGCCAAAGAAACATCCGGTACTCCATGTTCCATTCCTCCTGCCGCCGCCAAATTTCACTCTATGATATCAGAAATCCGGTCGTTTGGCAAGAAAAAGTTTTTCCTCCGCCCGGCCGGGTGGAGGAAAAACCGGGCGAGTACGTCCCCGGTACGGCGGGGGCGTTTCTTACAGCATCCGCTTGAGGTACCGGCCGGTATAGGAGGCTTCGCAGGCGGCCACCTCCTCTGGAGTACCCGTCACGACGATGTTGCCGCCGCCGTCGCCAATCCCCACGCGGCAGGCCGCGCGGGGGCCCCGGATTGATTTTATCTGCTCGGGCGGAGTGAATCCGCCCGGCATCAAGGTTTTGCCAGAGGCAAAACGCTTGGTGGGCAGCGCCGGCGGCCGCTTTTTACAGCATCCGCTTGAGATACTGCCCGGTGTAGGAGGCGGCACACTGTGCCACCTCCTCGGGGGTGCCGGTGACGACGATATTGCCGCCGCCGTCGCCGCCCTCGGGGCCGAGGTCGATGATGTGGTCGGCGGTCTTGATCACGTCCAGGTTGTGCTCGATAACCACCACCGTGTTGCCCACGTCCACCAGCTTCTGGAGCACCTCAATGAGCTTGTGCACGTCGGCGGTGTGCAGGCCGGTGGTGGGCTCGTCCAGGATATAGATGGTCTTGCCGGTGGAGCGCTTGGCCAGCTCGGTGGCCAGCTTGACCCGCTGGGCCTCGCCGCCGGACAGGGTGGTGGAGGGCTGCCCCAGCTTGACGTAGCTCAGGCCCACCTCGTAGAGGGTTTGGAGCTTGTTGTACAGCCGGGGGAGGTTCTCAAAGAAGGGGAGGGCCTCCTCCACCGTCATCTCCAGCACCTCATAGATGTTCTTGCCTTTGTAGCGCACCTCCAGGGTCTCCCGGTTGTACCGCTTGCCCTTGCACACCTCGCAGGGCACGTAGATGTCGGGGAGGAAGTGCATCTCAATTTTCAGCAGGCCGTCGCCCTGGCAGGCCTCGCAGCGCCCGCCCCGGACATTGAAGGAGAAGCGGCCCGGGCCGTAGCCCCTGGCCTTGGCGTCGGAGGTGGAGGCGAACAGATCACGGATGTCGTTGAACAGGCCGGTATAGGTGGCCGGGTTGGAGCGGGGGGTGCGGCCGATGGGGGACTGGTCAATGTCGATGACTTTATCCAGGAACTCCTCCCCCTCGATGCCCGCGTGCTTTCCAGGCCGGGTCTTGGCCCGGTTCAGGTCGGCGGCCAGCCGCTTGAACAGGATCTCGTTGACCAGGGAGGACTTGCCGGAACCGGACACGCCGGTGACGCAGGTGAAGGTGCCCAGGGGGATGGACACGTCCACGCCCCGCAGGTTGTTCTCCGCCGCGCCCCGGATGGTGAGGAAGTTCCCGCTGCCCTTGCGGCGCTCGGTGGGGACGGGGATCCTTTTGCGGCCGGACAGGTAGTCGCCGGTGATGGAGCCGGGGGTGTTCATGACCTCTTCGGCGGTGCCGGCGGCCACCACCTCTCCGCCGTGAACGCCGGCGCCGGGGCCGATGTCCACGATATAGTCGGCCGCCCGCATGGTGTCCTCGTCGTGCTCTACCACCAGCAGGGTGTTGCCCAGGTCGCGCAGGTGCTTCATGGTGTCCAGCAGCATGTCGTTGTCCCGCTGGTGCAGACCGATGGACGGCTCGTCCAGAATATAGAGCACCCCCATGAGGGAGGAGCCGATCTGGGTGGCCAGGCGGATGCGCTGGCTCTCGCCGCCGGACAGGGTGGCGGCAGCCCGGCTCAGAGTGAGGTACTGGAGCCCCACACTCTGGAGGAAGCCAAGGCGGTTCTTGATCTCCTTGAGGATGCGGTCGGCGATGAGGTGCTTCTGGGGGGTGAGCTCCAGGCCGTCCACGAAGGCCAGGGCGTCGTTCACCGACTTGCGGCAGAAGGCGTCGATGCTGATACCCCCCACCGTGACGGCCAGGGCCTCCTTCCGCAGGCGCTTGCCGCCGCAGTCGGGGCAGGGCCGCTCAGCCATGCACTCCTCCAGATCCCGGCGCATGGCGTCGCTCTGGGTCTCCCGGTAGCGGCGCTCCAGGTTGTTGACCACGCCCTCGAAGGCCTGCATCAGGGTGCCCTTGCCGTTCTCCCGGTCGTAGGTCAGCTTGAGCTTCTCCCCCTTGGTGCCGTAGAGGATCACGTCCATGACCTCCTCCGGCAGTTCCTCCACCGGGGTGGTGAGCTTGAAGCCGTATTTCTTGGAGAGGGCCTCAAAGTACATGCGGGAGATGGAGTCACCCTTGATGTTGTTCCAGCCGGAGGCGGTGATGGCGCCCTCCAGGATGGAGAGCTTCCTGTTGGGGATGATGAGGTCGGGATCCACCTTGAGCTGGGCGCCCAGGCCGGTGCAGGTGGGACAGGCGCCGTAGGGGTTGTTGAAGGAGAACATGCGGGGGGAGAGCTCCTCGATGGAGATGCCGCAGTCTTCGCAGGCGTAGTTCTGGGAGAAGAGGATGTCCCGGTCTTCGTCCACAATGTTGATGACCACCAGGCCGCCGGCCAGGGCGGCGGCGGTCTCCACGCTGTCGGTGAGGCGGCGGTGGATGTCCTCCTTGATGACCAGCCGGTCCACCACAATCTCGATGTTGTGCTTCTTGTTCTTGTCCAGGGGGATCTCCTCGGTGAGATCGTAGAGCGAATCGTCGGCCCGGCAGCGGACATAGCCCGACTTGCGGGCGTCCTCCAGCAGCTTCTGGTGGGTGCCCTTCTTGCCACGCACCACCGGGGCCATGATCTGGATGCGGGTGGCCTCGGGCAGGGCCATCACCTGGTCGATGATCTGGTCGATGGTCTGCTGCTGGATCTCCTTGCCGCACTTGGGGCAGTGGGGGGTGCCCACCCGCGCCCACAGCAGGCGGAGGTAGTCGTAGATCTCCGTCACCGTGCCCACGGTGGAGCGGGGGTTCTTGGAGGTGGTCTTCTGGTCGATGGAGATGGCGGGGGACAGGCCGTCGATGTAGTCCACGTCCGGCTTCTCCATCTGGCCCAGGAACATGCGGGCGTAGGAGGAGAGGGACTCCACATAGCGGCGCTGGCCCTCGGCGTAGATGGTGTCAAAGGCCAGGGAGGACTTGCCCGAGCCGGACAGGCCGGTGAGCACCACCAGCTTGTCCCGGGGAATGTCCACGTCGATGTTTTTCAGGTTGTTCTCCCGCGCGCCTTTGACGAAAATATGGTCGAGCATACGTGTGGTTCTCCTTTGTTCAGGGGTTTACAGGGGCTGTTCGCCGGGCCGGGGCGGCCGGGCATGGCGGACGAGATCCTCCCGCACGGCCCCCCATTTCCGGTAGTTTTCCCGGCCCTGCCGCAGGGTCATTCCCCGGTTTTCATCGCTGGGGGCGTCCTCGTCCGGGGCGAACACGTCGTTCTCCCAGAAGCACACCGGGCAGATGTAGGCAATGGCCTTCTCTTTGGGGACAGGAAAGGTGAGGCACCCGCAGCAGGGACAGGGGTAGCTCCCCGCCGGCCCCTCCGGCTCCGGCTCAAGCGGCTCCGGAGTGCAGGACGGGCCGTCGGACGGGGAGGGCACAAAGCTGGCGTTGGTGGCCTGGGGCAGATAGAAGAATTTTTCTGTTTTGTCCATAGAACGGCATCCTCCGGGTCAGGGGGCGAACACGGGACGAAATACATACGCCCACAGGGCCCACAGCAGATGGGCGGAGCCCAGCACCCCGGCGGATACGCGCACCCACCTGGGCGGTCTGGGCCAGACGGCCAGGGCGATAAGGGCGAAGGCCGCAAGCCCCAGCAGAAAAGGGGCGTACATGACCAGCAATGTGTCCCAGCCCATATCCCACTGGCCCATGTTCAGTACCCGAACACCTTGGCCACGCCCTCCAGCATGTCGCGGATGGGCAGGCCGTAGGGGCAGCGCTTCTCGCAGGCGCCGCACATGACGCAGGAGCCGGCGTGGTAGGGCATAGCCTTGTAACGCTGCTCGGCCCAGCCGGCCAGGCCGTACTTGCGGGCGTAGTTGGCCATCAGAAAGTTGGAGGGGATGTCAATGCCGTTGGGGCAGGGGGCGCAGTAGCCGCACCGGCGGCAGAACTGGGTGCCCAGCTCCTTCCGCACGGCGTCGCACCGGGCCAGCTCTTCCGCGGTCAGGGGGGCGGCAAGGTCCACAGAGGCGTTGCGGTCCACTTCCTCAGGGGAGCCCATGCCGGGAATCATGATGTCGATGACCCCGGAGGCGGCGATGTACCGCAGGGCCAGATCCCATTCGTCCAGGTTGCCGCCGGCCAGGGGCTTCATGGCAATGGTGCCGATGCCCTTCTCCCGGGCCAGGGCCAGCACGTCCCGCCCCTGATCCTCCACAATATTATAGGGGAACATAACGGTTTCAATGCGGTCGGCGTAGTCCTCCACCAAAATTTTAAGCGCATCAGCGCTGTGGGCGGTGACGCCGATGTGGCCGATCTTCCCGGCCTCCCTGGCCGCCGTCAGGGCCTCGTAGGCGCCGCCGGGGCCGAATACCTTCTCAATGTCCTTCTCCGGCAGGTTGTGGAGCTGATACAGGTCGATGTAGCCGGTGCGCAGGTTGCGCAGGCTGGTCTCCACGTCGGCGGCCATGGAGGCGGCGTCCCGGCTCATGCTCTTGGTTGCCAGGATAAACTTGTCCCGGCGGCCCTCCAGGGCGGCGCCCAGATACTCCTCGGAGACGGTATAGCCCCGGGCGGTGTCGATGTAGTTGATGCCGTACTCCTCCAGCTTATCTACCACAGCCTTGGTGTTGGCCCCGTCGGCCCGCTGGATGGGGATACCGCCAAAGGAGACTACAGCGGCCTTCAGGCCGGTCTTGCCCAGTGTCACATAGTTCATAATCCATACCTCTTATTCCATGCCCGGCTCACGCCAGACGTATTTGGGAAGTCTTTCCGCCGCCGGACGGGGGAACAGGCCGCCGGTCGGCCGGTCAAGTCATACATAATAGCAGTCCTCGCGCCATTTCCGGGGATTGGCATCAATGTAGCTCCAGATGCGCCGGTAGTCCGCCTCGCCGCGGATGACGTGGTCGTGAAAGGATTTCTGCCAGAGGGGAATGCCCGCCCGCTTGGCGGCGGCCCGTTTCATAGAGCCGATCACGGTGGAGAGCGGCTTTGTAGGGGCGGATATTATCCGCCCGTCCGGCTCCGCAAGCGCCAGAATCAGGTGAATATGATTGGGCATGACGACGAATTTATCCAGCGCAACATTGGGGTAGTGCGCCGGGATGGCGCGGATGGCCTCATCTACCACACGGCCAATGGAGGAAAGCTGAATACCCTGCGGCGGGCATATGATATCCGCCCCTACGGACGGCTGCCAGAAAAGCGGCTGTTTGTCTTTTGTGCAGAGGGTGATGAAATAATAGCCCGCCTGGCTGTAATCATAGTTTGGCAGCCGGTTCGGCTTCCGTCTGGGCAGCGCCATGCCCCTCACCCATGTCCCCGTAGCTCGATGATGCGGTCGCGCAGGACGGCGGCGTACTCGAATTCCAGCCGCTTGGACGCCTCCCGCATCTCCTTCTCCAGCTTGGCGATGGCAGCCTCTCTCTCCTTTTTGGAGAGGGCCTTCTGAGAGTGGGGCAGCTCGTCCTTGTCGCCGGACAGGTCGATCACGTCGCGGACGGACTTGATGACCGTCTTGGGCACGATGCCGTGCTCCCGGTTGAAGGCGTCCTGCTTGGCCCGGCGGCGCTCGGTCTCGTCGATGGCCCGGCGCATGGAGGGGGTGATGGAGTCGGCGTACATGACCACCAGGCCGTCGGCGTTGCGGGCGGCCCGGCCGATGGTCTGGATGAGGGAGGTCTCCGACCGGAGGAAGCCCTCCTTGTCGGCGTCCAGGATGGCCACCAGGGACACCTCCGGCAGATCCAGGCCCTCACGGAGCAGGTTGATGCCCACCAGCACGTCGAAGGTACCCAGGCGCAGGTCGCGGATGATCTCCATGCGCTCGATGGTGTCGATGTCGTGGTGCATGTAGCGCACCTTGATGCCCGCGTTGGTGAGGTAGGTGGTGAGATCCTCCGCCATCTTTTTGGTGAGGGTGGTGACCAGCACCCGTTCCGAGCGGGCGGTGCGGGCGTTGATCTCGCCGATGAGGTCGTCGATCTGCCCCTCCACGGGCCGCACCTCGATTTTGGGGTCCAGGAGGCCGGTGGGGCGGATCACCTGCTCCACGATCTGGCCCGACCGCTCCCGTTCATAGTCGCCGGGGGTGGCGGAGACGTACACCACCTGGTTGAGCCGCTTCTGAAATTCGTCAAACTTCAGCGGCCGGTTGTCGAAGGCGCAGGGCAGGCGGAAGCCGTAGTCCACCAGAGAGGTCTTGCGGGCCTTGTCGCCGTTGTACATGGCCCGCACCTGGGGAAGGGTGACGTGGCTCTCGTCGATGAAAAGAACGAAGTCCTTGGGGAAGTAGTCCAGCAGGGTGTGGGGGGGCGAGCCGGGGGCGCGGCCCTCAATGACCCGGCTGTAGTTCTCAATGCCGGTGCAGTAACCCAGCTCCTGCATCATCTCTACGTCGTACATGGTACGCTGCTTGATGCGCTGGGCCTCAATAAGCTGGTTGTTGGCCTGGAAGAAGGCCACCCGCTCCTCAAGCTCCTTGTAAATCTCCTGGACGGCGGCGTCCATCTTCTCCTTGGGGGTGACATAGTGGGTGGCGGGCCAGATGGGGATGGTCTCCAGCCGCCGGATGACCGCACCGGTGACCACGTTGATCTCGCTGATACGGTCGATCTCGTCGCCGAAGAACTCCACCCGGATGGCGGAGTCCTTCCAGTAGGCGGGGAAGATCTCCACCGTGTCCCCCCGCACCCGGAACATGTTGCGCTCAAAGGCGATGTCGTTGCGCTCATAGCGGATGGACACCAGCTTTTTCAGCAGCTCCTCCCGCTCCATCTGGGTTCCCACCCGCAGGGAGACCATCATCTTTGCGAAGTCCTCTGGCTCGCCCAGGCCGTAGATGCAGGATACCGAGGACACCACGATCACGTCCCGCCGCTCCATCAGGGAGGCGGTGGCCGCCAGCCGCAGCCGGTCGATCTCCTCGTTCACCGCCGAGTCCTTCTCAATGAAGGTGTCGGTGTGGGGGATATAGGCCTCGGGCTGGTAGTAGTCGTAGTAGGACACAAAATACTCTACCGCGTTGTTAGGGAAAAATTCCTTAAACTCGGCGCAGAGCTGGGCCGCCAGGGTCTTGTTGTGGGCCAGCACCAGGGTGGGCCGCTGCACCGCCTCGATGACCTTGGCCATAGTGAAGGTCTTGCCCGAACCGGTGACGCCAAGAAGGGTCTGCTCATCCAGACCGTTCTCAATGCCCGCCGCCAGGGCGGCGATGGCCTCCGGCTGGTCGCCGGCGGGCTGATATTCGCTGACAACTTGAAATTTCGACATAGCGCTGTCTCACCTCACAGGTCGGGAAATCGGAACGGCGGCCAGCCGCGCGCAGAAGCGCGCCGCCGCCCTGCGGCGTCCAAGCGTTTTGCGAAGCAAAACCTTGTCCAGACGGAATTCAGTTCCGTCTGGAGGAATAGAAAAACAGGGCTCCCGGCGGATTCATCCGCCGGGATACGCCGGCCGGCTGATATTCGCTGACTACTTGGAATTTGGGCATACCGTCACCTCACAGGGTAATTATAGCAAAACAAATGTTCGATTTCAACCGAGAATTTTAGAACCTGCCTTTTTACGGCTGGTAAAAGCCGCTGTCCCGGAGAGACACCATGTCGTCGTCCACAAAGATCAGGTGGTCTACCAGCTCAACGCCAAGTTTGGCCAGAAAAGGGGCCAGGCTGCGGGTGGTGGCGATGTCATCCTCCGAGGGAAAGGCGATGCCGGAGACGTGGTTGTGGGCCAGCACCACAGCAGCGGCGTTGAGGGCGAGGGCGGCCTCGGTGATGAGACGGGTGGTAATAGCCACGGCGTTGACGTTCCCCTCACCCAGCCGTCGGATGCCCAGCACCTTGTGCTTGCCGTCCATGCACAGCAGGCAGAGCAGCTCGTTCCGGGCCCCGAAGAAATAGGGCCGCAGGAGCTGGTAGTAGTCCCGGCTGTTCCGGGCGATGTCGTCTACCCGGGTGCGGGCAGTGAGGTAGCGGCCGGACAGCTCTTTCACTGTCTTGAGCAGCACCGCCCCATGCTTCCCCATGCCCTTGACCTTGCACAGCTCCTCCGGCGGGGCGTCCAACACCCCGGCCAGGGAGCCGAAACGGTCGATCAGTTCGTGGGCCAGGGGATTGGTGTCGCTGCGGGGATTGGCGTAGAAGAACAGCAGCTCCAGCAGCTTGTGGTCCGGGAAGGAGTCCGGCCGGGCCAGAAATTCGGTTTTCAGACGCTGGCGGTGTCCGTCGTGGGGGCCCATGGCTGAAGATCTCCTTTCCTGTGGATTCAAGCAGGCGGATGAGGGCATCCGCCTCCCTCCTGTCCTCGGAGCCACGGCTCTTACCGGGCGCCGTACTGCTCCAGATAGGCCTCCATCCTGCCCTTCATCTCGTCGTCAATATACACCCTGCCGTCGAGCTCCCGGTTGTGGAGGAAGGCGATGATCTCCCGGACGGTGACGATGGGGTAGACGGCGATGCCGTAGTCCTCCCGCAGCTCGTCCAGGGTGGAGCAGGCCCGGGTGCCCCGCTCCATCCGGTCCACGGAGACGATAAGGGCGCGCATCTTTACGTCGGCCACATGCTGGAACAGCTCGATGGACTCCCGTACGGCGGTGCCGGCGGTGACCACGTCCTCTACGATCACCACCCGGTCGCCGTCCTGGGGCTTGCAGCCCACCATGACGCCGCCCTCGCCGTGGTCCTTGGCCTCCTTGCGGTTGAAGCAGTAGGGGAGATCCCGCCCATAATTGCGGTACAGGGAGGCGGCGGCGGAGACGGCCAGGGGGATGCCCTTGTAGGCGGGGCCGAAGAGGCAGTCCACCCCGTCGGGGAGGTTCTGCTGGATGCAGGCGGCGTAGTAGTCGCCCAGCTTGGCGGCCTGGGCGCCGGTCTTGTAGTTGCCGGTATTGATGAAGTAGGGAGTCCTGCGGCCGGACTTGGTGGTAAAGTCTCCGAAGGTGAGTACGCCGGCGCGCACCATAAAGGTGATGAATTCTTCCTGATAGGTCATGTTCCCAAACCTCGCTTCTCCAAAAATAGTCGAATTATTATACCACTATTCAGGGGCGCGGACAAGGCCGTGTCTGCGGAAAGAAATTTGGAATTTCACTCTTTTTTAATGTTATTTTACCCGGGCGTATGGTACAATACCAAAGACTTCACAGATGAACAGATGAGGTGTTGCAGTTGGAACTCTTTGAATGGATGACCTCCACCACCTGGGGCGAGAGCCTGCTTACCCTGCTGGTGTCCATGGTGCCGGTGATCGAGCTGCGGGGCGGAGTCCCCTTCGGCACCGCCTTGGGGCTGGCCCCCCTCCACGCACTGGTGGTATGCATCATCGGCAATATGCTCCCCATCCCCTTTATTATCGTATATATCCGCCGGATCTTTCACTGGATGCGCCGCAGATCCCCCAGGCTCAACGCTCTGGTGGACAAGCTGGAGAAGAAGGCCCACCTGAAGGGGCAAAAGGTAACGAAGTACAAATACATCGGCTTGTGGCTCTTTGTGGCCATCCCCCTGCCCGGCACGGGGGCGTGGACGGGGGCGCTGATCGCGGCCCTGCTGGATATGCCCCTGCGCAAGTCCATTCCCTCCATCTTCCTGGGGGTGGTCACCGCGGGGCTGATTATGACCTTTGTCACAGGGGGCGTGGTGGCGATTTTCGCCTCCTGAGCGCCTTTTTCTCAGCTCCGGCATAGAATGGCCCGGAGGTGAGCGAAAATGAACGCGATTTGGCAAGTGCTCCTGGCCCTGCTGGCGGCGGTGGGCCTGTTGGCCCTGGGCTGGCTGACCTTCGGCCGCCTGCTGACCCCGGTGGGGGGCGGCGGGGGCGGTCCGGTGTACGCGGTGGTGCCCGCGTCTGGGGACGGGGCCCACCTGGAACAGGACGTGAAGGGGCTTCTCTGGCTGCGGGGCGGCGAGCTGGCCCGCTTCACCATCGTCATCGCCGACGGCGGGCTGGACGGTACGGGGCGGGCGGTGGCCGCGGCCCTGCTGGCCCGCGGCCAGGGGATCGTCCTCTGCCCGGCGGAGCGGCTGGGGGAGTACATCAAGGCATGAAAAGGGTCCGCCGGCCGGCGGACTTTTTTCTGCGCGCAGGGGCCGGGCGGCGCATTTCCGGCGCGGCAAAGCGGACGAAACTGCGTTTGCCGGTCGACAAATCGGGGCACAGATGATATGATATCCCGTGAGAAAAGGGAGGGAGCAGCATCCATGCAGGAGGCAGAACTGACTTACATCGAGGGCACCGTAGACGCCGTCATCTATCAGAACCAGGAGAACGGCTACACGGTGCTCCGCCTGGACGCGGGGGAGGGGCGGGGGCTCACCGTTGTGGGGTGCCTGCCCGGCGTGGCGCCGGGGGAGAGCATCTCGGTTCAGGGGACATGGATGCACCACGCCTCCTACGGGGAGCAGTTCAAGGCCGAGGCGGTGGAGCGGCGGATGCCCGCGGGCACCAAGGCCATCTTTGACTACCTGGCCTCCGGCGCGGTGCGGGGCATCGGTGCCGCCACCGCCCGGCGGATGGTGGAGGAGTTCGGGGAGGAGGCCCTGACGGTGCTGGAGGAGCACCCCGAGCGGCTCACTCAGATCAAGGGCATCACCCGCAAGCGGGCCCTGGCCATGGGAGAGCACTTCCGGCAGCAGATGGGCATGCGCCGCCTGCTGGAGTTTCTGGGGGAGCATGAGGTGCCCCTCCAGTTGGCCATGCCCCTCTACCGCAAGTACGGCGACCGGGCCCTGGAGATCATCCGGGGCAACCCCTATCTGCTGGTGGACCGGGAGCTGGGGGTGGACTTTTCCAACGCCGACGCGCTGGCCCTGTCTATGGGCATGGAGGGGGACGACCCCCAGCGGCTGGAGGCGGGGCTGCTCTTCGAGCTGACCCACAACCTGGACAACGGCCATACCTTTCTCCCCCGGCGCAAGCTGCTGCCCGCCACGGCCCAGCTCATCGGTGTGGGGGAGGAGGCCCTGGAGGAGGCGCTGGAGGCCCTGCTGGAGCGGGGCGAGGTGGTGGAGGAGCCAGTGGCCGGGGAGCAGGCCGTCTACCTCCATGATCTGTGCGAGGCGGAGCAGTATGTGGCCTTCCGGCTGTGGGAGCTGGCGGCGGGGGAGATCGTGGCCCCCCATGGGCTGGAGGAACTCATCGACCGCATCCAGGCCGAGCAGGGCATCACCTATGCCCCACAGCAGCGCCAGGCAGTGGAGCTGGCCGCCACCAGCCAGGTGATGCTCCTCACCGGCGGACCGGGCACCGGCAAGACCACCTCCCTGCGTGGAGTGCTGGCCCTGTTCGATGCCCTGGGGCTGGAGACCGCCCTGGCCGCCCCCACGGGGCGGGCCGCCAAGCGGCTGGGGGAGCTGTGCGGCGCGGAGGGGACCACGATCCACCGCCTTCTGGAGACCCAGTACGACCCCCACTCCGGCCGGCTGGTGTTTGCCCACGATGAAAGCGACCCGCTGAAGGCCGACACGGTGATCGTGGACGAGACCTCCATGGTGGATATCACCCTCATGCACGGCCTGCTGTCCGCCCTGCGGCCGGAGTGCCGGCTGATCCTGGTGGGCGACCCCGACCAGCTGCCCAGCGTGGGGCCGGGCAACCTGTTCTCCGACCTTATCCGCAGCGGGGTGATCCCCATGGTGCGCCTGACCGAGATCTTCCGGCAGGCCGCCGAGAGCGCCATCGTCCGCAGCGCCCACGGGGTCAACCGGGGGGAGCTGCCCGACCTGCGGGACAACAAGCACGACTTCTTCTTCCTCCGCCGCAAGGAGCCGGCCCGGGCGGCGGAGACCATCGTGGAGCTGGTGAAGACCCGGCTGCCCAACAACATGGGCATCCCGCCGGAGCAGATCCAGGTGCTCTCCCCCACCCGCAAGCGGACGGCGGGCACCGCGTCGCTGAACCGGGCCATCCAGGAGGCGGTGAACCCGCCCGGCCCCGACCGGCCGGAGCGCCGCTTCGGCGAGTACATATTCCGCCGGGGCGACCGGGTGATGCAGGTGCGCAACAACTACGATGTGGTCTGGAAGGACGGCCTCACCTCCGGCATGGGGGTGTTCAACGGGGATATCGGCCAGGTGGTAGAGGTGGACAACCGGGCCGAGCTCCTCACGGTGGACTTTGACGGCCGCCGGGTTGAATATACCCCTGATATGCTGGGGGAGCTGGAGCCCGCCTACGCCATTACGGTGCACAAGGCCCAGGGCAGCGAGTACCGGGCGGTGATCCTGGCGGTGTGCGAGGGGGCGCCCATGCTCCTGACCCGGGGGGTGCTCTACACCGCCATCACCCGGGCCAGGGAGCTCCTGATCCTGGTGGGGGACGAGGACGTGGTGGCCCACATGACCGCCAACGACCGCCAGCAGCGGCGCTACTCCGGCCTGCGCTGGCGTCTGGCCCAGCTGGCCAACGGGTGAGGCTCCACCCACCCCGTTTGGGCTGCGAAAAAGAAGAACTTAATATGCACGCATAAGTGCAAAGTGCGTGCACAAACCGATACCATCACCCTGAAAGGTGGTGTCAATATGAAGCGAGACAAGCACCTCGGCATCCGCATGGACAGCCAGCTCCACAAGAAGCTGGTCTACATTGCGGAGTATGAGGGACGCTCCCTCAACTGGCAGGTCATCCACCTCATCCAAGAGTGCGTCCGCGCCTTCGAGCGGGAGCACGGTCCGATTCCGGACGAGGAGCTGTCATGAGCGGGTCGGTGGGGGTCCTGCTGGATCTGCTCTTCCCGCCCAAATGCGTGTTCTGCGGGCGGCTGCTCACCTCGGGGGAGCGGGACTTCTGTGCCCGCTGCCAGCGGGAGCTGCCCTGGCTGGAGGGGCCGGAGGCGGAGCAGACGGGGGAGTTTTTCACCCTGTGCGCGTCGCCCCTGGCCTACCGGGACCAGGTACGGGATTCCATCCGGCGCTACAAATTCAAAGGGCGGCAGGGCTACCACAAGGCCTACGGCCGCTTAGTGGCCCAGTGCGTCCACGACCATCTGGACGGGCGGTGGGATCTCATCACCTGGGTGCCCCTCTCCGACCAGAGGAGGAGGGAGCGGGGCTACGACCAGGCGTTCCTGCTGGCCAGCGCCGCGGCGCTGGAGCTGGGGGAGGTGGCGGTGGAGACGCTGCGCAAGGGGCGCAACACCGAGGCCCAGTCCGGCCTGGACGGCGACGCGGCCCGCCGGGCCAATGTGCTGGGGGCCTACACCGCCGTGGACGCAGAGCTGGTGGAGGGCAAACGGGTGCTCCTCATCGACGACGTGATCACCACCGGCGCGACTATTTCAGAATGTGCAAGGATTCTGCGCACCGTGGGGGCCAGAGAGGTGGTATGCGCCACCTTGGCCCGGGCGAGAGGATAGAAACAGGGAAAGTTTGTGGAAATTAGCGTTGAAATAGGTCGGATACTTCGGTATAATATAGGGGATTATTCATGAAATTCTGGGATAAACTAAAACAAAAGCTTTCAAGACTTCGAGGTGCGGGTATGTTCAGTAAGGATATCGGAATCGACCTGGGTACGGCGTCTATCCTGGTCTACGTCAAAGGCAAGGGCGTGGTGCTGCGGGAGCCCTCCGTGGTGGCCATCGACAAGAACACGGGCAAGCTGCTCAAGGTGGGCACCGAGGCGCAGCAGATGCTGGGCCGTACCCCCGGCAACATCGTCGCCATCCGCCCTCTGCGGGAGGGCGTCATCTCCGACTACGACATGACCGAGCGGATGCTCAAGGAGTTCATCCGCAAGGTGACCTCCTTCCGGCTGTTCAAACCCCGCATCGTCATCTGCGTCCCCTCCGGCATCACCGAGGTGGAGGAGCGCGCCGTCATCGACGCGGGCATCCAGGCGGGCGCCCGGCGGGTCTATCTGATTGAGGAGCCCGTGGCCGCCGCCATCGGCGCGGGCATCGACATCGCCAAGCCCGACGGCCACATGATCGTGGACATCGGCGGCGGCACCACCGACATCGCGGTCATCTCCCTGTCCGGCATCGTGGAGTCCACCTCCATCAAGATCGCCGGCGACCAGTTCGACGAGGCCATCGTGAAGTACATACGGCGCAAGCACAATGTACTCATCGGTGAGCGGACGGCGGAGGAGCTGAAGATGCAGATCGGCTGCGTCTTCCCCCGCCCGGAGGAGCAGACGGTGGAGATCAAGGGCCGCTGCCTCATGACCGGCCTGCCCCGGGTGTTCTCCGTGTCCTCCAGCGAGATGATCGAGGCCTTTGAGGAGGTCTCCACCCGCATTCTGGAGGCCATCCACGGCGTGCTGGAGCGCACGCCCCCGGAGCTGGTGGCCGATATCTCCACCAACGGCATCTGCATGACCGGCGGCGGCTCCCTGGTCTGGGGCTTCGACAAGCTCATTGAGTCCCACACCGGCATCGAGACTCACGTGGCCGACGACGCCATCTCCTGCGTGGCCTACGGCACCGGCAAGAGCCTGGACGACGTGGACTCCATGCAGGACGGCACCATCAACCTCTCCCGCAGAAAGCAGATGAACTGAAGAATAAAACAGCACGCCCGGCCAAGCGGCCGGGCGTGCTGTTTTACGCTGTGTTGCGGCTCAGCCCTCCCGCAGCAGGGCCTCGCCCACAGTGAAGATGTCACCGGCGCCTACGGTGAGGATCAGATCGCCGGGCCGGGCCAGCGCCCGCAGCCGCTCCGTCACCTCGGGCAGCGTGGCATAGTACTCACTGCCGGGGATGCGCGCCGCCAGATCCTTGGAGGAGATGCCGATGTCGTTGACCTCGCGGGCGGCGTAGATCTCCGCCAGAAGGGTGATGTCGGGCGCGCGGAGCGCCTCCACAAAGTCGTTGAACAGGGCGTGGGTGCGGGTATAGGTGTGGGGCTGGAAGGCGCAGATGACCCGCTCATAGCCCAGGGTGCGGGCGGCGGAGAGCAGGGCGTGGAGCTCACCGGGGTGGTGGGCGTAGTCGTCGTACACCTCCGCCCCGTGGTAGGTGCCCTTGTGCTCGAAGCGGCGGCCCGCCCCCCGGAAGGCGGCCAGGCCCTCGGAGACGGCCTCCGGCTCCACCGCCAGGGCGATGGCGGCGGCGGCGGCGGCCAGGGCGTTCTTTACGTTGTGCTCGCCGGGCACCCGCAGGGCCACGTGGGTGAACACATCCCCCCGGTACACCACGTCGAAGGAGGGCAGCCCCCGGTTCCAGGCGAGGTTGGCGGCGCGGACGTCGCCCTGCTCCAGACCGAAGGTGAGGACGGGCCGCTCCTCCCCCTCCAGGGTGTGCATGGTGTTGGCGTCGTCGGCATTGGCCACAATGACGCCGCTCTCCGGCACCCGGTCGGCGAAGGCGCGGAAGGAGTGCTCCACGTCGTCCAGATCCTTGAAGAAATCCAGGTGGTCGGCCTCGATGTTGAGGATCACCGCCACGGTGGGGAAGAAGGAGAGGAAGGAGTTGCAGTACTCGCAGCTCTCCAGGATGATGGTGTCCCCGTGGCCCACCCGGTAGCCGGAGCCCAGCAGGGGCAGGGTGCCGCCGATCATCACCGTGGGGTCCATCCGGGCGGCCATGATGATGTGGGTGCACATGGAGGTGGTGGTGGTCTTGCCGTGGGTGCCCGCGATGCACAGGGCGTTCTTGTAGCCCCTCATGATGGCTCCCCAGGCCTGGGCCCGCTCAAAGACGGGGATGCCCGCGGCGCGGGCGGCGGCGATTTCGGGATTTTCGTCGTGGACGGCGGCGGTGCGGATCACCAGCTCCGCCCCCTGGACGTTCTCCCCCCGGTGGCCGATGGCCACGGGGATGCCCAGGGCGCGCAGATGCTCCACCGTGGCGCTGTTGCGCATGTCCGAGCCGGTGATCACCATGCCCGCCTTGTGGAGCACCTCGGCCAGGGGGGACATGGACACCCCGCCGATGCCCACCAGGTGGGCCCTGCGGCCGGGGGCGATGTAGTCGTGAATATTGGCGCTTGCCATGGGGTTTACACACCCTTTGCTCTAGTTTATAATAAGTTCCGAACACAATATTATAAACCATTATAGGCAAATAGCAAGAAAAAGATACCAGAGGGAGGCGGAAAAATGAAGGGATGGCCCATTCCGGCGGGAGTGGGGGGTTGCCTGGACACGTTGCGGCGGACAGGACACGCGGCCTACCCGGTGGGGGGCTGCGTGCGGGATCTCCTGCTGGGCCGGACGCCGGGGGATTTCGATGTGTGCACCGACGCCAGGCCGGAGCGGGTGATGGAGCTCTTTCCCCACACGGTCCCCACCGGCCTGCGCCACGGCACGGTCACGGTGCGGACGGAGGACGGGCCGGTGGAGGTGACCACCTTCCGCCGGGAGGCGGGCTATGCCGACGGCCGCCACCCGGACGCGGTGGACTTCGACGCCACCCTGGCGGAGGATCTGGCCCGGCGGGACTTCACCGTCAACGCCATGGCCCTGGATGAGAACGGCATGGTGATCGATCGGTACGGCGGGCAGATGGATCTGTTCCGAAACGTGATCCGCTGCGTGGGCGACCCGGACCGGCGGTTTGCCGAGGACGCCCTGCGGATGCTGCGGGCGGTGCGCTTTGCCGCCCAACTGGGGTTCTCCATCGAGAAGGGCACCCTGGACGCCATCCGGCGCAGTGCCCGCCGGGCGGAAAAGCTGTCGGGGGAGCGGATCAAGGCGGAGCTGGAGAAGATCCTGCTCTCCCCCCGGCCGGAGCTGGCGGGGGAGCTGCTCCGGCTGGGCCTGCTGGCCCACCTGGGGGGGCGTCCAGACTGTCCCGGCCTGCTGGCGCTCCGGGAGGAGCCGCCGGAGCCGGTGCCCCGGTGGCGGGCCTTCTGCCGCCTGACCGGCTTTCCCATTGCGGCCCTGCCGGTGGAGCGGGCCCTCCGCCGGGGGGTGCTCCACCCGGAGGCCGAGGCGGTGCGCGCCCTGGCCCTCTCCGGCGGGGAGCTGGCCGCCCTGGGGCTGGAGGGCCCGGCCATCGGCGCGGCCCAGCGCCGCCTGGCCGCCCACATCCTGTCCCACCCGGAGGACAATACCCCGGCGCGGCTGCTGGCCCTGGCCCGGGCGGAGCTGAGCGGGCCGTAGGGGCGGCCATTTTCGCTTGGACAGGCAAGAACGCCGTCCTCCCGGCATAAGCATTAGGGACGAGGAGGGACGGCCATGGAACGGAGCGGAAAGCGGGAGGGCCTGCTGGAAAAGACGGCGGAGGTATTTGATCTGCCGGGGGACGTGGTGGCGGGCCTGCCCCGCATTGAGCTGACAGGCAGCCGGGAGCTGCGGATGGAAAATCACAAGGGAATTCTCTCCTACGGCGGCGAGGAGATCCACATCTCCGGGGGCAAGCTGGTGGTGAAGGTGCGGGGCTCCGGCCTGGAGCTGCGGAGCATGAACGCCAGCCAGCTCCTGATCACCGGCGTCATCACGGCCGTGGAGCTGGAATAGGGGGGGCGGAGGCATGCTGAAGCGGATGGTCAACGCCCTGCGGGGGAGCGTCCGGCTGGAGGTGTCCGGGGCCTTTCCGGAGCGGTTTCTCAACCTCTGCGCCCAGCGGGGCATTGTGTTCTGGAACGTGGAGTGGCTGGAGGCCACCCGCCTGCGCCTCACCGTCACCCGGCAGGGAAGCGGCCCGGCCCGGGCGCTGGGGGACAAGGTGCTGTGTACCGTGGTGCCGGCGGAACAGTCCGGCGTGCCCTTTTTTCTGGGCCGGTTCCGGCGGCGCTATGCCCTGCTGGTGGGGCTGGCCCTTTCCCTGACGGCGGTATGCGTCCTCTCTCAGTTTGTGCTCACCATCGAAGTGGAGGGCAACGAGGCGGTCTCCACAGCGGAGATCCTCACCGAGCTGCGGCGGCAGGGGCTGCGGCCGGGGGTATACGGCCCCGGACTGGACGAGGGGACCATCAGCAGCGCGGCCCTGCTGGGCCTGCCCGAGCTGGCCTGGATGTCGGTCAACCTCCACGGCACCCGGGCGGAGGTGCTGGTGCGGGAGGCGGTGCCTGCGCCCGAAGTGGATGATGAGGAGCAGGTGGGCAGCATTGTGGCCCGGTCCTCCGGCATTGTGACCCATATCGAGCCCCTCAGCGGGGAAGCGCTGGTGGCCCAGGGGGACACGGTGCTGGCCGGGGAGGTGCTCATCTCCGGCGCGGTGACCCTGGATGCCCCCCAGTACAGCGAGCTGGAGAACCTGGGCCAAATACTGGTGCGGGCCCAGGGACAGGTCTTTGCCCGGACGTGGCACACCATGACGGCCTCCATCCCCCTGGAGGCCCAGGTGAAATCGTATACCGGCGAGAAGGCCAGCCGCTGGACCTTGAGCATCCTGGGACATCGCATCGATTTTTTCGGAAAGAGTGGAATTTCCTTCCCTGAGTATGATAAAATAACAGATACCTGGGCGCTCACCCTGCCCGGCGGCCGGGAGATGCCCCTGGCCCTGAGCCGGGAGACCTGCCGGGCCTATACCCTCGCCGCCGCGCCGGTGGACGCGGACGCAGCGGAGCGGCTGCTGGAGGAGCGGCTGCTGGAGGCCCTTCGGGCGCGGCTGGGAGACGGCGAGGTGGTGCATACCAGCTTCTCCTCCGCACAGCGGGATGGACGGCTGGAGGTCACCCTCCAGGCCGAGTGCACGGAGGAGATCGGGCGCTTTGTGCCGCTGGAGTCTATTACAGAAGAAAATGAGGCCGAACCATGATCGAACAGACCATCAGCATCGAGCGCATTGAAGATGTCATCGACATCTTCGGCTCGTTTGACGAAAACATCAAGCTCATTGAGCACGAGCTGGACGTCTCGGTGGTGAGCCGGGACGACCAGCTCAAGATCTCCGGGGAGGCGGAGAACGTCCTTTACGCCGTCAAGGCGGTCCAGGGCCTGCTGGGCCTGGCCGGGCGGAAGGAGACCATCACCGAGCAGAACGTCCGCTACATCATCAATCTGGTGAAGGCGGGCAACGAGGAGCACATCAACGACATCGCCCGGGATGTGCTCTGCGTCACCGCCAAGGGCAAGCCCATCAAGCCCAAGACCCTGGGCCAGAAACGGTATGTGGACGCCATCAAGAAGAACACCATCACCCTGGGCATCGGCCCGGCGGGCACCGGCAAGACCTACCTGGCGGTGGCCGCCGCCGTGGCCGCCTTCCGGGACAAGCAGGTCAACCGCATCATCCTCACCCGCCCGGCGGTGGAGGCAGGGGAGCGGCTGGGCTTCCTGCCCGGCGATCTGCAGAGCAAGGTGGACCCCTATCTGCGGCCCCTGTACGACGCCCTCTTCGACATGCTGGGGGCGGAGACCTATAACAAATACCTGGAGCGGGGCAGCATCGAGGTGGCCCCCCTGGCCTACATGCGGGGCCGCACCCTGGACGACTCCTTCATCATTCTGGACGAGGCTCAGAACACCTCCCGGGAGCAGATGAAGATGTTCCTCACCCGCCTGGGCTTCGGCTCCAAGATCGTCATCACCGGCGACATCACCCAGATCGACCTGCCCCGGGACACGGTGTCCGGGCTGAAGGAGGCCATGCGGGTGCTGGACGGCGTGGAGGACATCGCCATTTGCAGGCTCAACGAGGCCGACGTGGTGCGCCACGTGATCGTCCAGCGCATCATCAAGGCCTATGAGGAGGACGAAAAGAGGAAGGGAAAGCGATGAACCACGAAATTCTGATCGAGACCGAGGTGGACGGGGCGGAGCCCTATGCCGGGCTGCTGCGCCGGGTGATCCCCGCCGCGCTGGAGGCGGAGGGGGTGTCCTTCCCCTGCGAGGTGGACGTGCTGTTCACCGACGACGAGGGCATCCACGCCATCAATCTGGAGCAGCGGGGCGTGGACCGGCCCACCGACGTGCTCTCCTTCCCCATGTTCCAGCTTACCCCCGGCGCACCGCCCACCCTGGACGACGTGGAGGCCGACCCTGGCACCGGACTGGTCCCTCTGGGGGACATGGTGCTCTCCCTGGAGCGGGCGGAAGCCCAGGGGGCGGAGTACGGCCACGGCGCGGAGCGGGAGGCGGCCTACCTGGCCGTCCACTCGGTGCTCCACCTGCTGGGCTACGACCACCTGGATGAGGGGCCGATGAAGGCCCAGATGCGGGAACGCGAGGAGGCCATCCTGGCCGCCCTGGGCATCACCCGGGAGGGCGCGGATGGATAAGAGGCTTTTGCGGTACGCCGGCGGCGGCGGGGCGATCTCCCTGCTCGCCTGCGGGCTGCTGTGCATGGCGCTGGGCGCGCTGGCGGGCGGAGACGTGGCCGGGCTGGTGGCCTGCGGCGTGATTTTCGCCCTGCCCGGCGTCGTATTCGGCTGTGCCTACGGCCTGTATGAGGCGCTGAAGGGGAGAGACGATCCGGACGCGTAGGGCGCGGCATCCTTGACGCGCTGACCTTCCGTAACGATTTACACACCATTTGCAGGGGACTCGGCTGCCGGGCCGCTGAACGACTCCGCGCCTTACCACAGCCTGCGCCTGCGCAGACGCGAATGTGCTCGGCCGCCCCTGTCGGAAAAAATTATCATAAAACCGCTCAAGAAAGTTGAGGATCACCTATGGAAATTAGAAAATCCGGAATGATCAGCATCGTGGGCCGCCCCAACGTAGGCAAGTCCACCCTGACCAACGCCCTGGTGGGCGAGAAGATCGCCATCGTCACCAACAAGCCCCAGACCACCCGCAACCGCATCTGCGCGGTGGTGAACCGGGAGGGCTGCCAGTTCGTCTTCCTGGACACCCCCGGCCTGCACAAGGCCCGCACCCGCCTGGGGGACTACATGGTGAAGGTGGTCAAGGAGAGCGTGGCCGACGTGGACGCGGTGCTTCTGCTGGTGGAGCCGATCCCCCACATCGGCGGGCCGGAGGCGGAGCTGATCCGGCGCATCAAGGAGCTGAATGTCCCCGCCGTGCTGGTCATCAACAAGATCGACACGGTGGAGAAGGAGGAGCTGCTCTCCGTCATGCAGGTCTACGGCGCGGCCCACGACTTCGCCGCCATCGTGCCCATCTCTGCCAAGCGGAACGAGGGGGTGGACGAGCTGCTGGGCCTGCTGGCCCAGTTCCTGCCCGAGGGGCCCCAGCTCTTCCCGGAGGACATGGTCACCGACCAGCCGGAACGCCAGGTGTGCGCCGAGATCATCCGGGAGAAGCTGCTGCTCTGCCTGGACAAGGAAATTCCCCACGGCACCGCCGTGGAGATCACCACCTTTTCCGAGCGGGACGACGGTATCATCGACCTGGACGCTACCATTTATTGTGAAAAGGCCAGCCACAAGGGGATCATCATCGGCAAGGGCGGGGCCATGCTCAAGAAGATCTCCACCCTGGCCCGCACCGACATTGAGGCCTTTATGGGCACGAAGGTGTTTCTCCAGACCTGGGTGAAGGTAAAAGAAAACTGGAGAGATAATATGAATTTGATCAAGAATTTCGGATACCGGGACGAGTAAGGGCGCAGAAATTACCGCTCATAAACGGAACGCGGCCAGCCAACCTAAAGACAGAAAGGGGGGCTGTGCCATGAGCTGGGCGGAGCTGCTCTGGCGGCTGTTTTTGCAGACCGGCCTGCCGGAGGTCTACAGCCTTTACCGGAGGGTGAAGGGCTGAGCACGCGGGCGCGGCGCGCCCGCATACATAATAGTGGAGGGAAGCCCATGCACATCAGCACCCAGGGCCTGGTGCTCCGGGAGGTCAACTACAAGGAGTCGGACAAGCTGCTCACCGTGCTCACCGCTGAGGGGGGCAAGCGCACGGTCAAGGCCCGGGGCTGCCGCCGGAAGGGCAGTCCCCTGGCCGCCGCGGCCCAGCTCCTGGTCTATTCGGACATGACCCTGTTTGAATACCGGGACTACTTCACCCTCAACGAGGCGGAGTCCCTCCAGCAGTTCTGGCGCGTCAGATCCGATCTGGAGAGGCTGAGCCTGGCCTCCTACTTCGCGGAGGTGATGGAGGCGGTGGCGGTGGAGGGGCGGCCCGATCCGCCGGCCCTCTCCCTCATCCTTAACTCCCTCTATGCCCTGGACAGGCTGAACCGGCCCCTGGAGCTGGTAAAGGCGGCCTTCGAGCTCAAGCTCATGTGCCTGGAGGGGTACGAGCCCCTGCTGGACGCCTGTGCGGTGTGCGGCGCGCCGGAGCCGGAGCCGCCTCTGTTCCACCTGAACGAGGGGGTGCTCTGCTGCGCCGCCTGCCGGACGGAGGCGGGGGAGGGAGCCGCCGTCCCCTTGGAGGGGGGAGCCCTGGCGGCCATGCGTCACATCGTCTACGGCGATCCCAAGCGCCTGTTCTCCTTCCGGCTGGAGGGGGCGGGCCTGTCCTGCCTGTCCCACGTCTGCCAGCGATTTCTGACCACGCAGCTTGACCGGGGCTTTCGTACCCTGGATTTTTATCAACAATGGGGGAATTGAATATGGAACTGTTTGTAGCGGACGCCTTTACCACCCGGCGCTTCTCCGGCAATCAGGCCGGTGTGGCCCTGCTGGGGGAGGCGGATTTCCCGGAGGAGGGGTTCATGCGGGCCCTAGCCGGGGAGCTGAAGCACTCGGAGACCGCCTTTGTCCGCCGGACGGGGGAGGGCTCTTTCCACATCCGCTATTTCACCCCCGCGGAGGAGGTGGATCTCTGCGGCCACGCCACCATCGCCTCCTTCACCGTCCTGCGGGAGACGGGGGCCATCGGGCCGGGGACGTATGCCCTGCACACCCGCTCCGGAGACCTGTCCATCCAGGTGGGCGCGGACGCGGTGTGGATGGACATGGCGCCCCCCGCCGACGGCCGGAGCTTTTCGGAGGAGGAGCAGGCGGAGCTGTACGCCGCCTACGGCCTGTCCCTGGCCGACCGGCCGGAGGGCCTGGAGGCCCAGGCGGTGAGCACCGGCCTGCTGGACATCCTGCTGCCCGTCCGGGATCTGGCCGCCCTGGAGCGGGCGGAGCAGAACGAGGGGGAGGTCACCCGCCTGTCGGAGCGCTACGGCGTGGTGGGGGTGCACATGTTCTGCCCCAGCACCCCCGACGCCGCGGCCCACTGCCGCAACTTCGCCCCCCTGTACGCCATCCCGGAGGAGGCGGCCACCGGCACCTCCAACGGGGCGCTGACCTACTATCTGTACCGCCGGGGGCTGACGGCCGCCGGGGCGGAGAACCGCTTTGTCCAGGGGGAGAAGATGGGCAAGCCCTCGGAGATCCTCAGCCGTCTCACGGACGGGGGCGACGGCGTCAAGGTTCAGGTGGGCGGCCGGGCGGTGCTCGCCCTGCGGTGTGAGCTGCTGTGATCATGCCGGACGCCATTCCGCCGGAGCTGCTGGCCCCCTGCGGAATGAACTGCCAGGTGTGCTACCGGCACCTGACTCCCCGGCGGGCCTGCCTCGGGTGCAGGGGCGGCGCGTCGAACAAGCCGCCCCACTGCCGGGACTGCGCCCTGAAAGCTTGCGCGGCGGAGCGGGGCGTGGCATTTTGCGCCGCCTGTTCCCGGTTTCCATGCAAGTCTATGGCGGCGCTGGAAAAGACCTATCAAAAGCGTTGGGGGATCAGCCTGGCGGAGACTGGACGCCGGGCCGCCGCGGGAGAGGCGGAGGCCCTTCTGGCCGGGCAGCGGAGGCGGTGGCTCTGCACCTGCGGCGGGGTGATCTCCCTCCACGATGGAGTCTGCTCAGAGTGCGGGCGGCCCGTGGACTAGGAGATATGAAACTGCCGGATGATCCCCACACTCATGTACTCGCCCATCTCGCAGGCGAGCTGGTCCAGCAGCAGGTAGGACGCGCTGATGGCGTGGTAATTGCCCAGCAGATCCTGGTCGGCGGCATCGCAGAGCAGGGTGGTATTGTGGATAAACATGCTGCTCCATAAACTGGCGTCCCAGTGGGGGTTGAGCGCGGACAGCCGGGCGGCGGTGAGCCGGTTGAGGTCCAGCCACTGGCAGCGGATGCGCTCAGCCTGGCTGCGCTGCCGCGCGTCCAGCGCGTCCAGATAAGCGGCGTAGTAGCGGTAGAGCGGAGAGCCTGCCGCTGCGGTGCCGGTGATGAGCTGGATGCCGTAGTAGCGCTCCATGATCTGGTCGTACTGGGCGGGCTGGGCCTGCAGCTCCCGATAGATGCTGTCCACGTTTTCCGCGTGGAACAGCCGGCTCTGCATATACATGAGGGCCCAGAAGGTGCTCCCCCGCCACGCATTGATACAGGTATTGAGTAATATGAGCTGATGCTCGGAGAACGTATATAAGTCAAGCCGTTTCTGTTCCATAAGATCCCTCCTGCCCATAGGGTATGCGCCTGGGGGGCTTCGGGTGCGCGCATCTTGGGGCACAGGCGCGGCGCTCCGCGGAACAACGCGGCAATCAAACAGCAAGGAAACGAGTTATGACCGATTTATTTGAAAAATCCATTCAGATTCTGGAACTGCCCAAGGTGCTTGAGCGCCTGGCCGGCCAGGCTGTGACCCAGGAGGGCAAGGAGCGCTGCCTGGCGCTGCGGCCCATGACCGACCCGGACGATGTCCAGCGGGCGCTGGATGAGACCAGCGCCGCTGTGGACATGAGCGCCCTGCGGGGCAGCCCCTCCTTCTCCGGCGTCAAGCCGGTGGCGGCCTCCCTCCAGCGGGCCCACATGGGGGGCGCGCTCAACACCCGGGAGCTGCTGGACATCGCGGCGGTGCTGCGGGCGGCCCGCTCCGCCAGGGAGTACGGTGAGGGGGACGAGCGGAAAAAGACCTGCATCGACCACCTGTTTCGCTCCCTGACCGCCAACCGCTTTCTGGAGGACAAGATCACCGGCTCCATCGTGGGAGAGGACGAGATCGCCGACGCCGCCAGCCCCGAGCTGGCTTCCATCCGGCGGCATATCCGGGCCACCGCCTCCAAGGTGCGGGACATCCTCAACAAGCTCCTCTCCTCCAACCAGGCAAAATATCTCCAGGAGGCCATCATCACCCAGCGCAACGACCGCTTCGTGGTGCCCGTCAAGTCGGAGCACAAGAACGACGTGCCCGGCCTGGTGCACGACGTGTCCTCCTCCGGGGCCACCTTCTTCATAGAGCCCATGGGGGTGGTGAAGGCCAACAACGAACTCAAGGAGCTCCAGGCCAGGGAGGAGAAGGAGATTGAGCGCATCCTTGCGGAGCTGTCCGCCGAGTGCGCACAGTTCAAGGACGATATCACTCAGGACTACGATCTGCTCATCCTTCTGGATGTGATCTTCGCCCGGGCCAAGCTGGCCTACCGGATGCGGGCCTGCGCCCCCAGAATCGTGGAGCGCGGCCTGTACCTGCGGAAGGCCCGCCACCCCCTGCTGGATCCGGACAGGGCGGTGGCCAACGACCTGATGCTGGGGGAGGACTTCGACACCCTGGTAATCACCGGCCCCAATACCGGCGGAAAGACGGTGACCATCAAGACCATCGGCCTGCTCACCCTCATGGCCCAGTGCGGCCTGCATATCCCCGTCTCCGACGACAGCCGGGTAAAGGTGTTCCGCCGGGTGCTGGCCGACGTGGGCGACGAGCAGTCCATCGCCCAGAGTTTGTCCACATTTTCCTCCCACATGGTGAACATTGTGGGCATTCTCGGGGAGGCGGACGACGAGACGCTGATCCTCTTTGACGAGCTGGGGGCGGGCACCGACCCCATCGAGGGCGCGGCCCTGGCCGCCGCCATCATCGAGAGCGCCCGGGAGATGGGGGCCCTGGTGGCCGCCACCACCCACTACGCCGAGCTGAAGGTGTACGCCATGACCACGCCGGGGGTAGAGAACGCCTCCTGCGAGTTCAACGTGGACTCCCTGGCCCCCACCTACCGCCTGCTCATCGGCATCCCCGGCAAGTCCAACGCCTTTGCCATCTCGGAGCGGCTGGGCCTGCCCAAGTCCATCATCCAGAAGGCCGCCGCCCGCATTGACGCGGAGAACGTGCGCTTCGAGGACGTGCTCACCCAACTGGACGAGCAGCGCCAGGAGATGGAGCGGGAGAAGGAGGCCGCCGCCCGGCTCCGGCGGGAGATGGAGGAGACGGCCAAGGCCTCCCGGGAGTACAAGGCCAAGATGGAGGCCGAGCGGGCCAAGGCGGTGGAGAAGGCCCAGGCGGAGGCCCGGGCCATTCTGGACGAGGCCAGGGACACCGCCGACCAGGTATTCAAGGAGCTCAACGACATGCGCCGCCGCCAGCGGAAAGAGGAAGACTGGCAGCGGGTCAACGACGAGCGGGCCGCCCTGCGCCGCAGCCTCAACGAGGCGGAGGGGAAGCTGGGGGCCCGGCCGGAGGAGCCGGCCCCGCCTCCCACCCGGCCAGCCCGGGCGGGCGACACGGTGGAGCTGGTGAAGATGGGCACCCAGGCCACCGTCCTGTCGGTCAACAAGGACGGCTCCCTCCAGCTCCAGGCGGGGATTCTGAAGATCACCGCCAGGCAGGAGGAGGTGCGCGTGGTAGAGGGGGAGACCCAGCAGTCCGCCAAGAAGGTGGTGGCCCGGGCGGAGCACAAGCTGCGCACCCTGGGGGCCTCGCCAGAGGTGGATCTCCGGGGTATGATGACCGATGAGGCCATCGGCGCATTGGATCTCTTCCTGGACAACGCGGTGCTGGGCAAGCTCAACGAGGTGCGTATCATCCACGGCAAGGGCACCGGCGCGGTGCGCAAGGCAGTGCGGGAGCACCTCAAGCGCAGCCGCTACGTCAAGTCCTTCCGCCCCGGCCGCTACGGCGAAGGCGAGGATGGTGTGACCATCGCCGAGCTTCGGTAGAGCAGCCCCCGTCCCCCGCGGGAGCGCGTGGGGGGCCTCCGGGGGGAATCGATTCCCCCCGGAAGGCGCGGCTTTGGAGCGAAGCGACAGGCTTTCCGCAGAAAGCCTCCGCGCCGTGAGGATGGCGTGACCATCGCCGAGCTTCGGTAGAGCAGCCCCCGTCCCCCGCGGGAGCGCGTGGGGGGCCTTCGGGGGGAATCGCTTCCCCCCGGAAGGCGCGGCTTTGGAGCGAAGCGACAGGCTTTCCGCAGAAAGCCTCCGCGCCGTGAGGACGGCGTAACGAGCGCCAGGCTGCGGCAGGCGGAATGTCTGCCATCTGCGGACATTCGTGCCCCAGAGGGGAAGGAGTAAACTGGTTCGTCAATCAAACCAGTTTCTTCAACTTAATTTGTGTATTTTGTCATTGACGGTTTGGGATAAATTTGATATTCTATAGTACGAAGTATGCGAATGCATCTTGGGGGGAAAACGCTATGTATATGAAAGAGGCAGTCGTGAACAACCAGGTCGGCCTGCATGCGAGACCGGCCACGTTTTTCATCCAGAAAGCCAACGAGTTCAAGAGCTCCATTTGGGTGGAGAAGGACGAGCGCAGAGTGAACGCCAAGAGCCTGCTGGGTGTGCTCTCTCTGGGCATTGTCAAGGGGACTTCCATCAACCTCATTGCAGACGGCCCCGACGAGAAAGAAGCGGTGGAGGCTCTGATTGAGCTGATCTCCTCCAACTTCTCCGAGTAAGCGAACGAGCGAGAGAAAAAAGCGCCGCGTCTGCGGCGCTTTTTTTGATAGACGGGAGGTGTGGCTTGTGAAGGCGGAGATGACTCCGGAGCCCATCCGGCGGAGCGCCCTGCGCCTGCGGCTGGGCGGGCTGGCCCTGTGCTGGCGCCGCCGCCTGCTGTGGCATACCGGCGGCCTGCGGTTTGCCCGGCCCCGGCCGGAGGTGGAGTGCCCCTATCTGCGGGCGGAGCACGCCACGCCCCTGCTGCGCAGGCTGCGGGGGGAGGACATGGCCCTCCAGCGCAGCAAGGTGACCAACCTGCGCTTGGCGGCGGCCCGTCTGGACGGCCTGACCCTGCGGCCGGGGGAGACCCTCTCCTTCTGGCGGGCCGTAGGCAAGCCCACCCGGCGGAGGGGCTATGTGGAGGGGATGATTCTGCGCAACGGCAGGGTAGCCTCCGGCGTGGGGGGCGGCCTGTGCCAGATGACCAACCTGCTCTACTGGATGACCCTCCACACCCCCCTCACCGTCACCGAGCGGTGGCGGCACGGCTACGACGTGTTTCCCGACTCCAACCGCACCCAGCCCTTTGGCAGCGGGGCCACCTGCTTCTACAACTACATGGATCTCATGGTGCGCAACGACACCCCCGACACCTGGCGGCTGGTGCTCCAGGTGACGGACACCCATCTGGAGGGGGAGTGGCGGGCCGACGGCCCCCAGACCTGCCGGTACGAGGTCTATGAGAAGGAGCACGAGATCCGGGGGGAGTACTGGGGCGGCTTCACCCGGCACAACACCCTGTTCCGCCGGGTGCTGGGTATGGACGGCGCGGAGCTGGGGGAAGAATTCATCACGGAGAACCACGCCATCATGATGTATAATCCCATGCTGGAGGAGACTGCCCCGTAGGGGCGGCCTTTATGACCGCCCGCCCTGCGGGAGAGATATGCCCGCCGGTACGGCATAAGAAGGGCGGAAAACGCAAAGCCTGTCCGGTAGGGGCGCACGGTGTGCGCCTGCCGGTGCCAGCCCGGTGGAAGGGGGCGGCAGGCCGATGTGGGCATCGGCCCCTACGAGTCATGACCTTTGACGAATTAAAAGAAAAAGCCCATGCCCATTCCCCAAACGAACGGGTTCGTTTGGGGCCCCCGGAGGATGATTTGACATCCTCGGCGGGAGTGAATCCCGCCTGCGGCGAGGTTTGGCCTGCGGCCAAACGCTCGGACGGCGCGAAGCGCCGGGACGCTGCCGCGTCCAGCGGCAGGGCATGAGAGACCCAGGCAGAGAGGAGGGCATACTGCCCCGATTATGACTTTCGACGAACTCAAGGAAAAAGCGCATGCCCTGCCGCTGAAGCCGGGCGTGTATATCATGCAGGACGCCAAAAACGAGGTCATCTACGTGGGCAAGGCCAAGGCGCTGAAGAACCGGGTGAGCCAGTACTTCGCCAACCTAGCCTCCCACACGGAGAAGACCCGGGCCATGGTGAGCCAGATTGACCACTTCGACGTGATTGTGGCCGACTCGGAGTTTGAGGCGCTGATTCTGGAGAACTCCCTCATCAAGCGCCACCAGCCCCACTACAACATCCTGCTCAAGGACGACAAGGGCTACCCCTACATCCGCCTGACGGTGAAGGAGCCCTACCCCCGCTTCTCCCTGGCCAACCGGGCGGCGGAGGACGGGGCGCGGTACTTCGGCCCCTACGGCAGCCGGGGGAGCACCCAGAATATCATCGACGCCCTGCGCGTCGCCCTGAAGCTGCCCTCGTGCAGCCGGAAGTTCCCCCGAGACATCGGAAAGGAGCGGCCCTGCCTGAATTACCACATGGGCCAGTGTGACGGCTACTGCCGGAAGGAGATGGATCAGACCCGCTACCGGGAGGCCATCGACCAGGCGGTGCGCCTGCTGGAGGGGCAGTTCAAGGAGGTGGGGGAGGAGCTGTTGGCCGAGATGGAGCAGGCGGCGGAGGAGCTGCGCTTCGAGAAGGCCGCCGAGCTGCGGGACCGCTTCAAGGCCATCGAGCTGCTGGGCAAGCGGCAGAAGGTGGTGGCGGGCTCCCTGGCGGACACCGACGTGGTGGGCTTCCACAAGGGGGAGGCCACCCGGAGCTGCTTTGTGGTGCTCCACTATGTGGAGGGCGAGCTGGCGGCCAAGGACTGGGAGCTCATCGAGACACCCATGGAGGAGGACAGGGCGGACATCCTCTCCGCCCTGGTGGGGCAGTACTACGGCGGCCGGGGCCGCCTGCCCCGGCAGATCCTCCTGCCCTGCGAGCTGGAGGACGCGGTGCCCCTGATGCGCCTTTTGTCCGAGCAGGCGGGGCACAGGGTGGAGCTGGTCACCCCCCAGCGGGGGGCCAAGATGGATCTCATCCGCCTGGCCAACAAAAACGCGGTGGAGGAGGTGGAGCGCTGGACCACCCGGGAGGAGCGGCAGAGCAAGCTGATGGAGCTGCTGGGCCGGATGCTGGATCTGGACGCGCCCCCCCGGCGCATCGAGTCCTACGACATCTCCAACCAGGGCGCCGACGACATCGTGGCCTCCATGGTGGTGTACGTCAACGCAAAGCCCCTCAAGCGGGACTATCGCCGCTTCAAGCTGAAGGACATGGACGGCCCCGACGACTATGCCTCCATGGAGCAGGTGCTGACGCGGCGCTTCCAGCGCTATCTCGACGGGGACGAGAAGTTTTCCGACAAGCCAGACCTGCTCCTCATCGACGGCGGCGTCAACCACGCCAATGTGGCGGTGCGGGTGCTGGAGAGCCTGGGCCTGCGTATTCCCATCTTCGGCATGGTGAAGGACGACCGCCACCGCACCCGCGCCCTGGTCACCCCCGAGGGAAAGGAGATCGGCATCCAGGGAAACCAGGCCATCTTCTCCCTCATCGGCCAGATCCAGGAGGAGACCCACCGCTTTGCCATCGAGTTCCACCGCCAGCAGCAGAACCAGCGGGTGCGCGGCTCGGTGCTCGACCAGATCCCCGGCGTGGGGGAGAAGCGGCGGGCTGAGCTGCTCAAGGCGTTTAAGAGCATCAAAAATATCAAATCGGCCACCCTGGCGGAGCTGGAGGATGCAGTGCCCAAAAACACCGCCCGGGCGGTCTATGACTTTTTCCATCAGAAAGGGGAGGAACCATCATGCGAGTGATTACCGGAACGGCCCGGGGGATGCGGCTCAAAGAGCTGCCCGGGCTGGAGACCCGGCCCACCACCGACAAGGTGAAGGAGTCGGTCTTCAACATCGTGCAGTTTGACGTAGAGGGCCGGCGAGTGCTGGATCTCTTCGGCGGTACTGGCCAGATGGGCATTGAGGCCCTGTCCCGGGGCGCGGCGTCCTGCACCTTTGTGGACGTGCGGAAGGAGGCCGCCGCGGTCATCCGGGCCAACCTGGCCCACACCAAGCTAGAGGAGCAGGGGAAGGTGGTGCAGGGGGACTACCTGGCCTTCCTCACCGGCTGCCGGGAGAAATTCGACCTGGTGTTCCTGGACCCGCCCTACGGCGCCGGGATGCTGGAAAAGGCCCTGGAGGCCATCGCCAAGATTGACATTATGACGGAAAATGGTATAATAGTCTGCGAAAGTGCGGCGGAGAGCGCCCTTCCGGAGCTGGCCGCCCCCTATGCCAAGGGGCGGGATTACCGCTACGGCAAGATCAAGATCACGCTGTACCACCGTGCGGTCTGACGGGCTGTGCGACAGTTAAGGATGTGAAGCCCACATGAAGACCGCCATCTATCCCGGCAGCTTCGACCCCATCACTCTGGGACACCTGAACATCATCAAGCGGGCCGCCGTGTGCTTTGACAAGCTGATCGTGTGCGTCATGGTCAACTCGGAGAAGGTCAACCGGGGACTGTTTACCCCGGAGGAGCGGGTGGAGCTTATCCGCCGGGTGGTGGCCAAGCTGCCCAACGTGGAGGCGGATTGTTCCTCCACCCTCATCGCCGAGTACGCCCGCCAGAAGCGGGCCTGCACTCTGGTGAAGGGCCTGCGGGCGGTGTCCGACTACGAGAACGAGCTGCAGATGGCGCTCATCAACCGCAAGCTGAATCCCCGGCTGGAGACCATGTTCCTGCCCTCCAGCGCAAAATACACCTATGTGAGCTCCAGCATGGTCAAAGAGATGGCCCGCTATGGGGCGGAGCTCTCTGACTTTGTACCCCGGGAGATCATCGGGGACGTACAACGAAAAATGGACAGCAGGAGGGATGGCTGATGGCCACCGGCGTGGAAGAATTACTGGATATGCTCTTTGAGATGATCGACGAGGCCAAGAGCATGCCCCTGAGCAGTGACAAGTGTATTCTGGAACGGGACAAGGCCCTGGATCTGCTGGACGAGATCCGGGCTCAGTTCCCCATGGAGCTGGCCGAGGCCAAGAAGCTCATCGCTGCCCGGACGGAGTATATCGCCTCCGCCAAGCGGGAGGGGGAGCTCATCCGCAAGCAGGCGGAGGAGAAGGCACGCCAGATGGTGTCGGAGGACGAGCTGCTGGCCCAGACCAAACAGAAGGCAAACGAGCTGATGCGCACTGCGGAGGAGCGCAGCCGCGATCTGCGGAAGGCAGCCAACGACTACTGCGAGGATGCCCTGCGCCGCACCGAGGAGGCGGTGGCCGAGGCCTACGACGAGATCAAGAAGTCGCGGGCCCGGTTCCGCGCCTTGGCAGGAGGCGGCGCCCCGGCTGGCCGCCAGCCCTACGACGTGGAGGCGGAATAAAACCAAACACCAAACAGAGAGCCCGCCGGCGGAACTTCCGCCGGCGGGCTTTGAGATGATCGATAAACCTTCCTGCCGAAGGCTTCGGAGGGAGGAATAGTGTGAAAGGGAACCGTCAGGGTTCCCTTTCGCGTTCGATCAAACGCCTTTTTGAACCTTTTTCGAGGGTTCAAAAAGGCTCTCTGCCTGTCGAGAACTTTTCGACAGGCAGAGAGCCCGCCGGCGGAACTTCCGCCGGCGGGCTCTGCTTTGCGGTGGGAGAGGGCTCAGGGGGCTTTGTAGTCGGGGGCGCGTCCGATCTCCTGGATGAGCTCCTTCATAGCCGCCGCCATGGCGTCGATGTCGGCGTGGTTGTTGAAGTACTGGCAGGAGATGCGGAAGCCGCCCACGTAGTCGGTGAAGCGCTGGGCAATAAAAATCTTGCGGGCGTGGAGCTGCTTGAGTACCCAGCGGTCCACATCCAGATCGTCATAGAGGCGGGCAATGACGATGCCGCCCCGCCGGCCCGGGTCGCGGTGGGTGATGATGGTGGCGCCGATGGCCTCCAATTGATCCATGCAGTAGGCGCTGAGCTCCCAGATGTGTTCCTGGATGTTCTCAATGCCGATCTCGTTGACCAGGCCCAGGCTCTCCCCCAGGGCAATGGCGCCGGTGTAGTTGGAGGTGCCGCCGATTTCGTACTTGCGGGCGGTCTCCGGGAAGGTCCAGTCGTGGACGGAGGGAGCGGCGGGATTCTCCCAGTAGGCGCCCCAGCCGCCTTCGGGAACGGTGGTGTTCAGGTAGCCGGCATAGCTCTGCTTGATCTTGGACAGGGAGTTCTTGTTGACATAGAGCACGCCGGTGCCGTAGGGGCTGTTCAGCCACTTGTGGCCGCCGGCCACCAGCAGATCAAAGTGGCACTCCTTGGTGTCAATCTTGGTGACGCCCAACTGCTGCACCGCGTCCACCACCAGGAAGATCCCCTTTTCCTGACAGAAATCGCCGATGGCCTTCATGTCGCTGGCCCAGCCGTTGCACCACTCCAGGGTGGACATGACGATGATGCGGGTCCTCTCATCGGCCAGGGCGGCGAAGTCGTCCACCGTGAAGCGGTTGTCCTTGGTCTTGCATACCCGGATCTCGATCTTCTTCTCCCGGCGCATCACACACCAGGGCAGGGCCACCTGAATGAACTCCAGATTGGTGGTGATGATGTTGTCGCCGTCGGCCAGCTCAATGCCGCGGGCGGCGATGTTCAGGCCGTGGGAGGTGCTCTCCACCAGGGCGATCTCCTCCGGGTCGGCGTTGAGCAGCTTGGCGGCTTCGTCGTATGCCTTGCCGCGCAGGGAGTCCATGGCGATGTGGTGGGCGCTGGAGTTCTCTTCCTCCTGGGTGGCGGTCATGTCGGCGAAGGCCTTCACCGCCCGCACCGTGCGCTGGGGGGCGAAGCTAACGCAGGCCGCGTCGAGAAAGACCATCTGCTCCAGAACGGGCCACTCCTGCTTGCGGATCGCTTCAAAATCGACGGACATAAGTACTACCTCCTATATTTTTGTGGGTGATGGCTGGGTTGTATTCCTCTGGTTTTCCTTCACTGGTGAAGCAACATCCCTCCAATCGACTGACTTTTTGAGATCAAATGCTGTAATAGTAAAAAATTACCAATTATGGAGTTGGGAAAACAGATTATGACAGAGACCGGTATTCTGACGGATGCCTCACCCTGGATCAGCGTCGAGCCGGCGGCATGGCGCCCGCTGACCGAGGGGAGAACGCCGCGCCTGTTCCGAAAAAAGACCTTTCTCTACACTCAGGGGCAGCCGGCGGAGCATTTTTACATCATTCAGCGGGGGCGGGCCTGCATCTCTACCTCACGGGCGGACGGCCACGAGAAACAGCTCTACATCGCGGAGCGGGGCGCCCTGTGCGGGGAGAGCGCCTGTCTGCAGCGGCATCCCCACGCGTCGGCGGCCCTGGCGATTGTGGACACCTGGGCCTATGCCGTCCCCCGGCTGGCCACGCTGGGGGCGCTGCGGGAGGACTGGGCGCTGAATCAGCGGTTCCTGGAGCTCTGCTTTCGGAAAAACACGGTGCTGCTCGGTCAGGTGCGGGAGCTCTCCTTTGACCAGGCGGAGCGGCGCATTGCCCGGACCCTCCTCAATCTGGCGGCCCAGTATGGGCGGCCCTGCCCGGAGGGGGTGCGCATCTCCATCCGCTTTACCCACCAGGATGTGGCCGGTATCATCAATACAAGCCGCATCACCACCAACAAGGTGATGAAGCGCATGGAGGAGGAGGGGATACTCCTCAAACGGGAGGGCCGCTACATCCTGCGGGCCCTTCCCGCCTTGGAGCGGCTGGCGCGGGGAGAGGGTCAGTAGCGCACAGCCCTTTCGCTCTCCCGGAAGGCGCGGCTGTCTGGCAGGAGGGTGCGCCCGTAGCCGGAGACGATGGCGAAGATAGTCATAACCAGCAAAAGAATGGGATAGAACTGGTGGGTGACGATCTCCAGTGTGGAGACGGGAACCGCGCCGGGCAGGTCGACGGCTGTCATCATGGCGGCGCACACCACCGGCACCATATAGGGCATCAGGTAGTTGAGGGTGCCGCCGGAGCAGATGAGGAGGTTGGCGGTGCGGTAGCCGTGGAGCTGATACTCCTCCCCCAGCCGCTTGGCCAGGGGGCCGGTGCCCACGATGGCCGCGGTGTTCAGGCCGGTGGCCACGTTGAGCAGGATACAGATGGCGACGATGGCGCCCTCGGCGGAGCGGGGACCGACAATGAAGCGGTCCATGGACTGGATCATCATATCAATGCAGCCGCCCTTTTCCAGCAGGTGGATCTGGGCGAACAGCAGCATAACCAGCAGGATGGTGGGGACCGCGCCCTCGATGCCCTCCATGATGAGGCCGCCTGCGCTCAGGGGTTCCGGGACGGAAATGATGTCGCTGAAGGTGATGGTGCCGGTGACCAGTCCCAGGAGTACGCCGGTGACGATGCCATAGCTCAGCGCCTCCAGCAGGTGGCGCTGGAGCAGGCAGAAGACCACCACCACGGGCACCAGCAGGAACAGCAGGGCCGTAGGCCGGACCGCGGCGCTCTGGACGGCGGAGAGATCCGCGGCCTCACCGCGGGAGCCAAGCGCCAGATAGAGGATCAGCGTCAACGCCGCGGCCGGCAGGACATATTTCAGGCGGCTGCGGAAAACGCCGCCCAGGTCCACCTTCTGAGAGGAGGAGGCCGCAATCAGAGTGTCCGATACCGGGGAGACGTTGTCGCCGAAGGCCGCTTCCGATACGATCGCGCCGATCATCAGCGCCGGCGTGGCCCCGACCAGATAGCCGATGGGGTAAAGAATGGGGCCGACCACGAAGATGGTGCCCACCGAGGTCCCGGTGGAGAAGGCGATCAGGCAGGTGAGCAGAAAAGAGGCGGCCACGAACTTGTTGCCCAGGAAGTTGAGCTCAATGAGATAGTGTGCCAGGGTGTCCACCAGGCCGCTGGTCTCAATGAGCTGCCCGCAGATTCCGGCCAGCAGAACCGCCATGATCAGGATTCCCCCCACCTTGTTGGTGGCACCCTCGATAATGGCCTCGCAGTAGGCCGTCTTGTCCTTGGCCAGGAACAGGCAGACGATCATGGGGAGGAGAAAGACCACCCAGTATTCCGGTACGTCCGCCTGCTTGACCGCGATGTAAATTAGCCCCACGATGGCCAGCAGGATGGGCGCGAAGGCCACCCACTTTCCGCCGTAGTAGGTGATGTGCGCTTCCGGTGCGGCTTGTGTTTGATCCATAGGTACCCCCTTTTCAGCACGGATGTGTTCAATTTTGTGGAACAGATATCTGTTGTGGTTAAAAGTATACCTACATTTTCCATAAATACTATTAAATGCTTTGCAAAAGAGGTGGTGTTTTTGGGAGAATATACCCGAATCCCGAACCGCGTGCGCGGCGGGACTGCACCGTTTTTTTGTTTACGTAATACCGCAAAATATAGGACTTTTTTGCCGCCAAACCGCAAGGGATGGCGGTTTTTTGATACCATTTGTAACGAAATGCAATCGAACATATGTTTTTAGTGCCGAAAAGCAGGGGTTTCAGTGGAAAAATCGGCATTTTTCCCGTTAAAAAAGAAGAAAAAAATGTTGCAATTCTGTAACAGAACATTTATACTAGAGAAGAAAGTGGGGCGAAGTGGAGCAAATCACCGCTCTTAAGCAGTAAAGTGGGGGGAAGTGAGCAGCATGACCGGCACCTATGAGCACAGCATTGATGCCAAGGGCCGTCTGTTCATTCCCGCAAAGCTCCGGGAGGAGCTGGGCGTCACCTTCTATCTGGCTATGGGTGTAGACGCCTGCCTGGCCATCTATCCCCAGTCTACCTGGGACCGGTTTACAGAAAAATTTTCCTCCCTGCCTATGAGTCAATCCAAGGCCATGCGCCCCCTATTCGCCAACGCGGCCAAGTGTGAACTGGACAGCCAGGGCCGTATCGTCATTCCCCAGAAGCTGCGCAGGTATGCCGGTCTGGACAAGGACGTGGTGATCCTGGGTGTCAACGACCGGGCGGAGATCTGGAGCGCGGACGCATGGCAGGCCCAGGAGGAGGAAGAGATGACGCCGGAGAAGATGTCGGCCTGTATGGAGGCGCTTGGATTCTGATATGAGTGAGCAGGTATTTTCCCACAAGCCGGTGCTGCTGGACGAGTGCATTGAGACCCTGGCCATCCGGCCGGAGGGCGTGTATCTGGACGGCACTCTGGGCCGGGCGGGCCACAGCCGGGAGATTGTCCGGCGGCTGACCACCGGGCGGCTCATCTGCGTGGACCGGGATCAGGCGGCTCTGGACGCGGCGGAGGAGCGGCTGGCGCCGTGGCGGGAGCGGGTCACCCTGGTACACAGCAATTTCTGTGCGCTGGACGCCATCCTGGACGGGCTGGGCCTGGACGGGGTGGACGGCATGCTCTTTGATCTGGGGGTGTCCTCCCCCCAGTTGGACGACGCATCCCGGGGCTTTTCCTACAGGAGGGACGCCCCCCTGGACATGCGCATGGATCAGACCGACACCCTGACGGCCCGGGCGGTGGTCAACGAGTGGCCCCAGGAGGAGCTGCGGCGCATCCTCTGGCAATATGGGGAGGAGCGGTACGCCCCCGCCGTCGCGGGAGCCATCGTCCGGGCCAGGGACAAGCGCCCCATTGAGACCACGCTGGAGCTGGTGGAGGTCGTCAAGGGGGCCATGCCCCCTGCGGCCCTGCGGGAGAAACAGCACCCGGCCAAGCGGACCTTCCAGGCCATCCGCATCGCCGTCAACGACGAGCTGGGCTCGGTGGACCGGATGGTGCGGGAGGCGGTGCCCCGGCTGAACCCCGGTGGGCGGCTGGCGGTGATCTCCTTCCACTCGCTGGAGGACCGTATCGTGAAAAATGCCCTGGCGGCTTTCGCCAAGGGGTGTACCTGTCCGCCGGATTTTCCCGTCTGTGTGTGCGGGAAGAAGCCCCAGGTGAAGCTGGTCAACAAAAAGCCCATTGTCTCCGGAGCGGCAGAGCTGGAGGAGAACCCCCGGGCCCGCAGCGCCAAGCTCCGGGTAGCGGAAAAACTGTAGAAGCACGGAATTTACCAAAGAGATTGGAGTGGACGGACTCATGGCAACTGCCGTCAAGCGCAGAAGCAGATACACGAATTACAGCCGCGTACCCTATGACGCGTATGATGGCTCCGCGGCGCGGCAGCTCCAGCGGGAGGAGGTTCTTCGGCCCAGGCCCATGGTTCGGCCGCGGGAGCGGGCGGTGGTCCGGCCCCGGGTGCGGGTACGGGAGGCGGGACTGGTCTCCCCCTTCGCTGTGGTGGGATTTCTGGCGGTGGGCGTGTTTGCCGTGCTGCTGCTGTTCAGCTATGTGCAGTTGACCACCATCTCCCAGCAGGTGGTGGAGCTGCGCAGTGAGATGACTGCTCTCCAGTCGGAGGAGGCCAAGCTGCGCACCGCGTATGAGCTGTCTTATGATCTGAGCAGCATTGAGGAGACCATGACAGCCAGTGGTGCCATGGTTCGGCCGCAGAACGGGCAGGTGGTGTATGTGGACCTGTCCGAGCCGGACACCGTGACCTTTTTCAACCAGGACGAGGCGGTCGCCGGACTGGACGGCATGTTTGAGAGTGTAAAGTCCATTGCCTCCGAGATTGTGGCATATTTCCAGTGAGTACGGCCATATAGTGATCTGCAGACCCCAGAGAAACAGACGGGCTGCCCCGGGCGGCCCTTGAAGAGAACGAGCAGAGAGGGCGTAAGAAAAGCAATTTTCTTACGCCCTCCTGCGATATATCACCCAATCCCTCCAGGGCGGGAAAGCCGGAAGGAGGGATAGTGTGAAAGGCTGCCCCGCAGGGCGATTCGGAGCGCAACCGCCTGCAAGGCGGCTCTTAGTGCGAAGATGAACCATCAGGGTTCCCTTTCACGTGGGATCAAAACCACTTTTTCGGCAGAAAAAGTGCGGCGGCCCGCCCATGGCGGGCCGGGCGTAAGAAAAGCAATTTTCTTACGCCCTCCTGCGATATATCACCCAATCCCGCGGGAGAGCGGCAGACGAGATTTCTTGAGTGAGGTGAGCCAGCCATGGCAGACAGAAAGAGAAAGCGTATGGTCCAGCAGCAGCCGGACCGGCGGGCGAACCGCACCATTTTGGTGCGCACCCTGTTCCTGCTGACACTGTTCGGCGTGGCGGCGTTCGTGCCGCTGCTGGTCCGGCTCTGGCAGATCCAGATCCGCGACTACGACAAATACCAGGGAATGGCGGTGGAGCAGCAGACCGCCGACAGCACGGTGGAGGCCAACCGGGGCACCATCTACGACCGAAGCGGGGAGACTCTGGCCATGAGCGCCACGGTCTACAACATCCAGCTCTCCCCCAAAGAGATCCTGGCCTGCCAGGAGGCGTATCGAGAGAAGGCGGCGAACGCAGCAGAGAATGGGAAGACACTGGACTACCCGGAGCCCACCAACGAGTTCATTGCCTCCAACCTGGCCCAAATCCTGGATCTGGACGAGGCGGACATCCTCAAGCGCCTGGCCAAGACCAGCTCCATGTATGAGATGATCAAATGGCGGGTGGAGGACGACGAGCGGGACGCGGTGATCTCCTTCATCAACGAAAACCATATCACCGGCATTTACACCCCGCCCACCACCAAGCGCTACTATCCCAAAAACAGCCTGGCGGCCCAGGTGATCGGCTGGGTGAATTACAGCGAAGGACGGGGCGCCTATGGAGTTGAGGCTCAGTACGACGAGGCTCTCTCGGGCGAGACGGGGCGGATCGTCACCGCCAAAAACGGCGACGGCACACAGATGCTCTACCGCTATGAGGACTACTACGACGCCACTGACGGCGACAATCTGACCCTGACCCTGGACAGCGCTATCCAGTCCTACTGTGAGAGCATCCTGAAAAAGGGCATCGAGCAGTTCGAGGTGCAGGACGGCGGCTTCTGCATCGCCATGGACCCCAATACGGGCGAAATTCTGGCCTGGGCCAACTCCCCCACCTACGATCTGAACAACCCCAGGGTGGTGAGCGATCCGGTGCTCAACCAGTATCTGGCGGACATCGAGAGCGGGGCGTACACCAAGGAGGAGGCCTACCAGAAGGCACTGGCAGAGGGGGCTTCCAGCGAGGAGGCCCGCGACAAGGCCATTTCTGCGGCAGAGACCGAAGTGCTTTACACCCAGTGGACTAACAAGGCAATCACCAGTACCTATGAGCCCGGCTCCACGTTCAAGTCCATCGTCCTGGCCGCCGCCCTGGAGGAGGGCGTGGTCACCGAGAACAGCCACTTCTACTGCCCCGGCTACATCATGGTAGAGGGCTGGTCCCGGCCCATCAGTTGCTCCAAGAAGGCGCCGGGCCACGGGGACCAGGATCTGGCCCTGGCGGTGGCGAACTCCTGCAACCCGGCCTTCGTCAAGATCGGCCAGGCCCTGGGAGCGGAGAAGTTCTATGACTATCTGGAGGGCTTCGGCTTCCTGGAGAAAACCGGCATAGACATGCAGGGCGAGATGGACACCAGTTCCCTGATCTGGCCCCGGGAGGACTTCAACACCGTCCAGTTGGCCACCGCATCCTTCGGCCAGCGGTTCCAGGTGACCCCCATTCAGCTCATCACAGCGGCCTCCGCCGTCATCAACGGCGGCCACCTGATGCAGCCCTATGTGGTCAGCCAGGTGACCGACGGCGAGGGCAATGTGCTCCAGCACAATGAGCCCAACGAGGTGCGACAGGTGGTCAGCGCGCAGACCAGTGAGCGCTGCCGTGCGATCCTGGAGAAGGTGGTGGACGGCGGCACCGGCAAGAATGCCCGGGTGGAGGGCTACCGCATCGGCGGCAAGACCGGCTCCTCCGAGACGCTGGAGACCGACCATACCATCGTTTCCTTCCTGGGCTTCGCCCCAGCGGATGACCCGCAGGTGATTATCCTGCTGGCCTACGACAACCCCAAGCCCGCCTTCCCCGGCTCCAATACCACCGCCGGCGGCTGGTATATCAGCGGCGGCAATATGGCGGCCCTGATGGCCGGAGAGCTGCTGGAGGATATTCTGGGCCACCTGGGCGTGGAGAAGACCTATACCGCCAACGCCGACGTGCTGGTGCCCAACCTGTCCGGACTGAATCTGGCGGACGCCACCTCCGCCCTCCAGAAGAACAGCCTGACCCTGCGCACCGTGGGCGACGGTGGTACCGTCACCGGACAGATCCCGGCGGCGGGGGCATCCATCCCCGGCGGCAGCCAGGTGGTGCTCTACATGGGCGAGGCGGTGCCCACCGACCAGGTGCAGGTGCCCAGCGTCATCGGCCTTACCGCCGAGCAGGCCAGGCAGAAGCTGGCTGATGCGGGTCTCTACATGCGGGCCACCGGAGCCACCGAGTACGGCTCTCACGTGGTGGCCTATGAACAGTCCACCGCCGCGGGCGCCTCGGTCAACCGGGGTACCACCATTGAGGTACGCTTTACCGACAGCACGGCCAGCGGCGCGGGCCTGTAAAAACGGGCCGACAACATGGGAAACGGGGTGAGGGCATGAAGCTGAATGAGCTGTTGGACGGCGTGGCGCTGACCGCGCGGCATGTCCAGGACGTGGAATGTTCAGGAATCTGCTGCGACACCCGAGACATGACCCCCGGCTGCCTCTTTGTGGCGCTTCCGGGGTACAAGACCGATGGACACCGGTACATCCGGCAGGCCCTGGAAGGGGGAGCGGCGGCGGTGCTCTGCCAGCGCCCCCCGGAGGGGGAGGGCCCCTGGCTGGTGACGGAGGACACCCGGGCCGCCCTGGCCATCGCCTCAGCCAACTGGTTCGGCCATCCGGCCCGGGAACTGACCCTGCTGGCGGTCACCGGGACCAACGGAAAGACCACCACCACCTATCTGCTCAAGGCCATGCTGGAGGGGTGCCTCCACACAAAGGTGGGGCTGATCGGCACCAACCAGAACCTGATCGGGGAGGAGAGCCTGCCCGCCCACCGCACCACGCCGGAGTCCTACGAGGTGCAGGAGCTGCTGCGGGAGATGGCGGATGCGGGGTGTACCCACGTGGTGATGGAGGCATCCTCCCACGCCCTGGTGCTCCACCGCCTGGACGGCATCCCCTTCCGGGCGGGTATCTTCACCAATCTGACCCAGGACCACCTGGACTTCCACGGTACCATGGAGGCCTACCGGGACGCCAAGGGGCTGCTGTTCCGCCAGTGCGCCGCTGCGGTGCTCAATCTGGACGACGAGGCGGGCCGGTACTATGCCGAAACGGTGCCGGTTCCGACCTTTACTTACTCGGAGTGCCGGGACGAGGCGGATCTCACGGCCAAGAACCTCCGCCTGTTCCCCCAGCGGGTAGAGTTTGAGGCGGTGACCAGGGACGCCATTTCCCGGGTAAGGCTGCCTATACCCGGAGGCTTTACCATCTACAACGCTCTGGGTGTGCTGGCCTGCGGGCTGGTGCTGGGCCTGCCGCTGGACGGCTGTGCCGCCGCACTGGGGGCGGCCCGGGGGGTGAAGGGCCGCATCGAGGTGGTGCCCACCCCCACGGACTACACGGTGCTCATCGACTACGCCCACACCCCTGACGCCCTGGAGAACATCCTCACTACCGTGCGGGACTTCACGCCGGGGCGGGTGATCTGCCTGTTCGGCTGCGGGGGCGACCGGGACCGCACCAAGCGGCCCCGTATGGGGGCTGTCGCCGGGGCTCTGGCCGACGTGGCGGTAGTCACCTCAGACAATCCCCGTACTGAGGTGCCCATGGACATTATCAACGACATTCTGCCCGGCCTGGAGGGGGCTCCGGCGGAGGTCGTGGTGGAGCCCGACCGTCGCGCCGCCATCCGGCGGGCCCTCTCGCTGGCCCGGGCGGGGGACACGGTGGTGCTGGCCGGTAAGGGCCACGAGACCTATCAGGAGGTGGACGGCGTGGAGTACCACCTGGACGAGCGGGAGGAAATCGCCGCCTATTTCGCCTGAGAGGCGAGGAAGTTTGTTGCTTTTTCGAGTGGAAACCATGCCGGGATTGTGATAAAATATCGAACCGGCTCACATGGGCCGCAATTTGGAATGTTGAGAGGCTTTGGAGGTTGCAAAAGAGATGTTAAGGATTGTAATCAGCTTTGTGGTGGCCTTTGCGGCGGCCGCCCTGGGCGGGAAGGGGCTCATCCCCCTGCTGCGGCGCATGAAGGCCGGGCAGTCCATCAAGGAGATCGGCCCCACCTGGCACATGTCGAAGCAGGGGACGCCCACCATGGGAGGGCTGATGTTCATCATCGGCTCCGCTGCGGCGGTTCTGCTGCTGGGGTGGCCGGACTTTGCCGCAGGGCGCTTCGGCGGCGGCTTTGTGCTCCTGTTCGCCCTGGTGTTCGGCGTGATCGGCTATATTGACGACTATGTGAAGGTGAAAAAGCACCAGAACACCGGCCTGACCGCACCGCAGAAGTTTCTGCTCCAGTTGGCGGCGGCCATCGTGTTCACGGTGCTGATGCGCAACCACCACTATCTGACTCCCGACCTTTACATCCCCTTTGTGAACGTGACCCTGTCCCTCCCCTGGCCCGTTTATATGGTGTTCGCCGCCTTCGTCATGGTGGGCACCGTGAACGCCGTCAATATCACCGACGGCATCGACGGCCTGGCCACCGGCGTCACCATGCCCGTGATGCTCTTTTTCACCGCCGTGGCCTGCTTCTGGGGGCAACTGGAGCTGGGGATCTTCTCCGCCGGGCTGTTCGGCGGGCTGTGCGGATTCCTGATCTATAACTTCCACCCCGCCAAGGTCTTTATGGGCGACACTGGCTCTCTCTTTCTGGGGGGAGCGGTGTGCGGACTGGCCTTCGCCCTGGATATTCCCCTGGTGCTCATCCTGGTGGGCATCATCTACATCCTGGAGACCCTGTCCGACATTCTCCAGGTGGGCTACTTCAAGCTGACCCACGGAAAGCGGATCTTTCGCATGGCGCCCCTGCACCACCACCTGGAGCTGGGCGGCTGGAGCGAGGTGAAGCTGTTCTGTGTGTTCTCCGGCGTGACCCTGCTGGCCTGTGTGCTGGCCTTTCTGGGGGTTATGGGCCGGTAATCCACTGAGTTGAGAGAAAGGAGGGGAGCCCCCTGGCAAAACGCAAGCGCGATCTGACCATTGAGGAGCAACTGGCCCGGGGACCCATGGACCTGCCCTTCCTGATGCTGGTGCTCCTGCTCACCGGCATCGGCGTGATCATGGTGTTTTCCGCCTCCTACGCCACGGCGTACCTGCAGGAGGACAAAAGCCCCACCTTCTACTTCTTCCGCCAGGCCCTCTTTGCCGCGGCTGGCCTGACCGTGATGTATATCACCTCGAAGATCAACTACCAGACCTTCCGCTGGCTGTCGGTCTTCGCCCTTGGGCTGGCTGTCCTGCTGCTCATCGCGGTGCTCATCCCCGGCATCCACACCAGCCGTTCCGACGGCGTGAAGCGGTGGATCGCCGTACCGGGCATCGGAACCTTCCAGCCGTCGGAGATCGCCAAGGTGGCCGTCATCATGTACTTTTCCGCCCGGCTGTCCAAGCGGAACACGGAGAAGCCGCGCCGCCTCTCCCCCCGCAGCCCGCTCAGCGGTGTGGTGGGCTTTCTGGACCGCATCGGCTTTCTGGAACTGGTGCCCTATGGACTCATCCTGCTGCTGATTGTGGGCCTGATGATGCTGGAGCCCCACATGTCGGGCACAATCCTGATTCTGGCCGGCGCGGCGGCGGTGCTTTTTGCCGCCGGCATCAAGCTCTACTGGTTTGCCGGCGGCGGCGCGGCCCTGATGGGGCTGGTGGTGCTCATGATGAGCGGCTACCAGTCCACCCGCATCCTGGTGTGGCAGGATCCCTGGGCTTATCCCCGGGACGGCGGCTATCAGATTATCCAGTCCCTCTACGCCATCGGCTCCGGCGGACTGCTGGGCCTGGGCCTGGGCAAGAGCCGGCAGAAGTTCCTCTACCTGCCCGAGCCGGAGAACGACTTCATCTTCGCCATCGTGTGCGAGGAGCTGGGCCTGATCGGGGCCGGAATCGTCCTCATTCTCTTTGCCCTGCTGGTCATGCGGGGCTACTGGATTGCCATCCACGCCAGAGACCGCTTCGGCGCCCTTCTGGTGGTGGGTATCACCACCCTGACCGCAGTACAGGTGTTCCTGAACATCTCCGTGGTCACCAACCTGATCCCTACCACCGGCATCTCCCTGCCGTTTTTCAGTTACGGGGGTACGGCGCTGATGATCCAACTGGCGGAGATGGGCATCATCCTTTCCGTTTCCCGGCAGATCCCGGCGCCGAGACAGGAGTAAAAAGGTCCAGGGAGGACGCTGTTCCCCTGCGCGGCCAGGGACAGTGGTGTGCTCCGCAGGCGCATGTCCTGCTGCGCACATCCTCTGAATTTCTTTCACCCTATGGCGGGTGAAGCTTTTTGAGGCCGCAGGGGCGACCAGCGGCCGCCCTACATTACGAGGAGGAGAAAAAAGGAATGAGAGTCCTCTTTACCTGCGGGGGAACGGCGGGCCATGTCAATCCCGCCGTGGCCCTGGCCCAGATGTTCCAGACCCGCAACTCCGGCTGTGAGGTGCTGTTCGTGGGTGCCGACGGCGGCATGGAGACCCGGCTGGTGCCCAAGGAGGGGTACCCCATTGAGACGGTGACCATCACCAACTTCCGGCGGTCCCTCTCTCCGGCCTCCATCGGCCACAACGTCAGAACCCTGCTGAACATGAACAAGTCCAGGAAGCAGGCCAACGCCATCCTGGACCGCTTTCAGCCTGACCTGGTGGTGGGCACCGGCGGCTATGCCTCCTTCCCGGTGGTGAAGGCCGCCGCGAAGCGGGGGATTCCCACCGCCGTTCACGAGTCCAACGCCGTCCCCGGCCTGACCACCAAGACCCTGTCCAAGGTGGTGGACGTGGTGATGGTGGGCTTTGAGGAGAGCCGAAGCCACTACGACGACCCCGGAAAGGTGGTGGTCACCGGCACGCCGGTGCGTACCGACTTCTTCCGCTATACCCGGAAGGAGGCGCGGGCGGAGCTGGGCCTCACCGATGACCGGCCCCTGGTGCTCTCTGTGTGGGGCAGCCTGGGGGCGGAGGTGATGAACTGCCAGATGGCGGAGTGCATTGCCCTGGAGTGCCGGGACGGCGCCCCCTTCCACCACATCCACGGCGCGGGCCGGGACTACCGGGCGGTGCTGGACGCCCTCCAGGGCAGCGGCCTGGCGGACCACCCGGAGGTGGATGTGCGGGAGTATATCTACGACATGCCCCTGGTGATGGCAGCCGCTGATCTGGTGCTGTGCCGGGCGGGGGCGTCCACCATCGCGGAGATTGCCGCCATCGCCAAGCCGGCGGTGCTGGTGCCCTCCCCCAACGTGGTGGCCGACCACCAGACCAAGAACGCCAGGGTGCTGGCCAACGCCGGCGGCGCGGTGCTGCTGCCGGAGGGGGAGTCCTCTGGAGAGAAGCTGTACGCGCTTATGACCGGGCTGCTCTCCGACACCCCCCGGCGGGAGGCCATGAGCCGTGCCCTGCGGGACATGGCGGTGCCCGACGCGGCGGAGCAAATCTACCAGACTCTGGTCCGTTTGATGGAAAAACGGGCCAACTGAACCAGCCGTCCTCCCTCCGCATAGGATAGCGTACCAAACGACTTGCGGAGGCTGGATCTATGAGTGCTTACATCATCGAGGGGGGACACCCCCTGGACGGCTCTGTGCGGATACACGGGGCAAAAAACAGCGTACTGCCCATTCTGGCGGCCTGCCTTCTGGCCCCGGGCGAGTGCGTCATCCACAACTGCCCGGAGCTGTCCGACGTGGCGGCCTCCCTGGACATCCTCCGGCACCTGGGCTGCCGGGCGGAGCGGCAGGGGGACGCCGTGGTGGTGGACGCCTCCGCCCCCACGGGCTGGGACGTGCCCGACGCGCTGATGCGGGAGATGCGCTCCTCCGTCATCTTCCTGGGGGCCATCCTGGGCCGCATGGGACGGGCCGAGCTGTGCGCCCCCGGCGGGTGTGAGCTGGGGCCCCGGCCCATCGACCTCCACCTGGGGGCCATCCGGGGCCTGGGTGGCCGCATCACCGAGGACGGCGGCGGCCTGCGGGCTGAGGGAGCCCTGCGGGGGGCGGACCTCGTGCTCTCCCTGCCCAGCGTGGGGGCCACGGAGAACGCCATGCTGGCGGCGGTGTGCGCCGCCGGCACCACCACCATCACCAACGCCGCCCGGGAGCCGGAGATCGTGGATCTCCAGGGCTTTCTGCGGGCTATAGGGGCGAAGGTGCACGGGGCGGGCAGCTCGGTGATCACGGTGGAGGGCGGCGTCCCCCTCCACGGCGGCAGCTATGCCGTCATGGGCGACCGCATCGTAGCGGCTACCTACCTGGCTGCGGCGGCCTCCGCCGGCGGCACGGTGGAAGTGACGGGGGTGGACTACCGCCACCTGTCCACAGTGAGCGCCGTGCTGCGGGAGGCGGGGTGCGACGTGCAGAGCGGGGCGGAGTCCATCCGCCTGCGCCGGGACGGCCCCCTCCAGGGGGTGCGGCCGGTGCGCACGGCCCCCTACCCCGGCTTCCCTACCGACGCCCAGGCGCCGCTCATGGCCGCCCTGACCCGGGGGAAGGGCTGCACCGTCTTTGTGGAGAACATTTTCGAGAGCCGCTACCGCCACGTGGATGAGCTCTCCCGCATGGGGGCGGACATCCGGGTGGAGGGCCGTGTGGCGGTGGTGTACGGCGTGCCGCGGCTCCACGGGGCCCAGGTGCGGGCCACGGATCTCCGGGGCGGAGCGGCGCTGGCGGTGGCCGCCCTGGGAGCGGAGGGACGCAGCGAGCTTACCGGTGTGCACCACATCGACCGGGGCTACCAGTCCCTGGAGGGAGATCTCCGCCGCCTGGGCGCAGAGATCCGGCGGATTTAAGGGTTTTCTTAGGATACGTTCACAAATCCGCAACCTTTCTGTGGGATACTGACAGAAACCAGAACAGACAGGAGAGCAGTTGGAATGGCGGCGAGAAGGAACAGACGGGGACGGCGGCGGAATCGGGGGCGCTTCAGCGCGCTCTATAAGCTGCTGTCCGTTCTGATCATCTTCGCCGCCATTTTGATGGGCTGTGTGGTATTCTTCCGGGTGAGCACCGTGGAGATCACGGGGGACTCCCCCTATACGGAGGAGGAGATCCGCCGGGTATCCGGCGTGGAGCAGGGGGACAACCTGTTTACCCTCAACAAATACCAGATCAGCAGCCGTATTTACACCCAGCTCCCCTATATCGGTACCGTGAATTTTGAGCGGAAATACCCCGATACCTTTGTCATCCACGTGACGGCCAGCGTTCCGGTGGCGTGGATTGAGAGCGGCGGCAGCCGCTGGCTGATGGACACCGACTGCAAGCTGCTGGAGAGCGGCGGAGCGTCCTTAACAGAGGGTAAAGCCCAGGTGCGGGGGCTGGAGGCAGTCAATCCCTCGGTGGGCAGCGTGCTGACCGTGCCGCCGGAGCAGCAGGACAAGCTGGACCAGCTCAAGGGCTTCCTGGCGGCCATACAGGCCCGGCAGATGACGGGCAGCCTCACCAGCTTCCTGGATCTCACCTCCAACAATGAAATCCGCTTCGGCTATGGGGCGAACCTGACCGTTCTGTTCCCAATGAACGGAGATTTTACGCAGAAGACCTATTATCTACAGCAGACCCTCTGGACCATGGATGAGAAGGGAATCCCGCGAACCGGCACGTTGGACTTGACCTACGACAACCAGGAGGGACATCTGCTGCCGAAGCGGTGGCTGCCGGAGGCATCCACTGCGCCGGAGCTCAGCCCGCCGCCCGCGGCGGAGGCCGGAACACAAGGAGAGAACGATGCCAATGAGAAGACAGATGCAGAATAAGGGGGAGCTCGCCGTCATGGTGGTATGCGTGGTGGTGGGCTTCCTGTTGGCGGCCCAACTGCGCAGCGTCAAGCTGGCGGGGGCGGCCGACGCCACCAACGCCAGCCGCCTGGAAACCCTTCAGAACCTCTACAACGAGGTGGTGGATCAGAAGGACGGCCTGGCTGACCAGGTGAAGCAGCTCCAGGGTGAGCTGGAGCTCTACCGGGAGCAGGCCGCCTCCGGCGAGGCGGGCAGCCAGGCCCTCAAGGCCGAGCTGGAGCAACTGGAGATCACCGCCGGACTCACCGATGTGGAGGGCCCCGGCGTCACCATCATCCTGGAGGACTCCAGTCAGGCTAACGTTACCGGAAACGAGGCCGACTACCTCATCCACGACAACGACCTGCTCTCCGTCATCAATGAGCTGCGTTCCGCCGGGGCGGAGGCCATCTCCCTCAACGGAGAGCGTATTCTGGCCACCAGCGAGGTGCGCTGCACTGGCGCGGTGGTAACGGTGAACGGGCGGCGGTACGCCGCGCCCTACGTGGTCTTTGCCATCGGCGATCCGGACACCCTCTACAGTGCGCTGACCATGCGCAACGGCGTGGTGGACGTGCTCAGCCAGTGGGGCATCACCGTGAAGGTCACTGCCAGCGACCAGCTGCTCATTCCGAAATACAACGGCACCGTGGAGTACCAGTACGCCAAGCCCATCCCGGCGGATGAGGGCGGAGAGGAGGCGGTGGGCTGATGCTGGAACTGATCGGACTGGTGGCCGGCCTGCTCATCGGCGCCTTTTTCCCCTGGACCATCCCAGCCCAGTGGTCCCTCTATGTGGCCGCAGGGCTGCTGGCCGCCCTGGACTCCGCTTTGGGCGGCTTCCGGGCCCGGGTTAAGGGGGAGTTCAAACTGGGGGTGTTCCTCTCCGGCACCATCGGAAACGCGGCTATCGCGGTGTTCCTCACCTGGCTGGGCCAGAAGCTGGGACTGCCCCTCTACCTGGCCGCCGTGCTGGTGTTCGGCACCCGGATGTTCCAAAACTTTGCGGAAATCCGGCGGGAGCTATTGACCTCCAAGCAAAAGAGAGCTAAAATAAGTCAAGATATAGTTAGAGACGGGGAGGACGGCACAAAATAAGTCCTTTTTCGGCCTTACCCGCGCAGTTACAACGAATTCGGTTCACATAGGAGGAGCAGTTATGGCGTTTGGACTGGATACCGGTCCCGATAATGTCGTTACCATCAAGGTCATCGGCGTCGGCGGCGGCGGCAACAACGTAGTCAACCGGATGGTGAAATCCGGCACCAAGGGTGTGGATTTTATCGCGGTCAACACGGACAAGCAGGCGCTTGCCATTTCCAGCGCGACGTTTAAGATTCAGATCGGTGAGAAGCTCACCGGCGGGCAGGGCGCGGGCAGCGACCCCGAAGTGGGGCGCAAGTCCGCTGAGGAGAGCCGTTCCGCTGTGTCCAAGGCCCTGGAGGACGCGGACATGGTGTTCATCACCGCCGGTATGGGCGGCGGCACCGGTACCGGCGCGGCCCCCATCGTGGCCGACATCGCCAAGGAGATGGGCATCCTCACCGTTGGCGTGGTCACCAAGCCCTTTAACTTCGAGGGACGCCGCCGTATGATGCAGGCCGAGAAGGGCATCGAGGAACTCCGAACCCGGGTGGACTCCCTGGTGATCATCCCCAATGAGCGGCTGAAGTTTGCCACCGATCAGAAGATCACCTTTGCCAATGCCTTCGAGATCGCCGACGACGTGCTCCGCCAGGCGGTGCAGTCTATCTCCGATCTGATCAAGAATACCGGCTTCATCAATCTGGACTTTGCAGACGTCACCGCCGTCATGCAGAACGCAGGCATGGCCCACATGGGCGTTGGCCGCGCCGGCGGCAAGAACAAGGCCGAGGATGCCGCCAAGATGGCCATCTCCAGCCCCCTGCTGGAGACCTCCATCAACGGCGCCAAGGGCGTGCTGGTCAACGTCACCGGCTCCATGGACATCGGTCTGGAGGAAGTGGAGATCGCGGCCAACCTGGTGCAGCAGGCCGCCCACCCCGACGCGCTCATCATCTTCGGCGCAGCCTTCGACGACACCCTGGAGGACGAGATCCGCGTCACCGTCATCGCCACCGGCTTTGAGGAGGCGGAGGGGGCTATGCCCAACAAGCCCTTCAGCGCCGCTGCGGAGAAGAAGGCCGAGGCCCAGCCTCAGGCTCCGGCGGCCCCCGCCGCCCCTGCGGAGGAGGATCCCTTCGAGGACATCTTCAAGATTTTTAACCGGGGCAAGTAAACATTTATTACAAAAGCGGCCCGGGCCATGTGGCCCAGGCCGCTTTTCCCCCTTTTCAAGGGGAGAAAGCTGTGATACCATAGAGCTGAATACCGAAAGGAGGATTCCCATGCTGTTTGTCTGTTACCCCAAGTGCACCACCTGCCAGAAGGCCAGGGCGTGGCTGGAGGCCAGGGGCCTGCCCGCCGAGGTGCGGGACATCAAGACCCAGAACCCCACTGAGGCGGAGCTGCGCCGCTGGCACGCCCTCAGCGGCCTGCCCCTCAAGCGTTTTTTCAACACCAGCGGCCTGCAGTACAAGGCCCTGGCCCTGAAGGACAAGCTGCCCGGCATGAGCGAGGATGAGCAGTTCGCCCTGCTGGCCACCGACGGTATGCTGGTCAAACGCCCCATTCTGGTAGGGGAGGACTTCGTGCTGGTGGGCTTCCGAGAGGCCGAGTGGGCGGCCCGGCTGGGCTGAGACCCTAGGCGGGCAGGCGGCGCTCCAGCCAGGAGAGCACGTCCCGGTACACCTCGTCCCGGTTGGCCTCGTTGAGCATCTCGTGCCGCCCCTCCGGGTAGAGCCGGACGGTGAGATCCTTTACCCCGGCATCCCGAAACCAGCCGGCCACCTTTTTGACCCCCGCGCCGTTGGCCCCCACCGGGTCCCGGTCCCCGGCGAAGAAGTACACCGGCGTGTCCGGGTCCATGCGGGCCAGATTGGCTGGCTTGGCCAGGAGCTGGAGGCCCACCATCATGTCGTGGTACATGCCCACGGTGGGAAGGAAGCGGCACAGGGGATCGGCCCGGTAGGCGTCCACCACCACCGTGTCCCGGGAGATCCAGTCCGCCGAGGTGCGGACGGGCTTAAACTGGCCGTTGTACCGCCCCACAGAGAGGGCGTCCAGCAGGGCGCTGTGGGCCCTGGGCCCCTTGAGGCGGATGAGCAGGGCGGACAGCGCCCGCCCCGCGGCTACAGTGGCAGGGGGCTCCTGCCCGGTGCCGGAGAGGATGGCCCCGTCCACCGTGCCCGGCCAGAACATAAGGTAGCCCCGCACCACAAAGGAGCCCATGGAGTGGCCCAGCAGGAAGCAGGGCAGACCGGGGTACTCCGCCCCAACCCGCTCCCGCAGGGCGCGGACGTCCTTCACCACGTGCTTCCAGCCGTCCCGGTCGGCGAACCAGCCGAACTCCGAGGGGTTCCGCGCCGTGCGGCCGTGGCCCAGGTGGTCGTGGCCCGCTTCCTGGCGAAGCCGTGCTCCGCCAGGAAGCGGGCGAAGGAGTCATACCGGCCGATGTGTTCCGAGATGCCGTGGACCAGCTGCACCACCCCCCGGGGCGGCCCCTCCGGCCGCCACCAGGCGGCGGCAACTGTGTGGACCCCATCGCTGGAGGGAAAGGTAAATTCTTGTTTGATCACCATGGAAACCCGGCTCCTTTTGTGATAGAATAGCAACAATATCAGTCTAGCCTAAGGCCCGGCGCCCGTCAATAGAAAGGAAGAGCATTATGACCGCCATTGACCGCTTTTTGCGCTACGTGACATATGATACCCAGTCCGATGAGCACAGCGACGCCATCCCCTCCACCGCCAAGCAGAAGGTGCTGGGCGCAGCCCTGGCCGAGGAGCTGGCCCAGATGGGGCTGCACAACGCCCACATGGACGAGTACGGCTATGTGTACGCCTGGCTGCCCGCCACCGCCGGGTGCGAGGGAATCCCGTGCGTGGGCCTTATCGCCCACATGGACACCTCCCCGGACGCGCCGGGGGTAGGGGTGAAGCCCCGCGTCGTCCGCTACGAGGGGGGCGACCTGGTGCTCAACGAGGAGAAGGGCATCGTCATGAGGGCCGCCGAGTTTGAGAGCCTGGCCAAATACAAGGGTCAGGAGCTGATCGTCACCGACGGCACCACCCTGCTGGGGGCGGACGACAAGGCGGGTGTGGCGGAGATTATGTCCGCCGTGGAGTACTTGCTCCAGCACCCGGAGCTCCCCCACGGCCGCATTGCCGTGGGCTTCACCCCGGACGAGGAGGTTGGGCAGGGTGCCGACCATTTCGACGTGGAGGGCTTCGGCGCGGCGGTGGCCTACACTGTGGATGGCGGCGAGCTGGGCGAGCTGGAGTACGAGAACTTCAACGCGGCCAACGCGGGCGTGTACTTCCACGGGGTGAACATCCACCCAGGCTCGGCCAAGAACAAGATGAAGAACGCGATTCTGATTGCCCTGGAGTTCGCGGGGATGCTGCCCCCGGCGGAGACCCCCGCCCACACCGAGGGGTATGAGGGCTTCTACCACCTCCACGACATGAAGGGCAGCGAGACGGAGGCGGAGCTGCACTACATCCTCCGCGACCATGACCGGGCCAGGTTCGAGGCCCGCAAGGAGTACCTGGGCCGGGCGGCGGACTACCTCAACGCCAAGTACGGCGCGGGCACGGTGGAGCTCGTCCTCAAGGACTCCTACTACAACATGCGGGAGCAGATTGAACCCCACATGTACCTGATCCTCCGGGCGCGGGCCGCCATGGAGGCCGCCGGGGTGACCCCGGTGGAGGTGCCCATCCGGGGCGGCACCGACGGGGCGCGGCTGAGCTACATGGGCCTGCCCTGCCCCAACCTGTGCACCGGCGGGGTGAACTTCCACGGGGTGCATGAGTATATCCCGGCCCAGGCCCTCACCAAAATGACCGAGGTGCTGGTCAATTTGCTGACGCGGCAGTAAATCTACCAAAAGGCGCCCCCTCTCAGAGGGGGCGCCTTTTGGTAGATTACAGCAGGGTCTGGAAGAACTGGAGGAGCAGCTTGGCTCCGTAGAAGATGATGATCAGTCCGCAGACGATGTTGATGACCCGAAGGATCTTGTCGTTGAACTTGGCGGAGAAGAAGGAGATCAGGATGGTGATGCCCAGAAACCACAGACAGGAGGCGGAGGCGGAGCCCAGCATGAGCTGGGAGGCCACCGCGCCCGGGTTGCCGGCCCGGAAGCTGCCGAACAGCATAGTGCCGTCAATCAGGGCCTGGGGATTGATCCAGGTGACCACAAAGGCCTTGGCGGCCAGCCTGGGCAGGGGGATGCTCACGTCCACGTCCCGGTCCAGGGTGGGCTTATCCCGCAGCAGGCCGATGCCGATCCACACCACGATGCAGCCGCCCACGATCAGAATCAGGCGCTGCAGCCAGTCGAAGCGCTCCACCAGCGCGCCGATGCCGAAGAAGCAGGCCAGCGCCAGGCTGATGTCGAAGGCGATCACGATCAGGGCGGTGAGCAGGGCCCGCCGCCGGGGCTGGGTCAGGGCGGAGTTGATGACGAACAGGTTCTGCATCCCGATGGGGGCGACATAGGCCAGACCGATGGTCAGGCCCTGGAGATAGGTCGGCATGGGGGCTTCCTCCTAAAAAAGACTTTCCTTTTCTTTCTTTACCTGGTATTATATTAGCACCTATGGCCCGCTGTGGCAAGAGCGCAGAATTTCCGTACCAGGTAAGGAGGAACTGACCTTATGCTCATGGAACACGAAAACTGCCCCTGCATGGAGACCTGCCCGCTGAACCGGGCCATGGCCCTCATCGGGGGGAAGTGGAAGATGCAGATTCTCTGTTCCCTCTACAACAACGGCCCCACCCGCTACAACCAGTTGAAAAAGGCCCTGGACGGGGTGTCCAACACAGTGCTGGCCAACGCCCTGCGGGAGCTGGAGGGGGACGGACTGGTTCACCGGCGGGAGTACCTGGAGGTCCCTGTCCGGGTGGAGTACGCCATCACCGAGCCGTGCCGCCAGCTCATCCCCATTTTGGACGCGCTGGGCGATTGGAGCATGGCCCTCTAGGCGCAAAAAGGCCGCAGGCGGAGCCTGCGGCCAGACAGATAGGGTCAGTGGGTGAGGCGGAACCAGAGCCGGTTCCAGAAGGTGTCCTTCACATAGCCCTTGGAGACGCGGAAGTTCCACTCCGCGTCGCGGGCCCGTTTGCGGCAATCCTGCTCGTCCCCGTCGGGGCGGTCGTAGTGGGGGAGCGTCGAGCTGAGCCGCCCCTCGAGATTGTCGAAGAAGAAATCCATAAAAGGCTCCTTTCCGGCGGATCAGTCCCGGTGGGTGAGACGGAAACGGAGATGGTCCCAGAAGGTGTCCTTCACGTAGCCCTTGGAGACGCGGAAGTTCCATTCGGCCTCCCGGGCTTTGCGGCGGCAGGCGCGCTCGTCCAGGGTCATATCGTGGGGAGGCGGGAGCTCCGCGTTGAGCTTGGCCTGTAGATAAGAGGCGGGAAACGAGAGGTTCATGAGAAACTCCTTTCCAGACAGAGGCCCTTTTACCGTCTCCAATCTATCATACGCCCCGGGGAAAGTCAAGGAGCCGGATCCAGGCAGAAATGCGGAAAAACGCCGGGTTTCGGCGGTTAGGAGAAGATCGTATGGCGAAAACACTGGTTTTGGCGGAAAAGCCCTCGGTAGCTCGGGAATTGGCCCGGGTGCTGGGCTGCAAACAGTCCGGAGAGGGGTATCTGGAGGGGGAGAAGTACATCGTCACCTGGGCCCTGGGGCACCTGGTGGAGCTGGCGCCCCCGGAGGACTACGACAAGGCGTGGGCCAAGTGGGATATGCTCACCCTGCCCATGCTGCCCGAGCGGATGAAGACGGTGGTGATCCCCCAGTCCGGCCGGCAGTTCCGGGCCGTCCAGGCCCAGCTTCGCCGGGGGGACGTGGGCGAGCTGGTCATCGCCACCGACGCGGGCCGGGAGGGGGAGCTGGTGGCCCGGTGGATTCTGGAGAAGGCCGGGTGGAAGGGGCCGGCCAGGCGGCTGTGGATCTCCTCCCAGACCGACAAGGCCATCCGGGAGGGCTTCACCCACCTGCGGCCCGCGGCGGAGTACGACAACCTGTTCCGCTCCGCCCGCGCCCGCAGCGAGGCCGACTGGCTGGTGGGCCTCAACGTCACCCGGGCCCTGACGTGCAGGCACAACGCCCAGCTCTCCGCCGGGCGGGTGCAGACCCCCACCCTGGCCCTCATTGTGGAGCGGGAGGAGGCCATCCGCCGCTTCGTCCCCCAGGAGTTCTGGACGGTCACCGCGAAGCTGCCCGGCTTCACCGCCACCTGGCGGGATCCGAACGGCCAGGCGCGGCTCTTTGACCGGGAGCGGGCGGAGGCGCTGGCCGCCCGGCTGGCGGGGAAGGAGGGGATGGTGACCCGCCTCAAGCGCACCCGCAGGCAGGCCCCGCCCCCGGCGGCCTACGACCTCACCGAGCTCCAGCGGGACGCCAACAAGAAGTACGCCTACTCCGCCAAGGAGACCCTGGCCATCCTCCAGAACCTCTATGAGATCCATAAGGTGGTCACCTACCCCCGCACCGACTCCCGCTACATCCCCGACGACGTGGTTCCTACCCTGCCGGAGCGGCTGCGCAGCGTGATGGTGGAGGACTACAAGCCCCTGGCGGCGGAGCTGCTGCGCAGCCGTCCCCTCCAGACCAAATATCTGGTCAACGCCGCCAAGGTCACCGACCACCACGCCCTCCTCCCCACCGAGGAGCCGGTGGAGCTGTGGCGGCTCACCGGGCCGGAGCGCAACATCTATGATCTGATCGTCCGCCGCTTCCTGGCGGTGCTGCTGCCCCCCTTCGAGTACGAGGAGGTGGCCCTCACCCTGGAGGTGGAGGGGGAAACCCTCCACGCCAGAGGGAAGGCGGTGCTCTCCCCCGGCTGGCGGGCGGCCTACGACCGCACCTTTGCCCTGGAGGAGGAGGACGAGGAGGGGGACGAGAAGGAGCAGAGCCTCCCCACCCTGGCGGAGGGGGAGCGCCTGCCCATCCAGTCCGCCCGGGCCAACCTGGGCAGGACCGCGCCCCCCAAGCGGTACACCGAGGCCACCCTCCTCACCGCCATGGAGCACCCGGCCGCCCAGGTGGCCGACCGGGAGCAGGGCCGGATTTTGGAGGAGACCGGCGGCCTGGGCACCCCCGCCACCCGGGCGGACATCATCGAGAAGCTGTTTTCCGCCTTCTACGTGGAGCGGCGGGGGAAGGAGCTGGTGCCCACCTCCAAGGGCATCCAGGTGGTGGGCCTGGCCCCGGAGGAGCTGCGCAGCGCCACCCTCACCGCCCAGTGGGAGCGCCGCCTGGGGGAGATCGCCCAGGGGCGGGAGCAGGAGGGGGCCTTCGTGGACGAGATGCGGCAGTTTGCCGCCCGGCTGGTGGCCCAGGTGAAGGCCAGCGACGCGGCCTACCGCCACGACAACCAGACCCGCACCCCCTGTCCCGACTGCGGCAAGTACCTGCTGCGGGTCAAGACCAAGCGGGGGGAGATGCTGGTGTGCCCCGACCGGGAGTGCGGCTACCGCCGCAGCGTCAAGCAGACCACCAACGCCCGCTGCCCCAACTGCCACAAGAGGATGGAGCTGCGGGGCGAGGGGGAGAAGCAGCTGTTCGCCTGCGTGTGCGGCTACCGGGAGAAGCTGTCCGACTTCAAGAAGCGGCGGGCCCAGAAGTCTGCGGGCAAGGGGGACGTGCGCCGCTACCTGGCCCAGCAGGAGCAGCGGGAGGAGAAGGGCTCCTCCGCCCTGGCCGAGCAGTTGGCCAAATGGATGGCGCAGCAGAAGGGAGATTGAAGCATGAGCTGGTTTTCGATCCAGGAGCTGGAGTACCTGCTGCGCATTGTTCTGGCAGCGGTGTGCGGCGGGGCCATCGGCTTCGAGCGGGAGCGGCGCTCCAAGAGCGCGGGCATCCGCACTCACATTATCGTGGCCCTGTCCGCCGCGCTGATGATGGTGGTGTCCAAGTACGGCTTTTTTGATGTCATCGGCCTGGGGGGAATCTCTCTGGACGCCTCGCGGGTGGCGGCGGGGGTGGTGACCGCCATCGGCTTTTTGGGCGTGGGGGTCATCTTTACCCACGGGCGGACGGTCAGCGGCGTCACCACCGCCGCAGGCCTGTGGGCCACTGTTGGGGTGGGCATCGCCGTGGGGGCTGGGCTATACGTCACCGGCGGCGTGGCCACGGTGCTGATCGTCCTCTTCCAGGTAATTCTCCACCGCTCATCCCCCCTGGTCAAGACCCAGCGTACGGGCACCGTTGTCCTGGAACTGAGCGAGGCGGAGAGCGATCCGGCGGAGGTGCGCCGCCTGCTGGAGGAGCGGGTGTCCGCCGTGGAGGGGGTGCGGGTGACCCGCCTGGCAGACGGGAGGGCAGAGGTGAAGTGCGATGTGCTCTTCCCCGCCGGGTACACCGCCGAGGACATCCTGCGGACATTGAAGGGCATGCCCGCCATCCGTTCGGTGGAGATGCACCATCCGGGCTGACACAAGAGCGAAAGAGAGGCAGAATGTATGGAAGCGATTATCAGCGGAATCAACTGGCTGGATGACTTCATCTGGGGCATGCCTATGATCGTGCTGCTGCTGGGCACCCATCTGTTTATGACAGTGCGCACAGGCTTCATTCAGCGCAAGACCTTTACCGGTATCCTTCTGTCCGTGCGCAAGGACCCAGACGCCCCCGGCGACGTGAGCCAGTTCCAGGCCCTCACCACCGCCCTGGCGTCCACCATCGGCACGGGCAACATCATCGGCGTGGGTACCGCCATATTCCTGGGCGGCCCTGGTGCGGTGTTCTGGTGCTGGCTTGCCGGCGTGTTCGGAATCGCTACCAAGTACGCCGAGTCCCTTATCGCCGTAAAGTACCGGGTCCGCACCCCCGACGGGAGGATGCAGGGCGGCGCCATGTACGCCCTGGAACGGGGACTGAACCTGAAGTGGCTGGGGGTGCTCTTCGCCGCCCTGGCTGCCCTGGCCTCCTTCGGCATCGGCTGCGGTACCCAGATCAACGCAATCGCCGAGGTCATTGAGAACAACATACCCGTGGGTATTCCGCCCATCGCGATCGGCGTCGTGGGCGGCCTTCTCACCGGCGTGGTCATCATCGGCGGTATCCAGTCCATCGCCAGCGTGTGCGAGAAGCTGGTGCCCTTTATGGCGGCTTTCTACGTGCTGGGGTGTATCATCATTCTGGCGATCAACTGGGACTTCCTGGCCCCCGCCGTGTCCACCATTCTCCGGCTGGCTTTCACCCCCGGCGCGGCGGCGGGCGGACTGGTAGGGCAGGGGCTCATGGCAGCCATGCGCTTCGGCGTGGCACGGGGGCTGTTCTCCAATGAGTCGGGCATGGGCTCCGCCCCACTGGTGGCCTCCGCCGCACAGACCCGTAACCCGGTGCGGCAGGCTCTGGTATCTGCCACCGGCACCTTCTGGGACACAGTGGTGGTGTGCCTTATGACCGGTCTGGTGCTGGTCACTACCATCATGAAGAACCCCGCCATCGACATGGCACAGATATCCGACGGCGGCCAACTCACTACCCTGGCCTTTGCACAGATCCCCGTACTCGGGCCTGTAATCCTGGTAGTGGGCATCATCACTTTCGCCTGGTCCACCATCCTGGGCTGGTCCTACTACGGCGAGCGGTGCGCCCAGTACCTATGGGGCAAGAGGGCCCTGCTGCCCTATAAGCTGGTATTCGTCGCCGTGGTGGTGGTTGGCCCGGTGTTGGCCCTGGATCTGGTGTGGACCATCGCTGATATCCTTAACGCCCTCATGGCCATCCCAAACCTGGTCGCCGTCCTGCTGCTGAGCGGGGTGGTTGCCCGGGAGACCAGGCACTATTTGGGGAATCTGGACGAGGTAGACCAGACTGAAATTCCACGCGTAGACAAATGAGAAGTCAAAACTTCTTCACATTTTTAAACCATGGGTGTATGCTTCCTAATGTAAAAATTATTTGACATGTGGAGGTATACATTTATGAAAGGAATCCGTAAGATGGATGAGATGGAGCTGCAGATCACCCTGCGCGCCAGCCGTGCCGCCTGGTTCTTCCTGGTGCTGGCCCTGGTGGTCTGGTCGGTGTGGGAGGCATTTCACGGAGGGGACACTACCCTGCCCGCTTTCCTGCTGGGGGTTCAGGCAATGATTTTTTGCCTGGTGCAGTGGATCGGCCGGGCCAGAGTGGGGGACGACCGGGTAAAGCGGGAATTTGTACTGTGGGTTATTCTCACTGTGGCCCTGGTGGCATTTTCATTGCTGCTGGTGCTGGGCGGATGAAGAACCGGGTCAAGGAGCTGCGCAAGGCCCGCGGCCTGCGGCAGGAGGACGTAGCCGCCCTGCTGGGGGTGAGCCGCCAGACCGTCAACGCCGTCGAAAACGACAGGTACGGCCCCACCCTGTCCTTGGGTATGAAGCTGGCCCGCCTGCTGGAGACTCCGGTGGAAGAGCTGTTTACCCTAGATGGCTGAGAACGCCCCCCGAACCGATTCGGTTCGGGGGGCGTTCCCGCGCCGTAACCATTTGAGAGGAATTTGTAACGTTTTTTAGAAGAATTATGTCAACAAAAGTGGTACACTGTATCCACCTGACCGACATGAGGTGTATCAAATGCGGATAAACAACACAGCGGCCTTCGCTCTGGCCGGAGTGATCGCCCTCACCCTGGCGGGCTGCGGGGAAACCCCTCCTCCACCCACCCCTTCGGAGCCGCCGGAGGCGACAGGCACTCCGCAACCGGCTGTGGAGCATGGCTTCACCTTCGCAGAACTGAGACAGTATGAGTTTGTGTTTGCCAGCGGCGCGGGGAGCTGGGGCACGGTGCTGTATGTGAGGCCGGACGGCAGCTTTTCCGGAACCTTCAGCGATACGACCTGGGAGGAGTACGGGGGCAGCACACGCGCCGTCCTCCTCTGCTCCGAGTTCACCGGCCAGTTCACCGAGCCGGTGCGGGTGAACGACTATACCTATTCCGTGCGCATCGCCCGCATCGACTATGAGCGGGCGGTGGGCGAGGAGGCATTCGCCGACGGCTTCCACTATTACTATACCGAGCCCAGGGGACTGGAGGACACGGAGGAGCTTTTGATCTACCTGCCCGGCGCGCCCCTGGGCGAGCTGCCCCAGGAGTTCCGGGGCTGGGTGGACCACGGCGATCAGGGGGAGGCGCTGCTCTCTTATGCCCTCAACAACGAGGCGCACCAGCAGGGATTTTTCAGCCGGAATCTGGTACGGGAGATCATTTACAGCCTGATCAGCGCCCGGGATGAGTCGGGCGAGCTGGAACAACAGCTCCAGGACGCCACACTCTCTCAGGAGGAGCGGGAGACAAAGGCGGAGGAGCTGTACCAGGTGTGGGACAATGAGCTCAATGAGGTGTGGGACGCGCTGAACCGGCTTCTGTCCCCGGAGGATATGGAGGCCCTGACGGCGGAGGAGCTGGAGTGGATCGCCTGGAAGGAGGAGCAGGCCGCCCTGGCCGGGGCGGGGATGGACGGCACCCTGCGGGCGGCGGAGCTGACCCGGGAGCGTGTGGGTGTGCTGGAGGAATACCTGGGAACGCTGTAGCGTCAGCATACGAGTCGATAGAAGGTGAACAAAATGGGAAAAAATAGAATGGTTTTCTGCGCGCTGGCGGGTGCGCTGGCGCTGACCCTGGCGGGCTGCGGGGAGACGGACTCCGTGCCTCCCGCCGCCAGCCCCACCCCCACGTTCTCTCCCGTCCCGGCGGAGACGCAACCCGCGGCGGAATTCTCCTTCGCCGATCTGCGGCGGCTCCAGTTCCGCTTCTCCAGCGGCGCGGGGGCCTGGTCTACCCTGCTGGCCGTCCGGCCGGACGGCAGCTTTTATGGCGAGTACCACGACACCGACATGGGGGGTGGAGAGCCGGACATCCGTGCGGTGCAGTGGAACTGCAAATTTACCGGCCGGTTTGCCCAGCCGGTGCAGGTGAACGACTACACCTACTCCATGGGCATCGCTGAGATCAGCTATGAGAAAGAGGCGGGCACCGAAGAGGTGATTGATGGTATCCAGTACTACTATACCGCCCCCTACGGCCTGGAGGATGCGGAGGAGATTCTGGTCTATCTGCCTGGCGCGCCCCTGGGCGAGCTGCCCCAGGAGTTCCGGGGCTGGGTGGGGTACTACGAGAACACCAGGGATAAGTTGCCCTTCTACGCCCTGAACAACGAGTCACACCAGCAGGGCTTTGGGAGCTATGACTGGGTGGAGCGCGTCCGAACCGACGTGGAGTGGGCGGAGGAGACGGCGGCGGAATACGAAACGAAGATCCTGGAGGACACCTCCCTGAGCCAGGGGGAGCTCAACGAGTTATCGGCGCAGATGTTCGACCTGTGGGACATCCAGCTCAACGAGGTATGGGCCGTCTTGCGGCAGACGCTGCCTCAGGCGGACATGGAGGCCCTGACGGCGGAGGAGCTGGAGTGGATCGCCTGGAAGGAGGAGCAGCTCGCCCGGACGGGCGAGGAGGCGGGCGGCGGCTCTCTGGCGATTATGCTCCAGGCCCAGCGGGCGGCGGAGCTGACCCGGGAGCGGGTCTATGTGCTGCTGGAATATCTTGCATGACAAAGCACGGGTGGGCGCGGCAGTTTGCCGTGCCCACCCGCGTTTTTTGCTATACCGGCGAATGGTACTGGGCCGCGTACTCCGGGTAGAGGGCGGTCAGCTCCGCCGAAATGGCCTGGTACTCCTCCGGCGCGATGTCCCGCGTCCGCTCGTAGACGTACACCGTCACCCCGTCCTGGAGGGGGAAGGAAACGTCCAGCCGCCGGTAGGCGGTGCCGATGCCGGTGCCCTCCAGCACCGGCTGGGCCAGGACGGTGACCAGGTGCTGGTTTTGCTCCCCCAGGTGGTACTGAATGGGGTCGGCCACGATGAGGTAGTCGCACTCCAGGGCGGCCCAGGAGAAGCCGTCCCGCTTGTCCACCGTGGCGAAGGTGGCGACGGCGGTTTTGGGGCCCTCCGGCTGGGGAATGCCCGCCGAACGGAGGGTGTTGTCAAGGATGCTGGAGTTGAAGACGAAGGAGGAGGCGATCACCGCCGCTGTCTTTGGCTCCTGGGCGGACAGTCCATCCACATACACCCGCAGGGCCACCAACTGGGCCAGATCGCTCCGCTGGGGCGGGGCGTAGGTGAAGGTGGGCAGGGGGGCCAGGGAGCCGATCTCCTGGGGGCTGGCGGGCTGGGGCCGGGGGAGGAGGGAGCTGCCCAGCATGCACAGGGCCAGAACCCAGGCCCCCGCCCGGACGGGTCTGCGGGCGGGCAGGGCCTCCAGCCCCAGGGCCAGGGCGGCGCACAGGGCGGGCAGATAGAGCAGCAGGTGCTGCTGCCCGTGGGACTGCACACGGGTGAACAGGAGCAGGCACAGCACCGGCTGCGCCAAGGTGAGCAGGGCCGTGTACCGGGCGGCAGGCCGCCGGAGGAGGCACCACACCACGCACACAAGGGCGGCGGCCATGAGCACCCAGCCGAAGTAGCGGCACAGCATCACCGCGTCCACCCACCGGCCCTGGTCGTAGGCCGAGTAGGTGTCAAAGTAGTTGGAGCGCAGTACCTGTTCAACCAGGAAGCTCTGCCCGAAGAACAGGGAGCACACCACGCCGGAGGCGGCCATGGCGGCAAAGGACTTCCACTGACTGCGGCGCACCGCCAGGGCGGCCAGGGATGCCAGCCCGAAGGACACGGTAAAGAAGAAGAAGTACCGCCGCAGCAGGAACACCAGGGTGAGCAGGGCCCCGGTGAGGATGCCGCGGGCCGACTGAGGGCGCTCTTGGTCGGTGTAGATCACAAAGGCCCAGATGCCGACCCCCGCCGCCGCCACGTCCACAAAGCCGGTGAGTCCGGTGTAGAGCAGCATGGGGGTGGCGCAGGCCAGCAGCACGCCGCCCCGGCGCACGCGCCGGGCCAGGGCCGCCATGCCCGCCAGGGCGGGCAGGACGTAGAGGTTGGCAATGGCGAAGAGGTAGACGTACCGCCCGGTACCCAGCACCCGCATCACCAGGGAGATGGGCCAGGAGAGCAGGTAGTTGTACTCCTGGGTGATGACACTCTGAAGCACCAGCCGCACCTGGGCCAGATCCAGGCTCTGACCCGCCAGCATGGTGCTGGAGCTCCAATAGATGTTGCTATCCCAGTAGTAGACCGTGGCGGAGCCCGCGGCGTAGAGGGCGGTGAGAACATTCACCGCCAGGGCCAGCAGCAGCAGGGCTCTCCCGCGGGGCAGCTCCAGGCGGCCGAACCGCCGGGCGGCGGTGGCCAGGGCCAGCACGACGCCCGCCAGTACCAGCCCGCTGCCCAGGGCGCAGACCAGCCGGAAGGGGAGACGCCCGATAGCCATATCCCCCGCGGAGAAGAGGCCGTAGCTGGTGTCCAGCAAAGCCCCAAGGAAAAAGGCCGCCCCAGCCAGCAGGGCGGTCCTCCAGGTGGGGCCGAACGGGAGCAGCAGGCGGGGGACCAGCCGGAGCCGCCACGCCGCTCCCACCACCAGGGCGGCCAGCGCCGCGGCGGCGGCCAGAATGGCCGGGCCGGGCACGCGGCCGTACAACACGGCCCAAAGACGCACCAGAGCCAGGCCGGACAGGCAGCCCCACGCCGCCAGTCCGGCCAGTCCCTGGAGCAGGGTGCGCGGCTTCATGCTCAGCCGGGAGGCCAGGTCATGTCCCGGCCCGCCAGCACGTGGAAGTGCAGGTGGTGCACGGACTGGCCGGCCTGCTCGCCGCAGTTGGAGACCACCCGGAAGTCGGTGACGCCCAAGTCCTTCGTCACCTGTGCAATGACCTCAAAGGCGTGGGCCACTACGGCGGAATTTTCCGGGGAGACCTCCCCGCAGGAGCCGATGTGGGCCTTGGGGATGACCAGGAAATGGGTGGGCGCCTGGGGGTCGATGTCGTAAAAGGCGTACACCAGCTTGTCCTCGTAAACCTTGTTGGAGGGGATCTCCCCCGCCGCGATTTTGCAGAACAGACAATCGCTCATGCTATATCCTCCTTTTCCGCGGATTTGACTCTAGTATAGCACACAGGGAGCGGAATGTCATTCCTTTGAGGCGGAAAAAATCGAGGGCCGCGGATGTATCCGCGGCCCTCGTCCATGCGCTCAGCAGGAGACAAATTGATTCCGCTCCGGGCTGTACCGGCAGTCGATGGCGGCCAGCCGCCGACTGACCTCGCCCCCGTCGATCTGGAGGTCGTCGCACAGAGCGTCCAGTGTGGGGTAAAAGTCCCGCAGTTTGGTATTGAGGTAACTGAGCAGAATCATAGGGTCCTGGGGAAGCATAGGTGTAACTCTCCTTTGGGTAAAAATGTGTTCGTTTGATTCTATGCGGCAAATGCAATGAGTGCCTCTGCTGCACACGTCTATCTGTGGGGCGGCAAGCATCTGCGCCATGCCGTAGGGACGGGTGCCCGCACCCGCCCGTCGGCGGCTTACAGCCCCAGCTTCTCGGCGACCAGGTCGTCTACTTTAGCCAGTGCGTCGTCCAGCTTGAGCAGATCATTTCCTCCGCCCATGGCGCTGTCCGGCTTGCCGCCGCCCTTGCCGCCGCAGATGGCGGTGACATTCTTGATGATGTCACCAGCCTTGACGCCCTTGGACACAGCCTCCTTGCCGCAGACGGCCAGGAAGGTGATCTTGCCGTCGTTGACAGCGGACAGGACAGCCACCACATTGGGCTGCTTGTCCCGCAGCAGATCGCCCATCTGGCGCAGTTTGGCCGCGTCGGCGTTGGGCAGGGTGGCGGTGAGCACCTTCAGCTCGCCCAGATCGTGGCCGCCCATGAGGAAGCGCTCGGTCTCGCCGGCGGCCTCCCTGGCCTGGAACTTCTCGACGGTGTGGCGCATCTCCCGCAGCTCGGCCATATTCTGCTCGGCCTTCTCGCGCAGCTCGGCGGGCTTGGCCTTGAGGACGGCGGCGGTCTCAAAGAGAAGGGACTGGGCCCGGTTCATGGTCTCTAGGGACTTAAGGCCGGTGGTGGCCTCGATGCGCCGGACGCCGGAGGCCACGGAGAACTCGCTGTCGATGTGGAATACGCCCACCTTGGCGGTGTTGTCCAGGTGGGTGCCGCCGCAGAACTCCACCGAGAAGCCCTGGCCCATGTCCACCACCCGGACGGTGTCGCCGTACTTCTCGCCGAACAGGGCGATGGCGCCCCGCTGCTTGGCCTCCTCGATGGGGAGCACCTCGGTGCTCACCTCGTAGCCCTCCAGCACCGCCTCGTTGACCAGGGCGGACACCTGGGAGAGCTCCTCGGCGGTGAGGGCGGCGAAGTGGGTGAAGTCGAAGCGCAGCTTGTCGGGCTCCACCAGGGAGCCGGCCTGGTGCACGTGGTCGCCCAGCACCTTGCGGAGCACGGCGTCCAGCAGATGGGTGGCGGAGTGGGCCCGCATGACGGCTTTGCGGCGCTTGACATCAATGGAGGCAGAGACGGTGCCGCCCACCTTCAGCACACCCTGGGTCAGCTTGCCGGTGTGCATATACTTGCCGCCCTTGTTCTTCTGCACGTCGGTGACCTGGAAGGTGACGCCGTCGGCGGAGATGACGCCGTGGTCGGCCACCTGGCCGCCCATCTCGGCGTAGAAGGGGGTCTTGTCCAGCACCACAATGGCCTCCACGCCGGGCATGAGCTCCTCGGCCTGCTCGTTCTCCACCACCAGGGCCACCACCTTGGCATCGTCAATGGCGGTGTGGTCATAGCCCACAAACTGGGTCTCGGGCACATCCTTGCCGAACTCCACGCCGGCCCAGCCCAGATCGCCCAGGGCCTCCCGGGCCTTCCGGGCGCGCTGGCGCTGCTCGTCCATCTGATTGTGGAACTCCGCCTCGTCCAGCTTCATGCCCTGCTCCTCCACCATCTCCAGGGTCAGGTCGATGGGGAAGCCGTAGGTGTCATACAGCTTAAAGGCGTCGGCGCCGGAGAAGGTGCTCTCCCCCTTGGCCTTGTGCCCGGCGAGCATGTCGCCAAAGATCTTCAGGCCGCTGTCGATGGTCTTGGCGAAGTTCTCCTCCTCGGTGCGGATGACCTTGGTGATATAGTCCTGCCGCTCCCGCAGCTCGGGATAGTGGCCCTCATTCTCATGGATAACGGTGTCGCACACCTCGTAGAGGAAGGGCTCGTTGACGCCCAGCAGCTTGCCGTGGCGGGCGGCCCGGCGCAGCAGACGGCGGAGCACGTAGCCCCGGCCCTCGTTGGAGGGGAGTACGCCGTCGCAGATCATGAACACGGAGGAGCGGATGTGGTCGGTGATCACCCGCAGAGACACGTCCTTGGCGGCGGTCTCGCCGTAGTGAGCGTGGGTGATCTCGGACACCTTGTTGGTGATGTTCATGACGGTGTCCACGTCAAACAGGGAGGCCACGTTCTGGCACACGCAGGCCAGCCGCTCCAGGCCCATGCCGGTGTCGATGTTTTTCTGCTTGAGCTCGGTGTAGTGGCCCTCCCCGTCGTTGTCGAACTGGGAGAACACGATGTTCCACACCTCGATATAGCGGTCGCAGTCGCAGCCCACGGTGCAGCCCGGCTTGCCACAGCCCCACTCGGGGCCCCGGTCGTAGTAGATCTCGGAGCAGGGGCCGCAGGGGCCGGAGCCGTGCTCCCAGAAGTTGTCCTCCTTGCCGAACTTAAAGATCCGCTCGGCGGGGATGCCGATCTCCTCGTTCCAGATGCGGAAGGCCTCGTCGTCGGCGGGGGTGGTTTCGTTGCCGGCGAACACGGAGGGGTAGAGCCGGTCGGCCTCCAGGCCCACCCACTCGGGGGAGGTCAAAAACTCCCATGCCCAGTGGATGGCGTCCCGCTTGAAGTAGTCGCCGAAGGAGAAGTTGCCCAGCATCTCAAAGTAGGTGCCGTGGCGGGCGGTGTGGCCGATGTTCTCGATATCGCCGGTGCGGATGCACTTCTGGCAGGTGGTCACCCGGTGGCGGGGCGGCTCCTGCTCCCCGGTGAACCAGGGCTTCATGGGCGCCATGCCGCTGTTGATGAGCAGCAGGGAGGCGTCGTTCTGGGGGATGAGGGAGAAGCTGGGCAGGCGCAGATGCCCCTTTGTCTCAAAGAATTTCAGGAACATCTCGCGCAGCTCGTTGAGGCCGTAGTTCTTGTGCATGGACAGACCAAACTCCTATCTGTAAAAAAATAAGCTCCGCCCCGGTTAGGGGCGGAGCAGGTTCACTCCACGGTACCACCCTAATTTGCCCCGGAAAGGGGCATCTCAGTCATCCGGTAACGGGGATGGGGCGTCCCGGTCGTCCCGGGCAGCTCGGAAGTGGCGCGCAGGCCCGTGTCGCGGAGGGCTCTCACCGTCCCCTCTCGCTCGGCGCGGCGTGGCCTGCTTGGCTTCGTCATCGCGTTTCTTGTGATAGCTGAATTATTCTATCACATTTTTCGCCGTTGTCAACCGCTTTTTCGGCAGGAGGGAGCCCAAAAAGAAGAGCATGGGCGGCAGCAGGCCGGCCAGGAACATGGCCGCGAACCAGGCAGAGGACTGGAAAAAGGCGTTTACCCCGGCGTCCCTCAGGGAGCCTGAGAGCAGATCCAGGGTGAGGAGCATGAACAGGGCGGAAGGGCTGGCCAGCAGAAAGGAGAAGACCAGAAGGGCAAAGCCCGTGAAGGCGAGGGGGAACAGCGCCTCCCGCCCCGAGAAGAGCAACAGAAGGCCGCAGCCCCCGAAGGCCCAGCCCCAGGCGCACAGGGCGGGATAGAGCACTGCCTTGCAGCCGGTTTTCCGGTCTGGGCGGGGCCAGCCCCGCAGGCGGGAGACCACCCAGCCTGCGGGCACATAGAGGGCCATCAGCAGGAGGACATACCAGGAAAAGAGGGCGCGGCCGCGCGCACAGTCGGGCAGGCCGGCCAGCCCCAGCCATCCCATCCAGCCCAAAAGGGAGAGGATAAAATGTCCGGCGGCGAATCCGCCGAAGCGGCCCGGGACGGTTCCTCTTGGTTTCAGACAGCATCACCTCTTGCGGCCAGTATACGCCACAATAAACTGTATGTCAACATAAATTTAATGAAAAACAATAAAAACAAATTGAGAAGCAGGGCGGCCCCATGGGCCGCCTTGCTGTGCATGATTAAGACGCCGGGGTTTGCTTGGAAGGGTTCCGCCGGAACAGGGCGAACAGGTTGCACTCCCGGCAGGCAGAGGAAAAGCTCTGGCCGGTAAAGAGCCAGCACAGGGGCTTGACGGACATGAGCAGGGCCACGCCCACCAGGCAACTGAGCAGGATGGCCAGATAGTAGCCGAGCTGGAGGGGGATGGTGTCCACTGCGGGGGTGATCCAGGCCGTCCACGCCTTCTGCCAGAACTGGATGGCCATGGGGTGTACCAGGTAGACGCCGAAGGACAGCCCGGACAGGGCGGTGAGGGCCCGCCCGCTGCTCCGGCCCTCCCCATAGGAGCGCGCCAGCAGGAACAGGGCCGCGGCCAGCACGGCGGTAAAGAGATGCAGATAGCTCTTGATGCGCTCGTCGTAGACGCCGGTGCGGCTGGTGAGCCAGAAGGTGCCGGCGGCGATGACGGCAAAGCTGGCCGCCGTCACGCCCCACAGCGTCCCCCGGCGGGGGAGCTTTTGCAGCCGGGCCAGCCGGGCGCCCAGAAGGAAGTAGCCCAGATAGCCGCCCACAAAGTCCAGATTCAGCGTCCAGTGGACGGTGAGGGCGCTCTGCCAGGGGCCGGCGGGGGCCAGATCGCAGAGGGTGTCCATGCCGATGGTGGCGATCAGCCACAGGCCCACCAGGTAGTTCCAGTGGGCCTCGCTCAGCCCGTCGGTCATCTTCTTGAGCAGCGGAGAGACCAGATAGATGGGCACCAGGGCGTACAAGAACCAGTAGGGCACCATCACCGGCGTGTTGAGCAGGGGAATGAGCTTGTCCAGGGCGGCCTGGGGGCCGGAGAGCACGCCGGCCAGGGCGATGACGACGCCCGACCAGGCCAGCAGAGGGATCAGCACCTTGGGCAGGCGGCGGCGAAACAGGGTGCCCAGCTCCGCCGTCCGGGGGTGGGACAGGAGCAGCGCCCCGGAGAGCATGAAGAACAGGGGCACCGCCGCCGTGGCCAGGGAGGAGATCAGGTTGGAGAAGTGCCACAGGGGGGTGCCAAGCTGGCGCAGGGCGCCCGCCGCGGTGTGGAGGTAGACCACCCCCACCATAGAGGCCACCCGCAGCAGATCGTAGTCCCAGCGGCGTCGGGACGGCGCGCTCACAGGCCCACCGCCTTCCGCCGCAGGAGGGACAGGGGCGGGGCCTGGACAGGGAGACTCAGACGGAAGGGCATCTGGGGTTTCCGGGCCTCCGGGATGGGCAGGCCGTCCCCGTCGGCCAGGCCCTCCACCCGGAAGGAGACGGGGCGCACGCCGGGGCCCACCAGCTCCAGCTCGTCTCCCTCGGCGAACTTGTTGCGCAGCTCACACAGGGCGGCGCCGTCGGGGGCGCAGGAGGTGACCACTCCCACCACCTGCCAGTCCCGCAGGTAGCGGGCGTGAGCGGTGTGCTGCCCCGGTTCGCCGTAGTAGAAGCCGGTGGAGTAGGGGCGGTGGCTCACCTTGTCCACCTCGGCCCGCCACACCGGGTCCAGCGGCTCCCCGGCCCGGGCGGCGTCGATGGCGTGGCGGTAGGCGGCGGTGACAATGGCGGCGTAGTAGGCGCTCTTGGCCCGGCCCTCGATTTTCAGGGAATCCAGTCCGGCGTCCATCAGCTCGGGCACGTGGTCGATCATGCACATGTCCCTGGAGTTGAGGATGAAGGCCCCGCCCGCGTCCTCCCCGATGGGGAAATACTCGCCGGGGCGCTTCTCCTCCACCAAGGCGTACTGGTAGCGGCAGGGCTGGGCGCAGGCGCCCCGGTTGGCGTCCCGCCCCGTCATGTAGTTGGACAGCAGGCAGCGGCCCGAGTAGCTGACGCACATGGCCCCGTGGACGAAGGCCTCCAGCTCCAGCGCCGGGGGGGCCTTGGCCCGGATCTCCCGGATCTCGTCCAGGGACAGCTCCCGGGCCAGGATCACCCGGCTGGCCCCCAGCTCATACCAGGCGGCCGCCGCCTGGTAGTTGGAGACGCTGGCCTGGGTGGAGATGTGGGCCTTCACGCCGGGGGCGTGCTTTTTCAGCAGGGAGAGCACCCCCACGTCGGCCAGGATGGCGGCGTCCACCCCTGCCGCCTGGAGGAACTCCAGCCACTCCGGCAGGCGGGCCGCCTCGTCGTTGCGGGGCATGGTGTTGCAGGTGACGTGGACGGCCACTCCCCGGCTGTGGCACAGCTCCACGGCCTGCCTGAGCTCCTCGGGGGTGAAGTTGCCCGCGAAGGAGCGCATACCGAAATCGGGGCCCGCCAGATAGACGGCGTCGGCCCCGTAGGCCAGGGACATGCGCAGGCGCTCCATGTCCCCGGCAGGGGAGAGCAGTTCGATTGTTTTCTCAGCCATTTTGATACCGCTCCTGTGAGGCGATAAAGTTCTGCTGTTCCCGGTAGGTGGCGAAGAAGTGGTGCTTTCCGTCGTCCCCCAGGGCATAGAAGTAGTACCTGGTGGAGTCGGGGTACACCGCGGCCTTCAGCGCATCTACACCGGGGCTGGCGATAGCCGTGGGGGTGAGGCCCTTGTGGGTCCGGGTGTTGTAGGGGGTGTCGGCGTTGAGGTCCACCTCGGTGCCGCCGGTGGCGTAGAGGATGGTGGCGTCGATGTTCAGATAGCCCGCCGTCTCGCTGGTGGGGTTGTCCAGGCGGTTGTAGATGACCGAGGCAATCTTGGCCTGGTCGGAGCCGTCGGTCTCCTTCTCGATCATGGAGGCCACGGTCACCACGTCCTGGATGGTGCGGCCGTCGTTCTGTACCTCCTGGCGCATCTCGTCGGTGAAGATCTCGTCAAAGCGGAGGATCATCTTGTTGAGCACGCTCACCGGTTCCTCGCCCATATAGAACTCGTAGGTGTCGGGGAACAGGTAGCCCTCCAGCCGCTTGGGATCGCCCAGGGGCACCACGCCCTTGAGGAAGGAGAACTTGAAGTCGTAATTGGCAGCGGCCTCCTCCAACTGCTCCACCGTGGACACCCCCTTCTCCTCCAGAAGGGAGAAGATCTGGGCCTCTGTCATGCCCTCGGGTATGGTGACGGTGGTGGTCATGCGGTTGGCGGAGGAGGAGCCCATGCTGGAGATGAGGGCCCGGTAGTCCATGTCGGTGTTCAGCTCATAGGTGCCCGGGGTGATCTTGGCCCCCTCCTCTCCGGCCTTGCCGGAGGTGTGGGTCAGGGAACAGAAGAGCTTGAACACCATCTTGTACTCGATGAGGCCCTGCTCCTCCAGCTTGTCGGCCACCTGGCCCACCGTGTCCCCCTCGTCGATCTCCACCACGGCGGTAAGGGCGGGCTTGTTGAGGGCCAGCACATCGTTGGCCCAGATCCAGCCCACGCCGGCCAGGAGGGCGGAGATGCCAAGCACAAAAATGACATAGAGCAACACCCCCCAGCCGCCGAGACGCTTTTTCCGGCGGCGGGGGGCGGAGCGGCGTTCTCCCTCCGGGTGGGAGGGGGCGACCCGCCTGCCGCCGTGGCCGCTCCTCGACTGGGCCGGCCGGCGGCCCTCATTCCGGTATTCTTCCTGAGACATAGGTTCAACTCCTAACGAAAAAACAGATGACCCGCCGGGAACCACTTTGCCGCCCCCCACATAGTATGAGCCAGATAAAACAAGTGAGGTGAATCAAGAATGTGCTGTGGTAACAATGGTTGGGGCGGCGGCAACGGCTGCGGCTGCCTGTGGATCATCCTGATTATCATCATCCTTTGCTGCTGCTGCGGCGGCAGCTGGGGCGGCAGTGGCTGCGGCTGCAACTGCGGCTGCAACAACAACTGCGGGTGCAACGACGGCTGCTGCTGAGCCGTTTACGTACCGTCCGGCGAGGAGCGGGGCCTTTGGGCCCCGCTCCTCTGCGCGTCCGCCCGGTACAGGCCGTGCTCGGTGAGCACCAGCTCCACCCCCCGGTCGTGGGGGGCGCGGGGGACTTGGGGCAGCAGCAGCGCCGTCCGGCACAGGGCGGCGGTACAGCCGGCGTAGTCCGCCAGCCAGCGGTCATAAAAGCCGGCCCCCTGGCCCAGACGGCCGCCGGAGGGGTCGAAGGCCAGACCGGGCACCAGCACAAGGCCGATGGCGTCCTTGCCCACCAGGGGGCAGTCTTCCCCCGGCTCCAGCATCCCATAGGGGTGGGGGATCAGCGCGCTGTCCGGCCGGACAAGCCGGGCCTCCAGGCCGCGGCCCGGCAGGCAGCGGGGCAGGCAGACCGCCTTGCCCCGTGCCCAGAGGGCGGGGAGGAGGCGGGCGGTGTCGGGCTCGCCCCCCATGCCGTGGTAGAGCAGCAGGGTATCCGCCGCCTCCACCTGGGGCAGGGCCAGAAAGCGGGCGAACAGGGCGTCATCGCTCGCCCGCCGGGCCTGGGGAGAGAGCTCTCTCAGATATTGGCGGGCCCGGCGGCGCAGCTCCGCCTTCTCAGCCGTGGTAGTGGACGGCATGGCAGACCTGCCGGGCGGCCTCCGCCCCCTTGAGCACCTCCACCAGCTTCAGGCCGAAGGGGAAGGAGGAGCCGGCGGCCTCGCCGGTGATGATGTGGCCGTCCGCCACCACGGGAGCGCCCTTCTGCACCACGGCGGAGCCCATCAGCTCCTCCATGCCGGGGTAGCACACCGCCCTGCGCCGGTCCAGAAAGCCCAGGTTGGCCAGAATGGTGGGGGCGGCGCAGATGGCGGCCAGCCACCGGCCCTCGTCGTAGCAGTGTTGAATCAGGGCCTGTACGTGGCGGTCGCCCTGGAGCACCTCCACGCCCCCCAGACCGCCGGGGAGCACCAGCATATCCACCGCCTCCCGGTCCAGCTCGGCCAGGGTCAGGTCGGCGGTGACAGTGACGCCGTGGGCGCTGGTGACGGCGGGGCCGTCCACGCCCACCAGTCGGACCTCAATGCCTGCCCGGCGCAGCAGATCGGCGGGCACCAGGGCCTCGCTCTCCTCAAATCCGGTTCCCAACAGAATCGCTACCATGTGAAACAGCACCTTTCTTTTCTGTTCTTCTATCCTAAAATACGGGCGGCCGCCGCCCAGATGTCACGGTGAATGTCCTCCATAGAGCGGAGCGCCCCCGCCCCGTCCACACAGGGGATTTTGACCCAGCCCAGACAGTCCGCCGCCCGGAGGGCGGTTTTGCGGCACAGGGCGAGATAGCCGGTGTCCACCTCGTGGATGTCACCCTTGGTATGGGTGGACGCCTCCCGGCTGCGGAGGAGGCGCACCGCCTGCTCCGTGGGCATGTCCAGATAGACCACCAGATCGGGGAGGGGCAGGCCCAGCTTGCCGCACTCGAAGTCAAACAGCCAGCGGAAAAAGCCCTCCCACTCCGCCTCGGGCAGCTTGCTGGCCTGGTGGACGGCGTTGGAGGTGGTGTACCGGTCGGAGAGCACCAGCCCGCCGCCCCGGTAGTAGTCCCCCCACACCTTTTTCCATGAGGCATAGCGGTCCACCGCGTAAAAAGTGGAGGCCGCGTAGGGATTCACGTCGGAGGGGTGGGAACCGAACTCCCCGTTCAGATACATTTTCAAAAGGGCGGAGGAGGGCTCCTGGTACTGGGGGAAGATCAGCCGCCGGAAGGGGCGTCCCTCCCGCTCCATCCGCTCACAGAGCATGCGGAACTGGGTGGACTTGCCCGACCCGTCGGTGCCCTCAAACACAATCAGCTTTCCCTGCATGCTCACTTCCCCCGCAGCCGGGCGCCCGCCGCCTGGACCAGCACCAGAGGCAGCTTGGCCATGCGTCCGATGCGCTTCGGTTCCTTGACCAGGCGGTAGAGCCACTCCAGCCCCAACTTCTGAAAGCCCTCCGGGGCCCGCTCCACCACGCCGGCGAACACGTCCAGGGAGCCGCCCAGGCCCACCATCAGGTGGGCGCCGGTGGCGGGGCCGTGCTCCACCATCCACAGCTCCTGCTTGGGGGCCCCCAGGCAGACGAACACCACGTCGGCGGCGGCGGCCCTGATCTCCTCCACCACCGGGCCGTCCTCCCGGAAATACCCGTCATGGGTGCCGCAGACGATGAGGCCGGGGTGGGCGTCCTTCAGGTTGGCGGCGGCCAGCTCCGCCACGCCGGGCTTGGCCCCCAGCAGGAAGAGCCGCTTGCCGTGACGGGCCATCCACGCCAGCAGCCGCTGGGCAAAGTCGATGCCCGGTACCTTGCCCTTCAGCGGGCGGCCCAGGATTTTCGCGGAGTAGACCACCCCCACGCCGTCGGCCAGCACCAGATCGGCCCCCAGCAAGGCCTGCCGGAAGGCCGGATTGTGCTTGGCGGCCAGCAGAAACTCCGGGTTGGGGGTGACCGCGTAGTGGAAGCCCCCGGCCTCCACCAGGGCTGCGCCGGCCGCCGCAGCCTCCTCCAGCGTCAGGTCGTCGAAGCCGACGCCCAAAACATCAGTCCTCAAAATACATTGCCTCCGATTGGAATTCTGTCCATAATTTCATGCCATTTTACCATAGATAGCGAAAAAAGTCCATGCGGAAACCGGGAAATCAGGGGCGGGAAAGATGAAGTTTCTGTGAAGAATCACGAAGTTTCCCGTTGACAAACCGGGCGGATGTGCTTATAATAGGGCACAGCTAATTCTTTAGCTGTTAAAATTGCTAAAGAGCGGTAGGGATTGGAGGAACTCGATTATGAATGGAAGAAAACTGGCCGCTTTTGCCTTGAGCGGCGTTATGGCCGTCGGCCTGACCGCCTGCGGCGGAAACGGCGAACCGAATGAGTCTCCCGCCGGCGGCTCCGGGGGGGAGGCCTATCTGGTGGGGATCTGCCAGCTCGCCCCCCACGACGCGCTGGACGCGGCCACCAGGGGCTTCAAGGCGGCTCTGGTGGAGGCCTTCGGCGAGGATGGGGTGAAGTTTGACGAGCAGAACGCCGGCGGCGAGTACAACAACTGCGCCACCATCGTGGACGGCTTTGTGTCGGAAAATGTGGACCTGATGCTGGCCAACGCCACCTATTCGCTCCAGGCAGCCCAGTCCGCCACCGCCGACATCCCCATTCTGGGCACCGCCATCACCAACTACGGCATCGCCCTGGGCCTGGACAGCACAGAGGACAAGGTATTGGGCGGCAACATCTCCGGCACCTCCGACCTGGCCCCGCTGGACCAGCAGGCCGCCATGCTCCAGGAGCTGTTCCCCGACGCGGAGAACGTGGGCCTGCTCTACTGCTCCGCCGAGCCCAACTCCGTGTTTCAGGTGGAGACCATCCAGGGCTATCTGGAGGAGATGGGCTACACCTGTACCCAGTACGCCTTCACCGACGTGAACGACCTCTCCGCCGTGACCCAGTCTGCCTGTGACGGCTCCGATGTGATCTATATCCCCACCGACAACACGGCGGCCAACAACACCGAAACCATCGCCAATGTGGTCATCCCCGCCGGGGTGCCCGTGGTATGCGGCGAGTCTGGCATCTGCTCCGGCTGCGGCGTGGCCACCCTCTCCATCAGCTATGAGGAGCTGGGCCGTATCACCGGTGAGATGGCCGTCCAGATCCTCACCGGCGAGGCGGACGTGTCCGAGCTGGCAATCCAGTACGACACGGCCGTGACCAAGATGTACAACGCCGCGAACTGTGAGGCGCTGGGCATCACGGTGCCCGACGGCTATCAGCCCATTGAGTGAGGCGCAAACGTCAGAAAACCGCGGGAATGGACCTCCATTTCCCGCGGCTTTTTGGCACGTGCCTGTCTGTAATCCACTTTCGAGCGGGAGGCATGAAGAAAGATGAATGTTTTGGTAAGCCTGTTCAACTCCCTGCCCGGCGCCGCGGGGCAGGGGCTGATCTGGGGCATTATGGCCATCGGCGTCTATATCACCTATAAAATATTGGATGTGGCCGATCTGACGGTGGACGGCTCCCTGGCCACCGGCGGCGCGGTGGCGGCCCTGTGCGTCAGCATGGGCTGGAACCCCTGGCTGGCGGTGCTGGCGGCGGTGCTGGCGGGTATGCTGGCCGGGCTGGCCACCGGTGTGCTGCATACCGCCTGCGGAATACCCGCCATCCTGGCGGGTATTCTGACCCAACTGGCCCTCTACTCCATCAACCTGCGCATCATGGCCATCGGGGATGAAAATGCTACCACCAAGGCCACCCTGGCGGTGAGTGTGGACAAGAACGACCTGCTCCTGTCCTCCCGCTACGTGCGGGAGCCTGCGCTGAACAACCCTCTGCTGCTGCTGGTGCTGCTGACGGCAGCGGTGATCGCGCTGCTGTACTGGTTCTTCGGTACGGAGCAGGGCTCCGCCCTGCGGGCCACCGGCGCCAACCAGAGCATGGCCCGGGCCCAGGGCATCAACACCAACACCGCCAAGGTCCTGGGCCTGGTGGTGTCCAACGGCCTGGTGGCCCTGGCCGGCGGCCTGCTGGCCCAGTATCAGGGCAGCGCCACCATCGACATGGGCCGCGGCGCAATTGTCATTGGCCTGGCGGCAGTCATCATCGGCGAGGTACTGCTGGACAAGGTGTTCCGCAACTTCGCCCTCAAGCTGCTCTCCGCGGTGATCGGCGCGATCATCTATTATGTGGTCATCACCGTGGTGCTCCGCCTGGGCCTGGAGTCCACCGATCTGAAGCTGCTCACCGCCCTGGTGGTGGCGGTGTTCCTGGCAGTCCCCTATTGGAAGGGCCGCTATTTCACCAAGCCCGTGCGGAAGGAGGGCGCTCCCCATGCTTGAAGTGCGCGAAATTTATAAGACCTTCAACGCCGGCACCATCAACGAGAAGCGGGCTATGAACGGCGTCACCCTCACCCTCAACGAAGGGGACTTCGCCACCGTCATCGGCGGCAACGGCGCGGGCAAGTCCACCCTGCTCAATCTGGTGGCGGGCGTCTACCCGGTGGACAGCGGCTCCATCGCCATCGGCGGGCAGAATGTGACCCGCCTGCCGGAGCACAAGCGGGCCCGGTTCATCGGCCGGGTGTTTCAGGACCCCATGATGGGCACCGCGGCCACCATGCAGATCGAGGAAAACCTGGCCCTGGCCGCCCGCCGGGGGCAGAGCCGCTCCCTCCGCCCCGGCATCACCCGCACCGAGCGGGAGCAGTACCGGGAGCTGCTGAAAATCCTGGATCTGGGACTGGAGGACCGGCTGACCAGCAAGGTGGGCCTGCTCTCCGGCGGCCAGCGGCAGGCCCTGACTCTGCTGATGGCCACGCTGAAGAAGCCCCGGCTCCTGCTGCTGGACGAGCATACCGCCGCCCTGGACCCCAAAACGGCGGCCAAGGTTCTGGACACCACGGAGAAGATCGTGCAGCGGGATAAGCTGACCACCCTCATGATTACCCATAACATGCGCGATGCCATCGCCCACGGCAACCGCCTGATCATGCTCTACGACGGCCGGATTGTGGTGGATATCGCGGGGGAGGAGAAGAAGAAGCTGACCGTGGAGCAGCTCCTCGCGCTGTTCAGCAAAGCCAGCGGCTCCGACGAGGCCGACGACAAGCTGCTGCTGTCGTAGCCGCTGGCTTCCCCATCGCAGATGGGCGGCGCCTGCGCCGTGCAAGCGTTTTGCCGGAGGCAAAACCTTGCCGCGGGCGGAATTCAATTCCGCCCGCGCGGGATGAAATCCGGGGTCCCCGGCCGGCCTGGGCCGGCTGGGGCACAGCGGCTCGGACGAGGCCGACGACAAGCTGCTGCTGTCCTGAGCGGTAAAAGCAAACAGAGTGCCCCGCCGTCCGTGGACGGCGGGGCACTCTGTTTAAGAAGGAAGAATCCCGAAATAGTTCAGCAGGGTACAGGTCAGGGCGGCAGCCTCCTCCCGGGTGGTGACGGCGGCCGGGTCAATATCCTCCAGGGGCTCCCACAGCAGGTTGATGGTGTTGCCCAGCAGCCCCTTCTGGCTCAGGGCCAGCAGCCAGACGGAGTCCCTGGCCCAGCCGGAGTAGGAGAGCAGCCCGGTAGCCTCCGCCGCGTCTGCGGGCATCTCTTGCAGGGTGAGGTCCATATACATATTGAGCCGCTGGGACAGCCGGGCCATGATGGTGATGAACTGCTCGTGGCTCACTGGCGCGTCGGGGGCGAAGCGGCCCTCTCCCACGCCCTCCACCAGGCCCAGCCGGGCCACGGCGTTGACGCACAGGCCGTACCAGTCGTCCATGGATACGTCGGTAAACTGGCTCTCGCCGGTGGGAACCCGGCAGTTGAGGGCCTGGGCCAGCAGGGCGCAGAGCTGGGCGCGGGTGAGGGAGCCCTCGGGCTGGAAGGCTCCGCCGCCGGTTCCGGCCAGGATACCGTAGGTGGCCAGCCGGTCGATCTGGGCGGCGTAGGGGGAGCCGGCGGTGTCGGTAAAGCTGCGGTCCCGGTAACTGGTGAGGACATACCGCCCCACCAGCTCCTCCACGGTGGTGTCGGCCCAGCCGTCGGGGCCGCCGGTGCCCTCCAGCACCCGGACGCCGTCGGGCAGAGCCTCCAGCAGAGCGGTAAAGGCGTCCCGGTGTGCTTCACTCAGGGCGGTGTCCAGCTCCACATACCAGCGCCAGTTGAAGTCGATACGCAGATAGCCCTCCGTGGAGCCCTTGGGGCTGGAGGCGGAGAGAAGGGTGGCGACCTCGGGGGCCAGATCGGGGTCCACCAGCAGGTGGGGGATCAGGCCAACGGTGTCGGTGGTGGAGCCGGAGGGGGCGTAGAAGCGGTAACTGGTGATCTTGATGGCGTCCCCGTCGGGGAAGTAGTCGGGCAGGGCGCGTTGGTCCAGAACCGTCTGGGCCACTCCCTTGCCAAAGGTGCGCCCGCCCACCAGGATGCCGGTATTGGTGTCCCGGATGTCGGAGGCGAACAGCTCGGAGGCGCTGGCGGTCTCCCCGTCGGTGAGGACGATGACGGGGGAGAGGGTGCGGGCGTCGTCGTTGCTGCCATACGCGCCGTAGGCGCCGGTGCTGTCCTTGAGGTAGGCCAGCACGCCGGAGCCGGTGAAGCAGCCCGCCGCGCCCATGGCCGCGTCTACCTCACCGCCGCCGTTGCCCCGGAGATCGACGATCCAGTGGTCAGCTCCGGCGGCGGTGTCCTCCATGCCGCTGACGAAGTGGGCCACCGTCTCGCCGCCGAAGGTGTCGCAGTCGATGTAGCCGATGTGGCCGTCCCACAGCTCGGTATAGGTGGCGGGGACGGTGATGGCCCGGCGGGTGAGGACGGCGGTGTACTCCGCCCCGTCCCGCCGGTAGGACAGCTCCACCCGGGTGCCGGGGTCGCCCTTGAGCCAGGCGGCCACAGTACCCGCGTCCTGCCCGGCGGTGGAGCGGCCGTCCACGGCGGTGACCAGATCACCGGGCCGGAGGCCGGCGTCGGCGGCAGGGGTGTTCTCATAGACCCGCTGGATCAGCGGCCCGTCCGCCGTGACCAGCGAGTAGATGCCAACGCCCACGGTATCTGTATCGGACATGGAGCCGGTAAAGGCCCCGTACTCCTCGGGAGAGAAGTAGGTGGTGTAGGGGTCGCCCAGGGCCTCCAGCATGGCCTGGATGGTGTTCTGGTCCAGAACGTCCTCGGGGACCTCGTCGATGTAATAGTCCTGTAGCAGCTCCCGGGCCTGATCGGGGGTGAGGGCCTGGGCGGCGGGAGAGAGGAGCAGGGTCAGGGCCAGGGGGAGGGCAAACAGGCGGCTGAGCGGCATACGCTTCATAGGAGGGCCTCCTTGGACAAATATGTTATGTAACCCAATTCTACGACAAAATGGGAGCGGGCGCAAGGCCCACTCCCATTTTGTATCTATTTGTCATTTTTACGCCTGCGCCCCGCGCTCCGGTATTATGTCATCCGGCGCCCTCGTGGGCCAGAATCCAGCGGGCGATATCCGCGATCACCTGGGAATCCACGGCCTGGGGCTGCTGGTACTCGTGCAAAACCTCCGCGATGGCGCCGGTGGGGGATGGCATGAACAGGTGGTTCAGGCCGGGGTACAGATGGAAGACGGCGTCAGGGTGGGCGGCCAGAAGGGCCTCGTAACGGCGGAAGTCCCGCTCCACCGACAGATGGGCGTCCCGGTCGCCCTGGAGCACCAGAACGGGCTTGGTCAGGCGGCGGAGGTACTCCTCCGGGGGGTGTGTCAGCATCTCCTTAAAGTACCACGCCCAGAGGTTCCCCAGAATGTGGGTGTGCTGGGCGTCCTCCTCCGCCATGCGGGGGAGGGCGGCGAACTGCTCCCGCAGGGCCTGAACCAGAGGCGCGGCGGCGGCGCGCTGCTCCGGGGGCATGGCCGCCAGAGAGGCCTCGTTCTGCTCCAGGATCAGGGCGTCCAGAGTGCGGGGGGTGCCCGCCCAGAAGATGAGCCCGGCGAAGGCGCCGCCCTCCGCGTCGATGCGGGGGGCCAGCATGCCGCCCATGCTGTGCCCCAGGAGATAGACCCGGTCCGGGCAGATCAGGGGCTCTGCCCGCAGCAGGGCGGCGGCGCACAGGGCGTCCCGGATGACCTCCTCCTCCACGCTGAGGCGGCCCTGAAGGGCGTCGGCCAGCCGCTTCCCGTGGGCAAAGGTGCGCTTGTCGTAGCGGAGGCTGGCCACCCCGAGGTCGGCCAGCCCGACGGCCAGATCCCGGAAGGGGCGGTTGGGGCCCACGGCCTCGTCCCTGTCCTGAGGGCCGGAACCGTGGACCAGCAGGACGGCGGGAAAGGGGCCCGCGCCGTCGGGGAGGGTGAGCAGGCCGGGGAGGGGATAATCCGCGTCGGCGGCCACGGTGATGGGAAGGGTGCGCATGAGACGGCCTCCTTTCATATAGGGCGGAGGTGCGCCTACGCCTCGCCCGCGATGCGCACGGCGGTGCCGTAGGCGGTGATCTCCGCCGCCCCCTGCATGACGGAGGCGGAGGTGTAGCGGATGCCGATGACCGCGTCCGCCCCCATGGCCTCCGCGTCGTCCACCATGCGCTTGGTGGCGATCTGCCGGGCCTCGGTGAGCATCTGGGTGTAGCTCTCGATTTCGCCGCCCACCAGGGTCTTCATGCCCGCCATAAAGTCCTTGCCGAAGTTCTTGGACTGGACCACGCTGCCCTTGGCGATGCCCAGGGCCTCGATTTTCTTGCCGGGAATATACTCAATATTTAGAAGCAGCATCTTCTTCTCCTCCTCGAATCTGTTTGATGCGCTGCCACAGGGCCAGCAGCACGCCGATGATGACCACGCCGGGAATGGCGAGCAGAAAGAGCATCAGCCCCAGGGGCGGGGCCTCCGCCGGCTCCACCGTCAGGCCCCAGACCATCAGGGCGATGAGGCCGCCCATCAGGGCCACGAAGACCAGGGCGGCGGCCACCGTCCCGCCGTAGCGGGTGACAATGTCGTTTTTTCGGATGTTCATAAACTGCGTTCCTCCCTCCTCCATCCGCTCCATCTTCTCCAGCCAGCGGCCCGCGTCCAGGCTGGCCAATTGCTCGCCCGACTCCGCCAGCTCCTGGCAGAGGGAGCGCATGGTGGCCAGATTGTCCTGGGCCCGCTCCAACTGGATGATGTGCCGCCGCACGCCGTCGGTGAGGGTCAGGGTGCCCTGCTGCATCCTCCGAATCTCCTCCAGGGGGACGTCCAGCTTCCGCAGCAGCTTGATCTTCCGCAGGGCCTCCACGTCCGCCTCGCCGTAGTCCCGGTAGCCGTTGTCCGTCCGACCGGGGGAGAGAAGCCCCTCCTTTTCATAGAAGCGGATGTTTCGCTTTGTGACGCCGACCAGCTGCTCGACCTCGTTGATCTTCACTGTGTATCACCTCTGACAGCCCTACCATACACCCTCTACCGGGTGGAAGGTCAAGAAAAATCTTTCTGAAACCGTAGTATACACCGGCGGGAGGGAAATTACCACCCTCCGTCCCGATGAACGGACTGGGTACCGGCAGATCCTCTCACGGTTCTGGGCAACTGTGGGGGCGGCCCTGGTGGTCGCCTCAATGCCCCTGCGCTGGGGAAATCCTCTCCGGGCGGGGACAAGCCCCGCCCCTACGTTCCAGCGCCGTTCCCCGGTTTTCTCACATACAGGCCGGTGCGGCGGGGGCGTTACAGCGTAAGCCCCCGCCGCCGAGAATCTGCCAGTAGAACAGCCCGGGGGAAGTTCCAAGAAGGGGGAATCGCAATTCCCCCTTCTTGGCCGTTTCAAGGGGTGGATTGTTAAGGCGGGGGAAATCGGCATCCCCCGCCTTAACCGGCTCTTTCGCCCCTTTCTGGCCGCTCAGAAAGGGGCCCGCCGGAGGCATGACAAGAAAGCAGATACAAAAATGGTTTCCATGGAAGGCGCGCCAGCCCGGCACAAGGCGGGCCGATGTGGGCAGAAGGTGAATTGCCCCAGAGGGGCAAGAGAGGCCGCCCTGGGGCGTCGGCCCCTACATTGGGCGATAAGGCGGCGCTAGGTTTGCTGAAGTGAGGCGGCAGCCCACGTACCCTTGCGGCAGTATCATATATTTGGTATAATAAAGCCGTATGGCGTGAAAATGCCCTGGAAATGCTACCGAATGGTAGTGTTTCTGTGGGTGATACTATGTATTTTCGCCGCATTTCCGACCTGCGTGTGGATCACGACCTGACACAGCGCAAAGTGGCAGACTATTTAAATATGAATCTGGAGGTCTACCGCCGCTACGAGAAGGGACTCCGGGAGATTCCGGTGTGGGCTTTAGTCAAGCTGGCGGAGCTCTACCACACCAGCACCGACTATCTGCTGGGCCGGACCGACAACCCCTCTCCGCCCCGTGCGTAAGCTGGCCTGGTTTGCTGCCGCCTTCTCGGCGGCAGCCGCTCTGGCAGTCCATGGACTGCCAGAAGGAGTTCTGGTTCCCCTGGGGGTGGCCTGCGCCCTGGCGGCGCTGGCCGGGCTGGCCCTCCGGGGAGACCGCCGCCGGCGGGTGCTTTTGGCGGGCTTTGGCCTGGCCGCGGGCCTGCTGTGGACGGCGGCCTACGGCGCGCTGTTCCAGGCCCCCGCCCGCGCTCTGGCGGGGTATGAGGGGCCGGTGGAGGTGACGGTGGCCGACTGGCCCCAGGCCACGGCCTACGGCAGCTCGGTGCTGGTGCGCCTCCACCCGGTGGAAGGTTGGCCGGTCAGGACCCTTCTCTATCTGGACGCCCCCGCGCCCGACCTGCGGCCCGGCGATGGGCTGACCGTCCAGGCCCGGCTCCGGGCGGCGGATACCATCACGGGGGAGTCTACCGACTATTATTACGCCAAGGGCGTCCGCCTGATCGCCTACGGCGAGGGGGAGGGGGAGACGGCCCGCCCCGGCCGGCCGCCCCTGTGGACATGGCCTGCCTATGTGTCCAAGGCCCTCAAGGACCGTGTGGCCGCCGCCTTCCCGGAGGAGGCCGCGCCCCTGGTCACCGCCCTGCTTACCGGGGACAGGTCCGGGCTGTCCGACGGGGACTATGCCGCCCTCCGCCGGTCGGGGCTGGCCCATGTCATCGCCGTCTCCGGCCTCCACGTCTCCTTCCTGGCGGGGCTGGCGGCCGCCCTGCTGGGGGCCCGGCGGCGGCGCACCGCCGTGTGCACCATCGCCCTGCTGGTCTGCTTCGCGGCGGTGGTGGGCAACACCCCCTCCGTCCTGCGGGCGGTCTTTATGCAGTCCATGCTTCTGCTGGCGCCCCTGCTGGGGCGGGAGGAGGACAAGCCCACCTCTCTGTGCGCCGTTCTCATGCTCCTGCTGCTCCAAAATCCCTACGCCGCCGCGTCGGTGTCCCTCCAGCTCTCCTTTGCCGCCGTGGCGGGAATCTACCTCTTTTCCGGGCCTCTCACCGAGCGGTGGACGGCTAGGCTCCCCGCCAGGCCCAAGGGCTTCTGGGCCAAAACCGGCTGTCTGGCCGCCCGGTTTGTCCTGTCCAGTCTGGCGGTGAGCCTGGGGGCCATTGCCTTCACCACGCCCCTGACCGCCTGGCACTTCCAGTCGGTCTCCCTGGTGGGGCCGCTGGCCAACCTGCTCTGCCTGTGGGCGGTGTCCCTGGCCTTCCTGGGCGGGCTGGCGGCGGCGGTGCTGGGGCTGTTTCTCCCCGGCCCGGCGGCCCTGCTGGCCCTCCCGGCGGCGCTCCCCACGCTCTATGTCCAGCGGATGGCGGACGCCCTGGCGGCGCTGCCCTTCGCCGCGCTCTCCATCCAGTCGGTGTATCTGAAGCTGTGGCTGGCCCTGGTCTATGTCCTGCTGCTGCTCTATCTGCTCGGGCGGGGGGAGAAAAAGCGGCCCCTGGTACCCCTGGGCCTGGGGACGGCCGGGCTGTGCGCGGCCCTGGTGCTCCAGGCCGCGTCCCACACCGCCGGGCGGCTCACCGTCTCGGTGCTGGACGTGGGACAGGGCCTGTCGGTGGCCCTGCTCTCCGGCGGGCGCGCCGCCCTGGTGGACTGCGGCGGCACCGGGGCGGACAACCCCGGCGACACCGCTGCCGACTACTTCCAGTCCCTGGGCCTGAACCGGATTGATCTGGTGGTGCTCACCCACTACCACGAGGATCACGCCGGCGGCATCCCGGAGCTGCTGGAGCGGCTGGAGGTGGGGCTGCTGGTGCTCCCCGACGTGGAGGAGGAGGACCCCCTCCGCCGGGAGATCACGGCGCTGGCGGAGGAAAAGGGGATTGAGACCCTCTTTCTGGCGGAGGATGCCGACGTGACCTTTGGGGAGTCCGCCCTGCGCATTTACGCGCCCCTGGGCAGCGGCGGGGCCAACGAGGAGGGCCTCTCCGTCCTGTGCACCGCCGGGGACTTCGACGGGCTGATCACCGGCGACATGAATGACACGGTGGAGAAGCGGCTGATCAAATATGGGTCGCTCCCCGATCTCGAGCTGCTGGTGGCGGGGCACCACGGCTCCAAATACGCTACCTCGGAGGAGCTGCTGCTGGCTACAACGCCGGAGCTGGCGGTGATCTCCGTGGGCTACAACACCTACGGGCACCCCGCGCCCGAGACCCTGGAGCGCCTGGCCGCCGCCGGCTGCGCGATCTACCGCACCGACTGGTCGGGCACCGTCACCATCACCGCAAAGTAAGGAGAATTGCCATGCCGCCCAAAGCAAAGCCGGACACTGCGGCCTACCAGAAGCTGAAAAAGGACATCAAGGAGGGCACCATCGGCACCCTCTACGTGTTTCACGGGGAGGAGGCCTATCTGCGGGACTTCTACCTGGGGCAGCTGAAAAAGAAGCTCCTGCCCGCCGGAATGGAGGAGTTCAACCTCCACACCCTCAGTGGAAAGGAGTTTGACGTCAAAACCCTGGCCCAGCTGGTGGACTGCCTGCCCATGATGAGCGAGCGTACCCTCATCGTGGTCAACGACTACGATATTTACAAGGGGGACAAGGACGCCCTGGCGGCGGTGCTGCGGGAGCTGCCCGACTACGTCTGCCTGGTGTTTGTCTACGATCTCATCGAGTACAAGGCCGACGCCCGCACCAAGCTGGCCGCCCTGCTCAAGGAGAAGGGAAGCGTGGTGCCCTTCAACCGCCAGGGGCAGGGGGATCTGGTGGACTGGATCTCCCGCCGCTTCAAGGCCATGGACCACGACATCGGCACCGAGGACGCCAAGTACCTGATCTTCCTGTGCGGCGATCTGATGAACAACCTGATCTCCGAGATCGGGAAAATCGGTTCCTACGCCGCCCACCACCGGGTGACCCGGCAGGATATCGACGCCGTGGCCACCCCCCAGCTGGACGCGGTGGTGTTCCAGATGACCGACGCCATCGCCGCCGGGAACTTCGACAAGGCGGCGGAGGTGCTGGGGGAGCTGCTCCACATGCAGGAGGCCCCCATCAAGCTGCTGGCGGTGCTGGGCAAGCAGCTCCGCCAGCTCTACACCGCCCGCCTGGCCATCGAGCACAGAAAGGGCGTGCCCTATCTCATGGAGCTGTGGGGCATGCGCTCGGCCTACCCGGCGGAGCGGCTCATGCAGTCCGCCCGGCGCTTTTCCCTGCCCTGGTGCCGCCGGGCGGTGCTCCGCTGCGGCCAGACCGATCTGGCCATGAAGTCCACCGGGGCGGACGGCGAGGAGCTGCTAATCGGCCTGCTCATGGAGCTGGCCGTCAAGAAAGGAGCGTAAGCAAATGAAAAAGAAGACGCTGTTGGGAGTGGCCGCCGCTGCGGCCGTGGGGGCCGCGGGCTGGTATCTGGCCGCCGGCGGCCGCAAAAACCAGATCGAGCACATCCGCCGGGAGGCCAAGCGCCTGCTGGCGGTGCGGCGGGACGAGCTGGCCGCCCTGCGCTCCGCTGCGGAGGAGGGAGAGCTGGACGCCGGCGCCCTGGGGCCGGTACCCCTGGACGGGGCGGCGCTGGAGTCCGTCCGGATGGAGGACGGGGCCGCGGTGCTCTCCCTGCGGGGGGAGAAGGCGGCGGCCTGGCTGTCCAGCGAGCCGCTGGACCGGCTGGGGGTGTACTCCGTGCCCTGGCGGGGGAGCGCCCGGCCCGGCGTGCTCTACACCGAATATCTGGGCTCCGGATGGTACGCGGGCTACGCCTGCCTGGGGTGGGGCTGACATGCTGCGCATCAGGGAGGCCATCGTGGTCGAGGGCCGTTACGACAAGAACACCCTCTCCCAGATGGTGGACACGGTGATCGTGGAGACCTCCGGCTTCGGTATTTTCAAGGATAAGGAACGCCTGGCCCTCCTGCGCCGCCTGGCGGAAAAGCGGGGCCTGATCGTCCTCACCGACCCGGACGGAGCGGGCTTTGTCATCCGCAGCCACCTGAAGGGGAGCATCCCGCCCGAGCAGGTGAAGCACGCCTATGTGCCCGACGTGTACGGCAAGGAGCGCCGCAAGCGCCGGGGTGGCAAGGAGGGCAAGCTGGGGGTGGAGGGTATGCGCCCCGAGGTGCTGGAGGCGGCGTTGCGCCGTGCGGGGGCCACCTTCCTGGACGAGACGGGGGAGGCCGCCCCCAAACGCCAGGCCATCACCAAGGCAGATCTGATGGCGCTGGGCCTGTCCGGCGGGCCGGGGGCGGCGGAGCGGCGGAAGGAGCTGCTCCACCGGCTGGAGCTGCCCGAACGGCTCTCCCCCAACGCCCTGCTGGAGGTGCTCAACGCCCTGTTTACGTTTGGGGAGCTGGAGGATACGGTTCGGGGAGCAGATGCGAAAAAATTTTCCTGAAATTCGAAAAAAGGACTTGACGAAAAAGTTAAGTTGTGCTATCTTATAAACAGAAATGATAATCATTACTGATTAGAACTTCTGCCACATAGCAATAAAATATCATTATTAAAATAAACAGGAGGAATTACATCATGAAAAAGTGGGTTTGCTCTGTCTGTGGTTACGTCCATGAGGGAGATTCCGCTCCCGACTTCTGCCCCATCTGCAAGGCCCCCAAGGAGAAGTTTGTGCTCCAGGGCGGCGACAAGACCTGGGCCGCCGAGCACGTGGTGGGCGTGGCCAAGGGCGCTCCCGAGGAGATCCTCCAGGGCCTGCGCGAGAACTTCCAGGGTGAGTGCTCCGAGGTCGGTATGTACCTGGCCATGAGCCGTGTGGCCCACCGTGAGGGCTATCCCGAGATCGGCCTGTATTGGGAGAAGGCCGCTCTGGAGGAGGCTGAGCACGCCGCCAAGTTCGCCGAGCTGCTGGGAGAGGTGCTGACCGACTCCACCAAGAAGAACCTGGAGATGCGTGTGGATGCCGAGAACGGCGCCACCATGGGCAAGTTTGAGCTGGCCAAGAAGGCCAAGGAGCTGAACCTGGACGCCATCCACGATACCGTCCACGAGATGGCCCGCGACGAGGCCCGCCACGGCAAGGCTTTCGAGGGCCTGCTGAAGCGCTACTTCGGCTAATCAAGCAGAATACGGAAAAGGGCGGAGCCTTCGCTCCGCCCTTTCTGATTGTATGAACCGGCGATAGGCGGCGGACCCAATTCCGGTATCCGCTGTGATAGGAGTATGTACGGATGAATAAAAAAGAGATTTTACTGGCGCGGCATTTTGCGACGTTGGCCATGGTCTATGCGGTGATTGCCATGGCATTGGGCGTATTTTATAGGGAGTTTACCAAATTCAGCGGCTTTGCGGGCAGAACCTCTCTGTCTTTCCTGCATACCCACTATTTTGCACTGGGAATGGTGTTTTTTCTTATCCTGATGCTGCTGGAAAAGACATTTGCCTTCTCAAGCCGAAACAGCGGGAAGTTCCTGCTGGTCTATCAACTAGGTCTCAATATCACAGGGCTGGGATTCTTTCTGCGGGGGATGAGCCAGGTGCTGGGAAATGAGTTGAGCCGAGGAATGGATGCCTCCATTTCCGGAATCTCGGGCATTGGTCATATTTTACTGGGTATCGGCATGCTCTCTCTGCTTTTGCAGGTTCGGAGGGCGGCAGACGGAACCGGTGCCGGACAGAACCAGGACGGCGCGCTGCGGGGCTGATGTTCCGCAGCGGGCTTTTTCTAGCTTGGCGGCCGGAAGCCTATTGACCCGGGAAATGGGATCCACTATGATGGAGGAAGAACATGGGAGGAGGGATTATATGCCCAACAACGGGAACAACTTCCGGCATGCTCTGGCAGAGTATATCCGAGGCTGGGGCGAAGGACTGGCGGTCGAGGAGGAGAAATACATCGGCTGGCGCTTTATCGGCACACCCCGTAAGCTGGATATCGTGATCATGAACCCCCAGAACTGCCGCTCCATGGCCATCGAGGCCAAGCTCCAGGAGACCAGCGGTTCGGCTTTCGAGAAGCTGAGCTACGCCCTGGACGACTGTATGGCGGCCCCCATCCCGTCCATTATTGTCTTTTCGGGGCGGTATATCCGGGACGACATGAAGGCCAAGCTGATTTCCTCCGGTCATGGTATTGAAGTGGGCTATGAAAACGGGGCGATTGCGGACCGGTATGAGCTGCTCAAGCAACGCATTTACATCGAACTGGGGATGAATTATTTCCCCTTCCTCCGTCCATAGCCGTGCAGAAGGGGAAAAGGCCGTGTGCCGCCAAACGCGGCACACGGCCTTGAAATTCCGATGCTGGGACGTATGGGAAGGGAACAGGCGCCTTACGCGCCGTGCCGGTCGAAACGGATATCAAAATACTGCTTCGCAATATCGGGGTGGTCGTGCTCGAACTCAGACATGTAGCGGAAAGCGGAGCTGGTCAGGCCGTTGGCCTCGCAGAACTGCCGGAAGCTCTTCTTCTTGAGAAAGCTGGGTTGGTTGCACCAGCGGGCCAGGGTGATGAACATCCCTTTGTAAGGAGAGCGGTTGTAGTACTCGTGGCGCATGATGTAGGGCAGACACTGGTACTCCATCAGGATACGGATGCGCTCAAAGATGGAGGCGATCTCCTCCGCGCCCTGGGACTCATAGCCGGAGAGCACGTAGAGCTTGGTGGACTTGTCGGAGTGTCTCCGCCAAATTTTCAGGCCGCGCACCACCTGTTCGGCCTCGTTGATGTGGTCGAAGGCGAAGATATAGTCCCCGTGATACTTCACGTTCGCCAGCCGCCTGGCCTTCTCCTCGGTCATCAGACGCACATCCAGGCCCTGGCGGAACTGAAAGCGGCGGCCGGTTTCATCCAGCTCGTCCAGCACCTCCTGCCACTTGGGAAAGCCGAAAAACTGGTCGTCCCACAGGTATATGTGCTTGCGGGAGGGGTCGAAGAACTCCTTCACCGGAGAGTGGCGGAACACATGGTCATACTTCTGGTTGACACAGAAGGGGCACTTGCGGAAGCAGCCCCGGGTGGTAAAGCCGATGCTGTAGTCCATGTAGTCGCTGTAGGTCTGGGGCTTGATGCCCCGGGCGATCTGCCTGCCCACATATTCGTCGTAGAGGTGGTAGTCGGGCATATGGTGTTCGACCTCCAGGGGAAGGTCCGGGGCGGTCATCCAGAAAAAGCCGGTGCCTCCAATGTGCAGATTGGGGTAGTTCTTGGGATCAATGGGTACGTTGGTAAAATCAAATACCCGGGAGAGATATACCTCGTCGTATTTGGGAATGGAGTAGTAATCCTCCAGCAGGGTGACGTCGTTGCCCAGCTCCTTTTGATAGCCGCTGATTTTCATGAGAGCCAGGTTGGGGTGACGGGTCCCGTTATCGAGCAGATCCGCGTCGATAATTCCGATTGTCTTGGGCATGTTTTCACCGTCCTTCCGACCCAGTATAGCAAAAGTCGATCGACCTGTCAATCCGGGATCTCTCTGGATCATTTTAAAAATGATCCGAAGAGATCAAAGCGAAAATGGTCCGGTTTATAGGACGGATGCACCTTAACGGACGTTTTACTTGCAATCTGCGCCGGACGGGCTTATAATAAAAAAGCAAATGACAATACTGGAAAAGGAGTGATATGCGCTGTGAGCGGTGACCCTGTGAGTCGAGAATGTCCCATATGGAGCGCGGCGCATTGGCTCTGCGGCTGACCGGCCCGTCCGGTAGACCCGCACGCCGTGTCGCCGCTTGGCCTGTGCAGGAAGGATATTTTCCGCACAGGCGGCAAAGACAAATGCGTGCGGGGATTTTTATACCCTTTTGAGGGGCCCGCGCCGAGAAAGGCGTGAGATCGTTGCTCTCTATTTTTAAAACGATTCAAGGAAAAATGACCCGGCTGGATTCCGTGCAGGACGGCTGCTGGGTGAACCTGACCTATCCCAGCGAGGACGAGCTGAACACCGTAGCGGTGACGTTGGGCGTGGAGCCCTCCTTCCTCCGGGCCGCCCTGGACGAGGAGGAGACCTCCCGGATCGACACCGAGGACGGACAGACCCTCATCATCATCGATGTGCCAGCCGTGGAGAAGGATGACGCGGTGGTGTACTCCACTCTGCCCCTGGGCATCATCGTCACCGACAAGCACATCATCACCGTCTGCCTGAAGGAGACCTCCATTCTGAAGGACTTCCAGGACGGACTGGTGCGGTTTGCCGAGACCCAGAAGCGCACCAGCTTCATTCTCTATATGCTGTTGCAGGTTGCCAAACGCTTCCTTCAGTACCTGAAGCAGATTGACAAGATCTACAACTACATGGAGCGGCAGCTCTACAAGTCCCAGCGAAACAAGGAGCTCATTCAGCTCCTGGATCTGGAAAAGTCACTGGTCTACTTCAACACCTCGCTCAAGGCCAATGAGGTGACCCTGGAGAAGATTCTCCGGGGCCGCATCATCACCCTATATGAAGAGGACCACGACCTGCTGGAGGACGTGCTCATTGAGGTGCGCCAGGCCATCGAGATGGCTAACATCTACTCCTCCATCATCTCTGGCATGATGGACGCTTTCGCCTCCGTCATCTCCAACAATCTGAACGTGATCATGAAGGTGCTGACCTCCATCACCATCCTGCTGACCATCCCAAATATCTTCTTCAGTTTCTACGGGATGAACGTAGCCAATCTGCCCCTGGACCAGTTCTGGTGGTTCCCGCTGGCCCTGTCCGGCGTGGTGATCCTGGTGGTGGCTATTATTCTGAAAAAACGGGATCTCTTCTGAAGAAACGGTGGACCAACTCCACCGTTTTTTGAATCAAACTTTATGTGTGGATTCATATTCTGGTAACAATTACATGTTATACTGGATTATATTGGAGAGATGCACATTTCACAAAGGCGTTCTGCGGTACGCAAGGCAGAGCGGAAGAATGGAGGTTTTCTATGGCGAGCAATCCAAACTACTGCGATATCACCCCTGAGATTGAAGCGCTGGCGGCCCAGTCCCTGCAAAACAGCAGCATTGACGCGGGGGACTATGTGAGATACGACGTCAAGCGCGGCCTCCGCGACCTCAACGGCAAGGGCGTTCTGGCGGGCCTGACCGAGATCTCCGACATCATCGCCAAAAAAATGGTGGATGGGCAGGAGATCCCCTGCGACGGCAAGCTCTACTACCGCGGCATCGATGTAGAGAAGCTGGTGGCGGGGGCGCTGAAGGAGGGGAGGTTCGGCTTTGAGGAGACCGCCTATCTGCTCCTGCTGGGCCGCCTGCCCAACGCGGCGGAGCTGGAGAGCTTTAAAAACCAGCTGGCCTACTACCGTACCCTGCCCGGCAACTTCGTGCGGGATGTCATTCTGAAGGCGCCCAGCCAGGATATTATGAATTCCCTGGCCCGCAGCGTGCTGAACTTGGCCTCCTATGACGAGCGGTGCGACGATATCTCCCTGTCCAACGTCATGCGCCAGTGTCTCCAGCTCATCGCCCTGTTCCCGGTACTCAGCGTCTACGGCTACCAGGCCTACACCTACAAGAGCGGGAACAGCCTTTACATACACGCCCCCCAGCCGGAGCTGTCCACGGCGGAGAACATCCTCTCCCTGCTGCGGCCTGACTCCTCCTACTCCTTCTGGGAGGCCCACGTGCTGGACATCTGCCTCACCCTCCACGCCGAGCACGGCGGCGGCAACAACTCCACCTTCACCACCCATGTGGTCACCTCCTCCGGGACGGACACCTACTCCTGCATGGCGGCCGCCCTGGCCTCACTGAAGGGGCCCAAGCACGGCGGCGCCAACATCAAGGTCATTCGAATGTTTGAGGACATGAAAGAGCAGGTGAAGGACTGGAAGGACGAGGACGAGGTGCGCCATTACCTCCAGGCCCTGCTGGACAAGCAGGCCTTCGACAAGGCGGGCCTCATCTACGGCATGGGCCACGCGGTCTACTCCCTGTCCGACCCCCGCGCCAACCTGCTCCACTCCTTTGTGGAGAAGCTGTCCCGGGAGAAGGGCCGTACGGAGGAGTATGAGCTGTACTCCCTGGTGGAGCGGCTGGGCCCCGAGATCATCGCCGGGGAGCGGAAGATGTATAAGGGCGTATCCGCCAATGTGGACTTTTATTCCGGTTTTGTCTACCACATGCTGGATCTGCCCCTGGAGCTCTATACCCCCCTCTTTGCCATGGCCCGGGTGGCCGGATGGAGCGCCCACCGTATCGAGGAGCTCATCAACATGGGCAAAATCATCCGCCCGGCCTACAAGTATGTGGGGAACCACGCGGATTATGCGCCGCTTGCGGAGCGGTGACCTCAAATCCATCCGAAAGAAGTGTGTTCGGAGATGAAGTTTACACTGGTAAAGGGCGTGCCTGAGCGGCTCGAGGAGTATCGGGAGGTCTTTTATGGCTCCAAGCTGTACGACGCCTACTTCGCCGAGGGGGACAGCCTGAATGAGAACCTGCTCCGTGCGATGGCGGACGGCGATCTCTATGTAGCCATGAGCCCCGGGGACGAGGCCGTGGGCGTCATGTATATGACCCGGAACGGCCTGGCCGGCCTGCCCTATCTGAATCTGCTGGGCGTGAAAAAGAAGTACCGGGGCCAGGGCATCGGCACGGATCTGGTCAAAATTTTCATCGGGGTTATGGAGGAAAAGAACTATCCCAATATGTTCATCATGACCAGCCAGTTCAATACGGGGGCCAAGCGGCTCTATCAATCCCTGGGCTTCCAGCCCAAGTGCCTGCTGCACGATGTGATTCGCAAGGGCGTGTCCGAGTGGCTCTTCATGCGACCCAACCGGAAGCTGGCGTAAAGAACATAAAGAGGAATCCCCCGGCTGCGCCGGGGGATTCCTCTTTATTTGATCCGGCGCACCTCCAGATAGTAGTGCTCCTGGTCCGGGGCCAGCGGCACGGAAGTAAGTCCCGCCGCCAGATCAAAGCCGAAGTTCTGACGGACGATGGCAATCTGCTCCGTGTGGGCCAGCGCGGCGGTCTGGCACGTGAAGGAGAGGGTGGAGCCCAGCCGCGTTACCAGATCATAGCCGTAAATGCCCCGGTTCTCCGTGTGGGCGCAGGCGAAGTCAAAGCTGGCCTCCTTGGGCAGGGCGGCCTCCACCTGGACGCTTTCCCCGGCGGGAATCGTGAGGGCGGCCTCCGTATAGAAGATGCGCTCCTGTATGTTGACCCAGGAGAACACATCCTCCAGCATGGTCATGTCTGCCGGCACCGCCGTGCCCAAGCCCCGGCAAAGGGTGTCAAAAAATACCTCCCTGGAGAGGGACGCGGCGTCCGTCTCGCCGCCGTACTTGTGGGCCAGGGTATCCGGGGAGGGACAGAGGGCGTTCAGCACTTCCCTCAGAGTGGACTCGTACCGGGTGACGGCGGCGCTCACCCCGTCCAGCTCCCCGCCGGGGTCGCAGCCCCCGTCCCGGTAGCCCTGGAGGGTATAGTCCTCCAGAGCGCCGCCCACCGCGATGAGCAGGCGGGGGTCCTGGGCGTGGGGGGAGTCCGGCTCGGGCAGGGAGAAGCTGCGCCGGGCCCACCCCGCCTCCCGGTCAATGGAGCTGCCGTGAAAGCCGTAAGTCAGCACGGCGGGGGTGTCCTCTGACCAGGGGTAGGTCACCGCCAGGGTGGGGGCCGCGGCGTCGCTCTCCGGCCGGGTGAGGTCGGTGAAGGCGTAGACCGTCACCGGCGTGTCCAGGGCGGGGATCTCGGCGTGGGCCGCCGCCAGATCGTTCCCCTCCACCAGGGCGGCGTACTCCTCCCAGGACTCCAGACTCTGGCTCCCGCCCACGCCGGGGCGGATGACGGCGTCCAGCGCCGCGCCGTCCGCCGTCAGGGTGGGGGGATAGAGGGCGTAGAAACTGCCGGAAAAGGGATAGACCAGGGTGACGCTCTGGTCGGTGTCGGTGGGGTTGGTGAGCACATAGGAGTCGGTGACGTCGATGTCGGTGGTGTGCCCGTCGCCCCAGGGGGCGAAGTCCAGTGTGATGGTGCGGCGGGCGGTGAGCCCGGCGTCCTCCAGGGTGGTCAGGGGAAAGACCGGTCCGGCGTAGGACTGGAAGATGCTCCCCCCGGCGTGGCCGCCTCCGCCGGCGGAGCTGCCCCCCAGCCGGGGCAGCAGCAGGGTTCCCCCCAGCAGCAGGACGGCCAGGCAGGCGCACACCCCCATCCAGGGGCGGAGTCTCCGGCGGCGGGCGGGCGTCCCGGCCAGCCCGGCCACCCGGGCCCGCAGCTCCGGGGAGGCGCGGAGGGCCTCTACCTGGGCCAGATAGTCTGATTTATGCATCGTCAAAGCCTCCGATCATCCGCTCCCGCAGGGCCTGCCGCCCCCGGGCCAGCCAGGAGAGCACCGTGTTCCGCTTGGCGCCCAGTATCCTCCCGATCTCCGCGGCGGTATAGCCCTCAAAGTAGTGGAGGTAGAGGGTACTGCGGTAGGGCGCGGGCAGGGCGCGCACCTCGTCCAGGACGGAGGGCTCCGCCGCCTCCGGGGCGGGAATGGCCTCCGTCAGGGGCACCTCCGTCCGGCGCTTGGCCCGGTAGAGGTTTTTGCACTTGTTGACGGTGACCCGCAGCAGCCAGGCCCGCAGGTGTTCGGGCTCCCGGAAGCGCTTGCCGCTGCGGAGCAGGGCCTCAAAGACCTCCTGGGCCACGTCCTCGGCGTCCTGGGGCGAGGGGGCGGCGTGGAAGGCCGCGCGGTATACGGTGTCCAGATAGTGTTCCACTGCGTAGGAAAAGAGGGCGTTCCCCCGGAGCTGGTCGGCCATGGCTCTCGCTCCTTTCTGCCCTATACACACCTGAGAAGGGCGGATGATTGCATGGATTGTACCATTTTTTGCGGAAAAGCGCCAGGGGCGCGGACGAAAAACGTCCGCGCCCCCGGCATTATTTCAGCGCATTTGCCACCCGGTCCAGGGTGGCGGTGTGGTTCTGATCCAGCAGGTGGGTGTAGATCTTGCCCGTGGTGGCGGGGGTGGAGTGGCCCAGAGCCTTGCCGATGTCGAACAGGGGCGCGCCCTGGGCGGAGGCCACGGTGGCGAAGGTGTGGCGCAGGCCGTGAAGGGTGATTTTGGGCAGGTGGTGGGCCTGAATGAAGCGGGTGAAGGCCAGGGACACAGCGTTGGGGGAGTAGGGGTTACCCTTGGCGTCCACCGCCACCATGCCGGTGTCCGGCCAGGCGTCTCCCAGGGCCAGCCTGCGCTCGGCCTGTCGGGCGCGTTCCCGCCGCAGCAGGCGGTAGAGATCGTCGCTCATGTGGAGGATGCGGTTGGAGGAGCGGTTCTTGGTCTCCTTCTGCACGATCTCCGCCCCGGCGGCGGTGCGGGCCTCCTTGATGTGGAGCTTGCGCAGCTCGAAGTCCACGCTGCTCCACCGCAGGCCGCAGATCTCCTCCCGACGCAGGCCCAGGCTGCCCGCCAGCTTGACGATCAGCTCCAGCCAGTGGCCCTCCACCAGGCCGAACAGCCGCTTGAGTTCCGCCGGGGTGTAGAATCGGGCCTCATGGGGGATGACCCGGGGCGGCTCCACCCGCTCTGTGGGACAGCGGAGAATGATGTCCTGCCGGAGCGCCATGTGCAGGGCGCAGGAGAGCAGATCGTGGTGCCGCCGTACCGTATTGGCCGACAGGCCCTTGTCCCGCATGAGCATGGAGTAGTATTGCTGGAGATGCTGGGGCGTCAGCTTTTGGATGGGGACGGAGCCCAGCGCGTCGGACAGGTGGTTGTCGATGATCTTGCGGTAGCCGTAGATGGTGGTGGCGGCCCGGTTGGGCTGAATGACCTCCTCCATCCAGTATTCCAGCCACTGATCCAAGGTCATGGAGCGGGGGGCCACGGTCTGGTGGGTGTCCTGTTCCGTCTGAAAATCGCGCAGGCCCCGGCGGGCCTGGGCCAGCGTGGGGTAGGTCTTGTACTTCTTCACTCGCTTGCCGGTTTCATCCAGGCCGTAATCCATGCAGACATAGTATTTCTGTCGCATTTCGTCAAAAGATATATTAGTTTCTACTTTTTTTCGAGCCATCGCTTCAAAATCCCTCACTTTTCGACAGAATTGGACTTTTACAGTATCATACGAAATTGTGAAAGACCATAATAATCCCCATTCTGGCGTTATTATGCGCCAAAATGGGGTTTTTATGTAAAAAATATGCTTATTTGGAAGCGATGGCCTCGGCGACCCGAATGCCGTCCACGGCCGCGCTGGTAATCCCGCCCGCGTACCCAGCCCCCTCGCCGCAGGGGTAAAGGCCCCGGATGGGGGACTGAAAGTCCTCGCCCCGGAGGATGCGTACCGGAGAGGAGGAGCGGCTCTCCACGCCGGTGAGCACGGCCTCCGGCGCGGCAAAGCCGCGGAGCTTGCGGTCGAAGAGGGGGAGGGCACCCCGCAGGGTGTCGGCCACGTAGCCGGGCAGGCAGCGGTCCAGCTCCGCCGGGGTGACGCCGGGGCGGTAGGTGGGGGTGATGCGCCCCAGGGCCGTGGAGGGCCGCCGGGCCAGGAAGTCGGCCACCGTCTGGGCCGGGGCGCGGAAGCCGCCGCCGCCCAGGGTGTAGGCCGCCGCCTCCCAGCGACGCTGGAATTCTACCCCCGCCAGGGGGTGCTCCGAGCCAAAGTCGGCGGGGGACACCCCCACCAGGAAGCCGCCGTTGATGTTGGCCCCGTCCCGGGCGCGGCAGCTCATGCCGTTGGTCACCAGCCGCCCCTCCTCCGAGGCGGCGGCCACCACCTGCCCGCCGGGACAGACGCAGAAGGTGAAGGCGCTGCGGCCCGTGGGCAGATGGCAGGCCAGCTTGTAGTCCGCCGCGGGCAGCCGCTCCCACGCCGGGCCAAACTGGGCCTCCGACAGGGCGGCCTGCGCATGCTCAATGCGTACCCCGATGGCGAAGGGCTTGGGGGCCATGGGCACTCCGGCGTCCAGCAGCATCTGGAAAGTGTCGCGGGCGGAGTGTCCGGGGGAGAGCACCAGCGCGTCGCAGGGCAGGTCGTACCGGCCGCCGGGACCGTCCACCGCAACGGCCCGCAGGGCGCCGTCCCGCACGTCCAGGCCCGCCAGCCGGTGCCCGAAGCGCACGTCGCACCCCAGGGCCAGCAGCTCCCGCCGCACATTGCGCACCACGTCCCGGAGAATGTCGGTGCCGATGTGGGGCTTGTGCTGGTAGAGGATGTCCGCCGGGGCGCCCGCCTCCACCAGCGCCCGGAAGACCGTGGAGATGCGGGGATCGTGGGTGCCGGTGGTCAGCTTGCCGTCGGAGAAGGTGCCCGCGCCCCCCTCGCCGAACTGCACATTGGAGGTGGTGTCCAGCACCCCCGTGGCCCAGAAGCGCTCCACGTCCGCCGTCCGCTCCTCCACCGGACGGCCCCGCTCCAGCACAATGGGGATGACCCCGTTCCGGGCTAAAAAGAGGGCGGCGAACAGCCCGGAGGGGCCCATGCCTACCACCACCGGCGGCAGGGGGGAGGTCCGCCGTACCGGCGGAAAGGCGTAAGGCCGCTCTGCATGGAGGCTCACGTTTTTGTCCCGGCAGCGGGCCATGATCCGGGCCTCGTTGTCCACCTCCACATGGACGGTACATACATAGTGTACGTCGGATTTTTTGCGGGCGTCGATGGATTGCCGGGCCAGGGTGAGGGAGCGGAGCTGGCCGGGGTTCAGCCCCAGGAGCCTGGCGGCCCGCTTGCGGAGCTGCTCCTCTCCGCCGCCGATGGGCAGGGGAATGTTTTGAATTCGGATCATGGCGTTACCTCTCTGTTAAAGTTGGGGGAATGGGTATGGCAATCCGGCGCATCGGGTTCATGCCGCCCGCGGGCGGGGACAAGCCCCACCCCTGTATTCCGGGGCCGCTCTTTCCATACAGGCCGGAGCGGCGGAGGCGTTACGGAGTAAGCCCCCGCCGCCGGAAAGCTACCGATAGAACGACTTGGGGGAAGTTCCAAGAAGGGGGAATCGCAATTCCCCCTTCTTGGCCGTTTCAAGGGGTGGATTGTTAAGGCGGGGGAAATCGGGACCGCAGCGGCTTTGCCGCGAGGAGGGAACCATCACAGGGGCCCGCCGGAGGCAGGACAAGAAAACAGATACAAAAAAGTTCATATGGAAGATGCGCCAGCCCGACACAATGCGGGCCGATGTGGGCAGAAGGTGAATTGCCCCAGAGGAGCAAGAGAGGCCGCCTTGGGGCGTCGGCCTCCTACGCGGAAGGGAGACAGTCGTGGCACCCGGCCCAACGCATAGCGGCGTAGGGGCGACCCTTGTGGTCGCCCGCGGGCGGCCATAAAGGCCGCCCCTACATGGTTGGGCGAGTCCCTGCCAGAAACAAGGTGCTTATAGTATAACAAAAAATCAGGATTCGTCAAAGTCGATAATGAATAGGTCGTTTGGAGTACAGTTTAGAAGAAAACACATTGCTTCAATGTTTTCATAACGGATGGACTTTGTTTCATTGTTGACCATTCGATTAAAATTTTGATAGCTCATACCGAGCTGCTTATACAGCCAATACTTACTTTTTCCTTTTGCTTTTAACAGGGAGAGAATATCTAACTTAATCATAGTCTATGCCCTCGCTATCTAATGTAATAATTAGATATTAGGGTAACCAGACTATAAAACTATAGACTTTTACATTAGATAATGCTATAGTCTATATTGGGGGGTGACTTTAATGTTGGAAATAGAGGAGCTATTAAACGAACGCAAGGACTACATGCGGGAAACCTGTCCGGCCTACCGTCTGGTCTGTGCCGAGCATGAGGCCCTCGTGGAGATTCTGGGAAGCTGGCCGGGAATCAGCGAGGCGTTCCGGTCTTATGAGGCATATCGCCATATGGTTGCCCTCCGCTATTGCGCAGCCTGCTACCAAAAGAATAAAAAGCTCTCCGATCTCTCTGCCGAGGGCATCTTTACCTATGGAGAGGACGACATCTCCCAGGAAAAAATTTTGGCTTCCCCCCAGGCAGAGGACAAGGCGGAGCGGACGGCATTTCGTATGCTGAGCAGGTTGGTCGCAGAAAAGGGAAAGCCGCTGAGCTCATTTTGGGACAGCTACCGGACCGCCGTGCTATACCGGGACGATTTCGAGGCCATGTATAGCTGTTATTTCGGCTGTCAGGCGGGGGCGGGGACGCCGGAGTACAAGGCGTGGATTCAGCGGTACATCGAACCGAACCGGGAATATGAATAAAAAGCAGGTGTCCCGCCGGGACACCTGCTTTTTTCTGTGTCTATTTCACATGCTCGGGGCAAATGAATTGCCCCCTGCGCCAAGGTTTTCGCCTCGGGCGAAAACGCTTGTACGGCGCTTATCGCGCCGCCCCATCTTGCGATGAGGTTCCGGTGGCCGACGGGTCTCAGAAGGCAGAAGCCTTTTAGTAGCTCACGCCCTGCCAGGTCATCGCGTCGGCGCTCCCAAAACACAGGGTGTTTTGGGAACCCTGTGGCCTTCACATGCTCGGGGCAAATGAATTGCCCCTGCGCCAAGGTTTTCGCCTCTGGCGAAAACGCTTGTACGGCGCTTGCCACGCCGCCCCATCTTGCGATGGGGTTCCGGTGGCCGACGGGTCTCAGAAGGCAGAAGCCTTTTTAGTAACTCACGCCCTGCCAGATCATCGCGTCGGCCACCTTCATGAAGCCCGCGATGTTGGCGCCGGCCACCAGATTGCCCTCCATGCCGTACTCGGCGGCGGCGTTGGCGGCGTTGTGGTAGATGTTGCGCATGATGGTGTGCAGCTTCTGATCGACCTCCTCAAAGGTCCAGCTCAGGCGCATGGAGTTCTGGCTCATCTCCAGGCCGGAGGTGGCCACGCCGCCGGCGTTGGACGCCTTGGCGGGGGCGAAGAGGACGCCGTGCTCCTGGAACCAGGCCACCGCCTCGGGGGTGGAGGGCATGTTGGCGCCCTCGGCCACGGCGAAGCAGCCGTGCTCCACCAGGGCCTTGGCCCCCTCCAGGGGCAGCTCGTTCTGGGTGGCGCAGGGGAGGGCGATGCCGCAGGGTACCGTCCAGATGCCCTGGCAGCCCTCGAAATACTTGGCAGTGGGTACATAGTCCAGATAGGTCTTGATGCGGGCGCGCTTGACCTCCTTGATCTCCTGGATCACCTTGTAGTCAATGCCGTTTTCGTCTACAATATAGCCGTTGGAATCGCTCATGGCGATGACCTTGCCGCCCAGCTCGGTGGCCTTCTGGTTGGCGTAGATGGCCACGTTGCCGGAGCCGGAGATCACCACGCTCTGGCCCTGGAAGGATTTTCCGGCGGCCTTGAGCATCTCGTCGGCGAAGTAGCACAGGCCGTAGCCGGTGGCCTCGGTGCGGGCCAGGGAGCCGCCGTAGCTCAGGCCCTTGCCGGTGAGCACGCCGTTGAATTCGTTGCGGATGCGCTTGTACTGGCCGAACAGGTAGCCAATCTCGCGGGCTCCCACGCCGATATCACCGGCGGGCACATCGGTGTCGGGGCCGATGTGGCGCTGCAGCTCGGTCATAAAGGACTGGCAGAAGCGCATAACCTCGTTGTCGCTCTTGCCCTTGGGGTCAAAGTCCGCGCCGCCCTTGCCGCCGCCCATGGGCAGGCCGGTCAGGGAGTTCTTGAACACCTGCTCGAAGCCCAGGAATTTGATGATGGACAGGTTGACGGAGGGGTGGAACCGCAGGCCGCCCTTGGAGGGGCCGATGGCGGTGGAGAACTGCACCCGGTAGCCCCGGTTGACCTGCACCCGGCCGTGGTCGTCCACCCAGGAGATGCGGAACAGCAGGCTGCGCTCCGGCTCCACGATCCGGTCAATGACGCCGGACTTGGCCAGCCGCTGGTTCTGCTCCACCACGGGCTGGAGGGACTCCAGCACCTCGCCGACGGCCTGGAGGAACTCCGGCTCGTGGGCATTCTTTTTGCAGACATCTTCATAGACACCCTGGAGATACGAATTGGTAAAGGTAAATGCCATATTGCCAAACCCCTTTGCGTGGCGCCTGCCCGGCAGGCGGCCGAATTTGAGCGATGAACGCGGGGGAGAGGCCCCGCGCTTCCACGATGGAGCTATTATAATCTGTTTTCCCTAAAAATGCAAGAGAAAAAAATAAAATTGCAAAAATGACGGGAAAGCCACCGGGGAATTGGGCTGTTCTGCAAAAAATGAATTGAGTGATGCAAGATGCCGGAGAAAGTGTAACCTTTTTTCGGCTGAGACGTTGAATAGACAGAAAGGGGGGAGCGGAGTGGAGCCGCGCACGCTGGAGGAGCTGTACCGGCGCTATGCCGGAGAGCTGTATCTCTACGCCTATTCCCTGTGCCAGAACGAGGCCCAGGCCCAGGATCTGACCGCGGAGGCCTTTTGCCGCGCCCTGCTGGCCCTGGACGGGGCGGACGCCGGGTGGCGGAGCTGGCTGTATAAGGTGTGCCGCAACCTGTGGCTGGATCAGGTGCGGCGCAGCCGCCGCCTGGCCCCGGAGCCGCCAGGCCCCGAGCTGGCGGCGGAGGGAGACGTGCTGGAGGAGCTGCTCCAGGAGGAACGGCGCCGGGCCGTCTACCGGGCGGTGCAGGCCCTCTCCCCGGTGGATCGGGAGATCGTCACCCTCCACTATTATGGAGGGCTCTCCCTGAAGGAGGCGGGGGAGGCCATGGGACTCACCCCCGGAGCGGCCCGCACCCTGCTGTGCCGGGCGCGGAAGAAGCTGAAGAGCAGATTGGAGGGACAGATATGACATTTCGGGAACTGCTGGACAAATACCGGGCCGGGCAGGCCAGCGAGGAGGAGCGGGCCCTGGTGGAGGCCGAGCTGGAGAAGAGCGAGGCCATTGCCGACTACCTGGCCGAGCAGGTGGAGGACGCGCTGGGGGCGGCGGAGACGCAGGCCCCCGCCGGAGAGGTACGGCACATTCAGAAGAAGGTAAACCGCCGCCTGCGGCGGACGGCGGTGTGGGCGGCCTGCATCGTGCTGGCCGCCCTGCTGGGGGTGCGCTTTGTGGTCAGCCCCCTGGTGTCCTCCCTGTACTATCAGCCAAACGCCTACACGGTGGGCGGAATGGAAGATCGCGCGCCGGCCTCTCTTGTAAAGGAGAACGGCGTGGAGGTGATCAGAATCGGAGACCTGCCGCCGGAGGAGGTGGAGCGCCATCTGCGCGTGGAGAGTCAGGACGTGGCGGTGGATCTTACTGCCCTTTACAGCCTGCTCGCCCCGGGGGCGACGGTGACAGCCGCCTCGGCGCAGCCGGAGGGGTTCGGGCGCTACACCCTCACGGTGGAGACGGAGGCGTGGCTCACCGGGGAGACGAGCCAGCGGAGCGGCGAGCTGGGCCCCCATGCAGACGGATTCTGGGGGCACTCCAGTCCGGGGCGGAGTATTCTGGAGATTATGGAGTCGGCGGAGAGCGGGCGCGTCAGTGATAAACTGGAATTCAGCCGCCACACCCAGGACTACCTGCGCGAGCTGCCCGGCACCTCCTATGTGGCGGCGTGGGTGCATTTTCCGGAGCATCTGAACCCCGTAAAGCTGTACTGGCTGGAGGAGCAGCAGGAGTACAGCGGTATCCGCTTTCTGTGGGCGGGCGTCCGTACGGGGGAGGAGAGCATGCTGGGATTCCCCATGCTGGATGCGCGGGGCAGCGGCTTCAGTCCCGACTGGGAGGACTATCCCATGTTTAACTGGGCCCAGGCCAGTCTGGAGCGGGCCGTGGGCGTGGCCTATGAACAGCGGTTCCGCAGCCTGTTGGCCTATGTGAACGACCGGCCTCAGGCAATAGAGGCCCTGCTGGGGGGCGAGGTCTGGGCGGACTACTATCAGAGCTATTTCGCGGAGGCCGCCGCCTATGTGGAGGCCAACGGCGTGGAGGTGACCGGCGCGCTGGTGTACGCCGAGGCTGACGATCTGCTCCGCCTGTGGGAGAACGGGGACGTGGACAAAATCGCCATCGACACCGTACTGCCCTCCAAGTACTCTGCCGGCGGGACATTCGGCTGGGGTTGAGAAAATCCGCTTTGACGAACCGGCGGGTTTGTATTATAATAAAATCAGGATAGGAGGTGTCCTTATGAAGCACGTTGTCATCACCATCGGCCGGGAGTACGGTTCCGGCGGGCGGCTCATCGCCAAGCAGCTGTCGGAGGAGCTGGGTATCACCTTCTACGACAAGGAGCTCATCACGGCGGTGGCCAGGAAGACCGGATTCTCGGAGAATTTCATCCGGGATTCCGAGCATCAACGTCCCACCAACAGCTTCCTGTACGACCTCTACACCGCGGTACAGACTCCGTCGGTGCCCGACCAGGTGTTCATTGCCCAGGCCAAGGTCATCAAGGAGGCCGCGTCCAGGGAGTCCTGCGTCATCGTGGGCCGGTGCGCCGACTACATTCTGCGGGACGACCCCAGGCGGCTGAGCGTCTTTGTGCACGCTCCGCTGGACGAGCGGGTGCGCCGGGCCCGAGAGGAGTACGGCGTCCAGGAGCCCAACCTGGAGGCCTATGTGCTCCGCCAGGACAGGGCCCGCGCCTCCTACTACAACTACTTTGCCACCGGGAAATGGGGCCAGAGCCGGGAATATGACCTGTGCGTCAGCAGTCATATGGGCATTGCCGCGGCGGTGGCCACCATCAAGGCCGCGGCGCTGGCCGTGGCGGGCGGGACCGGAGCGTAAGCTGCGGGGACAGCCCACCGGCCCGGACCGTCCGCGCCGGAGCAGACAATTCGTTTGACAAGAATTTGACAAGAAGCTGAGAGGCCCCGGAATCCCAAGTGATTCCGGGGCCTCTTTTCCGTATGGCGTTCAGTTGAGCACAATGGCGTGAACCGCCTCAATGAGCGCCACCGCCGCGCTCCGATCCACCAGACACAGCGGTTTGCCATCCAACGTGGCTAGGCAGTTCTCCCCGTCAAAGCGGTAGAGGGCGATCTGGACGGAGGGGGAGCCCTCCCCCTCCAGATGGAGGGTCAGGGTGATCTCCTCCTTGCCCGTGGGGGCCTCATCGGTGAAGGACACGGCGGTCAGGGCCTGGAGGGCGCTCTGAAAATCGGTGTTCTCCAGCGTCTCGCCCTGATAGGCGAAGGCCGGCCCGTCCGCGCCGTCCGCCGCGGTGAGGGTGCAGGTCTCGCCCTCCAGGGTCACGTCCACCTGGCTGATATCCTCCAGCGCGGCGGGCAGTACCTCCTGGTGCCGGAGAGCGTCATAGGAGGCGGCCATCAGCGCCTCGTACTCCGCGCCGGTAATCTGATAGAGCAGCTTGGACTGGCCCACCCGGGCGTAGGCGGTGACCTCCTCCTCGCTCTCCCCGTCGGCGGGGGCCTCCGCCGCCCGCTCATCCGGATCGCGGCTGACGTTCAGCGTAAAGGTGCCGGAGGCCCCGTCCTCTCCGTCGTAGGCGACCTCGATGGTCAGCTCGGGGCTGTCCAGGCCGCAGGACTGGAGATCGTCGTCGTTGGCGCTGTAGGTCACGCAGTCCGTCAGCGACAGGGACTGGATGGCCTGGAGATAGTCCTCCACCCGGTCGGGATCCAGCGGGACCTGCGCCCCGTCCCGCTCGGTGAAGTACACATCGTCCTCCCGGTAGGTGTTGCCGCCGTCCTCCTGGTAGGAGACGGCGTAGTTCTCCGCGCCGGAGAAGCGCAGCTCCGACACCTGGCCGAAGGCGGGGATGTCGTCCTGGTCGATCAGCTCGTCCAGGGTCACGTCAAACTCGTCCAGGGGGTCGTGGGCCGCCAGGTACACGTTTCCGTCCCCAATGGAGACATACCGCTGGGCGTCCATCTTGCTGTAGTCCCCCAGTTGGATTGTATGAGTCTCCCCGCCGGCGGTGATGCGGATGGTGCACACCGGGTTATCCAGGCCGTACTGCCCCAGATCGTCCACATCTTCGATGATAAAGGCGGCGCCGAAGGCCGCGAAGGGTTCCAGAAGTAGGTTCATCTGCTCGGCGTCCACCGGGAAGGCCGCGTCGTCGTCGTAGCTCCAGGCTCCGTCCCGGTGGAAGGACAGGGTCTGCCCGTCGTAGTCCCAGGAGAGGCTCTCCACCTCGTCGGCGGAGATGGAGAGGATGGTCTCCCCGCTGGTCTGGATCTGCTCCTTTTGGGCCTTGTACCGGCTGAGGGCAAAGGTGGCGATACAGGCCGCCAGAAGCACCGCCAGCACCACATAGAGCCGCTTATACCGCTTCATTCTGCATCCTCCTTCTCTTTACGACCACGGCGATGCCGACGCCCAGGTAGGCCAGGGGTACGATGCCGATCATGAGCACCTTCAGCAGGGAGGAGGTGGACTCGCTGATGGTCAGGTAGTTGTAGTTCAGGGACTTGCTGCGGATGGCCATGGCCTCGCTCTCCCCCACCAGGGAGGACAGGGCGTTCATCCCCAGGTTCACGTTGGCCCCCGACGAAAGGGCGTTATACTTGTCGTCCAGGAAGGCGGAGGAGGAGAACCACACCATCTGGCCGCTGCCGGCCTCCACGGAGACCGCCAGGGTGAAGGGGCCGTCCAGATCCCCCTCCTCCTTGTCGTAGGTGTCCAGCTCGTAGCCGGCCAGCTTGCTGTAGGAGGCGTCCGAGGTGGTGAGCAGGGGGGTGACTGTGGCGCCGTTGGTGTCCTCCCCCACGGTGAGGCCCAGAGAGAGGGGCAGGATGGGGAAGTAGCGCTCGTCGATCAGGGAGTCGGTGATGGCGCTGGAGGCCAGGTCAGGCAGGAGGGCGAAGGGCGCCTGGAAGGCGTAGTGCTCCCGGTCGGACTCGATCACAATCCCCTCGTTGGCCGTCACGCCGTACTTGGACAGGAGGCTGTAGAGGTTGTCCAGGGAGGCGCCATCCACCGGGCCGGCCATGACCAGCAGCTTGCCGCCGCCGGTCACATAGTCGGCGAGCATATCCCGCTCCTCCCCGGAGATGTCGCTGGTGGGGGCGTAGATGAGGAGGCAGGCGGCGTCCTCTGGAATGGCGTCCACGGTCAGCAGGGAGAGGTCGTGCAGCTCCATGTTCGCCTTCTCCAGCTGATCCTGGAAGGTGGAGGGCAGCTCGCTCTCGCCGTGGCCCTCCAGCCGGTAGAGCTGGGGCTGCTCGGCGTTGACCACATAGTCGATGGCCGAGGTGATGGCGCCCTCGCCGTCAAAGGAGGTGTTGTAGGAGTAGGTGTACATGTCCGGCTCGGACAGATAGATATCGTCGTAGGAGATAAACCGGCTGCGCTCCCCGCACTCCACCACCAGGCTGTTGTTTTTCACCGTCTCGTCGGTGTACTGCTCGGCGAAGGTGGGGTAGACGTCGGGGTTTTTCTTGACCACGGTAATGTGGTCGGACAGGCTCTCGTATTTGCCCAAGAGGTTTTCAATCACCGCGTCCTCCTCGCCGGACTGCACGATCCAGTAGATGGTCACGTCCTGCTCCAGCGCGTTGACCACCACCTTGGTGTTGCTGGTGACGGAGTAGAGCTTGGAGGCGCTGATGTCATACTGGGTCAGGTTGGTGGGCAGGGCGCTCACCAGAAGGTTGAGGACGATGAGCAGCGCCAGCACCGCCGCCGTCAGCATCAGAGAGTAGGTTCCGCCCTGAAAGGCCTGGCGGCTGTGCCCCGCCGGGCCGGAGGGTGTTGCATTCGGCCGCTTCTTCATCAGTTGTACCTCCTTTTCTCCAAAGACTGCACCGAGAGGAACAGGAAGAGGGCGGCCACCGTCAGGTAGTAGAACACGGCCGTCAGGTCGAACACGCCGTTGACAAAGGTGTAAAACCGCTCAAAGAGGGAGAGGGCGGACATGACCGAGGGCAGCAGGCCCTCGAAGGCGGTGCTGTCCACGAAGTACAGGGCCGCCACCGCGGCCAGCAGCACCAGACAGACGCCGTAGGCCAGGTTGCTGTTTCGGGTCAGATAGCGCACCACGGCACCCACCGCCAGAATGAGCACCAGCAGGGCGGCCAGCGCCCCCACCGGGGTGGAGGAGACATACTCGGAGAGGCTGACGCTGTAGTAGTTCAGCAGAATGACCGCGATGCCCAGGCCGGCGGCCAGCCCCTGGTTGTCGGTCAGCGAGGAGAGAAAGACCCCCACGGCGATCAGGGCCGCGCCCAGCAGGAAAAAGGCCAGGATGGAGCCGTAGGAGGTAAGCAGATAGACGTCGCCGAACTGGGCGAAGATCAGCGGATAGACCGCGATGATGGCCAGGGGGATCAGGTACAGCACCAGCAGGGCCAGATATTTCCCGGCGATGATCTGCACGGTGGTGATGGGCAGGGAGTAGAGCAGCTGGTCGGTCTTCTGCCTGCGCTCCTCCGCCAGCACCCGCATGGTCAGCACGGGTACGATGACCACAAAGACTAGGCTGGCGAAGCTGAGAACGTACTCGAAGTTGCTGACCGCGGCCTGGAGGTTGTAGAGCATGGCGCCGATGCCGATGAAGGCCAGCAGGAACGCGCCGAACACATAGGCGGTCAGGGAGTGAAAATAGCTTCTCAGCTCATGCTTGAATACAGCGGTCATGCCTGCCCCTCCTCTCCCTCCGCGGCGGCCGGGGCCTCCGCGCTCTGTTCCGTCAGCTCGATGAAGATATCCTCCAGATTGGCCTTCTTCAGCGCCATCTCCAGCAGGGGAACCCCCGCCCCGGCAAAGGCGAAGAAGAGGGCGCGGGAGACGTCGTGGAGGCTTGCCTCCCGTCCGGTTTTGAGGCGCGCGGTGACGAGACCGCCCTCCTCCGCCGTGATGGACCGGCCGGTGATGGCGCCGATGCCGTCCAGAAGGGCGCGCACCTGCTCCTCCGTCCCCTCGGCGGTCAGGGTGATCTCGTTGGGGGTGAGCAGGCGGCTCTCCAGCTCGTCGGGCGCGCCGAAGGCCGCCAGCTTCCCGTGGGCGATCATGAGGATCTGATCGCAGATGGTCTGCACCTCGGACAGGATGTGGGAGCTGAACAGAACCGTATGGGTCTGGCCCAGCTGCCGGATGAGCTCCCGGATCTCAATGATCTGGAGGGGGTCCAGCCCCACCGTGGGCTCATCCAGAATGATGACTCTGGGGCTGCCCAGCAGCGCCTGGGCAATGCCTACCCGCTGGCGGTAGCCCTTGGAGAGCGCGGAGATGCAGCGGTGGCGCACGCCGGTGAGCCTGGTCTGTTCCACCACCTCCGCGATCTGGCGTTCCAGCGCCCCGCCCCGCAGCCCCTTGGCCTCGCCCACGAACCGCAGGTATTCCACCGGGGTCTCGTTCAGATAAAGGGGTGGCTGCTCCGGCAGGTAGCCGATGAGCCGCTTGGCCGCGCCGGGCTCCTCGAAAATGTCGTGCCCGTCGATGCGCACACGCCCGCTTGTGGCGGACAGGCAGCCAGTTATGATGTTCATGGTGGTGGACTTTCCTGCGCCGTTTGGCCCCAGGAAGCCGTAGACATGCCCCTCCTCGATTTCAAAGGAGAGATCGTCCACCGCCAGGAAATCTCCATAACACTTTGTCAGGTGTTCCACTGTGATCATGGTTGACCTCCTCGATTCCATTTGAGTGCATGGCACCTGAGGTCATTATAAAGAGGAATGCTGAAACGACGCTGAAAGCCCGGTTCCCCGGAGGACAAAAAGGGGGTGCGGCCCAGCAGGGCCGCACCCTCGCGCGGTCGTTCGGAGCGCCGCTCCGGTCAGTCATTGGGGAAAGCGGCGCGGTAGACGGCCTCCTGCTCCGGCAGGTGGGTGACATATCCCACCGGAATCCGGTTCCCGGTGGCCTCGATGATCCTCCGCGCGCCGTCCGGGCCGAAGGCGCCGCACAGCTCGATGCAGCCGACGCCCTGCTCCAGCAGCTCCCGCGCGGCCGCACAGGCGTCCTCCAGGGTGGAGACGCCGCGCATCTGCGCCGCTCCGCCGTGTATGGCCGCCCGGTCGGTCTCCGGGCAAAAGTCCCCCAGGATCAAAAATGCAAATTTCATACACATGCCTCCTGTATCTCTGATTTCATTCTCTGATTTCCGGACGCGGCTTACTCCGGCGCCGCTACTCCTGTTGGCAGGGCAGCTCCGCCCGGAAGCGGTTAAAGCCTCCGGCACACGTTACGTCAATGGTTCCGTGGTGCTGGGCCACAATGCCCTCGGCAATGGACAGCCCCAGGCCGAAGCTGCCATTCCGGCTCCGGGCCGGATCAGCGCGGTAAAAGCGCTGGAAGATCTGGCGGCGGGCCTCCGGCGGGATCGGTTCCCCCTGGTTGGCCACCGTCAGCGCACAGTGATTCCGCCCCCTCCGGTGGAGAGTTACCTGGGTCTCGCCGCCGGGGCTGGAGTACTTTTGTGCGTTGTCCAGCAGAATCTCCAGCACCCGCCGCAGCGCTTCCTCATCGCCGCTGACGGTGATCCCCTCGTCCACCTGGGAGATCAGGGTGAGGCCCTGCTCAAAGAACAGCGGCTCAAAGGGCAGGAGGCTCCGGGCGGTCAGACCGCTGAGATCCACCGGCCGGAGCACGAGGTGGGATTCGGCGCTGTCCGTGCGGGCCAGCTCCAGCATCTGCTCGATCAGGGCGCGCATCTGCCGGGACATGGTGAGGATGCTGCTGGAAAAAGTGCTCCGCCTGGCCTCGTCCGCCTCGTCCTGGAGCAGCTCCGCGTTGGTCATGATGACGGTCAGCGGGGTTTTCAACTCGTGGGAGGCGGCCGCGACGAACTGCCGCTGCTGCTGCCAGGCCCGCTCCACCGGGCGCACCGCCCACTTGGAGAGCAAAACGCTGACCCATAGGAAGGCCAGGAAGCTCAGACCGCCGATCAGGAGGCAGGTTCTGCGCAGTCCGTCCAGCGTGGCCCGCTCACTGGAGATGTCCGCGAACACCAGGAAGCGGCTCATGGGTGCGTCGGAGCGGTAATAGCGCAGGTTATACTCCTCCAGCACCCCCAGGCGGCGGGGGGAGGCCGCGGCGGCCTGGGCCAGGCCGCCCAGAAAGGCGTCGTCGGACAGGTCGTAGTAGCCGCCGCTGGCGTCCAGCAGCTCGCCGTGGGGGCCGAGCTGCAGCGTGAAGAAGGGCAGGCGCACGTCCTCCCCCAGCTCGCCCGGCGCGTTCATTTGAAAGGGCTGGCTGGCGATGCGCTCCATCATACGGATGCTCTCGGTCTCCAGATTGGCGCTGGTGAAGTAGAACACCAGGCCCAGTATGGCGCTGAGCAGGATGGTGGCGATGCCCATGTTGATGACAATGAACTTCAGGCGCAGCCGCTTAATCATCGCCGCTCACCTCCAGGTGGTAGCCCAGCCGGCGGATGGACTCAATGCGGATGTTGGAGCCGATGCTGGCGAGCTTTTTCCGCAGAAAGCAGACGTAGACCTCCACATGGTTTTCCACCGCGTCGGAGTCGTACCCCCATACCCGCTCCAGCAGGGCCGCCTTGGACAAATTGCGCTCGCCCGCCTGGAGGAGCAGCCGCATGATGTCGAACTCCCTGGCGGACAGCCGGATGCTGTCCGCCCCGCAGGAGAGGGCGGCGGTGGACAGATCCAGAGATGTATTGCCCAGGGTGAGCTGATTGACCTGGGCGCCCTGCCGGCGCAGCAGGGCGTTGACGCAGGCCAGCAGCTCCCGGGTGTCAAAAGGCTTGGTGAGGTAGTAGTCGGCCCCCGCGTTCAGACCGGTGATGCGGTCCTCCAGGCCGGAGCGGGCGGTGAGCATCAGAATGGGGGTGCCCAGATGCCTGGCGCGTACCTGCCGGGCCACGGTGTAGCCGTCCAGGCCGGGCATCATCACGTCCAGAATCAGCAGGTCGTAGACGCCCAGCTCCGCGTATTCCGCCCCGGTCTCCCCGTCATAGACGGCCTCCGCCTCAAAGCCCTTCCGCCGCAGCACCTCGGCGATGGAGTCGGCCAGTAGCTGTTCGTCCTCTATAATCAAAATTTTCAACGCTGTCCCTCCTGCGTTTGTCCCACGTGTCTTTTTGATCATAATACAGAACGAAGCTGAAAGGAAGCTGAAAACCAGCGGATCTTTCGCGGCGTCCCCTGCCTGATGGCTGATAGAGATGGGAGGAGATATTCTTAGAAAAATGGAGCCGGATACCGATGGTACGGCATCCGGCTCCACTATTGAAGCAGTCCGAATCATTCTATCCGTTAGCGGACTCTGATTTATGAAAAATTTTGGCCGTTTCCTGCCCGCGGAGCACCCGCAGGCCGCCCAGGGCCAGGGAGCGCATCTCGTCCTCGCCGGGGTAGACCACCACGGGGGCCAGGAAGGAGACCCGCTTCTCAATCTCGCTGGTGACATACTGGGAGTAAGCGATGCCGCCGGTGAGGAGGATGGCGTCCACCTTGCCGCACACGTTGGGGGCGCACTTGGCGATGTTCTTGGCGATGTTGAGGATCATGGCGTCGTAGACCAGCTTGGCGTGGGCGTCGCCGCTCTGGATCATCTGCTCCACCGCGCGGCTGTCGGTGGTGCCCAGGTGGGCCATCAGGCCGCCCTGGTTCTTCACCAGCTTCATCATGCCCTTGTAGTCGTACCGGCCGCTGAAGCACTCCTTGATCACGTCGAACATGGGCAGGCCGCCGGCCCGCTCAGGGGAGAAGGGACCCTCCTCGTCGTTGATGAAGTCCTCAATCTTCCCGTTGTGGTGCAGGTTGACGGAGATGCCGCCGCCCAAGTGGGCCACGATGACGGTGATGTCCTTGTAGTCCCTGCCGTTCTCCCGGGCGTAGCGCAGGGCCGCGGCGCGGGTGTTCAGGTTGTGGCCCATGCCCTTGCGGCGCATGGAGGGCAGGCCGGTGAGCTTGTTAATGGGCAGCAGCTCGTCCACCGTGACCCCATCGTAGATATAGGCGGGGATGCCAAGCTGGAGGCTGATGGAACGGGCGATCATCGCGCCCACGTTGGAGGCGTGCTCGTTCTGGGGCTTGTTCTTGAGCTGCCACACCATGTCGTCGTTGACCTCGTAGGCCCCCGCCTCGATGGGGGTCAGCAGGCCGCCCCGGGAGACGATGGCGGTGAGGGAGTCCAGCGGGACGCTGTGCCGCTTCAGGCAGTCCAGCACCAGCTCGCGGCGGAATTCATACTGGTCGGCCACGCAGTCGAAGGGGGCGAGCTCCTCGGCGGAGTGGGTGATGGACTCCACGAACAGGGGCTCCTCCCCGTCAAAGACGGCCAGCTTGGTGGACGTAGAGCCGGGGTTGAGAATCAAAAGTCGCTCCATTGGGGTTCCTCCTTACGGATTTCGGGCGGCCGCGGCGGAGATGACGATGGACAGGTACTTCTCCTCGGCGGAGGAGCCGCGGCTGGTCATGACGATGGGGCACCGGGCGCCCACGATGAAGCCGGCCATCTTGGCCTTGCAGGTGACGGTGAGCATCTTGCCCATGATGTTGCCGGCGTGGATGTTGGGGGCCACCAGCACGTCGCAGTCGCCGGCGCAGGGGCTTTCAAAGCCCTTGAAGGCGGCGATCTCGCGGCTGACGGCGCAGTCGTAGGAGATGGGGCCCTCCACCACGCAGCCGGTGAGCTCGCCCCGCTGGTTCATCTGCTTCAGGGCGTCGCCCTCCACGGTCTCGGGCATCTTGGGGTTGAGCTTCTCCACGCAGGCCAGCACGCCCACCTTGGGGCAGTCGTAGCCCATGGCCCGCAGGGCGCCCACGGTGTTCTCGATGATGGCCTTCTTCTGCTCCAGGGTGGGATAGGTCACCATGCCGCCGTCCACCGGCATCAGCAGCTTGTGGTAGGTGGGGATTTCAAAGGCGGTGAAGTGGCTCATGACGCCGCCCTTGCCCAGGCCGGTCTCCTTGTTCACCACGGCCTTGAGCAGCACGGAGGTGTCCAGCTTGCCCTTCATCAGGAAGTCGGCCTCGCCGGACCGAACCAGGGCCACCGCCTTGCGGGCGGCCTCCGCCAGATCGGGCTCGTCGTGGATGTCCTCCGCGGGGATGTGTTCGCCCAGCTCCGCCAGCACCTGGTCGATCACCGCCTTGTCGCCCACCAGGATGGGGGTCACGATCCCCTCGGCCCGGGCGCGCAGGACGGCCTCGATGGTGTGGGCGTCGCCCGCCGCCGCCACGGCCATGCGGGCGCGGCTGGGCTGGCCCTTCACGTGGGCGATCAGCTCGTCAAAATTGTGAAATACCATGCCGAATCCCTCCTTACTGCTTCTGGGCGCGGCCCAGCTCCAGGCCCTTCTCAAAGGCCTGCCTGTTGAGGGGCAGGAGCTTGGGCTTGGAGGAGAGCTTGTGCTCGATGGTCTGCCAGACGATGGCGGGGTCGATGACCTCGGTGTAGCCCACGTAGACGCCCAGCATGATGACGTTGAGCACCTTGGCGTTGCCCATCTCCAGGGCCAGCTCGGTGACGGGGGCCTTGACCAGCTTCACGTCGTCCCGGCCGATGTCGTCGGAGACGATGGAGCTGTTGATGAACAGGGTGCCGCCGGTCTTGAGGGTGCCGATGAACTTCTTGAGGGAGGGGCCGTTCATGACGATGAGATCGTCCATCACGTCGCCCAGAGGGGCGCCGATGGCCTCGTCGGAGATGACCACGAAGCAGTTGGCGGTGCCGCCGCGCTGCTCGGCGCCGTAGGAGGGGAAGAAGGTGACGTTCTTGTCGGTGGAATTACAGGTGGCGTCCGCCAGGAACTTGCCCAGGGTCATGACGCCCTGGCCGCCGAAGCCGGCCACGCAGAGATTGGTTTCCATGTTCGCTCTCCTCCTTTAGCGGTCGCGGACGACGCCCAGCGGGAACTCGGGCAGCATCTTCTCTTCGATGTACTCCAGGGACTTCATGGGATCCAGGCCCCAGTTGGTGGGGCAGCTGGTGACGATCTCCACCATGGAGAAGCCCTTGCCGTCCAGCTGGTTCTGGAAGGCCTTGTGAATGGCCTGCTTGGTCTTGTTGACGTTGGCGGGGGTGTTGCAGCTGGTGCGAACCAGGTAGGCGGGGGCGGTGAGCTGGTTGAGAATCTCACACATGTGCATGGGATAGCCGTGCTCCTTGGGATCGCGGCCGTGGGGGGCGGTGGAGGCCTTCATGCCCACCAGGGTGGTGGGGGCCATCTGGCCGCCGGTCATGCCGTAGATGCCGTTGTTGATGAAGATGACGGTGATGTTCTCCCCGCGGTTGGCGGCGGAAATAGACTCGGCCAGGCCGATGGAGGCGAAGTCGCCGTCGCCCTGGTAGGTGAAGACCAGGCTGTCCGGATTGGAGCGCTTCATGCCGGTGGCTACGGCGCAGGCGCGGCCGTGGGGCGCGGTGGTGTTGTCGTAGGCGATATAGTCCATGTGCAGGCCGCAGCAGCCGATGCCCAGGACGCAGGCGGCGCGGTCCACCAGATCCATCTCCTCCAGCACCTCACCGATGAGCTTGATGACGGTGGAGTGCATACAGCCGGGGCAGAAGCCGGAGACCTTGTCCTCCTGGATGGTTTTTGTTCTTCCGTAGATCTTTTCCATCTTACTTGCCCTCCATGATCTTCTTGACCGCGGCAAGGACCTTGTCGCGGCTCATGATGTTGCCGCCGGAGCACAGGCACGTCTCGATGAGGCAGCGGTCCTTCACAGCCACCGCCACGTCGTCCACGAACTGGGCGGGGATGGACATCTCCACGTCCAGCACCGCCTTCACCTTGCTGTAGTCAATGTGGTCGTAGGCGGCGTAGGGGAAGGGGTGGACGGTGATGGGGCGGATCAGGCCGGCCTTGACGCCCTGGGCGCGGAGCAGCTCCACCGCGGACTTGCAGATGCGGGCGGAGATGCCGTAGGCGGTGAGCACCACCTCGGCATCCTCCAGCCGGTACTCCTCCACCTGCACATCCTTCTTCCAGGACTCGTACAGGGCGGCGGCATCCTCGTTGGCCTTCTGCATGTCGCTGGTCAGCCAGTGGCCCGGCTGGATCCAGGCGCGGTGGGCGTAGTCCAGCTTGTGGCCCACGCAGGCCCAGCCCTGCTTGGACGCCTTGAGGGCGGCCACCTCCTCCTCGCTCTTCATCCCGGGCAGCACCACCGGCTCCATCATGGTGCCGATGACGCCGTCGGCCAGGATGAGCACCGGGTTGCGGTCCCGGTCGGCGTAGTCAAAGGCGGCGTAGGTCATGTCCACCGCCTCCTGGACGGTGGAGGGGGCGAAGACCATCATCTGGAAGCCGCCGTTGCCGCTGGCCTTGGTGGCCTGGAAGTAGTCCATCTGGGCGGGCTGGATGGAGCCGACGCCCGGGCCGCCCCGGGAGATGTTGGCGTACACCATGGGGATGCGGGCGGCGGCGCAGTAGGAGATGCCCTCGCTCTTCAGGGCGATTCCGGGGGAGGAGGAGGAGGTCATGGCCCGCACGCCGGCGGAGGCGGCGCCGTACACCATGTTCACCGAGGCCACCTCCGACTCGCCCTGGACGAACACGCCGCCCACCTCGGGCATGCGACGGGAAAAATACTCGGGAATCTCGTTCTGCGGGGTGATGGGATAGCCGGCAAAGAACCGGCAGCCCGCCCGCACGGCCGCCTCGGCGATGGCCTCGCAGCCCTTCATAAATACGCGTGACATATTGCCTTCCTCCCCTTACTTGTAGATCTCGATGGCCCCGTCCGGGCACATGCGGCCGCAGATGGCGCAGCCGATGCAGTCCTCCGGGCGCACGGGCACCACGTACTCATAGCCCTTGGAGTTGACGCTTGTGCCGATCTCCAGCACCTGCTTGGGGCAGAACTTCACGCAGTAGCCGCAGCTCTTGCAGCGCTCCGCCACAATTTCCACTTTTGCCATACTGACATCTCCTTCTTGCATATTGCATCTTGCAAACTGTTGAATAGGGGGCTTACGGTGCGTCCGGCTCCGGCCCGGTCGCCCAGGGATAGGTCAGCCACAGGCGGATGGGGAGCACCGGGCAGGGCAGCCCCTCCGGCAGGGCGGCGCACAGCTCCCGGCGGACGCACAGGTAATCCACCGGCTTGTAGGGGCTCACCAGCTCCCAGAGCCTCCGGGCGCCCTCCGCCACGTCGGCGGGGGTGGTCTCCGGCCCCAGGTTGGGGTTGCCCACCAGCCGCAGCCGGGCCAGCTCCACATGGGAGACCCCCAGGGTCTCCCCCAGCACCTGGTCAATGTGCTCCAGGGTGGCCGACCAGGGGCGGAAGGGGTTGATCACGTAATACACCGTGGTGCCGTCCCGGTTGAGCAGGGGGGCGTATCCCCCGATGGAGCGGGCGCCGATGTAGTCGCCCCCCACATCCAGCACGGCGCAGCAGTGCGGATCGTTCAACCGCTGCCGCACGCCGCCGGTCAGGGTGGGGGCATCCATGAACTGGGCCTCGTAGTGCACCTCCACCCCCAGCGTCTCCAGGGCCTCGCGCCGGTCTCTGGAGCGGAAGAGGGGCTTGGTCATGTCCAGGTCAAAGAAGTGGACGGGCTTGCCGCCCAGTTCCGCCAATGCCTGGGCGAAATTGAGGGCCAGCTCGCTTTTGCCGCTGCCCGCCTCGCCCAGGAAAACAACATTGCTGCTGGAAGTCATATCCAGTAGACTGGATACTGAGGTTTGCTGTGCCATGGATACCTCCTATAATCAAACAAGATATAATTTGTATCTTGCAAGATTTATGAGTTAAGAATACCACACTTTTTTTAAATTGCAAGAGGGGTGGACCAGGTTTGGAAAAAGTGTCAAAATTGAGTGCATTGATTTGGGAAAAACGCTGGCCGGGCTTGTCTTTTAAAGCGGACGCTGTTATAATATCTTGCAAGAAATGAAATGGAAGGAGACGAAACCATGGCGGCGATCAAAAAGCGCTCCCTGGTGGATCAGGTTTATGAAATGCTGCGCGGCGATATCATCACGCTGCGGCGCCCCTTGGGCAGCAAGTTGAATGTCAATGAGCTTCAGGATGAGCTGGGCGTGAGCTGCACCCCCATTCGGGAAGCGGTAAACAGGCTCCAGCAGGAGGGACTGGTGGTCTACGAGAACAACGTGGGCGCCCACATCCTGGACTTGGATCAGCATGACATCACGGAGATTGAACAGCTGGCCATGACCCTCCACTGTGCGGCCATCCGCCTGGCCATGGCGCATGGCGACCGGGCCGCAATCGTGACAGGGCTGGAAAAGTACCTGGAGGAGTACCGGCGGGCGAGGAATGTGCAGAGCGAGGTTATGGCGGTTAACCGTTTTGTGGGGACCTTTTACGCGCACTGCGGCAATCGCCGGCTGGATGCGAATATGATCTCCATACAGGGCCAGCAGTTGCTGTTGCGGTATATCTATGCCGACTGCCTTACCGAGCGCGGCAGCCACGTGGAGGACTTTGAAGGCATGCTGGAGGCGGCCCGGAGGGGGGATGCCGAGGAGGTCTGCGTCTGTCTGCAACGGAACACCGACCGGTGTATTCCGGTTCTGATGGAGTATGTCCTGAAGGAGAAAGCGGCCCGGTAACACGCCGCAGAAAATGGAGGCCAGAGTAAGCAGCGCCGCCGATCCCAACGGATCGGCGGCGCTGCTGCTTGCGCTGTATTCAACAGATGGACCGGAATACGTCCAGCAGGTGGGGCAGGGCGGGATTCTGGTTGTCCTCGTTCCACATCAGGCGGACGTTGGCAAAGGGAACCCCCAGCAGGGGGATAAAAGCCACCTTGCCCTGGCAGAGACAGGCCATATCATCGCTGAGGGTAGAGATTCCAATACCGCAGGAAACCAAGGTGAGCAGAACCGGCACATGAGTGGCCTCCGCCACCACATGGGGGGCGAAGCCTGCATCAGCCGCTGTCTTCCAGATAAAATCATGGCCGGGAATGGAGGCGGTGCGGGCCATGACCACAAACGGCTCGTCCTTCACCTCTTCCATCCGTATGCTGCCACGAGAGGCCAGCGGGTGGTCCAAAGCGGTGATGATGCACTGGTGGTTTTTGTGCAGCAGGATGGAGGGGGACTCCTGCCCGGAGGGCATTGGCATATAGTTCAGGATGGCGTCCACCTCTCCCCGCTCCAGCGCGGACAGCAAGCTGGAGTGGCTATAGCCACGGATAAGCAGCGAGACATGGGGATAGGCCGTGCGAAAGCGCTGATAGAGTGTGGGCAGCTTTGGTTCGAAGGTGTCCCGCATGATGCCCAGGGTTAGGGAACCGCGATAGCCCTCCTGGGCCAGCCGGGCGGCCACCACGCTGCCCCGGTATTCGTCCAGAATTTTCGGACATTTTTTGAAAAACACCGTGCCGGCCGGGGTGAGGGCTACGCTGCGGGAGTTGCGGTAGAAAAGCTGAAGGTCCAGCTCTTTTTCCAATGCGGAAATCAGCCGGCTCAGAGCCGGCTGGGCCATGAACAGGTCGTCTGCCGCCTGGGTAAAATTGAGACGCTGTGCCAGCACCATGAAACACTCCAGTTGATTTAGAGTCACTGGGAATCCCTCCACACGTTCGATAAGTTGGGGATATCAGTATATCAAAATTCGTGCGGCTTGTCACGACCTGTTTGCTATGCAAAAGCATAGCAAAGTTGGCCATGTGCCGCTTACAGCGGCACGGCCATGAGATTATCGCACATGGGCCGGGACGGCCCACATGCGCAAAGACTTCATGCGTCTAAGCCTTTGCATAGTTTCGTAGTGCGCCCTGTGCGCACGGAGTTTTATGCAGTTAGGAGATAGTAGCCATATGGTAACTGTGCATCAATTCATGGTTAGCCACAGAGAGACACCTTTATTTTTGTGCAAAACAAACAATACTGAACCTGTTAAATTCCTCTATATGGAAGATTGGAGTCGGATTGCAGTAATCTAATCGAAAGCTGCATTTCAGCCATACAAAACCGGCATTTTACACAAAGGCAAAGAACGGGTAATATGCAGGGGAAACGAAGGCAAACTAAACTTTTTGCTTTTCAGAAGGAGGAAGTACAGATGAAAATTTTGGGTATTTCCGGCGGTATGCGCAACGGCAGCAACGACGGTATGTGCATCGAGGCCCTGATGGGGGCCAAGGAGATGGGCGCCGAGGTGGAGTTCATCCAGCTGCAGAACCTGCACATCGAGCACTGCACCGGCTGCACCGCCTGCGTGCAGAGCGTGCTGGGCGGCCGCGGCGGCAAGTGCGTGCTGAAGGACGACTTTGACTGGCTGCTGGACAAGATGCTGGACGCCGACGGCATTGTCTTCTCCACCCCCATCTTTGAGAAGGGCGCCACCGGCCTCTTCCACACGATTACCGACCGCTTTGGCCCCCGCATGGACCGCGGCAACAACATCATCGGCACCAAGATCGCCGAGGAGACCGGCGGCACCGCCCCCGATCCCCGCATCCTGAAGGACAAGGTCATCTCCTTCATGTCCGTGGGCGGCTCCGACTGGGTGACCCGCACCCAGTGCGACGCCGGCATGCTGGCCCTGACCCCCATGTGGAAGGTCATTGACAACGAGGTGTTCCCCTGGGCGCTGTCCATCCTGGTGGAGGACGAGCGGGTGGCCCGCGCCCACCAGATCGGCCGCAACATCGCCGAGGCCGCCAAGGACATCGAGCACGCCCAGTACCAGGGCGACGCCGGCGTGTGCCCCCACTGCCACAGCCGCAACTTCCACCTGCAGGACGGCAAGGCCATCTGCTGCCTGTGCGGCCTGGAGGGCGAGATCCACAACGAGGGCGGCAAGTACTCCTTCACCTTCCCCGCCGAGCAGCTGGAGCACGCCCACGACACCCTGTCCGGCAAGTTCATCCACGGCAACGACATCAAGGAGAACACCGGCAAGAAGATTGCCAACATGCAGACCGAGAAGTACAAGGCCCGCCAGGCCGCGTACCGCGCCTTTATCACCGCCACCGTGCCCGAGAAGGGCTGAGAAGGAGGGTTCGGGATGTCCGTGGAATTTCGTCCCATGCGCAGCGTCATCTATGTGGACGTCTGCAGAGAGGAGTACCGCCACCGCCTTCAGCACTGGCTGTACGGCCACCATATTCAGGATTCCATCTCTAACTTCGGCCCCTATGTGACCAAGTACGCCTTCTACAACGCCCTGCCCGTGCCCCCGGAGGGGGAGCGCTTCGGCACCCGGCGGATGCAGATGACCGAGCACTACTGGCTGGTCAACGAGATGGAGCCTGAGATGCGCAACAAGGCCATCGCCGAGTATATGCCCATGGACGTACTGCGCTGGCAGGGCTGCGTGCCTGACACCGACGAGACCCCCCACGAGAACCTGGACGGCGACGTGGGGCGCTCCATCGGCGGCGACAACGGCTGCCCTCCCTTCGTCTTCGCCCATGTGCCCATCTCCTGGGAGGAGGACTTCAAGGGCAAGGGCCGCATGGTGTGCGACGGCCCCAACTACCGCTGGCAGTTTGTCATCCAGTACCCCGACGGCGTCAGCGAGGAGGAGGGCGAGCGCTGGTTCCATGAGGAGATCGTCCCCTACTTCCAGGCCCGGCCGGAGGTCAACCGCTTCCTGTCCAGCCGGATCTACCACGACGTGGTGGGCTGCACCTTCCACCGCCTGGTGGAGCTGTGGTTCGACGGCCCCGAGGAGTGGTATCAGGCGGCGGTGGAGGGCGCCAAGGCCCTGCCCAAGCCCGTCTGGGCGCAGCAGGAGCGCTTCCCCTTCCTGAAATCCAACTTCAACATTGTGGGCATGTTCCTCACCGACATCCCCACCAGCGACAACCTGACCCAGTTCCGCGGCTACATCACCATGCGTTAAGCGCCTTCCGCCCCGGGCGGAGCGACGCGCCGGCCTCCCGCCGGGGGGCCGGAAACACAAAAGGATGGAGGGATTCCCCATGTTCCGCAAGGATCAATTCGGTATTGTCTTCAACACCATTTTCTCGCTTATGTTCGCCATCTTCCTGCCCTTGTACATCGACGGCAGTAACATGTTCCGGGAGGCGGGCGTCATCCTCTGGGGGCCGCTGGTTCAGCAGCTCACCAAGGACTTCATCCCCGGCTTCGCCGTGGCCTTCGCCATCGGCACCTACATTGATCTCAAGGCCATGGGCGACGGCTTCGCCCGGCTGTGCGGGGTCAAGAATGAAAACGGCCTGCTGTTCCACATTTTGCGGGTGGCCTCCATTACGTTCGTCATGGCCGTGCTGATGAGCCTCGTCATGATGTTCCTGGCCGTGGGCTACACCATGCCGGCGGGCGCCTTCTTCATGGCCTATCTGATGAGCTTCCCCCTGACCTACGTGGTGGCCCTGGTGGTGGCGTTCATCACCTTCGCCTTCGGTATGCCGCTGACCATCGCGCTGTGCCGGAAGCCCCCCAAGATGCCGGCCCATCCCTAATCAAACAGCGATCTGGGCGCACCAGCTTCGGGTGCGCCTGGATCCATTTCCAAGGAGGTACGTTATGTCAGTTCCCTTTTACGCCAAAAGCCCGGAGAACCAGGGCTATATCAAGAACATGGAGGTCGTGGGCTTCTGCGATCTGAACGGCGTCAACGCCTTCCAGATGGCCCTCCACAAGACCGACGACGGGCGCTATTACATGTACTGCGGCTCCTTCCGCGGCCCCGGCTGGAACGTGGTGGACGTGACCGACCCCACCCAGCCCAAGGTGGTCAATTGGCTGGAGGCCTGTGATCCCAAGGAGTACCCCGCCACCAACACCCCCAAGATTCAGGTGGCCGACGGCCTGATGATCGGCGCCACTGGCGGCGGCGTCTCCTTCCTCCACGGCTGCAAGCCCGGCGACAAGAGCCTGGGCAGCCTGCAGATCTTCGACATCAAGACCGATCCCGTCCACCCCAAGCTGCTGGGCAAGTGGGAGACCGGCGTGGAGAACGGCATGGGCGTGCACCGCTTCTTCTACAACGGCGGGCGCTACGTCCACCTGTCCGCCGACTGCCCGGGCTACACCGGCAACATCTACCGCATCCTGGACATCATCGACCCCACCCACCCGGTGGAGGTGGGCCGCTGGTGGGTGCCCTGTCAGTTCACCGACGGCCTGAAGGAGGGCGAGTACCCCGTGGACGGCCCCCAGCACTGGGAGTTCATGGACTGGCCCCAGCTCCACGGGCCTCCGTTCGTGGTGGGCAACCTGGCCTATCTGTCCTACTACTGCGAGGGCCTCATCATCCTGGACATCTCCGACATCACCCGGCCCAAGAAGATCGGCCAGCTCCAGTTGAAGGGCCCCTTCTCCGGCAAGTTCGCCGGCGCCCGCACCCACACCTGCCTGCCCCTGCCCGGCCGCAGCTTCCTGGTGGCCACCAACGAGGGCGAGCGCTTCCCCTTCTACAACAAGGAGATTCTCACCACCGGCCCCCGCAAGGGCGCCCAGCCCATGAACAACCTGCACATGATCGACATCTCCGATCCCACCGATCCCCAACTGGTGGCCGAGTTCCCCTACCCCGAGGTGCCCGAGAACTATCCCTGGCCCAACTTCAACACCGCCGGAATGGACGGCGCCCAGGGCCCCTTCGGCCCCCACAACATCCACGAGCCCATGAGCAACAAGCCCTGGCTGGACCAGAACCCCAACCGGGTCTACTGCTGCTACTTCCACGCGGGCATGCGGGTGTATGACGTGTCCGACCCCTACTACATCAAGGAGCTGGCCTACTTCATCCCCCCCAACCCGGAAAGGCTGCTCTTCGACATCCCGGTGCCCGGCCCCATGCTGGCCACCACCGAGGACTGCGTGGTGGACGACCGCGGCTACATCTACATGGATACCTGGCACGACGGCATGTACATCCTGCGCATGAAGGAAGACAACAAGAACTAAACCACAAAAAAGCCCTCCGCCGTTCGGCGGAGGGCTTTTTATCGGCCTGAGGAGGCTCAGGGGCGCTTGATGCTGAGGTTGAGCGCCAGGGCGGCCACGGCGAGCACCAGCAGCAGCACCAGCGGGGCGGCGTAGCCCCCGGTTTGGGTGAGCAGGACGCTGGCGGCGGTGGCAACGAAGGAGGCGCCGGTCAGGTTGAAGTTCATGACGGAGAAGTTGAGGGAGAAGTACTTGGCGCCGTAGAAGGAGGAGGTAAAGGCGGAGGAGATGGTGGGGCAGGCGCCGTAGGAGATGCCGGTGATGCACAGGCCGGCCACGCACAGGGGGACGGAGTGGACGGCCACGGACAGCAGCGTGACCAGGGCGGCCAGGATGGCGGCGCCGTTGGCCAGCAGCATGGTGCGGCGGCGGCCCAGGGTGTCGAAGAGGGCACCGGTGAGGATGCGGCCCAGGCCGTTGCACACGGCGAGCACGCCCACCAGGGTGGTGGACAGGGCGGCGCTGGCCCCCACGGAGAGGGAGAGATCCTTTGCAAAGGAGATAACGGTGTTGCCCATGGCGGCCAGGAAGATGATGCACAGGAAGGCACGCCAGAAGGTGAAGCGGCGGAGCATCTGGCCGGTGGTGTAGTCGGCGGCCTCAAAGTCCTCCTGCACCCGGTTGGCGGCGGCCTTGGGCTGGGGCAGGACGGTGCCGGGGGCGGGGAGGCGGATAAGAAGGGCGGCCGCGACCAGCACAATTCCGATGGCGACGCCCAGGCAGAGGAAGGCCGCCCGCCAGCCCACGGCGGGATTCTGGATGAGGGCGTCGGCCAGGGAGCCGAGCACGAGGGAGGAGGCACCGAAGCCCATCAGCAGCGCGCCGGAGCAGGTGCCCTTTTTGTCGGGGAACCAGGCCTGCACGGTGGAGAGCACCACATTATAGGCAAAGCCGATGCCGGTGGCGGTGATGACGCCGTAGCTGAGGTAGAGCATGGGCAGGCTGCTGCCGTCCAGCCGGGCGGTCAGTACAAAGCCGATGCACGCCAAAGCGCCGCCCAGGGCGATGGTCAGGCGGGTACCCAGCCGCCTGGCCAGCAGACCGCCGCCCACTCCGCCCAGACAGAAAAAGCACATGGTGAGAGTAAAATTCATGGTCAGTTGGGAGGCGTTCCAGCCGAATGCGTCGGCCAGCGGTGCTTTCAGTATGGACCAACTGTAAAGGATACCCGCGAAGAGCATGGAAAGGATGCCTATGGTCAAATAAAACCACCGAATTGTGGGGGCCTTGGTGTTGCAGGGCATAATATGTCGCACCTCAAATCTTGTATTTTATATTTTGCATTATATATAAAATTTTAAAAATTGTCAATCGGCGGCTGGGAATTTTACAGGAGGGAGCGGCCGGCCCGGAGGCCAATGCCGGTAAAGGCTGCGGAGGTATGGAGCGTTACCCGTATTGAAAAAAACACGGTTATAGAGGAGGGTTTAAGTCTGTCACATCTGTAACAATTCTGTAAAAAATTTTTTGAATCATGTAAAAAGGTGGTTGCCCTTTTCGAAGGGATAGAGTATAATAAGGGCACACGCTCAGGGAGGGGAGGACAAAATCGTCTGGACCAAACTGGGCTATTTTTCTGAAAGGAAGGTAGATTACAATGAAGAAGTCCAAGAAGCTCCTTGCACTGCTCCTGTGCCTGGCGATGGTCTTCGGCCTGGCCGCCTGCGGCAACAGCAACAAGCCCGCCGACAGCCAGACCCCTGCGCCTGGCACTAACACCGAGACCCCCGCGCCCGAGACCGAGACCCCCGGCGAGACCGAGGCCGACCCCGACGCCATCGAGGACAGCATGACCTCCGCCGACGGCAAGTATCAGGTGGCCTTCGTCACCGACGTAGGCCAGTTGAAGGACAAGTCCTTCAACCAGGGCACCTTTGACGGCGTAAAGCTGTATGCCGCCGCCAACGGTCTGAGCTACAAGTACTACCAGCCCGCTAACGGCAGCGAGGCCACCGACGATGACCGCTATGACGCCATGAAGGCCGCCGTCGAGGGTGGCGCTGACGTGGTGGTGTGCGCCGGTTACCTGCAGGAGGCCGCGCTGAAGAAGGCCGCCATCGAGAATCCCGAGACCCCCTTCGTCTTCATCGACGGCTATCCCCTGACCGATGACGCCGGCAACACCCTGTCCAACGTGGCTGGCATCGCCTTCAAGGAGGAGCAGGCCGGCTACCTGGCCGGTTACGCCGCCGTCATGGACGGCTTTACCAAGCTGGGCTTCTCCGGCGGCGGCGGCGGCACCAATCCCGCCTGCTGCCGGTTCGGTTACGGCTATGTCCAGGGCGCCAACCACGCCGCTGAAGAGCTGGGCATCACGGTTGACATGAACTACTCCTGGCAGTACGGTTCTACCTTCTCCGCCTCTACCGACCTGCAGACCATGATCAACGGCTGGTATGTGAACGGCACCGAGATCGTCTTCGCCTGCGGCGGCTCCATGTTCCAGTCCATCGTGGCCGCCGCCTCCGCCAACGACAAGTTTGTTATCGGCGTAGACGTGGACCAGTCCGGTGAGTCCGAGTACGTTGTCACCTCCGCCATGAAGGGCCTGGCTGACGCCGTGCAGTGGGCTGTGGCCAAGGTCTATGACGGTACATTCGACACCATCGGCGGCCAGCAGACCTCCCTGGGCGTCGCCGACAACGCCGTGGAGCTGCCCACCGGCGCGGATTCCTGGCGCTTCGAGACCTTCACAGTGGAGAAGTACGAGTCCCTGTACCAGCAGATGGTGGACGGCACCCTGGTGGTGGACGACGACTACACTGTGATGGACAACGCCGAGACCGCTACCAACTGGAGCAACGTGAATGTGAATATCATCTGATTCACACAATCACCTCAGAAAGAGGGAGAGGGCTTTGTGCCCTCTCCCTTTTCTTGTGACAGAAAAGGGACAAATTTCTTGTGTTTTCCATGGGGGTATTATATAATAAAACTATACTGTATAGAGGAGGCGGGATGAGGACTATGGAAGCGGAAAACGTCATTGAAATGCTTCACATTACCAAGGAATTCCCCGGTATCATCGCCAACGACGATATCACACTCCAACTCCGAAGAGGGGAAATCCACGCCCTCCTGGGGGAGAACGGCGCAGGCAAATCCACCCTGATGAGCGTGCTGTTCGGTCTGTATCAGCCGGAAGCGGGCGAAATCAAGAAAAACGGTAAGGTGGTGAAGATCAACAATCCCAACGACGCCACCGCGCTGGGCATCGGCATGGTGCACCAGCACTTCCAACTGGTGGATGTGTTCACTGTGCTGGACAATATCATTCTGGGCGCCGAAACCACGAAGCTGGGCTTCCTGCAGAAGAAGGAGGCCCGCAAAAAGGTAGAGGCCCTGTCGGAGAAGTACGGCCTAAAGGTGGATCTGGACGCCAGGGTGGAAAACATCACCGTGGGCATGCAGCAGCGGGTGGAGATCCTCAAGATGCTCTACCGCGACAACGAGATTCTGATCTTTGACGAGCCCACCGCCGTCCTCACCCCCCAGGAGATTGATGAGCTGATGGCCACCATGAAGGAGTTTGCCAAGGAGGGCAAGAGCATTCTCTTCATCTCCCACAAGCTCAACGAGATTATGGCCGTGGCCGACCGCGTCACAGTGCTGCGCAAGGGCAAGTACATCGGCACCGTGGATACTAAGGACACCGACAAGCAGTCCCTGTCCAACATGATGGTGGGCCGCCCGGTGCAGCTTGAGGTGGTCAAGGAGAAGGCCAGACCCGGTGAGACGGTGCTCAAGGTGGAGCACCTGACGGTCCCCTCCCATACCCAAAAGAGGGATGCGGTCCATGATGTCAGCTTCGAGGCCCGGGCGGGTGAGATTCTGTGCATCGCCGGCATCGACGGCAACGGCCAGAGCGAGCTCATCTACGGCCTGACCGGCCTGGAGAAGTGCAGCGGCGGCACGGTGACCCTCTGCGGCCACGATATCAGCCACGCCTCCATCCACCACCGGAGCGCGGACATGAGCCACATCCCGGAGGACCGCCATAAGCACGGACTGGTGCTGGACTTTACCCTGGAACAAAACATGGTGCTCCAGCGCTTCCGGGAGCCACGGTTCCAGCACATGGGCTTTGTCAAGCAGGGCGAGGTGCGCGCCTACGCGGAAAAGCTGATCGAGCAGTACGACGTGCGCTCCGGACAGGGGCCGGTGACCATTGCCCGCTCTATGTCCGGCGGCAACCAGCAGAAGGCCATCATTGCCCGCGAGGTCGACCGGGAGAAGCCGCTGATTGTGGCGGTGCAACCCACCCGCGGCCTGGACGTGGGCGCCATTGAGTACATCCACAGCCAGTTGGTGGCCGAGCGGGACAAGGGCAAGGCGGTGCTGCTGGTCTCTCTGGAGCTGGACGAGGTCATGAGCCTGTCCGACCGCATCCTCGTGATGTATGAGGGCGAGATCGTGGGCGAGCTGGATCCCGCCGCCACCGACGTCCAGGAGCTGGGCCTCTATATGGCCGGCGCAAAACGAATGAAAAAGGAGGGCGAGGGGGCGTGAAGCAGAAGCTTTCCAACCTGTGGGGCAAAGACGGCACCAAGTCTGTACTGGCCTCACTGATCTCCATCCTCATCGGCATGGTGGTGGGTGCGCTGATTATCATCATCGTGGGTGCCGCCAACCCGTCCCTGGGGCTGAACAGCGCGTGGGAGGGCATCCGCCTGGTGTTCGGCGGCCTGTTCAGCACCGGACGCGACGCGGCGGGCACGCTGACCTTCGGCTTTAACTCCACGAACTTGGGCAACATGCTCTTCCGGGCCACCCCGCTGATCCTTACCGGCCTGTCGGTGGCTGTGGCCTTCAAGACCGGCCTGTTCAACATCGGCGCGCCGGGCCAGTACCTGATGGGCACCGCCGCCACCCTGATTCTGGCACTCACCATCCCCACTGAAACGGTTCCAGCTCCGCTGGTGTGGCTCATTGCCTTCCTGGGCGGCATGCTGGCCGGCGCCCTGTGGGGCTGTATCCCCGGACTGGTGAAGGCCTTCCTCAACATCAACGAGGTGCTGGCCTGCATCATGACCAACTGGATCGCCGCCAACCTGGTGACCTGGCTGTTCGACAAGGGCAGCCTGTTTGAGAGCCTCCAGAATCACGTGGAGAACACCAAGACTGCCTATATCTACAAGACCAGTTTCAATGGTGTGGAGACCGCCAAGCTGGGTCTGGACAAACTGTTCCCCAACTCTCAGGTCAATGGCGGCATCCTGATTGCCATCGGTATCGCAATTCTGATCTATATCCTTATGAACAAGACCACCCTGGGCTACGAGCTCAAGGCCTGCGGCGCCAACCGCCACGCGGCCCGGTACGCCGGCATTGCCGACAAGCGGAACATCGTCCTGTCCATGGCCATCGCCGGGGCCCTGTCCGGCGCGGCCGCCTCCCTGTACTACCTGTCGGGCAACACGGAGTTTTTCTGGTCTACCTACCAGACCCTTCCCGCCACCGGCTTCAATGGCATTCCCGTGGCCCTGCTGGCCGTCAGCAATCCCATCGGTGTGATCTTTACCGGATGCTTCATGTCCATGCTGGATATTGTGGGTCTGCAGCTTACCAACCTGACGGCTTACAATGAGTATATCACCGATGTCATCATCGCCATCATCGTCTACCTCAGCGCTTTCTCCCTGGTCATCAAGATGTTCATCAGCGGCCAGCGGAAGCGCCGGAGCAAGGCTGCCCTGCCCGCGGCAGAGGCGGCGGCCAAACCGCCGGAGGGCGGAGGTGGCGCAGAAGTGGAGAAAGGAGGCGAGTCGGCATGACGTTCCTCATTCAGCAGACCCTGATCTATGCCGTCCCGCTGATGATCGTGGCGCTGGCCGGCGTGTTTGCTGAGCGCAGCGGCATTATCAACCTGGCCCTGGAAGGCATTATGATCTTCGGCGCGTTCGCGGGTGTCCTCTTTGTCAACGTGACCCAGAAGGCGGGTATCTTCTCCGAGGCCAAGGCGGCTGGGGACTGGGTGGCGCTCCAGGGCTTCATGCTGCTTGCCATGCTGGTGGCGGCCATCCTGGGCGCAGTGTTCTCCCTGCTGCTCTCCTTTGCCTCGGTCAACCTGAAGGCGGACCAGACCATCGGCGGTACCGCACTGAACCTGATGGCCCCCGCCCTGGTGCTGTTCTTCATCCGCATCATCGCCAACCAGAACACCCTGCAGATGGCGGAGGGCGACGCGGCAAGCTGGTTCATGCTCAAAAAGAGCTTCTTCGGCTACGGCCGCAGCGACGAAATGGGCTTCTTCGGGGACACCTTCATCAACAAGGCATATCTGGCCACCTACATCTGTATTATCCTGTTTGTGGTGCTGTCCATCCTGCTCTACAAGACCCGCTTCGGACTGCGGCTGCGCTCCTGTGGTGAGAATCCACAGGCGGCCGACTCCCTGGGCATCAACGTCTATGTGATGCGCTACGCCGGCACCACAATCTCTGGTGCGCTGGCGGGCATGGGTGGCTTCGTCTACGCTCTCACCACCGCCAACTGCGCCTCTACCGGCGACGTGGCCGGCTTCGGCTTCCTAGCGCTGGCCGTTATGATCTTCGGCAACTGGAAACCTTTGAACATCGCCGGCGCGGCCCTGCTGTTCGGCCTGTTCAAGTGCATCGCCGCCTCCTATGCCAGCATCGACATCAACGGCGACGGTGTATTCCTGCTGGCCGAGCTCGGCATCAGCCCCCACTTCTACCGGATGCTGCCCTATATTATCACGCTGGTCGTTCTGGCCTTCACCTCCAAGAAGTCCAGGGCTCCCAAGGCGGAGGGCATCCCCTACGACAAGGGAAAGCGGTAACGGAGTATACCTGTACTTTAGCAGATGTTCTCCACTGGAAGGTAGGCCATATGTCCTACCCCAGGAAAGAAAAGTGCCCCGCCGTTCCATCGGAACGGCGGGGCTTTTTTCAGAGAATGCGGGAGGGCTCCACGCTTTCGGCCAGGGCCTGCAGCGCGTCGGGCTCTTCCAGACGCCAGCCCTCGGGGGTACGGCGGAGGTATCCGGCCTGGGCAAAGCGGCTCATCACCCGGGTAAGCTGCCGGTAGCTGGTGCTCAGCGTCTCGGCGGTGCGGGTCAGGGTGCCATGGAACCAGCCGTCCTCCGCCTGGGAGAGCAGATAGGCGGCCAGACGGTTTTCCAGCGGAAGCAGCAGGTCGTTGGTGGCGCGGAAGGTATTCATTACCACAATGCGGGCCAGCCGCCGGGAGGCATAGCGCAGAAACCCCAGGTCGGAGCATAGAGCCTCCCGGTACTCCGCCAGTGGGAGGGCCGCACATAGCGCGCCGTCCTCCTGGGCGCGCTGGTCGGTGGTGGCCTGGACGTTGCCCAGCACCACCTCTACGTCGCCGCCCACCAGCTCCCCCGGCTGGGCGGTGGCCACCAGCCGGGTGCGGCCGGCGGCGTTGGTCAGGCTGGTCTGGATGCCGCCCTCCAGAAGCAGGTAGAGGCTCTCCATGGGTTCCCGCAGGCGGCAGAGGTATTCTCCCTTCTCATAGTACTGAAGTGTCCAGGGATAGGCGGCGGTCCAGGGAAGGCGCTCGGGAATCCGGCAGCGGGCAAACAGGGCCGCCAGCCGCTCCGGATCTTGGAAGCGTTCCATGCGATTCCCTCCTTGTGCAGTCAAATCACGCGGATGCGTTTCCATCTGCCCCGCCAGTAGCGGAACAGGAAGAATGCGGCCCGTACCACCCAGTCGGCGATCATGGCGAGCCATACCCCAAGCAGTCCCAGGTTCAGGCCCCAGGCGCAGGCAAACACATAGCTGAGCACCACCCGGCAGACAAACATGGAGCCCAGGGAGACCGCCATAGTGAAGATGGCGTCCCCAGCCGCCCGCAGGGAGTTGGGAAGGGTGAAGGCCAGGGGCCAGAACAGGACGTTGCCTACGGCGCAGGCCCGGAGCACTTGGGCAGCCATGGTGCAGGCCTCTGGGCTCAGGTGAAACAGGGTGACCAGTCCCCCAGCCGAGAAGAAGAGGGCGGCGCTCATGACCAGCATGCAAAGATAGCTGGCCCCCACGAGACGCTTGGTGTAGTAGACCGCCTGCCCTGTCTCGCCAGCCCCCATACACTGGCCGATGACGGTAATGATGGCCAGTCCCAGGGCCATGCCGGGCACATTGATGACCCCGGCCACACTGTTGGCGATGGCGTTGGCGGCCACGGCGGAAGTGCCGAAGGTGGTAATCAGGTTGAGGACCATCAGCTTGCCTGCCTGAAACATGCCGTTTTCCATACCGTTAGGGATGCCGATAAATAGGATGCGCTTGACGATGGCACCCCGGAACTCAAAACGCAGCAGACCCTCCACCCGGAGCACATGGTCGGGGTGGTTGAGCAGCGCCATGATAATGACGGCCGCCGCGATGCGGGAGACCAGGGTGCCGATACCGGCGCCGGCGGCCCCCATGCCGAAGCCGAAGATCAGCACCGCATTGACTGTGATGTTGATTACATTCACAACCAGGGAGCAGAACATGGACACCTTGCTGTTGCCCATGGCCCGGAACAGGGCGGCCCCGGCGTTGTAAATGCCCATGAAGGGATAGGCCGTGGCGGTGAGCAGGAAATAGACCAGGGCGTTCTCCATCACGTCGGCCTCCACGCGGCCGAAGATCAACGCCAGAATGTGCTGCCGGAGGACCAGCGCGGCCCCCATCAGCAGCAGGGACAGGGCGCACATGGCGTACAGAAGCTGCTTGGAGGCAGCCTTGGCGTTGTCGGTGTCCTGCCGCCCCAGATACTGGGAGACCACCACCGCGCCGCCGGTGGAGAGGGCGGAAAAGACCTGAATGATGAGTGTATTGATGTTGTCCACCAGCGAGACGCCGGATACGGCGGCCTCGCCGGAGGTGGTGACCATGACGGTATCCGCCATGCCGACAGTCATCAGCAGAAGCTGCTCAATGACCAGGGGAATGATGAGCCGCAGCAGTGCGTCGCGGGAAAAGAGCAGGCTGCTGCGGGCCGGTGCCTGTTCCGGCATTCTCCCGCCTCCTTTACATGAATTTTACATAGCTCTACCATTTTACTCCTGTGAGGCAGAAATACAAGCGCCGAACTGCACAAAAAACGGAGGCCGGGCGGAGAAAAACCGTCCGGCCTCCGGGCGTGGGCTCAGCAACGGCCCAGGTAGTGGCACACCGCCGCATTGGCCCGGGCGGCCAGCTCCCCCTCGTCGGCGGTCACCAGCTCCCCGTTCTGCACCACGGCCACGCCGTTGACGATGGTATAATCCACCGGGCCCTTGAGCCCCACCGTCCCCAGCAGGGAGAGGGGGTCGAACTGGGCGCCCGCCAGCTCAATGCGGTCCAGGCTGATCAGGAAGCAGTCGGCGGCCATGCCGGCGGCCAGGCAGCCGATGTCGTCCCGGCCCAGCAGGCGGGCGGAGCCGCGGGTGGCCAGCTTGAGGATGTCGTACCCGGTGGGGGCGTTCTGGCTGGACTGGAGGCGGTGGAGCAGGTAGCACACCCGCAGCTCCTCCAGCAGGTTGGAGCCGTCGTTGGAGGCGGCTCCGTCCACCGCCAGACCCACCGGCACCCCCAGGCGGAGCATCTCAGGCACCCGGCACACACCGGAGGAGAGCTTCATGTTGGAGATGGGGCAGTGGGCTACGCCGGTGCCGGTGGCGGCCAGCGCCTTCAGCTCGTCATCGTTGAAGTGGATGCCATGGGCATACCACACGTCGGGGCCGGTCCAGCCCAGCCCCTCCAGGTAGGCAAGGGGGCGCAGGCCGAACCGCTCCAGGGTGTACTGCTCCTCGTCCCTGGTCTCCGCCACGTGGGTGTGCAGCCGTACCTCCAGGGAGCGGGCCAGGCGCGCACTCTCCCGCAGCAGGTCGGTGGACACGGAGAAGGGGGAGCAGGGGGCCAGGGCTACCTGGCGCATGGAGAAGCGGGACGGGTCGTGCCACACCCGCACCAGCCGCTCCGAGTCGGCCAAAATCTGGTCGATGGTCTGTACCACGCTGTCCGGCGGCAGGCCGCCGTCCTTCTGGGAGAGATCCATGGAGCCACGGGAGGCGTGGAAGCGCATGCCCACCAGCTCAGCCGCCCGGAACTGGGCGCCGATCAGATCCCCCGCCCGGGCGGGGAAGACATAGTGGTGGTCGAAGCAGGTGGTGCACCCCGTCTTGAGCAGCTCCGCCATGCCCACCAGGCTGGAGGTGGCCACCACCTCTTCGTCCAGGTTTTTCCACACATCGTACAGCGTCACCAGCCAGGGAAAGAGCTCCATCCGCTGCACCTCGGGCAGATTGCGGGAAAAGAGCTGGTATAGGTGGTGATGGGTATTGATGAGGCCGGGGTAGACCACCATGCGGGAGGCGTCGATGACCTGGTCGGCCTGCCGCAGCTCGGGGCCGATGTACTCGATGGCGTTGTCCCGGATGAACAGATTGCTCCGCTCATACAGGCGGTCGGTGTCGTCGCAGGAGACGATGTAGCGGGCGTTTTTAATCAGCAGAGTGGACATAAAAAACCTCCAATCCCCAATCAGGCGGGCGCATAGGTCAGCCGGTAGAAGCTGCCGAGCTGGATGGTGATGGCGTCGGAGCGGAGAAAGAGAGCCCGGTCTACATACAGGGCGAACTGTTCACCCGGGCCCTGGCTGGCCAGCCGGGTCGCATCGGGGCGGTCCTCTCCGTCGGCCTGCACGGGCAGGTCGGAAACCCGGAGCTGGGCGGTGATGCCGCCGTCCTCGTCAATCCGGTAGGGGAGGAGAAGCTGTCCCCCTTCCCGGGAGAGCTGATGCTCCGGCTGAATGACGGCGTAGAGGGTGCCGGGGTCCTCGTCAGACCGGGCAAAGGCGGTGAGATAGAAGGTGGTGTCCCCGTCCTGGAGCAGGGGGAGCTTCAGCTCTCCCTCAGCTTGGCTGATGGGGACCTCCTCGGGAAAGCCCTTCGGCATCTGCTCCCTGGAAAGGGTGAGGGTGACGGTGGCCTCCTCCTGGCCGGTGATGGCGTAGCCCTGCCGGGCCGCGATGCGCTCCAGCGTGACGGGCCGGCCCCGCAGGAGCAGAACGACCGCCCCGGCCAGAAGGACGAGGGTGATCAGAAAAAGTACAAGGGGAAGTTTTCTGCGTGACGCCATGGCAGCGCCTCCTTTCACCCCTTAATAATACCACAGGCCCGCGGGAAAAGAAAGTGCCCCGGACGTTGTCCGGGGCACTTCGGAGATTATTCGTCGGCAGTGATGGTGTAGCCGCTCAGGTCGATCTGGAAGGTATAGGTGGCGATGATATTGTCCTGGGAGCCGTCGGTGTCGATAAAGCAGAGGGTGTAGTCAAAGACGCCGCCGTCCTTGAGCCGGTAGCTCCCCTCCGCCTCCTCGGCGAAGACGGCGCCCCACTTGAAGTAGTAGTTCTCGCCGTCACGGGTCCACCAGCCGGAGCCGGCATTGGCCTCGGTGGTGCTGGGCATGGCCCAGGTGTTCCACTTGCCGCCGTTGACAGAGCGGGCAATTTTGTCAAACTGGAGGGTGCCGCCGGGGATGGCCTGGGGCACGGTGTAGTAGACGGTATACTCGCCGCCGCCGCCCATAGAGGCCACCTGGGTGTGGGTCAGGGTGCCGCTGCCGCCGTTCTGCACCAGGGCGGTGCTGCCGTCAAAGCTCAGGCCCTCGGCGGTGGAGGAGACCCCGGAGGGCATCTCGTGGGTGGAGACGGTCACGCCGGTCAGCTTGACGGCGGGCGTCTGCACGCCGGACAGGTCCACCACGTACTGCACGGCCTCCTGTCCCTCCCACTTCACGGTGATGTGGGTCTTGGGCGCGGTGGAGGAGGCGTTGAGGAAGAACACCGCATACTTGCCCTGGCCGATGGAGGAGTCCTCCGTGATGGCCGCGCTTTGGGTGGCCTCGGCGCTGGCCTCGGTGCCGAAGTGGTACTGGAAGGTGCCCTGCTCATAGCCCTCGGGGGCCTCGATGGCCACGCCCACCCAGGCGCCCTTGCCGGCACCCTCGCTCTGGTGGATGGGCACCACGCCGTCGGTGGACAGGGCGATGCGGACAAAATTCTCCCCGGTTTTCTTGGTGGCCTTGGCGGTGACGGAGGGCATGTCCTCCTCGACCCCGTCCTGATCCACAGGGCGGACGCCTACGATGCCGGCTACGGCCTCCTCAGACACGGAGCCGCCGCCCCCGCCGGAACCGCCGCCACCCTGGCCGGGTTCCTGGCTGTCCTCGGAGCCGGTGACCTCCTCGCCCTCACTGTTCTGGGGCGGGGCCACATCGTCGGCGACCTCCACGTGGGCGGGCCGCTTGCCGTCAAGCACCACGTTGTCGGCCTGTACCTCCGCCTTGTTAATGGCGCCCTGGTTGTCCACCTTGACGGCGGCGCGGGCGGTCAGGGTCTCCACAGAGGCGCCGCTCTTCACGGACACGGAGCTGCCGGCCCCGTCCACAGCCAGACGGGCAAGCTGCGCGCCGCTGCCCAGGGTCAGGCTGGCGCGGTCACCGGAGAGGGCCACGTCGCCCTCCACCTGGGAATCGGCCACAGTCAGAGTGGCGCCGTGGGTGGAAACCCGCAGATCCCGCTCCAGCCTGGCGTTCTTCACGGTCAGATTGGCCTCGCCGGCTTTGGGGGCTACAAGCAGATTGCCGGACACGGCGGCGCCGTCCACGGTGATATCATCGGCGGCCACCAGCAGGATGCCGTCCACATCCTGGTCGATGGTGGCGCCCTCCTCCACGGCATATTCGGCCACGGAGCTGTCCAGTATTTTGACCACGGAGCCGCGGGTGATGCTGGACCCGAGGGCCAGAGTCTGGTTGCCCACGCCCTGGATGATGCCATCCTTCGCCATGGCGTCAATGTACCCGGCCGACCAGTCGGCGGCGTCCTTGCCGTCCACAAAGCCGCTCAGATCCGGCTGGGCGGTGGGACGGATGCCCAGGGCCCGGGCAAAGAGCACGGTGGCCCGCTCCCGGTTCATGGGCTCCTCGGCGTTGCAGTTGGTGCCGTCGCCCTGGAGAATCCCGGCGGCGGTGAGCTGGAGGATGTAGGGGGCGTACCATTCGGTGCCCTTCAGATCGGCATAGGGGTTCTCCACAGTCTCGGTGTAGCCCATCGCGCGGCTCAGAATGGCGGCAAACTCGCCCACGGTCATGTTGGCGTCGGGACGCATGCCGCGGCTGTCACCCTCTACAATGCCGTAGGCGTGCCAGCGCTCGAAGGCGGACTGGCTCCAGTGGCCGTCCAGCTCCGGCAGAGTGCTTCCGGTTCCGGCGGCCGAGGCCAGCGGGGCGGTCAGGGAGGCCGTCAGGGCCAGGGAGAGCAGGGCGGCAGGAATCTTTCGCATAGATGATGCTCCTTTTTGTTGAACGTCCCGGCCGGCGTCCGGCGCGGGCTGTGGTGTTATCATACTAAAACAGTAGGAGCATTTCAATGCAGAAGTTCTGGAAGGGGAGGGAGGGTCTGTACAGCCTGCCACAAGACTCCGGCGGGGGAAGGACGGTTACAGTTCCTCGGTATGCAGCCTGAATTTCGCAGCCTGCTCCTTCAACAGCTCAGCCTGTCCGGACAGCTCCTCGCTGGCGGCGGCGCTCTCCTCCGCCGTAGCGGAGCTGGTCTGTACAACACTGGAGATCTGGTCAAATCCTGCCTTGGCCTGGTGAATGGAAGACTTCTGCTGTTGGGAGAGCTCACTGATGACCTGGGCGCTGTCGGACGCCAGGGTAACCCCTTGGGTGACGAGTCGGAAGGAAGCGGCGGTTTCATCGGCGAGAGCCTTGCCCTTCTCCACCACTGAGAGGGCATTGGCGATCAGCTCCGCAGTTTCCTTGGATGCCGCTGCGGTCTTGCCGGCTAAGCTCCGTACCTCGTCCGCCACCACTGCAAAGCCTTTTCCGGCGCTGCCGGCACGGGCGGCCTCTACCGCCGCGTTCAGGGCGAGAATATTGGTCTGGAAGGCGATATCCTCAATATTTTTGACAATCTGCCCGATTTCATTGGAGGTAGAGGTGATCTCATCCATAGCCGTCAGCATGCGCTCCATTTTGCGGCCGCCCTCCTGAACCTCCTGTGAAACCTCCTGCATTTTTTGGTTGACCTCAGTGATTTTTTCCGTGTTCAGATCGACATCGTGCTCCATTTCCGACATCATGGCAGCCAACTGCTGGACGCTGGATGCCTGCTCGGTGGCTCCCTGCGCCTGGGACTGGGCGCTGATGGCAATTTGTTCTGCTCCGGAGCTCACCTGGTCCGCAGACGACGCGATGGATTTCAGTGCATCGGATACCCGGCCTCTCGTGTTGAGGAGCCCCTCCTTGATGGAGGAGAATTCTCCGGCGTAATCATGCTGGAGGGCAAAGGAAAAGTCTCCGTCCGCCATTTGGGTCAGAACAGCAGATATCTCGGAGATGTAATCAATATACAGCCTTAACCGCTCCACCATCTGCTCCAGGGAAAGGCTTACAGACCCAAATTCATATTTGGAGTTGCGCGGGATCTCCACAGACAGGTTTCCGTCCGCGATTTTCTGTGTGGTAGCCTGGAGGGTGTGGAGGGGCCGGACGATGCTCCGCCGGAGATAGGCCAGAAGGATGAAAAACAGAAGGGCGGCAAATACCGCGCACAGGATGGAAAGCGTGATGCCAAGCGTATGGGCGTCCGCCATCAGCTCCTGCTCCGAGGCTGTGGTGACGATATACCAGCCGCTGTCCGGGATCTGGCGGTACCAGGCCAGATAGGTTTGACCGTCTGCCGTGTAGCTGCCGGAGCCCTCCTGCTGGCTCAGAATCTGCCGCCCAAGCGCGGCGAATGAAGGGTTGTCATCCTCCAATATGTTGGCGGACAGGAGCTTCTCGCTGTCCTCGTCTGCAATGTATACCCCGGTATCATCAATCAGAAAGGCACGGCCGTTGGCCACAACGTCCAGCGAGAGTACCATCTGCTGCATCTGAGTCAGGTCAATATCCGCTGTGGCGACTCCCAGAAAGCGGCCGGTCTCGTCGTAGATCGGGGCGGAGGAGGTCACCATGGAAATCTGGGCAAATTCATCGTAATATGGAGCAGACCAAACGGACTTTTGAGTGGTATTGGCGGCGTTTGTGTACCAATCCTGGTCGGTATAATAGACGCCCTCCCCCAGAGAATAGTTGTCTACATAAGTGACGGCTCCATTCTGGCGCATGCAATAGGGAGAGAAATACCGCTGCTCCGGTCGGTACTGGTAGGGCTCGAACCAAATCCCGCCGCCGAACGTCTCCGGGTTGCTCCCCACAAAGGAGGTCAGAATTTCCTGATAGGCTGCCGCATCCCAATCTGACGCGGTCTGATCCCCCTTTACAGCCTGCCTTTGGATAGCCTCCACGCCGCGCGCCATAGTTTCAGCAACCATGCGGTTATTGGACAGCGACATTTCGATGGAACCCATGGCTACCGAAAGGCACTGGGACATTTCGGTGCCTGCGCTGGTTTGGATGATAGCCTTGGAGCTCAGGTATCCCATCAGCGAGAGGACTGCCATGGATATAATAACTGCCGGTACGATAACGAATAGAAGTGAGGTCTGGATAGAGCGAAACCGTGTTGCACGCTTTTCCTGTGTTCTCATAAGGTATGTTCTCCTTTATTCTCTATCTCTCATGACAGATGCATCCTTGAACGCGAATTGGCTGCTACGCCGCGCCCTCCTTTCTGTTTGAAAACGTGTACCTTTTAAAATTAAAAAAATTGTAGCAAAGGCTTAATTTGAACCCAAATTGCTCCGATTAAAGATTGGAGAACAGAGAATCTCAAAACCAGCTTTAATTGTTTGAAAAAGTGTACTTTTTCAGCTTCATTTTATGATTTATATAACTTGTTGCTACTAATTGATTTCTTGTAAAACACGCAGCATATTCGGAAATATGGGGACAGAGTTAAATTTTTAAAAAAGTACAGGTTTTCAAATTTTCGGAAATACCTCCATTTGTTTAGTCCGGTGTTTCCAGTTTTATTGCCTTGGAATAGAAGGTCCCTGTGGGCATTCCGCAGGCCCTGGCCGCCTGTCGGAGTGTTATTTTTTGGCCCCGCCAGGCCTGATGGAGCATGTGGAAATTGTCTGGGAGGGGAAGGGGAGGGCGGCCAAAGCGTACGCCCCGGGCCTTGGCTGCCGCGATACCCTCCGCCTGCCGCTGGCGGATGTTGTCGCGCTCGTTTTCCGCCACGAAGGAGAGCACCTGGAGCACAATGTCGCTGAGAAAGGTGCCCATCAAATCCTTGCCTCGCCGGGTGTCCAGAAGGGGCATGTCCAGTACGGCGATGTCCACGCCCTTTTCCTTGGTGAGCATGCGCCACTGTTCCAGAATCTCGCTGTAGTTGCGCCCCAGTCGGTCGATGCTTTTGACATACAGAAGATCATCCCGCCGCAGGCGGCGCACCAGCCGTCGGTACTGGGGGCGCTCAAAGTCCTTGCCGGACTGCTTGTCCATATAGATGTTCTCCTTCGGCACCGGCAGGGCAGCCAGAGCCAGCCGCTGCCGGTCTTCGTTCTGTTCCCGGGTACTGACTCGGATATAGCCGTAGATTGTTCCAGCCACGTTCCGTCCTCCTTTTTTTGATCTGAAACTTTTATTTTATCGAAAACAGGAGAATGTGCCCACATACCAGGAACTATAAAAGCAAATGAAAATACCAAAAAAGGGCCCGGTGCAGTCTGCACCGGGCCCTTTTCCTGGGAGGGCTGTTACTGAATGGAGACCACCTCGTAGCCCGCCTCCGTGACAGCGCCCCTGAGCACGTCGTCGGACACGTCCTTGGACAGGGTAAGGGTGGCGGTCTTGGTCTCCAGGTTCACCTTGGCCTCCACGCCGTCGATGGCGTTGAGGGCCTTCTCCACGTGGGCCTGGCAGTGGGCGCACATCATGCCGTTGATGCTCATGGTCTTGGTCATAGCACTCGTTCCTTTCGTTTCCACAGATTTGGGGGTTCCTTCTGAAACCGGGGCGGCGGGGGACTCCCGGCGCTCCGGGCGGAAGAACTTGAGGCGCAGGGCATTGGACACCACGCACACGGAGGACAGGCTCATGGCCGCCGCGCCGAACATGGGGGAGAGCTGGAGCTGGAACAGGGGATACCACACCCCGGCGGCCAGGGGTATGCCGATAATGTTGTAGATGAAGGCCCAGAACAGGTTCTCCTTGATGTTGCGGATGACCTTCCTGGAGAGCTGGACGGCGGTGACCGCGTCCAGCAGATCGCTCTTCATGAGCACCACGTCGGCCGACTCGATGGCCACGTCGGTGCCCGCGCCGATGGCCAGGCCCACGTCGGCCCGGGCCAGGGCGGGGGCGTCGTTGATGCCGTCGCCCACCATGGCCACCCGCTTCCCCTGGGCCTGGAGCTCTGCCACGGTCTTCTCCTTGTCCTGGGGCAGCACCTCGGCCACCACCCGGTTCACGCCGAGCTGGCGGCCCACCGCCTCGGCGGTGCGCCGGTTGTCGCCGGTGAGCATGACCACGTCGATGCCCATGGCCTGGAAGGCGCGGACAGCCTCTGCGCTGGTGGGCTTGGGGGTGTCGGCCACCGCCACCACGCCCAGCATCCGACCGTCCCCGGCGAAGTACAGCGGCGTCTTGCCCGCCTGGGCCAGCCCCTCCGCTACCGCGTCGAAGCCGTCCAGCGGGACGCCGGCCTCTTCCAGCATGGCCCGGTTGCCCGCCAGGAGCCGCTGGCCCTGGATGACGCCGCGGATACCCCGGCCCGGGGTGGCCAGAAAGTCCTCCACAGGGGCCAGGGGGATGTTCCGGGCCTGGGCCTCGGCGGTGATGGCGTCGGCCAGGGGGTGCTCGGAGGGCTTCTCCAGGGAGGCGGCCACGCACAGAAGTTCCTCCTCCGTCACACCTGGGGCGGGGCGGCAGTCGGTGACCACCGGCTTGCCCTGGGTGAGGGTGCCCGTCTTGTCCAGCACCACGGTCTGGATGGTGTGCAGGGTCTCCAGCGCCTCGGCGGACTTGATCAGGATGCCGTTCTCCGCGCCCTTGCCGGTGCCCACCATGATGGCCACGGGGGTGGCCAATCCAAGGGCGCAGGGGCAGGAGATGACCAGCACCGCCACCCCGGCGGTGAGGGCCCGGGTCACGTCCCCGCCGGTGGCGATGAGCCAAACAGCGGCGGTGACGACGGCAATAGCGATGACCACGGGGACGAATACCCCCGCCACCTTGTCGGCCAGCTTGGCGATGGGGGCCTTGGAGGAGGCCGCCTCGTCCACCAGACGGATCATCTGGGCCAGCGTGGTGTCCTCCCCCACCCGGGTGGCCCGGAAGGTAAAGGAGCCGGACTTGTTGATGGAGGCGGCGGCCACCTTGGCGCCGGGCAGCTTCTCCACGGGCAGGCTCTCGCCGGTGAGGGCGGACTCATCCACCGAGGAGGCCCCCTCTGTGACCACCCCGTCCACCGGGATGCGGCCGCCGGGGCGGACCACGATGAGGTCGCCCACCACCACGTCCTCCACGGGTACCTCTACCTCCGCGCCGTCCCGCAGCACCATGGCGGTCTTGGGGGCCAGATCCATCAAACGGGTGATGGCCTGGCTGGTCTTGCCCTTGGAGCGGGTCTCCAGCCACTTGCCCAGGGTGATCAGGGTGAGGATCATGCCCGCGGACTCAAAGTAGAGATCCATGGCCCAGTGTTCCACCTGGGCCAGCTCGGCGGCCGCGTCGCCCGCGCCATAGGCCGCCCGGCCCAGGTGCCAGGCGATGAGGAACAGGGCCGCCACGCCGTAGAGCACCGCGGCGGAGGAGCCAAGGGCGATGAGCGAGTCCATGTTGGGCGCGCGGTGCCACAGGGTCTTGAAGCCCACCGTATAGTATTTGCGGTTGATATACAGGATGGGCAGGGTGAGCAGGAACTGGAGGAAGGCCACCACCAGGGCGTTGGACGGCTGGTGGAAGAAGGCGGGCAGGGGCCAGCCCATCATGTGCCCCATGGCGATGTAGAACAGGGGCGCCAGAAACACTAAGGACGTGAGGAAGCGGCGCTTCATCCCCGCCAGTTCCTCCTCCATGGCGCCGGCGGGCCGGGCGGCCGGGGCGGCCTTCCCGGCGGGGCCGGGGAGGGAGGCGCCGTACCCGGCGTCCGTCACCGCCTGAATGATCTGTTCCGGCCCGGTCTTGCCGCCGTACTCTACCAGCATGGAGTTGCCCAGGAGGTTGACGCTGACGCTGTCCACACCCTCCACCTGGCGCACCGCCTTCTCCACGTGGGCGGAGCAGGCGGAACAGGTCATGCCTGTAACATTGAATTTCTGCTTCATAGGGTTCACCAGACTTTCTAATATGCGTGAGGGTTCAGAGGCCGCCCTTACTTCAAGATGCGCCCCAGAGTGGATACGAACTCATCGATCTTCTGTCCGCGCTCGGCATCGCTGGCGGCCTCCTGCACACAGTGCTTCAGGTGCGCGGCCAAAATTTCCTTGTTGGCGCGGTTGAGAATGGCCTCGGTGGCCATGAGCTGCTGGGATATGTCGATGCAGTAGCGGTTCTCCTCCACCATCTTAATGATGCCGTCCATCTGCCCGCGGGCGGTCTTGAGGAGGCGGAGGACTTTCTTTTCATCTGCCATCATGCGGTTAACACCCCCCTGGGGTGTAGTATATGGCAAAGCGTAAAAAAAGTCAAGGCCCTCTTGTTCAGAGGGCCTTGGCTTTTTATTCCTTGCCGTGGGTGTCGCGGAACAGGAGCGAAATGCACCAGAGCGCCGCCAGGCCCACGAGCGCGAAGATCACGCGGCTGAAAGCGCTGTCCTGTCCGCCGAACAGAGCGGCGACGAAATCGAACTGGAACAGGCCGATGCTGCCCCAGTTCAGCCCGCCGATAATGGCGAGAATCAGGGCAATCTTATCTAAAATCATGGGTTGTACTGCCTCCTCACATTGAGATACCGTGACTAGTATCTCCGGTGAGAAGAAAATCATACAAAACCATTTTATTTCAAATAACGGCCCAGCCAGTTCTGCCGGAGGGCCACGGCCTTCTGGGGGCAGAGTTCGTGGCAGCAGTAGCAGTGGATGCAGGCCCTGGGGTCGATGCGGGCCTTTCCACCGGGGCCGTCCATCGAGATGGCTTTCCCCGGGCAGGCGCTCTTGCAGATGCCACAGCCCACACAGGCGTCGGTGCGGATCTTTGGGGTCTGGGAGAGCACCCTTTTGCACAGCTTGCCGGCGGGCCCGGCCAGGGGCCCCAGAAACTCCATCAGGTTGCCCTTGATGCGGCTGGGGAAGCGGTAGTCGTCCATCCGCAGGGCCTCCAGCGGCTCGCCCAGCAGCTCCACCTCCTCAATGTAGCTGGGCCGCAGGCCCCGGCGCTGCGCGGCCAGCAGAACCGGATTGGAGGCCAGAGGCAGTCCGATGAGGGCGGCGGCCGCCGCGTCCAGGGCCAGGGGACTGTCGGACACCAGCAGCACTCCGGCGTGCCTGGGGGTGCCGGAGGCGCCGGGGCCGTCCCCCTCCATGGCCAGCACCCCGTCCATGATGCTCAGCCGGGGCCTGACGTACTCCGCCAGATCCAGCAGCACGTCGGCAAACTGCTCCTGGCTGGGGTGGGTGGCGTGGTAGCCCACCTTGGACAGGCCGGGGAGTACGCCGAACAGGTTTTTCACCGCCCCCGTCATGCTCATGAGCACATGAGTCTTGAGCTTGGGCAGGTCAAACACCCCGTCGGCCTCCGCCACCGGGGCGATCACCTCCGCCTGCTTGAGCACCCGTCCCGCAGGGAGGGACACCGTGCGGGTGGAGGCGTCATAGCACAGCTCCGCCCCGGAAGCGGCGGCGGCCTGGGCCATGCCGGTCTTTTCGTACAGGCCCCGCAGGACGGCCTCCTTGTGGAGGGCCCCGCCGGGGCTGTCGGTGATCACCGCCGTGCCCCCCGCCTCCGCCACCAGCTTCGCCGCCGCAGCAGCCACCGCCGGGTGGGTGCAGATGGCGCTCTCCGGCGGCGCGGCCCGGAGCAGGTTGGCCTTGAGCAGGATGCGCTCCCCCGGCCGGACGAAGCGCTCCATCCCGCCCAAGGCGGCCACCGCCTCACGCAGCTTTGCCTCCGCCTGTCCGTAGTCCGGACAGGCGGCCAGATAGACCCGGTTGCCCTCCATGAAACCCCTCCTAGGAATCCAAACTCTGTTCAGTATACCCGCCGGAGGGGGCTTCGTCAAGGGCGGGGAGGCGGCCCAGGGCCCGGACGGAGGAAAAGGTCACCAGCAGGCTGGCCCCCATGCCCAGCGCCACAACCACCCAGACGTGGGCCTGAAGGGCATCGAACAGCAGGCCGTACAAGGCCTGCCCAAGAGGCATGGCACAAGTGGAAATAGCTGCCACAAAGGAGGCCACCTTGCCCAGCAGGTGGGGCGGCGTGGCCCGCTGAAGATAGGTCTGGGCGGAGACGGTAAACAGCATGGCGCAGGCCATGCCCAGCAAAACAGAGACCAGGATGACTCCATAGGCGGCCAGGGACGGAATTCCCAGCGCCAGAGCCAGGGCCATGGGGAGCAGCAGCAGGGAGGTGCCCAGCAGAAACCGCCAGGCCCGGCGGATATCCGCGCCGCGGAGCACCAGCCCAGAGAGAAGCCCGCCCACGATGGAGCCCAGGCTGAGGGCGGCCTCGGCAAAGCTGTAGTGCAGGGAGGACAGGCCCAGGCTGATTTTCACCAGATAGGGCAGACCCACCACCAGCAGGGCGGAGAGGAAGAGGTTGAGCAGGGCCACCAGGGCCAGCACCCGCAGCAGGCCGGGCTGCTCCCGGGTCAGGAACCGGCCCGCGTCCCGGAGATCCCTCCACAGGGCGGCCAGCGGCGGGCCGGCGAGGGTTCGTCGCTGGAAGGGGATGCGGAGAAAGAGCTCCATCACAGCCGAGCAGAAGAAGCAGGCCCCGCCCACCGCCACCATGGGGAGCAGGCCAACCCAGCCGTAGAGCATACCGCCCAGGATGGGGCCCAGCAGATTGGCCAGGGCCTGTACCTGGGCCACCACGCCGTTGGCGGCGGGCAGGTGCTCCTCCGACGCCAGGGCGGGTATGCTGGCCTGCACCGAGGGCTGGTAGAGGGCCTGAATGGCTGCCAGGAGCACCATCAGCACCCCGACGGCCAGAACCGTGCCCCGGCTGGCAAAGAACAGGCCGTACCCCAGCACCAGGGCGGCGGTGAAGAAGTCCAGTCCCCACATGATGCGCTGCCGGGGGACGCGGTCGGCCAGGACGCCCCCCAGGGGGGAGCAGAGGATGGTGGGCACCATGGACACGGCCAGGATGCCGCCGAAGACGGCGGCGGAGCCGGTGGTGTCCAGCACATAGAGGGACAGGGCGAAGCGGAGGATGGCGTTGCCGAACAGGGAGATGATCTGGCCCGCGACCATGAGGGTGAAGTCGCGGGAAAACAGGCGGTCAGAGCGCATAGGGCGGCTCCTTTCGGGCGGCGGGCGCGCCGTCTGAGCGGCGCGTCCGGAGCAGAACGCAGGCGGCGAGGGCCGCCAGGGCCAGGGCGGGGAGAAGCCATGTTTTCTTCATAGAGATCCACCTTTCTTTTTAATACCGACGGTTGGTATGTATCTTACCCGGAAAAACCGCCCCCGCAGGGGCGGTGGAGGAGCGGGCGGCTCAATCGTCCTGGAGCACCTGGTCATAGTAATTCAGCGCGTCGGCCTGGAGGGCCTCGTCCAGCACGGGCAGGCCGAAGCGGTCCAGAAATTCCCCGCAGAAGCGCAGCTTGGCGGCGAATTCCTCCCGGCTGCCGGGGAACATACCCGTCCACACGTTGGTCAGAAGCATGAGCACCTCCGCGATCTCGTGGGGGTGGGTCACGCCGGGCAGGGACCCGTCGGCCATGCCCAGCCGGATCATCCCCTCCACATAGGGAGCGGCGTCCCGAAAGGTGGATTCCAGCGTGAGCAGGGCGATCTTGGGGTTCTTTACAATGTGGTGGATCGCCAGCCGGTCTACCTCCCGCTTGGCCGGGTCGGTGAGAAAGTGGCGGAAGGCGTGGCGCAGTTTTTCCAAGCCGTTCCGGCCGGGAAGCTTGGCGGGGTCGGAGAACCACTCCAGGTTTTCGTAGTAGCGGTCGTTGATCCGGTCCAGGATATCCTCCTTGGACTTGAAGTGGTGGTAGATGGCCCCCTTGGACATGCCCAGGGCGTCCACAATGTCCTGGATGGTGGTGTGCTCGTAGCCCTGCTCGGTGAACAGGCGCATGGACACGTCCAGAATTTTGGCCACGGTCTCCTCCGGATGCTTGTTGCGGGCCATGGGGCCCCCTCCTTTGCATACATACCGTCGGTATGTTTAAAATAGCACAGCCGCCCCCCTCTGTCAAGAGGGGCGCGGAACTTACCCCAGAGACTTGGGGCCGAAGCCGTGGGTCAGCAGCTCCGACAGGGGCAGCTTCACGAAGCTGTGATCCCTCTGCGCCACCAGTACGGTGAGTCCGGGGGCGAACTCATAGAGCATCTGGCGGCATGCGCCGCAGGGCCAGCAGGGCTCCGTGGAGTTGCCCACCACGGCGATGCGGGTGAAATCGTCCCGGTGCCCCTCGCTCACCGCCTTCACCAAGGCGGTGCGCTCAGCGCAGATGGAGGAGCCGTAGGCCGCGTTTTCCACATTGCAGCCGGTGAACACCGTCCCGTCGGCGCACTCCAGGGCTGCGCCCACCGGGAAATGGGAGTAGGGGACATAGGAGCGCTCCAGCATGGTAAAGGCCAGCTCCACCAGTTCCTGGTCGGTCATAGGGAAACCTCCTTATCAAAACGTGGTATAAAAGGTGTAAGCCATTATACCACGTTTTCCGTGTCAGCGCAATCACGGACGGCCACAGGTACGCACCGACGGGAGCAGGAACATCAGCCCGCCGCAGGTCAGAGTGATTACCCCGGCCAGCAGGAACCAGAGGGGAACGCCGGTGGCATCGGCGAACAGGGCGGTGAGTCCCAGCCCCAGGGGGGAGGCCAGGGTCATGATGGCCCCGGTGAGGCCCAGCACACGGCCCAGGTACTCCGGCTCCACCTTGGTTTGGATCAGGGCCATGAACACCGAGTTGAAAAAGGGAGCGGACAGGCCCATCAGCAGGGACAGGCCAGCAAACGCCCGGAAGCCGGAGGGGGGCAGCAAGCCGGCCAGCACCAGGGTGAGCCCCAGTCCCAGCACTGCCGCCGTCATGGTGATGATTTTGTTCCGGGTACCTCCCCACAGGCCCAGGAGCACCGATCCGGCCAGCATTCCGGCAGAAAACAGGGTTTCCACCAGAGCGGCAGCGGCGGAGTCCCCTCCGAAATACTCCATGCTCATTAGGGGAAACAGGGCGGATACCGGCAGGAAGGCCACGGAGAACAGGGCACAGATGAGGGACAGCTCCCACAGCCAGCGGTGAGAACGCAGCACAGCGAGCCCCTCGCGGGTGTCCTGCCAGAGCCGGAGCGGCCGGCCCTGTGCTTCGGCCCGCAGGGCGGGCAGCCGGGCCAATTGTACTCCGGCGATGGCAAAGGCGGCCCCCAGGGTGTCCAGCAGGAGGATCCAAGCCAGGGGGATGCGGGCATAAAGAACAGCGGCCAGCGCGGGGGAGAGGAGCATGGAGACGGTCTGGATGCCCTGGCTCCAACCGGCGCACCGGGTCAGGGCATCGGGAGGGGCCAGCAGGGGCGTGACGGCCTGGATGCAGGGGGCATGAAATGCGCCGCCCACACTGCGCAGCGCGGCCACCGCCAGGATAGGGGCCACCGGAAGAGGAGCGGCAAAGGCGGCGGCCGCCAGCATCAGGGACACCAGCCCGATGGCCCCGTCAGAGATTATCATGATCCAGCGCCGGTCGAAGCGGTCGGCAAAGGTTCCGGTGAAGAGGGACAGGATTCCCTGTGGGACCAGCGCCGCCATGGTGGCCAGGGAGAGGACCGCGGGGGAGCCGGTCAGGTCGGTCAGGTACCAAATGAGGGCGTACTGCGAAATCATGCTGCTGAGGATGGACAGGGCCTGCCCTGTCCAGAGGAGGGCGAATTTTTGCTTCCAGTGTGGTATCATAGCGTTCCATTCCTTTCCCAGCCGCGGTAAAGGGTGATTATACTACCACGGTATCCGGGGAAAGTCAAGCCGAAAAAACGCCCCCGTCCGGCATCGGCCGGACGGGGGCGCTGCTGTAGGTTTCCTTACCAGGTCACGCCCAGGTCGGGGCGCACATCGAGATCAATGATCTCCCGCGCGTCGTAGAACTGGCTGTACCACTCCAGGGCCTTGCCGTTGCGCAGGGTGGTGCCGTCGGGGTGGAGCCGGTCGCAGATGACGGCGGAAATGTCCTTCTTGATGTAGGAGAAGGAGTTGATGCCCACGCTGGCGAAGATGCGGAAGCCCTGGCTCTGGAGATACTGGAACACCGGGCCGGTGGAGTGCCAGTCGTCCCCGTCGGGGCGGCCGCCGTGGGGGTAGAACAGGATGTTGGTGGGGCCCACCAGGGAGCCCACCTCCTCCGCCCAGCGGACGGTGTCCCGCTGCACGGACTCCAGAGGGCGGCTGTCCAGGCGGATGTGGCCCCAGGTGTGGGAGCCGAAGGTCCAGCCCGTCTCCTTGAGCCGCTCGATGACCGGCTTGACGGCCTCGATCTCCGCCTGACGATTGGCGTCAAAGGCGGGGCGGCGGGGATCGTCGGCGGCGATGTCGATGTCGTTCTGGGTACGGTAGCCCAGGATGCCCTGGTAGCCGGTGAGGGAGAAGATGGCCTTGGCCCCGTTGAGGGAGAAGTCGGGGTGCTCCAGCACGAACTGGTCCAGGATCGGGGTAGCGTCCAGATCCTGGGTGAGGAAGGTCTCGCCGGTGTTGGGATCGGTGCACTGGGCCCAGATCTGGCCGTCGTCCCCCAGCACCAGCTTGGAGGTGAAGCCCTCAGCCAGCATGTAGTCGTAATAGTTCACATCATCAAAAGAGATGATGAGGGGCTTTTTTCCCTCGGGGAGCATGAGGGTGTTCCGCTCCATGCGGGTGACGCCGTCCTCGCCGGTGACTTCACTCCACACGTCCCCCATGTTGACCAGAATGTAGCCCTTGTCGTAGACGCTCTGAAGGATCTTTTTGTACTCGTCCGCGGTCACCATCCACTCGTCCAGCCCCACCTGGCGGTCGTAGGGCACTGCGTCGGAAAAGGCATACTCAGGATAGGCGATGACGGGGTGGAAAAACAGGTGCTCCACCGCCTGGTCGGGGCCCCAGGCCTGGGTGAGCTGGTCCGCGCTCCAGTAGGTGCGCACCGCGTCGTAGGGGTCGGCTGCGGGGGTGGGGGTGGGCTCCGGTGTGGCCGCGGCTACAGGGGTAGTGTCCGGGGACGGCTGGTTGGTTTTGTCCCCGCCGCAGGCGGCCAGGGGGAGCGTCAGGGCGCAGGCCAGCGCCAGGGCAACGGCTTTTGGCATGATATGGTTCATTGGTATGGTTCCTCCCACATAATATCTCTATAGCTGTTATCTTACGACACCGGGCGGCAAAAGGAAACAACAAAAGGATGACAAAATCCTTACGATTTTATGTCACCCGGAAGGGGAATCCGGTGAACCAGCAGCATGGACGCGCCGCCGGTGACGGCCCCGGTGACCAGGGAGCAGAGCAGCAGGGGCGGCAGGTACACCAGCGGGGCCCGGCTGCCCAGTACTGCCATGGCGGCCAGAATCTGGCCGGTGTTGTGGGCGGCGGCCCCGGCGATGGACACCCCAAAGAGGGAGAGAAAGCTGCACCGCAGCAGCAGGGCCATGACGCCAAAGGCCAGCAGCCCGCCGGTGAGGGAAAAGGCCAGGGCCATCAGATTGCCCCCCAGCAGGGCGCCCAGAAGGCAGCGGGCGGCCAGAATCAGCAGGGCCTCCCGCCCGGACAGGCGGCAAAGGGCATAAACGGTGACCAGATTGGCCAGTCCCAGCCGCAGGCCGGGCAGGGGGAAGAGAATGGTCAGCGGAACCAGCCCCTCCGCCACCGAGAGGGCCAGCGCCAGGGCGGTAAGCACCGCGCAGCGGGTCAGCCGCCGCAGGGATGAGGACAAGGGGGAGCGCCTCCTTTCAGAATGAGAAAACAGCGGGAACTTTTCAGCCGCTGATTGCGTCAAACTCCTGGCTGCCGCTGCCGGACAGGGAGATCACCAGCTTGTCGGGCAGGCAGATGATCTGCTGTCCGGCCCGGCTGATCCACCCGGTGTGAACGCAGTCCTGGCTGGGACACGCACTCTCCGCGATGCGGATGCGCCCCGGCTCGGCCTGGATCGTCAGGGGATAGGGGGCCTCGTCCACCACCAGGGTGACGGGACCGGTGAGGGTGCTTAGCTCATACTCCGCGATGGTCTCACCCTCTAAGACGACGGAGGCGGTCAAAAAGTTGCTCTCCTCCGGCTGAAGAAAAAAAAGCAGCGCCACGGCGGCGGCGGCCACCAGCAGGGCCGCCGCGCCGTCCAGCAGCGTGGGCCGGCGGCGCTCAGCGGCGGGCGATCTCATAGGTATACCCCCTGTCTGCCCCGGCAAAGGTAAAAACGTCCTCCAGCCCCTCGGTTACCAGGAGCTCTCCCTGGCCGGTGCAAAGCACCAGCTCGAAGTCGTCCCGGCTCCGCCAGAAGTCCAGCGCCTCCTCCGGCCCCGCCACAAACAGGGCAGTGGAGAGGGCGTCGGCCAGCAGGTGGTCGGCGGAGACAACGGTGACAGACAGCAGGCCGGAATCCGCCGGATAGCCCGTCTCAGGGTCGATGATATGGTGGTAGCGCACCCCGTCCTCCTCGAAATAGCGCTCGTAGCCGCCGGAGGTGGAGAGGGTCACGTCAGTCAGGGCGAGGACGCACAGGTAGCTGCCGGTGTCCCGGGGGTCCTTCACCGCCACCCGCCAGGGGGAGCCGTCCTCCTTGGCGCCGATGACCGTGACGTTGCCGCCCAGATCCAGCATGGCGGAGGTCCCTCCCGCATCCCGGATGGCCGCCTCGGCCTCACGGGCCGCGAAGCCCTTGGCCACGGCGCCCAGATCCACCTCCATGCCAGCACGGGCCAGTGAGGCGGCAGAGGCTTCCGTGTCCACGGAGAGCTCCTCGCTGTCCACCAGGGCCATGGCGGCGGCCAGCGCATCCGGCGCGGGTACGTGCCGCTCCTCGGTGGTGAAGCCCCAGGCGTCCATCACCGGGGCGATGGTGATGTCAAAGTCGCCTGGGAGCTGCCGGGCGATTTCCTGGGAAAAGGCCAGCAGTTCCGCCACGTCGGGGTCCACCGCCACGGCCGCGCCGTCCCCGGCGGCGGTGTTGAGTCGGGCGATCTGGCTGTCTGAGTCGGTGCGGGAGAGCAGGCCGTCCAGCCGCTCCACCGCTTCCCGGGCGGCCGCCACGGCCTGGGGTCCGCGGCGGCCGGACACCTGGACGGACATCACGGTGTCCATGGCGAAAAAGGTCTGCTCCGCCCCGGAGGCGCGGCAGCCGGTCAAGCACAGAAAAACACAGGCAAGGAGGAAAGAAATACGCTGTTTCATGGTATACTCCTAATAATCATGATGTTGATTAAGGACAGTTTACCACAGTTCCGCGCCGCTGGAAAGAGGAAAGGGATTCTTCACTTGCAATGCGGCGAATTTTCTGCTAGAATATAGAAGATTGATGACTCTGAGGCGCTCAGCCCCAGCGGAGGGGCACTTTTATAGAAACCGGGCGCCCGGCCACAGGAGATGGATACATGAACAAGAAAGAACAACAAGCCCAGCGCGCAAAGCAGGAAGACGTGGTTTTGAACAAGGTCCTCTGGTGGATCGTGGGGGCCGTGGTGTTGGAGGTGCTGCTTCTCCTTCTGAACAAGGTATATGCCAATTACACTGTCGAGCAGATTGAACTGGCCAAGTCCCTGCGGGATGTCTTTTCCGTGCTGATGATCGCCCTGCCCATCTGCTTTGTCGTTTTGCTGATCTGGGCGGTCGCGGCCCGCAAATCCGGCAAATTCACCCGCCTGTCCTCCGTGCTGGCCGGCGTGATGCTGGCCCTGGCGGTCTGCGCCGTGGTAATCCGCGTCTTTGACGAGAGCGGTATCCGGCTGCTGTATGTGGCTGTGCCCGCCGTGGCGGTGCTGGCGCTGATCTACTACCTCTACCAGCGGGAGTTCTTCTTTGCCGCCGTGCTCAGCGCCCTGGGCCTGCTGGGTGTGAAGGTGGTGCCCTACCACTTCGGCTTCCCGGCCATTGCCTATGGCTACGCCGTCGTCCTGGGCGTTGCCCTGGTGGGGGCCGTGGTGGTGTTCCGCGTGATGCAGGCCGCCGGGGGCAAGCTGCGCCTGAAGGGGAACTGGGTGGAGGTGCTGCCCAAGAGCGCCAACTACGCCCTGCTCTACGTCACCTGCGGCGTGGTGGCCGCGGTGGTGATCGCCGCGTTGCTGCTGGGCGGGCTGGCCGTGCTGTACGGTGTGCTGGTGGCCTGGCTGCTGATCCTGGCGGTATACTATACCGTGCGCCTCATGTAATGATAAGCCCAAGAGACAAAGGGGCAAGCCGCCGGACGGCTTGCCCCTTCTTTTTTGACCGGAGGTATTGCAATGAATGAAAAAGAGGTGGGGGAGCTGCGCCGGCGGCTCCGCCCGGAGAAAAACAGTATTACCCACATCCGGGGGTGCTATGTCAACGAGATGGGGGAGAGCGTGGCCCAGTTTGACCAGTCTCTGGCCCTCATGACCCAGGAGGAGACCGAGACCCTGCTGGCCCTGCTGCGCCGCACCCTGTCGGGAACTCTGGGAAAGAACCTGCTGGACCTCTCCTTCGAGACCCGGCAGGTGGTGGAGGGGGAGGAGCACCGCCGGCTCATGCGCCTGCGGGACACCGCCCTGAAGGACGAGGAGGCGGTGGAGGAATTCTTCCAACTGGTGCGCCAGTCCCTTACCCTGGAGGGCAACTACCTGATCCTCCTGGTGTACGACCGCTACGACGTGCCCTACCGCGCCAAGGACGGGGAGCGGCAGGAGGACGCCGCCGCCGAGGTGTACTCCTACCTGCTGTGCTCCATCTGCCCGGTGAAGCAGACCAAGCCCGCCCTGAGCTACCACGTGCGGGAGAACGAGTTTCACAACCGGCGGGCCGACTGGCTGGTGTCCCCGCCGGAGCTGGGCTTCCTCTTTCCCGCCTTTGATGACCGCAGCACCAACCTGTATAACGCCCTCTACTACACCAGGGACAGCGGCGAGAACCACCCGGAGCTGGTGGAGGCGGTGTTCCGGCGGGAGGCCCCCATGCCCGCCGCCGCGCAAAAGGAGACGTTCCAGACCCTGTTGAGCGACACCCTGGCCGACGAGTGTAGCTGTGAGGTGGTACAGGCGGTCCACGACCAGCTCTGCGAGCTGGTGGAGGAGCACAGGGAGCGGAAGGAGGCGGAGCCCCTGACCCTCTCCAAAGGGGCGGTCAAGTGCGTCCTCAAGTCCTGCGGCGTGTCCGACTCCCATGTGGAGGAGTTCGCCCTCCGCTATGACGACGCCTTCGGCGCCGATATGGCCCTCAGCCCCCGCAATCTGGTGGAGAAGCAGATCGAGGTGTGTACTCCTGACGTGGTGATCAAGGTCAGCCCGGAGCGGAGCGATCTGGTGGACACACGGGTGATCGACGGGGTCAAGTACATCCTCATCCGCGCCGACGAGGGCGTGGAGGTCAATGGCGTCCCGGTTCATATCGCGAAATAGCGGAACGCCCCGCGCCTCTTTGGGAGGCGCGGGGCGTTTGGTATCTGCTCAGATCTCGCCGGCGGCCTTCTTGGGGGCCTTGGCAAACTCCTCGCCGTGGACGATGTACTTGGACACAGACTTGTAGACCAAGAAGGTGACAACAGAGTTGATACCAGCCTTGAGCAGATTGAACGGGAGAATGACGGTTACCAGCATGGCATCCACCATCTCAGTGGGGGCCCCCATATAAAATGGAGTAATGAAATGGTTGGCGATCATCATGCCTACGCCCATAGCAAATGTGCCCAGCAGCAAACCGATTATCGCACCGGTTCTGGTATGGAACTTCCGGTAGAGTGTACTGGCTACGGTGACCAGAATACCGGTGGCAATAACATGCATTAAAAATCCGTATATACCATCGCCGCCCAAAAAGAAAGCCTGAATAAACGAGGCCAGCACGGTCACAAGAATGCCCGCTACTGGGCCGAAGGCGAAAGCGGCGATCAGGATGGGGACATCGGCAGGATCATACTGGAGAAAGGGAGCGGCAGGGAAAAGGGGGAAGTGCACCAGCGTGATGAGCACAGCACCGATGGCGGTGAACATGGCTAACAGGGCCAGCTTCTTGACGCGGGCGGATTTGGCGGACATAATAAAACACTCCTCTTTGATTTGGTAACACCCGAAAGACGTATGCCTTCCAGGTGTTAAAATCAAAAGGAGCGTGCCCAATTTCAACACATCTTCTTTCATCCAGACTTCGCGCCCTGGGATATGCGCGTCACTGTCGGTCCCGGAGTTGCACCGGGTCTGCCGTTTCCGGCTCGCGGACTGTACCGCCGATCGGGATTTTCACCCTGCCCTGAAGACATCTCATTCAGTTGTTCCAATCCCTATTATACACACGAAGTGGAAAAATGCAAGCCCCAATTTAAAAAACAAATGTTCGATAAACATTGACTTGCCGTTCTGGATATACTACAATGGGAACAACATTCAGAGGACGGAGGGGCGGAATGAACCGAGAGACAACCTGCTGCTTTACCGGCCACAGGCCGGAGAAGCTGCCCTGGCGGGAGGACGAGGGGGATCCCCGGTGCCTGGAGCTGAAGGCCAGGCTGGCCGGGGCGGTGGAGGCCGCCTACGAAAAAGGGATGCGGCATTTCCTGTGCGGTATGGCCCGGGGAGCGGATTTTTACTGCTGCGAGGCGGCGCTGGCCCTGCGGGAGCGGCGCCCCGGCGTGACGGTGGAGGCGGTCATCCCCTGCGAGGAGCAGGCCGCCCGCTGGCGGGAGCGGGACCGGGAACGGTGGTTCTCCCTGGTGGAGCGCTGCGACAATGAGACCATGCTCCAGCACCACTACGACCGGGGGTGCATGCTCCGGCGGAATCGCTACCTGGTGGACCACTCGGCCATGCTGATTGCGGTGTACGACGGCATGCTGGGGGGAACCATGTATACCATCTCTTATGCCATGAAGCGGGGGCTGGACGTGGTGACGCTGGACATTCCATAGGGCGGCCGGAGGCCGCCCCTTTTTTGAATTTATTTTCTGCAAATGCAAAATAATGCTTGACAGAGCTTTGCCCTGATCCTACAATGGAAACAGGAAGATTTGCAAATGCAGAAAAGGAGGAGCAGCGATGAAGTGGAATGGACGCTTGCCGGAGTCGGAGCTGGAACTCATGCTGGCGGTGTGGGAGGCCGGGGAGGAGGGGACCACGGCCCCCGGCATCCTGGCGCGGCTGGAGCGGCCCCTGACTGCCAGCGCCCTGCACAGCTACCTCAAGCGCCTGGAGGAAAAGGGCTTTCTGAGCTGCGGCAAGGAGGGAAAGACCAACCGTTACCGGGCCAGAGTGTCCCGGGCGGAGTATGAGCAGCAGGAGAGCCGGACGGTGCTGGACAGACTGTATGCGGGCTCCCTCCGGCGGTTTGCCGCCGCCCTCCACGACGGCGGGAGCCTGACGGAAGAGGAGGTGCGGGAGCTGGAGGAGTACCTCCGCACGCTGAGGCGGGAGGAGTAGGATGGAGTCGCTGTTTGTACGGGTGCTCACCCTGTCGCTGACGGGCTCGGCGGTGCTGCTGCCCCTCCTGCTGCTGGCGCCCCGCCTGCGGGGCCGCTATGCTGCGGGGACCCTTTCGGTGCTCTGGCTGGTACTGGCCCTGCGGATGGCCCTGCCCGTCCCGCTTTCCCTGCCGTGGACGGCGGTGACGGTGGATGTGTCCGCCCTCTCGTCTGTGACCCTGCCGGCCGCCCCTCGGGCGCCGGCGGAAGTGCCTGAGCCCGCCGGGCCGGAGAGCGTGGAACCGCCCCGGGCGGTACCCCCGGCAGCCGCGCCGGAGGGGAGGCCCCTGCCGCTCCTGGAGCTGGCCGCCTGGGTGTGGCTGGCCGGCGGGCTGGCTCTGGTGGGCTATCAGGGGGCGGCCTATCTCCTGGCGCGCCGCCGTCTGCTCCGGGGCGCGCAGCCGGGCACGGAGGAGGAGAGGGCCCAACTGGCGGCCCTGGCGGCGGAGCTGGGACTCCGCCGTACGCCCCGCCTGCTAAGGACAGGGGAGGCGGACGCCCCTCTGGTGGTGGGACTTGGGAGGCCGGTGCTTCTGCTGCCGGGCAGGCCCCTCCCGGCGGACGAGCGGGAGGTGGTGCTCCTCCACGAGCTGACCCACCTGCGGCGGCATGATCTGGCCCACAAGGCCCTGCTGTTTGTGCCCTGCGCAGTCCACTGGTTCAATCCCCTGGTGTGGTGGATGGCCCGGGAGGCGGGGCGCACCCTGGAGCTGTGCTGCGACGCCCGTGTGGTGCGGGGGAGGGATGAAGCGTTCCGCCGCCGCTACGGCACCGCCCTCCTGCATCTGGCCGCAGGAGGGCGGGGGCCGGTCCTGTCCACCCGCTTCGGCGGGGGAGGACGGTTGCTGCGGGCGCGGCTGGCGAATCTGTTCCAGCACAGGCGAAGGGGGGCGGCGGCGGCCGGCCTCGTGCTGGCTGCCGCCCTGGCCGTCACCTCACTGGCGGCCTGTGAACAGCGGCTCCTCACGGCGGAGGAGGCCATGGACGCGCTGGAGGAGAGCATCGAGGTGCGGGAGTATGACATAGGTCCCGGCGAGTTGGAATACTGCATTTCCTTTCGCCTGCCGGAGCACAGCGGCCCGGAGGAGGAGTGGAACCTTCACATCGCCGGCCGGGCGGAGACAGAGGCGCTGGGGGGAATCAGCCTCCACTACTTTGACGGGGAGGACTGGACGGCGGAAAAGACCTATGGCATCTATCTGTCGCCGGGACAGGCGGCGGATCTCACCGAGCTGACCATGGAGGTGTGGCCGCCCCACGGCGGCCGGACAGGAACCTATGACGCCGCCCTGCACGGCAGGAGCATCGACCTGCGGGCCCTGCTCCGGGAGCACTTCTATGTGGACGCCAGGGGCTTTTCCCTGGCCCTGCCGGAGCCCTGGCCGGACCTCGGGGCGGTGCAGGCGCTGGACGGCGGCGGTCTGCTGCTCTATTGCCGGGCCTTGGGGCCGGAGTGCGGCGGCATCGCGCAGCTGCACATTGAGACGGAACCCCTGGAGGTGCTCACAGGCCGGGATACCCTGCTGGGCGGCCGGGAGGGTTGCTGGCTCTATCTCTATGGCCTCCAGGCCCCGCTGCCCAGCCTGCGGGAGGCGGGGGAGGGGGTACAGGAGCAGTACCATGCGCTGTATCAGGCCCTGTACGCCGACCCGGAGGAGCTGCTGTCCCTCTGGGCGGAGGGCTGACCACCGCCGGCAGCTCCCCGCGCCTCACCCCCGCAGAAGACGGGCGAGCTCCTCCGCAGTAATGCCGCTCATATAGTGCTCCACATGGAGCGGGGCCAGGGCCTCCGCCAGTTGTGCGTCCAGGGGCAGACCGGCCATGGCCGCCTCCAGCTCCTCCAGAGGCCCGCTGCCGAAAAAGTCGCCGTAGAACCGGACGGCCTGAATGCATCCCTGCTTCACACGCAGGTGGGCGGTGACCAGCCCGGCGGGAAACCTGGCCTCCCGCCGCATGTCATAAGGGGGTGAGAAGCCGTAGTTCCACGCCCATGTGACATACTTCCCGTCCCGCAGCTTCTGTACGGCCAGCATATCCTCTGCGGTCAGAGTATAGGGCTCCAGTGCTCCACCGGCCATGGCGCACGCCCGCAGCGCCGATTTGAAGTCCTCCATAGCGATGGGGGTGGGGGCGTGGGTGTTGATGGTGGTCACCCGGCTGCGCACCGACTTCACGGCCTTCGAGTCGAACTTGGCCTGCTTCACCCGCAGAGCGTCGGCCACGTCGGTCAGGTTGGAGTCCAGCATGATGCATCCGTGGTGGAGCAGGCGCCCGTGTTTGGCGTACTGGGAATTTCCGGAGAATTTCATGCCACCGATGGTCAGGTCGTTGCGGCCGGTGAATTCGGCGTGGACGCCGAAGCGGGCCAGGGCCTCCACCACAGGGCGGACAAAAATCTTGAAGTTGAGGCCAGGGGCGGTGTCCTGGTCCACGATAAAGGTAAAATTCAGGTTGCCTGTATCGTGGTACACCGCCCCGCCGCCGGACAGGCGCCGCACAACCCGAATCCCGTGGGCATCCACAAAAGCCTGATTAATCTCCTCGGCGGTGTTCTGATATTTGCCCACCACAATGGTGTTGCTGTTCTGCCAGAGCATAAAATAGGCCCTGCTCCGGTCCATCTGCTCAAAGACATATTCCTCCAGCGCCAGATTAAAATAGGGGTCCGTACCGGGCGGTTCGAGATAGATCATTGCGGCGCCTTCCTTTCTCCCGCGTTTCCCGCCGGACGCCATTAAAAAGGCCGGCAGGCTATGGTTAAGACTTTTTTCCACAGACTGCAAAAAAGAAGCACCTGCAAAGCAGGTGCTTCTTTTTTGGAGGCGACACCCAGATTTGAACTGGGGGTGGAGCTTTTGCAGAGCTCTGCCTTACCACTTGGCTATGTCGCCGTATGGATAACAGGAGCAAGATTTGCTCCTGTTATCTTTTGTATGGAGCAGGTGACGAGGCTCGAACTCGCTACCTCCACCTTGGCAAGGTGGCGCTCTACCAGATGAGCTACACCTGCA